>Ga0302324_100024988_pt1 | contig 11482 bp, 10 predicted proteins | sample Palsa_T0_1_FD_201949 | JGI IMG/M metagenome (GOLD analysis project Ga0302324, IMG submission 201949) | Peat permafrost microbial communities from Stordalen Mire near Abisko, Sweden - Palsa_T0_1 | ecosystem: Environmental > Terrestrial > Soil > Palsa > Peat permafrost | place: Sweden: Abisko... | reverse complement strand
TTCTATTGCGCTCACCAGATTGATTTGTTCGTCAGCTTCCGCTTTGCGATGTGGCTTCGCGTCGCCCAAGTGATAGGAATCGGATTTCTATTTGTGCCCATCACGGCAGCTGGCTACATCGGAGTTCCTCCAGAGAAAGGCAATAGCGCTTCCGGCATGATTAATTTCATGCGCAACATCGGCGGCAGTATTGGAACTTCTGTAGTGACCACGATGATTGCCCGGCGGGCTCAATATCACCACCAAATCCTCATCGGTCACATCACTCCCGATTCCCCTGCATATCGTTCGGCACTCCATGCACTGAGCTCAAAGATCGCGCACTCTGGGCTTCGCGCCTCTGACGCCGACGACCAGGCGATTGCGAGGTTCTACGAATTGGTGCATCGGCAGGGCGGTGCACTGTCTTATATGGACATATTTTGGGTCTTGGGCGCGCTCTGCTCCATCATGTTTGTTCTTGCGTTTTTCTTGAAGAAGAATGATCCAGGAGCGGGCGGAGATGTCGCGGTGGGTTGAGGATAAACGCAATGGTGAATGTCATAACGATTGAGCGCGAGTTCGGCTGCGGAGCGTCAGAAGTTGCCGGTTTGGTCGCCAGCCGTCTTGGGTGGAGTCTGTGGGACGAACGGTTGACAAAGGAAATTGCACGACTGACCGAGAGCACGCCGGAGGCGGTCGAGCAGAGAGAATGGCGAACCGATCCCGCTGTGTTCAGGGTTTTCCAGGACTTTCTTCGGGGTGGGTTTGAGGGAGGCTTGCCGCCCACCAGTCGGCTGCACTTGCTCGATGCGCGCTGGATCGCCGCTGTTTCAGAAACAGCTGTCAAGGCGGCAGTTTCCAGCGGTCCCTCGGTGATTGTCGGCCGAGGTTCGCAGTTTTTTCTCGGCAATCGCAAGGATGTCTTCCATGTATTTCTCTATGCATCTCGCGATCATAAGATCCGCAGACTGATCTCCAAAGGCGAAACCCAGGACAAGGCAATCGAACTAGTCGACACAACGGACAAAGCCCGAGCTGCGTTCGTCCGGCAGTATCTCGGGCTGAAATGGCAGGAACCCCGCCTATACCACGCAATGTTTAATACTGAGATGGGCGAATCCTGTACGGCCGAGATGTTGGTTGAATGTCTCCAACTGTTCCAGCATGACGGCAAATATTCTCAACAGGCCGAGCCGTAGAGTCAGCCATGATTGCCAATTAGCCAAGCTGGCTTCAGGTAGGCAGCGGATCCCTTCACATACACTCATGGAAAACTTTCGGGCTGAACTTCAAGCCCCAGACACTAGCCAGCGCGCTCCCAGGGCAACGAGCTACTACGGGCTTGTGCGTCCCATTGCGAAACCCTGACAGGATGAGTTGAGACCAGCCTGGCACGCGCCCGGGAAAGCCTGGATTTGACAGCGGCCTGGGATATTCCGAGCGCTTGAGCGATTTCTCTGATGGAATAGTTATCGACCATCTGCATCTCGATGACCTGACGAAGCCGTGGCTGGAGCTTCCAGATGGATGAAGCATGCAAGCGTAACTCTGGCGGTGAAGGCAAATATACTCTGGGCTCGGGCCAGTATCCTTGAATTCAAAACCAGAACTTTCTTCTTCCGTTTCACCTGGATTGTCGAAGGATACTTCTGAGCGCGTGCGTCGTCTACGAAGGATCATCAACGCGGAGTTAATCGCAATCCTTGTAACCCAGGTATAGAAGCTTGATCTTTCTTCGAAGGTGTGGAGCGCCATGTATGCTCGCAGGAACGTATCCTGCAAAGCATCTTCGGCGTCTTCCCGATTCTTAGTCATGGTCACAAGCTTCCGATAGACTCGTGGCGCATAGATCGCTCTGAGTTCGGCAAAGGCGGCTGTCGACCCCGATCGGGCCGCGGCAACAAGGTTTTTACTTTGTAGTAATTCGTCGTCGCGCGAAGCGACTTCGAAAGCAACTTCCTCATGGGCAACAATCATGGCTGTTTCCTCTCAAGGTGGCATGCTGTGGTCTTGCGTGAGAAACAAAATGAATATGCAAGTCATTCGAACCCGTTACATTGCGATTAAGCCAGAAGGTTGGAGTGTGATCCATTGGACGAAAGTATTGATCGATACCTAGGTATAAGCGAGCGCGGCGAGCCATCTATCGAGGAGTTTGAATGCTGTCCGCATGGTGAAACACACCGGCCATGGTGAGGTGCTCCTCATGACCGGTGTGAAGTGCATCAACGCACACACTTGCTTGTTTGAGGTGTTGAGAACTAGGCGGCTACCATTGCGAACTGCTTCAGAAGCGCCTGGGCTGCGGCGGTCGAAGATGCGGGATTCTGTCCGGTAATCAGACGACCGTCTGTGATTGCGAAACTTTGCCAATCAGGAGCCTTCTCATAAAGGCCGCCCACACGTTTGAGTTCATCCTCGACGAGGAACGGCACAACATGCGTCAGCTGTACAGCTTCCTCTTCGCCATTGGTAAAGCCGGTCACGCGTTTGCCTTTCACCAGTGGCTGGCCGTTGTAGGTCACACGGTGAAACACGGCAGGAGAATGACAAACAGCCGCAACCGGCTTGCCAGAATTGTAGAAAGACTCTATCAGTGCAATGGAGTCGGGGTTATCGACAAGATCCCACATGGGGCCATGACCGCCCACGTAGAAAATAGTGTCGAAATCTTCCGATTTCATATCCGCGAGTTTGACAGTCTGTGAAAGAGCCGTTTGTGCTGCCCGGTCATTCTTGAACCGTGCCATCGCGTCTGTTTGATTCTCCGGTAAGTCGCTCTTGGGATCGATCGGCGGTTGGCCGCCCTTCGGTGAGGCGAGGGTTAGCTGCGCACCGGCGTCTCTGAAGACAAAGTACGGGGCTGCGAATTCTTCGAGCCAGAATCCGGTTTTGCGGCCCGTGTTACCGAGTTGATCGTGCGATGTTAGCACCATAAGTATTTTCATTTTCCTTCTCCCTTGTTCTTCGTTTTACACACTGCGATTAAATCGAGTGGGCAGAAAGCGATCACACTAAAATTATGAGAGGCAAACAATTGGACGAAGGTATTGTCGATACTTTGGTATCAATCGGCCGAATGACTGGAGCTCGGACAACGCAGGGCGACAGTCATCCGGATTGCCAATCGGGCCAAGGCGGCGACAGTGACCAGCCGCCATTCGGGACTTGTAGGTCCAGGCGTGCACTCCATCGACGCCACCTCATTTAGCCAGTCCTCTGCCGATGGCCCGGCGTACTCCGGCCCGAACAGCTCGGTCACGGCCCTTGTGAACGCGACGAACTCGCGCTCTGCCGTAGTCATCAGGTTGTTGCAATTCGGGTTTCTATTAATCGTTCGTCCATTCGTGAGTATCCGTTGTAGTTCGTGCATGGCTGTTCTCCGTGCTGGAAGACGAGAAATCTAACTCGCTGTTTCCAGCCAACGTCTGTGGCCCTGGATTCGTCGCCGGCTTCTGCGCCCGTGCTCATGGATCAGCCGAAGGTGAAATCAAGAGAAACTCGATCTCGATCTGGTGAGATCTTGTGCCCGTCTTCTGCGAGGAGTTGCGCTGCGTGACGCTCGGCTCCCAGCAAAGGATCCAATTCATTATTGTGATTTAGCCAGAAGCGTGCAGGTTAATCTAGTGGACGAAAGTATCTATTAGTACCTTCGTATAGGACAACGTCCAGAACGGATACAGCCCAGAGTACTTCTCAAGTCTGCTTCCTAAGTAGACGTTAAAATACCCTAACGGCTGTTATGAACAGAGGCTATCCAAAGGACCCTTCAAATCATTGAGGGAAAAGTTGGCCTGGTGAGAAATGGAAGGGCGAGCAGGCGTGGCGATTATGATAACGAATAGTTTCCCTTCCGCGGGATGTCGGGAGGGCGTTGGATCTGCTCCTCCACGGAAGGGAGATGGTCTACAAATCTGGTACCCAGGCTGAGGACGTTGAAAGACCATGCTTGCGTGCCCGCTGCGACGTAGATTGTCTACGCTTGTTGCCCGATGCCAACGTTCCTGAGCACTGATGATATTGCTGCGTCAGACAGACAAGCTGGGCTCCTACTTCACACATTCACTGCATTCCGATTCGAGCGTTATCTCTGGGCTCCCGTCGCCGCGAGACCAAGCAACCCGACATGATACCCAAGCCGGGTTTCAACATCGCCGGGCGCGTGAAAGCCTTGTTCAAACAGAGCGCGAAGTCTCTCTTGCGCCGCGGGTCGCCCGAGAGAAGCGGTGAAGGCTTCCCATTCTGGCGCAATTTCGGCGTCGGAAGGCAGGCTATTCAGATCAACCAGGCGCTTCGTCTCAGAGATTGCATGCTTGTCAAACGAGGCAATTCTTGTCGCGAGGTTGTCGACGAATGCGTCGAGTTGAGCGTCAGGCAGCGAACGATTGACATAGCCATACAACTGCGCCAGATCGCCGTTGACATCGTCCGCACCTAAGAGCACCTCCAACGCTCGCCCGCGACCGATCAAACGGGGCAATCGAGCCATGGGCCCGCCCCCTGGAACCAATGCTGCCCCGACTTCCCATTGCGAGAGAATCGCCTTTTCCCGGCTGGCAAAGCGCATATCGCTTGCCAGGGCGAGTTCACTGCCGACGCCGGTTGCCCGCCCCCGTATCGATGCAATGGAAACAACGGGAGCACGACTCAATCTGGCAAGCACGTCAGGTAAGGCCTGCAAGCCAGTCCGCCCCACAGGGAATTTAGCAGACTCCTCGGGCTTTGCCAGGAAGTCATAGTGGGTCAGAAAAACTCCATCCGTCGCGCTGTCAAAAACAACCACCTTAACTCGCTCATCGGATTCGAGCGACGAAACAATTTCTTCGAGTTGTGGAATGTTCGCGGGTCCAAAAATGTTTAGGGGCGGAAGGTCGAGCGTAACCCTCCAAAATGCGTCGGAATGACGAACCAGCCGTATCTTCCCTTCGTTGCGTGTGTTGCTCATCGTACCCTCCTGCTTCGATTGAGCCGGAAGTGCGGAAGAAAGACAATTGGACGATGGTGTCGGGGATACTTTGGTATATGCAAGTGGGCCATGTGAACACTTACACCCATGGACTGGTGTGTCTTGCCCCGAATGTGAAGAACAATGCCCTCTTGGCATACGAAGGTATCGAACGATACCTTCGTCCAATAGGTTTCATTTCGGGCTCGTGATGTGATAGCCCAAGTGCATCGGGTGTCGCAAGACTAGATACCGCAATGAATATGGGTTTATCGGTCAATTGTGCGATTGAGATGACGTCAGACCACATCTACCGTCAAGGAGACTAACGATGAGTATTATCGATAAGGCGGTTACAGCAAACCGCAAATATGCGAACAACTACGATCCGGCGCTGGGAAAGCGTCCCGCTCCCAAACTTGCCGTCGTGACCTGTATGGATCCTCGCCTCTCAGACCTCACTGGAATCCTGGGTGTGCCGCAGAGCGATCTCGACGTTATCCGAACCGGTGGACCCGCGGTGACAGAGGATGTTCTCGGTGAGCTTGTTGTTTCGACCCGTGTACTGGGAACCACAGAGATACTGCTTCTCAACCATACCGGCTGTGGGTTCACGACATTCACAGATGACGAGCTGAACGCAAAGCTGAGCGCTGCAACCGGAGATGCTTCGCCGGCTCCAATGCGCTTCTTCTCCTATAAGGACCCCGATGAAAATACCCAGGAGCAGATCAAGAAAGTCAGATCGCATCCCTGGATTGCAAAAGACATCCCCGTGCGCGGCTTTGTTTTCGACGTGGAGACCGGTCTGCTACGAGAAGTGCAGCAAATTTCACAGCAGGCTGCTGACTGAACTAGGCTTGCATGACGCTCTAGATCGTCGTTTTAGAGGACCAGACGGCGCTTCCTTTCGCTCACAAAATCCGAGGGCTATCACGGGCCAGCTTGCCGAATGATACGGCTGAGCTGGCCCGATATCTTATGGGGAAAAGCCTTGCGCGCAAAGCCGGGCGAAAGAGGGGTAGCAGTCGTCTCGTCGAGACAGAGGCTTACTTACCCGAGTTAGCACTCGTTCCGCAGCATGAGGAGAGAGGAGACCATCTTCTGACAGATATCAGTAATTGCCAGCGAGTTCGGGGAGCTGTGGCCCTCGAAAGATTTCTGTAGTAGCCGGATGGAATCATCGGGGATGCGCGCAGGTGCGGCCTCTTCGTGTCCGATCCATGCGGCAACGTGCATGAGTTCATCGCTAAATTCATTTAGAAAATGGTCCAGCGCCTGATTCTGCTGCTGGGTCAATTCGGAGTCGATCTCTCGTCGCCCACGATGTGAGAGAAGACTGAGTTCCAGCAGGTAGATTGAGCGCAACTCTGGCTGGGCCCTCTGAATCCGCTCACACTCGGCAACGTCCTCCTCGCGCCGATGGCGAAACTCAAACTCAAACCGCGCCGCATCCGTCTGCGATTCCAGACTGGCGAAGTTGTCATTGATCTGACTGCGGAGACGGATGATCTGTGAAACGGCAATGGCTTTGTCGCGTACCACCGGACAAACTCCGAGCTGTGCCAGCATCTGCACGTTCCGCACCAACAGTTTCTGCAGCTGCTCCTTGTCGCTCCTCGTCCCGAAGCGGTCGAAGATAAAGCCCATGGCGAGAATGCCCAAGAACACGCCAACTACCTTATCGCGCGCGACCGTGAGGTCGGTCTGGAACTTGAAGTCCTGCAGGTTGACGAAGTAAAAGGCGAGCGCTATCTGCACGCCAAAAAAGGAAAGTCGCGGACTGGAGGTGGCGAACCACGCGGCGATCGCCGTACCCGCCGCAAAGAAGAGAGCAAACCCGAAAATGCTGTCGATACCGGGTAGGATGAAAATCTGCGCCAAAATCCCCAAGACCAGCCCTCCGACAACAAATCCGGCAAGGCGGAGAAGTTGCGCTTGGAGCGAACTGCCGACGGTGCCCAGCGCAGTAACGATGCAAGTAAGGACGGACGGGAAGATGCCGGGCCAGTCGAGTGCGTTGTAGAGCACGTAACAAACGCTAGCAGCCAGGCATCCGGCAAAGGCGAAGCGTAGATATTCCGGGTTCTGGAATGCATCAGGCAGAAGCAGGCCGCGCCACCAGTCCTGTGCTGGCGCGTTCCGGGAACCATCGACGATCTCATCGCGTTGAAAGACTTCGGGGATGAGGGCGACGGTTCGTTCCATCTCTTGAAGCATGGGGAAGCCAGAGGACGGCGGCCCCTCGAGCAGAAGAGGAGATGCGGAAATAACCCCAGACCCGCGAAGCTCCGTTCGGATTACTCCGAGCCTCGCAGAGAGTGCGCGTAGGCGGATCGCATCGTCGTCGCCGGGCTGAGGGAGAGTGCGCTCGAAATTCGCGGCAAGACCAATGAGCCGGCCCGCCAGCGAAATCAGGGCGGCGCGCTGCGCCCGCCGGGTCGGGTCCACGCCTTGGCGCTGCAACGTCATTCTGAGCCGGCCAGTGCCGATCATTTGGTACTGCAGCACTCTGGCGAGGACCGGCTCCGGCAGGACACGGTGAGCGGCAAGGCTTTCCACTACCTGCTGCACCGCGAGCAACAGATCGTCGACGAATGTGATGAGCGGATCGGAGCGATCGAAGATGCGGTATAGCGCTTCGGTTAACACGGTGGCGCCAGTACCTACGGCGATGATCACGATAGGCCAGAGAGTACCCTCCACCTGGACCTGGCTGGGTACTGAGCGGTCCCATACCGGCAGGGCGACGCCGATCGGAAGGACGAAGGCCAGTGCAGCCGCGTAGTTAGTCGTCGTGCGTATAACGAAAAAGATCAGATACAGGCTTCCGATTACCCAGAAGAAGTGAGTAATGGGGTAACCGCGGAACAGCATCATGCCGAGCAGGGTGTAGAGGCTCGCGAGGACGAATCCCAGGACGATGAATTGGCCCCCGCGCCAGGTAGCGGCGAGATTTTCGCGAGCCAGAAGAATTGAAAATAAACCAGCCAAGGCCGCGTTAGGAATGCGGAAGGTCACGACAATGATCATGACCAGCGTAGCCGCGATCGTCATGCGGATGACCGTGTTCAGGCGTCCTGGATACGGAGCAACCTCCCATCGGATGAATTCGCGAAACCAAGGCCATGAGATACTTCGACGGGCTGGCTGATGGGGGAGTTGAGCGGCTCGGGTCGCCATGTCAAGGCTTCCGTCTGTATCCGCGGATAACTACTACTGCAGATTCGCCCAAACGAATTCCATCAGGTGGCGGTGACTGAATCCGGATACGGACCGGGTAGCGGCTGGCCAGATGTACCCAGCTCAGAGTGCGTTCTACGTCGGGCAGGCCGGAGGTAATTTTGCCCTGGAGCGAAGGATCGGGTACAACACCGTACCCGGTGCTCTCGACGACGCCCGTAAATCGCAATCCCGAGTCAGACATCAGGTACACGTCCGCAGTCATACCCGGTTGGACGTGCTTCAGCTGCGTCTCGCGGAAATTCGCAACCACCCACCAGACGCGAGTATCGATAAGCGTGAAAATCTGCTGTCCTATGTGAGCATAAGCACCCTCGGAAATGACGAGGCTGGTTACACGTGCGTCGAATGGAGCGTAAACCCGGCACTGGTTGTAGTTGTATTGGGCGTTGGCGATTGCGGCGGCCTTTCCCTGCCGTTGGGCCACGAGGGGATCGAGGGTAAGTACGCTGGACTGCGATTGATGAAGCTGTGCCGTACTCTGCTCTGCCGAGGCCTTGGCCTCCGCCAAGGCGGCGACCATGGTGTTGAGGTGGGCTCGATTAAGAGCCAATTGCGATTCGGCTTCGTGCACGGACTGCGCGCTGGCCCGCTCTGTGGTGCGTGCCTGGTCGACCTGGTCGACGGTGACGTACTGCTTGACCAGCAGAGGCTCGACGCGGTGCAGATTATTTTCGGCGTATGCCGACTCAGCCTCGGCTCGATCCAACGCAGCCTGAGAGTGGGCGACATCGGCCTCCGCCTCGCGGATCAAGGCCTGCGCTCGATCGACGTTGGCGCCGGCGCTGCGGGTTGCCGCCCCGGAGGCGGTGACGGCATGCACTTCGGCCCCAATGCGCCGCTGTTCGTCCACGACCTCGCCTTCGAGGGCGGCCTGGTCCGATGCTGCGCGGTCGAGGGCATACTTATAAGGTCGATCATCGATTTCGAAAAGTAGATCGCCCTGTTTCACGCGCTGATTATCGGCGACGTTCAGGTGCAGTATGGGCCCCTCGACTACGGGGGCGATGCCGATGTAGTTGGCAAAGATTTCGGCGTCATCGGTTTGTGGATGCCGAGTGGTGACCAAGTAGACAGCAATCAAGCCGACTATCGCCAGCAGAACCATGGCCGCGGTGAAGACGCGACCGTAACAGTCAAGTTTTGCGAGGCGATTGTCTTGCTCGGGTTGGCCAGTGTCTTGGGTTGACATCGCGTTCACCTAGCTGTAGAAGAGCAGCCACAAAATGCACGTGAGGAAGACAGCCGTGCTGAGATAGAAGAGCACAGGTGCAGCCAGATGCTCGGCAACAGCAGTGCGAGCAATCAGGGCGCGTGCGCCGGCCGCCAGTACCAGACCACCGGCGGAGCAGAAGATCCACACGGGAAAAAAAGAGCCGAAGATGCTGTATTCGGGCGCGTGGGAGCAACCAACCAACACCAGCGGTGCCGCCAGAGATAAACCAGCCAAGGCGCGAAATGAGGTCATTCGGCGTCGATCGTGCTCCATCGCTTCAATGTTCATTTTCAGCAGACCTCATATATGTCGAAAACCGGTCTATCTATGCCGACTACCCGTCGATGCGACCCGAAAGTCCAGCTTCCCCATGGTCGATCCGAACCCCGCAATGATTTCGGGCTCGATATGGGAGGGCGGCCTTAGTCTCACGCGTCGATTAAGCCACAGGGTTGAGGAGCGAATCTATTGGACGAAAGTATCGATCAATACTTTCGTATCAGACGGCCACATGGGCGCCTACGCACTTTGATCGTGGACACATGGGACCGAAGTTCCGGGTTGCGGCCGGCGAGAAGGCGCCCGGCCTCGTGAACAGCCCGTGAAAATGATGTCCACCGATACTTTGGGGTCGATCAATACGTTCGTCTAATAGACTCGGCTCGGCACCTCTGCCCTAATAGCTACGGTTGTTGGCTTCGGTTTACACCAATTGCGAAACCGCTGTAGCAATTGTGGACGTGTTGCGGGGAATGAAGCTGAAGAGGTTTTGATTGATCGGATACAACCCATCATTGAAGGTTTTATTCTTGTCGCTGCTTCTCGGCTTCTCCGCGGCGCGAGCTCTGGGGCAATGTGCGGGCAAAGTGTCTTCTCCATCAGCTGTTGCCGATTGCGCCGCTCGCGAAATCCCTCGCGAAGGACCAGCGATTCTCGATCCAGCACACCCCTATACCCTCGCCGAGCTGATCGACGTTGCCGAGCATCACAATCCCAGCACGCGCACGATCTGGGAGCGCGCAAAACAGAAGGCGCGTGAACTCGGTTTGGCAAAAGCCGCTTATTATCCCGAGTTGGAGGGTTCGGCCGTTTTCGGCGACCGGAGATTGATAAATCCATTCCCGAAACCGCTGGCTCCTCGCGGCTACGTCACGGTTGAGGTCCCCATCGTCGAGCCTGAAGTTGCGCTCCAATATCTCATCTTTGACTTTGGTAAACGCGAAGCGACCGTGGACTCCGCGAAACAGGAGAAGCTGGTCGCGGGCGCAGACGTCATTCAGGTAAATCAAGCGCTGGCTTTTCACGTCGCCAGTGCGTATTACCAGCTGGTGACCGCACAGGAAAGATTGCAGGCCGCTCAGGACACGTTACGAACTGCACAAACCACGCAGGATGCGGCCGAAAACAGACTGAACAACGGGCTTGCAACTCTTCCCGATGTTCTCAACGCCCGGGCCGAAACCTCACAGGCTGTGTTCGACGAGGAATCTGCGGATGGGGACGAAAAGATTGCGCGCGTGACGCTGACTGAAACGGTGGGCGCTGATCCGTCTCCCGACATAGGGATTGACACCCAGAGGAGCGCGCCGTTGCCGGACAGTCTCACCATGTCCATCGAGGCGCTGATCGATCGCGCGATGAAGAATCGTCCCGAACTCATGGCGCAAACTCTGCGAATCCGCTCCGCCGAGGCTCGCATTCGTGCAGCCAAGGCAGAGTACAAACCGCAGATCGTTCTCTCAGGATCGGTTGCGCAGACCTCCGTGTGGCCCTCGGCGGATTACGGCCAGCTTGGCCCCGCCAGCGAGCCTACCTGGTCTGCCGAACTCGGCGTCCATTGGCGCATCTTTGACGGAGGTGTGCGCAAGAACGAACTGTTGATCGCCGAATCGAAACGCCGCGAGGCAAAGGACGAACTTACAACTATAAATGATGAGACGACGCGCGAGGTCTGGACCGCTTACATAGCATTCCGGACGGCGTTGCGAAAGCACGACGCTGCTGTCGCGCTTCTCAAATCCGCCAACGAATCTTACTCGGCATCGCTTGATGCATACAAGTATGGAGTCAAGAATCTGGTCGATGTTGTTACCGCG
>Ga0302324_100024984_pt1 | contig 11483 bp, 7 predicted proteins | sample Palsa_T0_1_FD_201949 | JGI IMG/M metagenome (GOLD analysis project Ga0302324, IMG submission 201949) | Peat permafrost microbial communities from Stordalen Mire near Abisko, Sweden - Palsa_T0_1 | ecosystem: Environmental > Terrestrial > Soil > Palsa > Peat permafrost | place: Sweden: Abisko... | reverse complement strand
GTTTCCGTCGTCAACGGCGCGGGCGGGGCTCCAGCAATCCCGACATCACACCGTTGACCTGGGAAGCGGCGCTTATTTCTGGAAGCGACGTGCTCGGGCACTATAGAAGCGCCAGGCACCTGGGAACCGTGAATACCGTGAGTTTACCCGGGGGTTTCAGGAGTTCATTGACGTGGTCCTTCCGCCCCTTCGTCGACTCCGATCGTTGTGGGCGGATCGCCCCTAGATCCCGGGTTCGTCAGCCGCTAGTTAGGGCACAGCCGGGGCTTTTGCTGTCCATTGCACCTGCAGTGCATCCTACGGTCGACTGTGGTCAGCGTCCCCCTCAAATTCACGACGAGTCGCCCCAGAGCGATCTTCGGACCTGCCGCCGGCATCAACTCGGCGGCGTCAAGAGGTGCCTCGCCGTGCTTTGTGCCCGGCAAAATGGCGAACGACTATCTCAAAACCGAAGCAGAAACGGTTCCATTCTTTGCGTCCCTGATGCACGCGAAAGCGTAGCCGCCACGCTAAAAAAGTTCACTACCCATCTCGAAGCCTATCGGCCTCTGATTCGAACCGTCTCGCGCTATGAATTCGTATCGTGGCGTCCGCGGAGCGCTTCTTTCGAACGGCGAAACAGGGGTTCCTCTGAATCCTCGACGGAGGCCCGAAAGTGCCTCTGGGAACGACCCTCTTCAGTATTTCCGCCTCACAAAAGAGGGGGAGCAGGGCAGCGATTAGTGGCCTCTGAAGTCGTCGAACTAAACTCCCGCAGAAGCAATTTACAGACAAAACAACAGCCGCTCTGTACCGGAAATGGGTCGCGGGGACCGCTACGGACCGGGAGGTGATCAGTTCGTTCGCAACGTCAGTAACGCCAAGCGTAGGTGTATTTCGAGCGGAAAAGTGGGGCGACTCGCTGTCCGTTTTCATTTGTGGAAATCCAGAATCGAGTGAAAACTGGAACCAAGAATTGTGCGAAGCGGTTTCACCCCAGTTTTCACCGGAGATTCATCCGCGACGACCTGCAAGACCCAATGTATTCAAATGCTTAGCGAGCTACGGAGCACAAAAATCCACAGGCACAAAGCACGTGCTTGGGCGGTAGCGACCCCACTTTGTGCGGCTTCTCAGCCGCCCAACGCCTCCGGCGCCGGGGGTCGCTACCGCCCAAGTGGTTCATGCAAATTCTCTGGCTCCGTCGACAGCGGAACTGCAAGCAAACAATTCAACAGCTTTGAATATTGCATGCCAAAGCAGGCGAAGACCGCGGTACATCAGTCTCTCTGAAGTTTCTACAGCAAGTGTTTATAAACTAGTTGACAAGCATCAACTGGGTACCGTACAACACATATACCTCAGCACCGCAGGAATCCTTTGTTTCTGAAATCTAGAAGCCGAACCGCCATTTTTGGTGTAGGTGTTTGTGTCTACTCAGGAGGACTTGTGTCTCGAAAACTCTTGGCCGCAGTTTTTATCTCCGCAATGCTGCAATGCCTTCTGGCGTTAGCCGCACATGCTCAAGTCAGTTGCCTCGGAACATTCATTTGGTATTTTCCCGACCCTATACCCAACGGGGCTACGTGCATAGGACCGGCGCAAGGCCCTTTCAGCATGATTTGCGTTGGACCTACCGGCAATTGTCCAGGTCCGCCGGTCGCTTTTTGTCCTACCTGCAACCAGGGCGCACCGACGGCGGGCCACCCGATCAACTTAGCCACCGGGAACACGTACATTCAGCAAAAGGACATCACTATCCCCGGCCTGAACGGCGGCCTTGCCCTTAGCAGGACTTGGATCAGCGCTTGGCCCTCGAACCAGACCGCCTACCAAGTTGGACTGTTCGGTTCAAATTGGCGATCAACTTACGAGGAAGGCGTTTATCTCTCCGGGAGTTACATGGAATACGTTCGAGGCGACGGCGAGATATGGTTTTTCAGTCAGAACGGAACGAGCTGGGTATTGTCCTCGCCTGCCAAAGTGACAGCAACGCTTACGCAAAGCGGCGGCGTCTGGACGCTGGTATTCAAAAACGGCGAACAGCGCACCTTTAACGTCGCGACCGGCGCGCTAGCAAGCATTATCGACCGCAATGGCAACACCACGACGCTCACATACGACGCCTCCAATCGGCTGACGACCGTCACCGATCCAGCGTCCCGAACCTTGACCTTTAGCTATCCCAACGGTACCAGCCGACTCGTGAGCGGCGTGAGTTCAAGCGTGGGCGTCGCAGTGAGCTACGCCTATGACTCCAGCAATCGACTGCACGTGGTGACCGAACAGGACACCTCTACACTCACCTTTGCCTACGACAGCGGCTCGCGCATCACGTCGGTGACCGACTCGGAAGGGAAAGTCATCGAAGCCCACACCTACGACGCCAAAAATCGCGGCCTCACCTCCACGCTCGCCAACGGCGTCAACGCCGTTACCGTAGCTTATCCCAACGAATAAGTTAGCCGATGTGGATTGATCGAAGTCCCTGGTTCCGTAACCAAAGCTTGGGGGGAGAATTCGCGTGATTAACAATTCTTGGAAGATAGCGCTCTTTCTGTTGCTGGCTCTCGTTACTCTCTCCGGCTCAAGGGTCTACGCCCAGACTCTTCCGTCCGGCTGGACGGATGGCGACATCGGCACGGTCGGGGCAGCAGGAAGCGCAACCTATTCAAACGGCTTATTCACCGTCAAAGGTGCTGGGAACGGCCTGCAATACCAAAGCACCACGGACAGCTTCAATTTGGCGTATCAGTCGTTGACCGGAGACGGCACGATCATCGCCCGTGTCATCAGCACGGACACGTCTTACGCCCAACTGGGCGTCATGATTCGGGACACTCTGAGCCCAGGCGCCGCGTATGCTTTCATGGATTACACCAACAGACCCCCACCTTATGGCCTTTATCTGCTATTTGACCGTCCCTCCACCGGGGCTGCGGCCACAGAAAACTATCCGTCGGGATTTACAATCACCACGATCCCTTACTGGATCGAGCTGGTGCGCCAAGGCAGCACTTTCACGGCTTACACTTCCCTTGAGGGGGATAATTGGGTCGAGTTTTACAGCCAGACCCTCACGCTGGGCAACAGCGTTTACATCGGCTTGGCAGTGAGCAGCAACAACACGGCTGCAGTTGCGACAGCCACTTTCGACAATGTCTCGATCAGCTCCAGCAGCACCTCCGCGCCCGCGATTACCAGCATGACCGCAACCTCTGGAACGGTGGGAACGCAGTTTTCCATTTCTGGTACTGGCTTTGGCGCATCTCAAGGCAGCAGCAAGGTTTTGCTGAATGATGCCCCCCTCACCGTCAACTCTTGGGGCGCATCGACCATCTCGGTCACCCTTCCGACCGGGGCCAGTTCAGGGTACGTCGTGGTTGCCGTAGCTCCGAGCATGAACGCCTCGAACGCCGAAACCTTTACGGTCACATCGCAATACCTTCCGGCCGGGTGGCTCGATGACGACATCAACGAGGTTGGAATTGAGGGTAGCGCCACCTATTCGAACAACGTCTTTACGGTGAACGGAGCGGGCGCTGGTTTCGACAACGGAAATTCGACCACGAGCGACAGTTTTAATTTTATGTACCAGTCCCTCAACGGCGACGGCACCATCGTTGCACGCGTCGCGAGCACCAGTGGCGAACAAGTCGGAGTCATGGTCCGCGCCACTCTCGACCCCGGCGCGACCAACGAATTTGAATACTATTATCCCGGCTATCCTTCAAATCAGATCGTTTTACTCAGCCGCTCCACCCCCGGCACGAATGACGACACCATTACCAGCACCCTGCCGTACGTTTCCATTCCTTATTGGCTGAAGATGGTCCGTAGCGGAACGAATCTGAGTGCCTACACTTCACTCGACGGCAACAACTGGACCCAGCTTGAGTGGAGTCGCGCTTTCGCCATGCCCCAAAGCGTCTACATCGGCCTGGGTGCAAGCAGCAGAAATACAACTACGCTCTCCACCACGACATTCGACAACGTTTCCATCAACTCCGCAGCCGATCCCGCACCCTCGATCAGCGGGCTTTCAACTACAACCGGTCCGGCCGGAACCCGAGTCACAATTACCGGAAGTGGCTTCGCCTCAAGCCAAGGCAACAGTAAAGTTTTTTTAAATAATATTTCGGTGACCATCAATTCTTGGTCCAGCACCTCCATCTCCATCACTATTCCCACCGGTGCCACTTCCGGCTATCTCGTTGTCTCCCTCGCTCCGAGCATGAACGACAGCAATCCCGCGATATTCACAGTGACCTCGCAGCCTCTCAGCGCAGGCTGGCTTGATCAAGACATCGGGGCCGTCGGAACAGTGGGCAGCGCTTCCCTCAGTGGCAGCGTCTTCACCGTAAGTGGCGCAGGCAATGGGGTTGGCAGCACATCGGACGGCTTCCATTTCGTATATCAGCCCCTCACCACCAATGGCACGATCACGGCGCGGGTGGTAACCGCCCCGGTTTCCGCACAGGCTGGAGTCATGATTCGCGAAAATCTGACCACCAGCTCAGCAAACGCGTTTACCTATTTCATCAACAACGGCGGCGGCGGCGACTACGTCGATTTCAGTTATCGCAGCCTTCTCGGCGGAGCCACAAGCCAGGTCAACACTGCCGGCGTCACATCGCCGTACTGGGTGCGGCTGACGCGCGCCGCAAATCAGTTCAGCAGCTATAGCTCGCCAGACGGGACACACTGGACCCAGGTCGGAACCACGCAAACCTTCGTGACGGCAGAGCAGGTCTACGTCGGTCTGGCGGTCAGCAGTCAAAACATCAACGCAACCGCGACCGCGACTTTTGACAACGTTTCCATCAGTGCCGGCACCACGCTTCCCAACCCCATTATCACCGGCATCTCTCCAAGCTCCGGCGCACCAGGAGCGACGGTGACCATTACCGGCAACAATTTCGGCTCGCCTCAAGGCACCAGTAGCGTGACCTTCAACGGTGTTCCGGTCACTTCGGTCATCAGTTGGGCGGTCGGCTCCATCCAGGTAGCCGTTCCGAACGGGGCCAGCAATGGCCCGGTGGACGTTGTAGAAGGAAATATTACAGCGCAAGGTCCAACCTTCACGCTGGCCTTCACGGCGCAGGTGACCGACTCCCTCAGAAATCAATCCACATATACCTCCCAGGTCTTTGGCTCCAACTGGTTCACGGTTTCTGGCCAAGGCTCAGGGTGCTCCACCTGTTCGTGGCGCGGCAATACCACCAACCAAGCGGACGGTAACGGCAACATTTTCACCAGCACCGACCCTCTCGGCTACATCGCGTTCACCGAGTACGACACCAACAATAATTTGCTCTCCCAATCGTCCCAATTGAATACCGGGGCCACAGCGACGACCGCCTACACGTACAACAGCTTCGGCGAAGTTCTGACCATGACCGACGCCCTCAATAACGTCACCACCAACACCTACGACACGCACGGCGATCTCACCTCGGTGTCCACCCCGCCGCCGAACGGCAGCACTCCGGCCAGCCTCACGCAATTTGGCTACAATACCCTCGGCGAACTCACCACCATCACCGACCCGCTAAACAACGTCACCACGCTCACCTACTACGCGACCGGCCTCATCAACACCATCGAGGACGCGCAAAGCAACATCACCACCTACAACTACGACACCCACGGCAATCGCACCTCGGTGAAAGATGCCAATAATCAAACCACCTCGTTCGCCTACGACACGGGCGAGCGCCTCACCAAAATCACCTATCCCGACACCACCACCCTGCAATTCGCCTATGACTACCGCGGGCGCCGCCACACCGTCACCGACCAGAACAACAACATCACCACCTACAATTACGACGACGCCGATCGCCTAACCTCCGTGGTCGACGCCGCGAACAACACCACCACCTACGGCTACGACACCGAGAGCAATCTCACCAGCATCGAGGACACCAACCACAACACCACGTCCTTCACCTACGACGCCTACGGCCGCGTCACCAAGGCCACCTTCCCTTCGGGCAAGATCGAAACCTACGGCTACGACGCCGACAACAATCTCACCAGCAAAATCGACCGCAAGAATCAGCAAATCACCTACGTCTACGACGCCCTGAATCGCCTGACCAACAAGGAGTATCCAGACTCCACGCAGGTCGAATACACCTACGATCTCGTGGGCAAAATTCTCAGCGTCAACGATCCCACCGGCACCTACGGCTTCTCGTACGACAATATGGGTCGCCTCATCGGCACCAGCGCCTCGTACAGCTTCCTGACTTCGCGAACCTTCACTAACGCCTATACCTACGACGCCGCTTCCAATCGCACCGGCTTCACCGATCCCGAAAACGGCGCAACCTCCTACGTCTACGACACGCTCAACCGCCTCGAAACCTTGACGCCGCCCACCGCCTACGGCACCGGCAACTTCGGTTTCACCTATGATGTCCTGAGCCGCCGCAAAACCCTTACGCGCCCCAACAGCGTCACCACCACCTACACCTACGACAACGAGTCCCGCCTGCTCACCGCCCTGCACCAACTGTCCGGCAGTACCATTGACGGCGCGGCGTATACGTTAGATAACGCTGGGAATCGCACCGCCAAAACGGACAAACGCACGGGTGTGACCACGAACTATGGCTACGATGCCATTTACGAGCTGAAAACGGCCATGCAAGGTACGAACACCACCGAAAGCTACACTTACGACGCCGTCGGCAATCGCCTCACCGACCTCGGCAGCGCTGCTTGGACCTACAACACCTCGAACGAGCTGACCGCAAGACCCGGCAGCATCAGCTACACCTACGACGCCAACGGCAACACCCAAACCGAAGTGACGAGCGCAGGGACCACCACCTTCAATTGGGATTTCGAGAATCGCCTCACCAGCGTCGTCCTGCCCGGCAGCGGTGGTACGGTAAGCTTCAAATACGATCCCTTCGGCCGAAGAATCTACAAATCGTCTTCCTCCACCACGAGCGTCTACGCCTACGACGGCGACAATTTAGCCGAAGAAACCAACTCCTCTGGCACCGCCGTCGCTCGCTACGAACAGACCGCGGATAACCTTGACGAGCCACTCGCCATGCTCCGCAGTAGTACCACGAGCTATTACAACGCCGATGCCTTGGGGAGCATTACGTCGCTGTCAAGCACGGCGGGCTCGCTGGCCCAGACCTATGCTTACGACTCCTTTGGTAGGCAGACAAGTTCGTCCGGTTCGCTCACCAATCCATTCCAATACACGGCCCGCGAATTCGACTCCGAGACTAGCCTGTATTATTACCGGGCCAGATACTACGACGCGGCCATTGGGCGCTTTAGCTCCGAAGATATGGAGCGCTTCAATGCCGGGGTGAATTTCTATCAATATGCCTTAGGTTCACCAATAAATTGGGTCGACCCACTGGGTTTGGATGTAACGGTAAAACTTTACCCGGCAGCAAACCCCTATGGCCACATCGGAATTGGCGTGAACACCTTGAACACAGAAGGGTTCTACCCAAATCATGATTTACCTACCTATCCAGGTCAGATACTGCCTGATAAAGCGCAGCCCATCAAATGTCTGATCATCCATACAACTCCTCAACAGGATCAGAAGATTCAAAATTACATCAATAGCAGAAAAAAGAATCCTGGTTGGTGGCGTTTTCCTGGGCGAGATTGCTCTAACTTCGTGCATGACGCTCTCAAGGCCGGTGGAATAAACGTGGGCGACTCCTCTCTTCCGCCGAAGGTATGGAGCAACTTGACGCAGCTGCCACACGAGTCCTGCTACAACGTGACACCATTACTCTAATGAGGTGACTCCATGACTGTGTCTTTGTCCAAAATATCTTGGAGTTTCCTGGGGGCTGGACTTTTTCTACCGTGTCTGGTTCAGTGCCTTTTCTATTTCAAGATACTGCCAATTGAACGAATGCCGGATTGGCTCTTTATCGCACTCTGGCCCGCTTTTGGCTTCTATATGGCGTCCGATACGGGGAGCGGTGCCGACACCGGTAGGGCGATTCTTGGCTTCTTGATGTCAGTAGCCGCGAACGGACTGGTGTATCTGTTGGTGGGCAGCTTGGTATCGTTCTCTTATCATCGGCTCTTCCTAGCAAAAACTGGGACTGGCGTGTGACGAAAGTGGGCGTACTCGCTTTGCCGGGCAGCGGCGGCACCGTCAGCTTCAAATACGATCCACTCGGTCACCGGATTTACAAATCTTCGTCCGCAGGCATGAGCATCTACGCCTACGATTACGACAATTTGATCGAGGAAACGAATGGCGCGGGCGCAGTTGTTGCTCGCTACGCGCAGCCGCAAACCGTCGATGAGCCGTTAGCTATGTTGCGTGGCGGTGCCACCAGCTATTACCATGGCGACGGTCTCGGCTCGGTTACTTCCCTGAGCAGTTCGGCTGGCTCTCTGGCCCAAACTTATACTTATGACTCGTTCGGAAAGCAAACGAGTTCATCCGGCTCGCTGACGAATCCTTTCCAGTACACGGCGCGGGAGTTTGACTCCGAAGTGAGTTTGTACTACTACCGCGCGAGATACTACGACCCCAGCGCAGGGCGATTCCTGTCCGAAGACCCCTTCTGGATAGACATTCCAGACGCGAGAATTAGTGCATATGCTTACGTCTCGAATGAACCCACTACCGTTACTGACCCCCTGGGGCTCTACGGGCTCTCCAAGAAAGGCAATCCGCCACCCGTCCCGCCGTCCCCAGGGCTTGATAAGGCTCTGAGATGCCTGGAAGGGTGCTACGGCAAGCCGTTGCTGATTACATCCACGTCTGAGCCGATTCCACAGCACAAACCGGGAACTCCTCATCGCCGTGGTGAGGCTGCAGATATCTCCTATCCGGCGAGCCCGGCGGATCGTGGCAACCTGCTTTGTTGCGCAGCAGGTTGCAATTTCCAGTTTGCTCTTGACGAGGGAGCCCATCCGTCCGGACCTAACGTTGCGCCGCATATACACGTGCAATTCACGCCTGCCAGACCTGGAGATGTTAAACCTAGCTGGCCGAATGGGGTTCATGGCGACCTGCCCAAGGCGGGTCCGACATGCGCTTGCGGAACGGGAGCGCTCCCGTAACACGTGGCGGAAAAATTGGAGGCCTTATGAAAAGGTGCCTAATTGTGCTGATGTCTCTTCTCGCGATTGTTAGCCGCGCGAGTGTCTGCCGTGCATCGAACGAACCTTGCGACAGTGTCAAAATTCCTCCAACGGTTTCAGCGCTGCTGGAGAAGTCATTTCCCCACTGGCGAATCGAGAAGCCGTCGGATTTGGATCCTTCATACCAAGAACTGTGGGCAAAAAAGTATGCGGCGGATTGTCCTGGATTCGTGGCCGGACACTTTCAGAAGCGCGATTCTATCGCCTACGCCGTTCTTCTTGTCCCAGCGGATCAATCAAGAAAGGGCTACCGTTTGATTATTTTCACTGAAACGACTAAGGACGTTTGGCATCCGATCGTTCTTGAAAAAGATGACCAATATACTCCAACGTCGGCGGTGATCAGACTTGCTCCGCCAGGAGATTACGAAGAAGCAGACAGCAGCAAGAAAGTTCACACATTGACTGATGGAATTGTCAGCGAACGAATTGAAGCTGGCGTCTTAGTCTATTACTGGAGTCGAACCCGCTTTCGCAGCATTTCGACCTCGGTGTAGTGTTGAACGGACTAGCGTCAGCGCATTCCAGGGCGTACGACTCCAACGGAAACACTACGTCCAAAACAGACTCCACGGGCACCACGACGTACACGCGGGACTTCGAAAACCGGCTCTCCAGTGTTACGTTGCCTGGCACGGGCGGCACCGTCAGCTTCAAATATGACCCATTCGGCAGAAGAATTTATAAATCCTCGCCCTCTGCCACGAGCGTGTACGCCTACGATGGCGACAATCTAATCGAAGAAACGAGTGCGACCGGGACCGCGGCGGCGCGCTACACCACGGGCCTGAACATCGACGAGCCCCTCGCTATTCTTCAGGGGACAACAACGGATTACTACCAAGCGGATGGTCTCGGCTCCATCACCTCGCTCGCCAACTCTGCCGGGGCAAATGCCGAGACCTACACTTACGACTCCTTTGGCAACTTGACGGCGTCAACCGGTTCGCTCACCAACCGGTATCGCTTCACGGGGAGGGAATTCGATTCAGAAACCGGCCTATATTTCTATCGCGCAAGACAATACGATTCATCTGTCGGTCGGTTCCTGAGCGAAGATCCGATGAGATACCGAGCTGGCGTGAATTTCTATTCATATGTGTTCAACAATCCGACAAGGTATACAGACCCGACGGGAGAGTGTCCGCAGATGGACAGCGTCAGTCGGTGGCATATGCAATGCGAGCAGTCCGCAAAAAACATACAGCTGTCGAAAGATCAAAAATGCGCATGTCATTGCGTCTATGCGCCCGAAGCACCGCCCGGACAGGGCTGTATCGACGTTTGTATGGACTGCTATGCCAAAAGCCCGACACCTTACGACGCCTGCTTGTGCTTCGCGAAGCGACTTGCGGGGAGAACTAAAGAGCAAGCTGAGTCTGATTGTAGCTTACTGAAAAAGCGCAAATGGTGGTGGCCTTGGTGAATGAGGAATTCACTTTTGTGGGCCGAGTGTCCATCTGCTCCTGGGAGGAATATGAAGAAAATATTTACCGTACTTTTCCTCGCGATGTTCTTGCTTACGATTTCGCCTTTTTCTGAATTGAAGACAGTCCAAGGTGAGAGTCTTGGTCGAATCATTTTGCCCAACTCTCAACTTCTGCGATGCAACTCGTCCGATTGTTTTCAATTGTGGTCCGGTGACATGAAACCGGACGCGCTGCGCCCTAATCAGATCCTGATTGATATGAATCAGGGATGTATTTACGGCATAACGGCGATGTACGACAAATCGGTGCCGCTTGACCGAATCAAATCTGGAATAGATGATCTTTATAAACAGTGGTCCGTCAGCAATTCAAGTGACTCTAATTTTTATCTTTGGCGCGTAGAAACTGAAAAGTTCGCGATTCAACTAACTGTCGCCGGGAAGGCACATGAGAAACGAAATGTCGCGGAGCTAGGAGCGCGCCAGGTTATATACATCGCCTTTGGAGGGAAATCTGCGTGTGACAACTCTTGAAGACTCCGGCTTAGCACTGCGGCTAGCGTCACGCAGTTCGGCTACAACACGCTCGGCGAACTCACCACCATCACCGATCCGCTGAACAACGTCACCACGATCACGTATTACCCGACCGGCCTTATCAATACGATCGAGGACGCGCAGAACAACATCACCACCTACGTCTACGACACGCACGGCAATCGCACTTCGGTGAAAGACGCCAATAATCAGACCACCTCCTACACCTACGACAACGAGTCCCGCCTGCTCACCGCCCTGCACCAACTGTCCGGCAGTACCATTGACGGCGCGGCGTATACGTTAGATAACGCTGGGAATCGCACCGCCAAAACGGACAAACGCACGGGTGTGACCACGAACTATGGCTACGACCCGATTT
>Ga0302324_100024980_pt1 | contig 11486 bp, 8 predicted proteins | sample Palsa_T0_1_FD_201949 | JGI IMG/M metagenome (GOLD analysis project Ga0302324, IMG submission 201949) | Peat permafrost microbial communities from Stordalen Mire near Abisko, Sweden - Palsa_T0_1 | ecosystem: Environmental > Terrestrial > Soil > Palsa > Peat permafrost | place: Sweden: Abisko... | reverse complement strand
TTTGCCCCTGGGGGCTCAAGTCCTGGCAGACCTGATTCTCAGGCCGGCCGAGGAGCCGTCGCTACTTCACGAGTTCAACAGGGTCCGGGGCATCCCCCGAGCGGTTCCTCCGCGAGGGGTACGTCGCGAATCGAATCGCGCACCCGGGGGTCGTCCGCATCCTCGACGACGATGACGACGACGAGACGCAGACCGTGTTTCTCGTGATGGAGCTGCTCCACGGGGAGACGATGGAGGCACGCTGGGAGAGGAGCGGGCGACGGCTGCCGGTGGCGCAGGTGCTCGCTTGTGCAGATCGCGTGCTCGACGTGCTTGCGGCGGCGCACGAGCAGGGTGTCGTCCACCGGGACGTTAAGCCGGAGAACATCTTCGCGACCACACAGGAAGAGATGAAGGTGCTCGACCTCGGCATTGCGCGGCTGCTCGACGGGACCGGGGCGACGCAGTCGGGACAGGTCCTCGGGACGCCCGGGTTCATGGCGCCGGAACAGGCGAACGGGCGCCTGCGTCAGATCGACGCTCGCACTGACTTGTGGGCCGTTGGCGCGGTCATCTTCACGCTAGTGACCGGCGAAGAGGTGCACGATGGGTGAACAGGCGGCGGTTGAGGGGTGGCGCGTGCAAGCCGCGTGTCCCGCAAGGGAAGGGTTTTGGACCATCCAGTGACACTGGAACGCCGTCCCAATTTGGCTTGGTCGGAGTTTCAAGGCGCACGGGAGCCCGCGCTCGCGATAGGGTCGTGGCTCCCAGCCGTTGTCGTGCTCTCGGGGGTCCTTTGTCCCGCAACGCTTCGCTCAATCATTCGGACCTGCCGAACGTCCTGCTCACGGCGTTTCGGGTGCGCGAAGCGATGTCGACGCCCTTCGACATCGACGTCCAGTTCGAGAGCGACGACGCGGACCTGGACCTCGCCAAGCTCCTCTGGTCCACGGCAAACGTGACACTCGAGGACGACGACGGGCCAGGACGAGTCTTCCACGGCGTGGTCGAAGAAGCGGAGTACGTCCAGGATCTCCGGGTGGGGTTCCGCTACCGGCTGCGCCTGCGGCCGCTGCTCCACGGCCTGGCCTACCGAGTACGGACTCGAATCTTTCAGAACATGGATGTCACGCAGATCGTCAAGAAGGTCTGCACGGATTCAGGGTTACCCGGAGCCGCCTTCGACTGGAGCAGCGTGCAGAAGACGTACGTCCCGCGCGAGTTCTGCATGCAGTACAAGGAGAGCGAGCTGGCGTTCGTGATGCGCCTGCTCGAGGAAGAGGGCATCTTCTTCTGGTTCGAGCACTCGCCGACCGCCCACGTGATGCACTTTGGCGAGGACAAGACGGCCTACCAGCCCATCGACGGGACGCCCTTCATTTCCGCCTACCACACGACTCCGGGCAGACATCTCGCCAACGAGCGCGTGGGCGATCTGCGCTTCACGACGAAGCTGGGGCACGAGGTCATCCACGCGCGCGACTGGAACTGGCAGCAACCGCGCGACCCACTCGACGGGCTGGCGAACGGCGACGCCACCACCGGAGCCGTCGCCTACGACTACCCGGGTGGATTCGACTCGACCTCGGTCGGTGGGGCGGTCGCGCAGACGCGACTCTTCGCGGCTCGCGCGGAGAAATTCGTCCTCGACGGTCGGGCTTTCTCCTCTCGACTTCTGCCCGGCCGGACGTTCACCGTCGACGACGCGACACCCGACTACGTTTCGGGCGCGTACCTCCTGCTCAATGTCGAGCACCGGTACGACCGGGAGTCGATGGACGACAGCGCGAGGTCGACGGGCCGGAAGAGGGCCGAGGACACCTACGAGACCACGTTCCGGGCCATCCCGAGCTCGGTGACGTTCAAACCACCGCGCATCACGCCTCGACCGCGCGTCTTCGGGAAGGAGAGCGCCGTGGTCACGGGGCCGGAGGAGATACACGTCGACTCCTCGGGGCGGATCAAGGTGTACTTCTATTTCGATCGCGAGGATCCCGTCGACGAGACCGCGTCATGCTGGTTGCGCGTGCAGCAACAGAACACGAGCGGCAGCATGATCTTGCCGCGGCGCGGGTGGGAGGTCAGCGTGGGGTTCCTCAACGGTGACCCCGACCGGCCGATCGTGCTGCAGAAAGTCTACAACGCGGAGACGATGCCGCCCTACCCGCTTCCCGCCAACAAAACCCAGAGCTCCCTGCAGTCTTCGACGAGCCCCGGCGGCGGATCGACCAACGAGGTGCGACTTCAGGATGGCGACGGGGGGATGCAGTTCGCCGTGCATTCGTCCAAGGACTACACGATGACCGCGGGGGCCAACCTGCTCGAGGACATCGCGGTCGATGCTCTGGAAGAGGTGGGTGTGACGATGACCGCCTCCGTGGTCGGCAGCGAGACCGTGACGATCGGCGCGAAGCAGAGCGTGAGCGTCACCGGTGACTGCACGAACACCACGAATGGCGCCAAGACCATCAGCATCGGCGCGAACGATGATCTCGGCGTCACCGGCGGCGCGTCCGTGCGGTGCAACGGAAGCCGCACGGAGAGCATCTCGGGCCTGATGAACGTGCTCGCCAACAGCGTCGGCGAGACCTTCAACGGCGCTTGCTCGCGCACGGTCGGAGCCGCCCAGGGAATCGTGAGCGCGACCGCGATCGTGGAGGCCGTCGGGGGGGCAAAGAACGAGCTCGTGGGCGCCGCGAAGCTCGAGATCTGCGGCAAGGCGAAGGCCGAGCAGATCGCCGGCTCGAAGACTCTCATCGCGGGGTTCATGACCGAAAAGACCGGGGCGGACATCGGGTACTCCGCGAAAGGTGCGGTGGGCATCCAGGTGGGCGGGTCGATCGCGGAGACGTGCGGGGGCGACTTCACCTGCGCGGCCAAGGCCATCCTCATCACCGCCCCTGGCGGCATCAACATCAAGGGTGGCGGCACGCCGTACACGCTGAAGGGTGCCAACATCACGGTCGACGCGGGGACGATGGGAATCGCCGGCACTGCGAGCATCAAGCTCGACGGCAAGGTCAACTACAAACCGTGAGGACTCGCTAGTGGCCTCTCAGCCCTGGAGCTTCGGAATCTCGGTCGCCGGCATCGACACGGCGACCTGGCGTGTGTTCGAGTTCGAAGTGCGCGAATCGGTGTCCGACGGATGCCGCGCATGGCTCGAGGTGGGGGCCGGCGTGGCGATCGACCCCCAGAACGTGGTCTACAAAGAGGCCGCGCTGAAGGTCCTCTACATTGGTGACGACCCACGGTACTTCAACGGGGTCGTGCTCTCGGTATCCGCCATCGCGGGGGAGAGGAGCACCACGAACCTGCGCATCGAGATCGGCGCGCACATCGAGCTCCTCCGCGTCGGGATGAACTCGCTCATCTTCCAGAACAAGAGCATCAGGGACGTCGTCACCGCGGTGACGGCTGCCGGTCCGCTCCCGGGCGACAAGACCCAGTGGAGCACGACCGTCGTCTACGAGCCGCACTCATACGTCGTGCAGCAGAACGAGTCGGACTACGACTTCGTCTCGCGTCTCCTGTTCGAGGAAGGGATCTGGTTCGCCGTCCACAACGACGCCACTCAGGATCAGGTCATCTTCTACGACGACCCGTCGAAGCCGCAGCCAATCTCGGGTGACCCGGTCCTGCCGTTTCAGCTCGACAAGAGCAAGACGAGCGCCCACGGGTGGATCCAGGAATTGAGCGACCGCGCGGCCGCCGCCGCGGACGCGGTCATGACCCGGGAATACGACTTCCAGCACCCGAGCCGCGGCGATCTGGACGCAAAGAAGGCCGCGCCCAAGAGCACCGGCCGCGAGGTCTATCAGCATCCCGGCAACTGGCTCGTCGCGGACGGCACGACGTCGGACAAGATCGACGCCAAGGCCGGCGCGCGCAAGACCCAGTGCATGCTCGAGCGATTTCAGCTCGGGACGCGCACGATGCGGGGACGCAGCAGTTGCCTTCGCCTCGAGCCGGGCAGCACGTTCACCCTCACCGGGCATCCGCGCTCGACGATGAACATGGATCACCTGGTGCTCAGCGTCGTCCACCGTGGTTCGATGTACGAGGCGGAAGACGTCTTCTACGAGAACGAATTCGTCACCGTCCCGAAGGCCGTGCCGTACCGGCCGCAGGTCGCGCCGCCGGCTCCCGTCATCGGCGGGATCCAGTGGGCCTTCGCGACGGTGCCCCCGGGAGGGGAGATTCACGCGGACAACTACGGTCGGGTCAAGGTGCGCTTTCCATGGGACCGATCCGGCATCATGGACGACAAAAGCTCCACGTGGCTGCGCGTGGGGCAGCTCGCCCTGGGCGGCTCGATGATCTTGCCTCGCATGGACTTCGAGGCCACCGTCGATTTCACGCTCGGTGACATCGACCGACCGTTCGTGACCGGACACCTCTACAACGGGCTCCACAAGCCACCATATGCGCTGCCGGCCGGCGCGACGCGCTCGTCGATACAGACCGCGACGACGGGCGGTGGAGCGGGAGCGAACGAGCTTCGCTTCGAGGACTCCGCGGGTTCGGAGGAGATCTTCCTCAACGCTTCGAAGGACTACTCGGTCTCGGTGGACAACGATTCCGCGGTGAACATCAAGGCCAACGAGACGTTCAAGGTGGGCTCCAACAATTCGCTCAGCGTCGGCTCCGATCACGGCATGACGGTCAAGGGAAGCCGAACTTTGAGCGTGGGCGCCGCCCAGGACATCAACGTCGCCGGTGACTACTCGGACGGCGTCGGAGGGGCCGAGTCAATCACCATCGGCGCTACCCGCCACGTCAAGTGCGGGGGTGATCTCGACGAGAGCATCTCGGGGAGCCTCAGCCGGACGGTAGGCTCGCTCCAGTGCATCACCGGACTCGCCGGCTATCAGCGAGCCATCAAGGGGGTATCCACGACCAAGGTCGGAGCGGTCTGGGCGGAGGCGGCCGGAACGGACCGATCCAGTGTTTGCGCCGGCGCGCGAAAGGAAACCGTCGGAGCCCTGAAGCTCGTGAAGGCCACGGCGATGTCGGTGAGCGCAGGAGCTGCGTTCACGGCAAACGTCGGAGGTTACAAGGTCTCATGCGGGGGTGGCCGCACGGACAGCGCGAAGGGAGCCGTGTCGGTCGCCGCTGGTGGCGGCTGGAGCATCAAGGCCACGAACATCTCCTTCGTGGCGGAGAACAAGCTCGTGCTCATCGCGGGCGGCACGACGGTCACGCTATCGAGCAGCGGCGACGTGAAGATCAAGGCCGCCGGCAGCATCAAGCTGGAGGGGGTCGAGAAACTCAAGCAGGGCAAACACGACAGCGGAGGCTGAGCGAAACCATGGCGGACATCGCATCGACGATGCAGGTCGCCGGCGTGGCCGGCGCGCTGGCGGTTCAGGCGCTCCACGGCCGCGAGGAGGTCTCGCGCCCGTTCTGGTTCGACGTGGACTTCACCGCCGAAGCCTTCGATCTCGATGGTTCGCGAGGGACCCTCGCGCACATCGCGCTCGGCAACGACTTCGGCGATACGAGGGACATCTGGGGCATCGTCGAGTCTGCATCCGTCACGACGCTCGACGACGGCTTCACGACCTACGGCATTCGCCTCGTTCCCCAGCCATACCTCGTCGCTTACCGGCGAGGGTTTCGAATCTTTCAGCAGATGACCGTGCCGGACATCGTCAAGAAGGTGTTCACGGACGCGGGCCTCGCCCCGGCGCTGTTCGACTGGAGCGGGGTTTCCGGGACGTATCCGACCCGCGAGTACGTCGTACAATACGACGAGTCGGAGTGGGACTTCGTCTGCCGACTTCTGGAGGAGGAAGGAATCTTCTTCGCCTTCCATCACGACCCCAGCGGGCACGTGATGACCTTCGGGGACGACAGCACGAGTGCGCCTCCCCTTTCGCCGGCCACGCTCAACTACGTCGACGCGAGCCAGCTCCAAGCCGAGAGCGTCCAGGCCTGGGAGTGGTACGACGCGGCCCGGGTCAGCGTCTCGAAGGGGACCTTCAACGACTACAACCTCCAGAATCCGAAGATGAACCTGCTCTGCTCCAACGAGCAGAAGGAGACCATTTCCATCGAGTGGTACGAGCACCCCGGACGGTACGACCAGCCACCGGTCGGCAAGCGGTTGGCCCAGTCTCGCCTCCAGGCGCTGAGGAATCAGCGGACGACGGCGTCCACGCATACCAACGCCATCTCCGCCCAACCGGGCCGTCTGTTTCAGCTCCTCGGTCATCCGACCACGAGCGGCCAGTTCTTCGTCACGTCGACCTCGATGCGACTCGAGCGTGGAGGAGAGGAGTCCGGCAAGCGTCGCAAGACGATCACCGTCGATCTGAGCGTCGTACCCAAGGCCTCGCCGTTCCGGCCGGCGCGAATCACCCCTCGCCCTCGCGTGATCGGACCCCAGACGGCGCGCGTCACCGGTCCGGCGGGCAAGGAGATCTACTGCGACGATCTCGGGCGAGTGAAAGTGCAGTTCCACTGGGACCTCGAGGGCAAGAAAGACGAAAATACGACCTGCTGGATCCGTGTCACCCAGGGCCACACGACCGGCTCGATCATGATTCCGCGCATCGGGTGGGAGGTCTTGATCGAGTTCATCGACGGCGATCCGGACCGGCCGGTCTGCTTCGGAAAGGTCTACAATCCGATGCAGCCGCCGCCGTACACGCTCCCGGACGACAAGACCATTTCGGGACACAAGTCGAACTCGTCCCCCGGCGGTGCAGGCACGAACGAGGTCAAGTTCAACGATGCCGCCGGCAGCCAGATGGTGGCGATCAACGGTCAGGCAGACATCACCATCAAGGCGGCGAACAACAAGACCGCCAAGACGACCAGCAACGCGGGAAGGACCATCAGCGGGTCGCGCACGCAGCAGGTCGGCGCCAACGACACCATTGCGGTCAAGGGAAAGCAGAACCACCTGGTCGTGGGCTCGCACACGCAATCGATAGGTGCTTCGCGCACCACGAAGGTGAGCGGTCAGTCGGCCGAAGAGATCACCGGGAGCCAGACCATCACCGTCGGCGGCGCCGAGATGATGCAGGTGGGCAATCCCGCCGCTGCCGTGCTCCAGATCATCGCCGCCGCCGCCATCAGCGCCGCGCAGGGTGCCGCCGCCGCGGCGGCTTCCCGGGCGCAGGCGGCCGCGCTCGGCCCGATCGCCCCGGCACTCGCGGCGGCGCAGGCGCAGGTAGGCTCGGCGAGCCGCTTTCTCGGCGCGGCGGGGTCGGTGCTGGGAGGTGGAGGTACGGCGAGCGCGAACCCGGGCGGCGGAGGTCAGGGCCCTCCGGGCGCCGGCGTCGGAGGAGCGCCGGGTGCAGCGGGAGGCGGTGCAGCGGCAGCCGGTGCGTCGACCCCCGGCGGAGACCGAGGAGGTCCGCCCGGAGGCGGTGGTCCTGCCGCAGCCGGGGGCATGCCCGACGCGGGAGCCATGGCGTCCGGCGCGGTCGCGTCCGTGCTCAGCGGCGCCCTTTCCAGCGCGGGCGTTCAGCCAGCGGGCGCCGCGGCCAAGAGCTCGGCGGGCGGCCAGGGCGCCGGAGGCGGCGGGGGCGGAGGTGGGGGCGGGGGCGGAGGCGGCGGCTCCGGCGTCTGGTCGACGACCATCGGCGGCGACGTGACCGAGTCGATCGGCGCCGCCGCAGCGATCATCTCGGCGTACGGCGTGTCCTTCACGGTCGGAGGAGCATCCAACGAGACCATCGGCGCGGCGCGCCTCGAGCTCATCAAGGGCAACAAGTCGGAGTCGACCGGCGGTTCCAAGCTCGAGACCGTGGGCGTCTACATCGTCAACGTTTCGGGCGGGGTGTCGGTCACCGCCAGCGCGGCGGTAGGCATCAACGTGGCCGCGACCATGCGTCAGAGCATCAGCAAAGGTCACGGGATGACCGCCACCGGAGCCGCCAACGTGACGGTCAGCAAGCTCAATCTCGAAGGATCGTCGGCCGTGTCCTTCAAGTGCGGGCAGGCCTCCATCGTCGTGGACTCCGGCGGGGTCATGATCAAAGGCACGCAGATCACCCTCAAGGCACCGACCATCGAGGTCAAGACGCCGAACATCGGCACCATCTGAGGACTCATGAAGACTGCCCAGAAACTCCCGAACGGTCCCATCTCGACGCGAAAGCGCGCTCGCCCCAGCCCGCGGGTCGTGTACACGCAGGCGCCGCTCCAGCTCGCCACCGTCGTGGGACGGGAGGGCAACGACTGGCGAGTGCGGATCGGTAGCCGCGATCGGGTCGTCTCCCTCGATCCTCAGGTCGACCCGGCGCTGATAGAGGCAGCGGCGCAGTCCGGGGCGCGCGTCGTGCTCGACGCCTCGGACGAGACGGTCGCGATCGTGGGCCTGCTGGTCACGTCCCGACCTCTGACGCTTGACCGCGCCGGGAACCTCGACGCCAAGGTGCGGTCATTTCGCGTCACCGCGGACGACGAGATCACCATCAAGATCCCCCGCGCCTTCATCCGCCTGCGCGGCGAGCAACTGGAAACGTACGGCCAGCAGATCGTGACCCGAGCCCGCGGCGTCCTGCGCCTGCTCGGGGTTGCCATCAAGCTCAACTAGGGAGACCACCATGAGCGTCACTGCCTGTTTCATGAACGTCATCTGCGAGGCTTCGGGTCACCAGGTCACGCCGCTGGCGCCCAACATGTGCATCACGCCGTGCGCCCCGAGCCCGATCCCCATGCCCTACCCGCTCATGGGAAGCTCGAGCAGCCTGGACCCAGGCACGAGCAAGGTGAAGATCGAGGACAAAAAGTGCATGAACACCGACGGCTGCGTGAAGAGCGTCAGCGGAAACGAGGCCGGCACGCAGAAAGACATCATCACGATGAAGACGGACGGGAAGGCCTTCATCAAGGTAGGAGCGCCGACGGTCTTCTTCGAAGGCTCACAGATCGGCATCACCGGCAGCATGGGCTTCGCCAACACCAACTGAGGCCGCCGAGAAGAACCGATGCCCAACCCTCCGGCCCAAACGCCGTGCGTCATGCTGGACGCGGGCGGAAGCGCGATGTTCGACGACGCCTGCAAGAAGGCGCTCGCGTCGTGTGGCTTTCCGCCCATCGCGTTCGGGTCGTACAGCAAGGTGCTGAAGGTGCAGGGCGCCGCGCGCAAGGCGGTCGGGGATGCGAACTGGACTCCGAAGAGCGGCGTCGACAAGCAGGTCGACGCGCTGCCGGAGGCGCAGCAGCAGTTCCTGGCGAACGGCCAATCGGGCCACATGGCGACGAACTCGATGTTCCAGGCGCCCGGGGGCCGAGGAGACCCCTGCTCCAATCAGCCGGGCTGCGCCGGCTACGACGCGAATCAGGCGGCCTGCACCGTTCATCAGGGCGAATCCACGACGCCGGGGAGCGCGCACTATCAGATCACGCAGCAGGAAGCGGGCGTGGCGGCCAATCAGTCAACGATACCCGGCGCCACGAACCCCGACGGCAGCATGACCCCTCAGGGGGTCAGCAACTGCATCAACGCGACGTCACAGACGGCGGTCCAGGGCTCTGGCGCGGTGGACGGCAAACCCGGGTCCGATGCGGAGGCACAACGTCTCGCCGGCATCCGGCAGAACAGCGCCGACTCGCAGGCGGGTGGTCAGGGCGCCGGGGCTTCGACCGCTGGCGGGGGCGCCGGGGACGGCGCGGGCGCGGGCGGGTCGAACGCCGACCCGACGAAAGGGCCCGGCGGCGGCAGCGGCCTCTCCGCCGACCAGAAGAAGGCCATGGAGTGCATGGAGGAGTACTGGAAAAAGCAGTCGGAGAAGGCCCGCAAGGATTTCACGGACAAGAATCGCTCGACGCCGGCCGGATCGCAGGAGGGCAAGGCGGGGCCTCCGAACCCGCCGGATGCCGCCACGCAGGCCGCCAACGCCGCCCAGGTCAAGGCGAACCAGAAGCAACTCGACGGAATGGACGCCGACGACCCCGCACGCAAGGGTCTGCTGGCGCAAAACCGGGCCCTCAAAGGAGGCTGCGCGGGGGCTCAGGCTGACTACCTGTCCTGGTACTATGATAACAATCAGACGCCGCCCCCGATGACGCCCTACCCGCCCGGAACGACGCCTGGCGCGCCCAGCGGCAACCCCCCGATGTAACATCCGAGATCAAGGGATCTACGCATGCTCCAATTTTCCAACGTCTATTACAATGTCAGTGGTTTTGGCATTCACGACTGCTGCTTTCTCGGGCAGCACTACCTCACCGCCCACGGATTTCGTGCTGACCGTGGAGAGTCGTGGGCCTTACGCAGCACGCAACCGCCGCCGGGTAGGCTCGGACTCCAGCTGGGCTATGGAGTGCCTGGCTGGTTCACGGGGATGTGGCGCTCGGCGCAAGGTATCGTCTACGTGACCGAGCTCCTCGGTCGACTCCACATCTGCCGCAATCTCGACTCGATGGGGGCCCCCGAGACCTGGGAGCGCGTCGACTTCAAGAACACGATCATGCAAGGCGTCTGGGGATTGAACGACCAGTGCGTCTTCGTGTGGTGCAAGGTTGGCCTCAAGCCATCGATGCTCTTCTGGAACGGCAAGACCTGGGCTGAGATACCGGCCCCCCCCGAGGAGGTCGCCGGGATGCACGGCGTCTCGCCGGAGGTCGTTTACGCCGTCGGAGCCAACGGCCTCATCGCACGGTGGGACGGGAAGGCCTGGACGCGTGCGGTCGTTCCGACCCAGGACTTCTTCATCAGCGTACACGTGGCGAGCCCCGACGAGATGTACGCGGTCGGCCACGGGCAGGCGCTATGGGAGGGGTCGACGAGCGGCTGGGGAAAGGTGGCGGACGGTCCCGGGGTGCTGCAGGGAGTCGCCAAGTTCGGCGGCGAGGTCTGGGTCGGTGGGCAGAAACAAGGGCTGCTCAAGCGCGACGGCAACAAGCTCGTGGTGGTCAACCCGGATCTTCACGTCAACGCGCTCGATTCGCGCAAGACCCTGCTCATCTCGACCTACGACGAGATCGCCGAGACGACGGACGGCAAGGCCTTCGCGACGAAGGCCAAGGGCGTCATGGGGCAAGTTCGCGATTCAAAGACTCCGCTATGGGGACACGAGCCGGACCCCGCCGAGGAAAAAGAGGACGACGAGGATTGATACGCGCAGCGCTCCAACCGAGCAAATCATGGCCCACACGTACATCCGAGGTACCGAGCTCGCCGACGAGCCGTACACCCCCATTGCGGAGGTGACGCTCGGCCTCACGCTGTACCTCGTGGAGCCGGTCGAGTGGGCACAACAGGCCGCGGCCCGCGCCCTCGACGTCTTCCTCCAGCATGCGCCCGCCCAGAACCTGCGCTGGTACACGACGTCCGTCCTCACGGAGTGGCAGCGGGCCGGCACCGTCGGGGCCCAGCAGGTCGCAAGCCACCTGTCGTACTGGCAGATCCAGCGCCCTCGCCACCTCTTCTCGTTCGAGATCGTCGACGACACGGACGTGCCATCGACCGCGTTCGCTTATCGGGAGTTCGATCCGACGCGCGGCGGGCCACGCGCGTCGATTCTCGAGGTGACCCTTCCGCAGAT
>Ga0302324_100024973_pt1 | contig 11489 bp, 10 predicted proteins | sample Palsa_T0_1_FD_201949 | JGI IMG/M metagenome (GOLD analysis project Ga0302324, IMG submission 201949) | Peat permafrost microbial communities from Stordalen Mire near Abisko, Sweden - Palsa_T0_1 | ecosystem: Environmental > Terrestrial > Soil > Palsa > Peat permafrost | place: Sweden: Abisko... | reverse complement strand
TACCAGCTGGCAGAGCTCTCAGCCGCCAACATTGCGGGAGCCGGAGAAGACATCGACCTTGAGGTCGAGGAGGAACGTCTCAGCAAGGCGGCAGCACACCGGGCTGCGGCGGAGGCAGTTTATGAGGACCTGGCAGGCGACGAGCAGGTGCTGGACCTGGTAGGCAAGGCGGTGACGAGGATTGCCGCGCACCCTCCCCTCGAGGGCTTGCACGACCGGCTGAAAAGCGTTGCGGCCGAACTAGCGGACGTTGCAAGCGAGGCACGGGCGGCGGCGGAGGGGCTCGAGGAAGACCCTGAACGGCTGGCCGAGGTGGTCTCGCGGCGGGCTCTCCTGCGTGAGCTTCGCCGGAAGTACGCCGGTCCTGGTGGGAGCCTCGCGGATGTGCTGACGTTCCAGGAGGACGCGGACAAGCGCCTGGACGAGCTCGAGGGCTTGGAGGGTCTTTCGGCGCGTCTGGCCAAAGAGCGGGTGCACGCGCTCACCAAGCTTCGCCGTGCCGCCACGGAGCTGGGAGGCGCCCGGCGGGCAGCGTCGACGGCATTGGGCGAGGGAGCCGAGTCGGGGTTGCGCCGTCTGGCCATGCCAAGAGCGCGCTTCGAGGTGAAGGTGGGCGGGGCGCCGCACGGCGAAAACATCAACAAGGTCACCGGCGATGAGGCCGACGACTCGCGCGAGCTCTCCGGCGAGGACGTCACTTTCCTGCTGGCGGCGAACCCGGGAGAGCCGTTGCTGGCGCTGTCCAAGGTGGCCTCGGGGGGTGAGCTGGCGCGGGCGATGCTCGCGCTCCGCCTGGTGCTCATTGGCGGGCCGAACCGGCAGGGGCCGGGGGCTAAGGGCGACGTGCAGGGACCTCTGACGCTCGTGTTCGACGAGGTCGATGCCGGCATTGGTGGTGAGGCGGCGCTCGCTGTTGGCAGGTCGCTCGCCGAGTTGGGCCGGCGCTACCAGGTGATAGTCGTGACCCACCTGGCCCAGGTCGCCGCATTTGCCGATGCCCAGATCGCCGTGAGCAAGATCGAACGCGAGGGCCGCAGCGTTGCGGTGGCCGTCGCGGTTTCCGGCCAGGACCGTGTTATCGAGCTCTCCCGGATGCTCTCCGGCCAACCCGACAGTGCCACCGCACGCCGGCACGCCAAGGAACTTCTCGCGACTGCCCGTCTGGAGCGAGACCGTGCAGCTGGGCGAGACCGTGAGCCTGGGGACGAACCCGCCGAGTGACCGCAGGGATTATCCGTGATGCACTCTCTGCCACCCTTGTACTACGGCGGTCACTCGGAACGAGGTCCGCCCTGCAGCCTCATGGTTCGCCCCATTATCCAAGGTTCGCCATGGTCAAGGTCGGTTTGCCAGTGGCGGTCGCTGGCTTCCGGCGCACGCGGTGCAGCGCTGGGTGATCGGGAGTACCTTCAGCCGCTCCGCGCCGACTGGGCCCCCGCAAATGATGCACGTGCCGTAGGTCCCGCTCGCGACGCGCGTGAGTGCCTGGTCGAGATCGCCCAAGTGGGTAGTAGCCTGCGCCCGCAATGCCGCCGTCCGCTCTCGCTCGAAGGCGATCGTTGCGCCCTCGGGGTCGTGCTCATCGTCGGCGTTGGAATCCATCGAAGCGGTGACGATGCTGTTGAATTCGTCGACCAAAGCCTCGAGGCGCTGCAACGTTTGGGCACGCTCAACCTCCAAGATCTCGCGTGCATGGCCGTGGTCCATGGCTCCGAACCTAGCGGTGCACGACGGTTAGGCTCGCGACGTCGGCGCGGCAAGGTCCGCTAGTCGGGAGGTGGGTGGGACGTGGCTGCAGACGAGGCATTGACCGGCGAGGCTACCGAGCTGTTGCAGAGGTTGATCCGGAACCATTGCGTAAACGATGGCACCGCCACCTCAGGCGACGAGGTCCGTAACTCGGAGCTGCTTGCCCACTACCTCGCCGGGCCGGGCATCGAGCTCGAGCGCTTCGAAGGCGCACCGGGCCGCGAGTCTCTCGTTGCCCGTATCGAGGGGAGCGACCCGACGGCTCAGAGCCTGTGCCTGATGGGCCACACCGACGTGGTACCGGTCAACCCGGCGGGCTGGCATGAGGACCCCTTCGGCGGAGAGCTGATCAACGGCGAGGTGTGGGGGCGCGGCGCTATCGACATGCTGAACATCACCGCCACTATGGCCGTCGCTTTCAAGCACCTCGTGCAGTCGGGCTTCCGGCCACGCGGCTCGCTCGTCTATTTTGCGGTCGCCGACGAAGAGGCCGGTGGTCGCCTCGGCGCTGAATGGATGGTCGACAACCACTGGGACGCCGTGGCGAGCGACTACGTGCTCACCGAGATCGGTGGGTGGTCCGACCTGCCCGGGGACGGGACACGACGCATCGTGGTCAATGTCGCCGAAAAGGGGCTGGCCTGGAGGCGCCTGACCGTGAAGGGCACACCTGGGCACGGTTCGATGCCCTACCGTACAGACAACGCCCTGGTCACAGCCGCCGAGGTCGTGAAACGCATCAGCGACTACCGCCCCGTACCCTGGGTGGGCGACCTCTGGCTCGAGCAACTGGCCGGCCTCAACTTGCCGGAAAGCACCAAACGAGCCCTCGCCGACCCGGCGACACTCGACGATGCCCTGGCCGAGCTACCCGCGGGTCTGGCGCGAGGCTGCCATGCCGTCACCCACATCACGTTTTCCCCGAACGTGGTACATGGGGGGGAGAAGACCAACACCGTCCCCGACCATGTCGTGCTCGAGGTGGACATCCGCACCCTCCCTGGCATAACTGCCGAGGAGGCCGACGCCCATCTCAAGACGGCGCTCGGTGACCTGGCAGATCGCGTGGAGATCAGCCCGCTGCAACAGTACGGCTCGACTCGTTCGGCCACCGATAACCCGCTCTGGGAGGCGCTCGGTCACCAAGTCAGTTCCGTGTACCCCGGTTCACGGCTGTCGCCGGCCATCCTCGTCGGGGCGACCGATGCGCGCTTTTTCCGGGACAAGGGCTCCGTCGCCCTGGGCGCTGCGCTCTACTCGCCGGAGGTGACCTTCGAGACCTTTGCCGGTCGCTTCCACGGCAACGACGAGCGCGTCGACGTTGCTTCGCTCGGGCTGTCGACCAATTTATGGACCGGGGTAGTGAAGGAGCTTCTCGGCTGACGGGGGTTATTGTGTGCGTCAAATCTCTTCCGATAAAGGAGTGACGACGACATAATGGGCCCGAACAATGCGCGGGATTACGAACGGATCGCCGTCGCTATCGACCAAGCGCGGGTATCGCTCAGTGAGGGAGGGATACCCATCGGGGCGGCCTTGTTCAGGGGGCCAGACCTGTTGGGCACAGGTTATAACCGGAGAGTTCAGCTGCGGAACCCCATCCTCCACGGAGAAATGGACTGCCTGCAAAACGTGGGCCGGCTCGGTACTTATAGGGGCACAACGATTTACTCGACGCTAATGCCGTGCTATATGTGCGCCGGGACGATAGTGCAGTTCCGGGTACCGAGGGTCGTAGTGGGGGAGTCGCTCACCTTCCCCGGCGGCCGGGAGTTCATGGAGGCACATGGCGTCGAGGTCGTCGACCTCGAAATGCCCGAGTGCGTCGAAATGCTGCAGGGCTTTATCGCTGCCAACCCGGAGCTGTGGGCCGAGGACATAGGCGAGCTGTAGCCGTCCGTCGGCCGAGGCCTTGGATTGCGGGGACGTGCCCGGACGGGCCAGAATCAGTCATCCAATCTAGGAGGACTTTTGAAAAGACCAGCTAAAAGAGGCCTCGCTGTGGCCTTGTCGACGTCGGCTCTCACGTTCGGCGTCGTTGCCACCTCGGCATCAGCCACCTCGGCATCAGCCACGACTCGCGTGCCGGACGCAGCCGGGCGCACCCTTGTCATCGATAACTCTTTCGTTCTCGTCACCGCCGACCCCGGTCATATGTTCGAGCCGACCGGCGAGTTGGTTGTAAACGCTCTCTACGACACTCTTGTCACCTTCTACGGTGGCAATTTCAAGAAGGTGGTGCCGGACCTGGCGACTTCCTATCAGGTCCTGGACGGCGCCCGGAAGTACGTCTTCCACCTCAACCCGAAGGCCAAGTTCTCCGACGGGACACCGGTCACCTCGGCCGATGTCGTGTGGTCGCTGGACCGGCTCATCAACCTCAAGGGCAACCCGGCGTTCCTGCTGGCCGGCGAGACGATCAGCGCCGACGGCCCCGAGACCGTTGTGATGACGTCGGCCGCCCCCAACCCCGGCCTGCCGTACATCCTGCCCAACCCGGCCACCGGCATCTTGAACTCAAAGGTCGTCGAAGCCCATGGCGGCACCGACGCGGCCAACGCCTCCACCAAGGACACGGCCGAAAACTGGCTGGACACGACTTCCGCTGGGTCTGGGCCCTACATCATCAAGTCGTTCAGCACCACAACGCAGGTTGTCCTAGAGGCCAACCCCAACTTCTGGGGCCCTGCGCCGGCCTACTCGACAGTCGTGCTCCGCAACACCGCGACGGCAGCCGTTGAGCGTCTCGACGTACTGCGCGGGACCAACGAGCTCGCCCTCGACCTCGACCCCAGCCAGGCCAGCGGCATGAGCGGCGTCCAGGTCGTCAAAGGCGCGTCGCCATACGTGTTCTTCATGTTCGCCAACGACAACCCCAAGATCTCGAAGATCACGCCCAATCACGACTTCCAGATGGCGCTGCGCTACGGCATCGACTACGCCGGGTTGCTCCAACTGGCCGGGGCCGGGTCGATACAGGACCCTGGCATCGTCCCGGCCGCGTTCCTAGGAGCCCTACCGGCATCCGACGACGCCAAGTACGACCTGGCTCAGGCGAAGGCCTACCTGGCCAAGTCCGGCGTCGGTAACCCAACACTCAACCTCACCTACCCGACTGATCTCACAGAGAACGGTCTTTCCTTCGACGACTTGGCCGCTCGTCTGCAGCAATACCTGGACCAGATCGGCATAACGGTCAAACTGCAGCCTCAGTCGATCTCGGTTGGGCTGGGGACGTACCGGGCGGGCACCGAGGCGCTCGGGCTCTGGTTCTGGGGCCCTGACTACCCCGACCCGAGCGACTACCTCAATTTCGGCCCGGGAGCCCTCGTGGGCTTGCGCGCAGGATGGACGACCGCGGAGGACCCGACGGTCGCGGCTCTGGCCAAGCAAGCCGCATCTACCACCGGCACGGCGGCACGGCAGGCCATCTTCGAGAAGTACCAGCTGGCCATGAACGCGAGTGGCCCATTCGTCCCCCTGCTCCAACCGGCTGAAATCGTGGTCGGTACCAAGGGGATCAAGAACATTCAGGCCAACGGCCTATGGCTGGTCGACCTGCGCAACCTCGGCTAACCGGGCCTTAATTGGCCGCACCGACCGTTCCCGATATCAACCGGCACCGAGCCCGGCGGGCCACACCCGCCGGGCTCGGCCGGTTCTTGGCCCGGCGCCTGGGGATCGGTGTCGTGCTGATAATCGGGATCACCCTCGTTGCTTTCATCCTCACCCATCTCGTACCTGGTGACCCGGCCGCCGCCAACCTGAGCCAGACGGCCCTCGGGGACCCGGCCATCGTGAAGGCTTTCGACCACGAGTACGGCCTGGACAAGCCGGTACCCGTGCAGTACCTCATCTACCTGTGGAAGTTGCTCCACCTCAACCTGGGCATTTCGGAGCAGAGCCATCGCGCCGTGGCCACCGACCTCAGCCAGTACTTCCCGGCCACGATGGAGCTGGCCCTTTTCGCCATCGTCGTCTCTACGGTCCTGGGTGTCGGCTTCGGCGTACTGGCAGCGGTCCGTCGGGGTCGTCCGATCGATGGAGGCCTTCGGGTAATCAGCTTGCTCGGTGTCTCGATGCCAACGTTCTGGGTGGCGCTGTTTGTGTTCTACCTCTTCTACTACCGGCTGGGCTGGCTCCCCTCAGGGGGAAGGCTCAGCCCCGGTCTGAGCCCACCCCGGACCATCACCGGCTTCTACACCGTCGACTCTCTTCTTAGCGGGCAGTTTTCGCTCTTCCTCAATGCTCTTGAGCACCTGGTCATGCCCGCGATGGTGCTCGGCCTCTTCACGGTCGGGACTGTGCTGCGCTTCACCCGAGCGTCGGTACTCGAAGTCATAAACAACGACTATGTCCGAGCCGCCCGCGCCAAAGGCCTGTCGGAGTGGACCGTCATCCGCCGCCACGTGATGCGGCCAGCGCTGCTCTCCATCGCCACCGTGGCGGGCCTTGCCTTCGGTAACTTGCTCTCGGGCACCGTGTTGGTCGAGAACATCTTCGACTGGCCCGGTATCGGCCAGTATGCCTACCTCAGCGCCACGAACTTGGACCTGCCCGCAATCACCGGCGTCAGCATCGTCGTGGCCATTGTCTACATCGTGATCAACCTGCTCGTCGACCTGCTTTACAGCATCCTCGACCCCCGGATCGAGCTCCGTTGATCAGAGCTGGCGCCCTCGTCCCAGATGCCGGCCCCCCTGGCGCAGAGACCGGGGCGAGCCAGGACCGCCTCACTCGCAAGGACCGCGCCGCACTGCGCCCGCCCTGGCGCCAGCCGCTGGCCGTCATCGGCATGGTCACCGTCCTGGCCTGGGCCCTGGTGGCCGTGTTCGCCCCCGAACTGGCGCCCTTCTCGCCTGACAACCAGTTCGCCCCGTTAGGCGCGGCCCCGTCCCACCTGTACCTGTTCGGTACCGACGAGCTCGGTCGCGACGTGTTCTCCCGCGTCATCTACGGGGCGCGCCTGTCGATGCCCTTGGCAGTCCTTCTAGTGCTCGTAGCCATGACCATCGGTTCGGCTCTCGGCGCTGCGGCAGGCTTCTTCGGCCGCGCCGTCGATGCGGTGATCATGCGTACCGCCGACCTCGTGTTCGCCTTCCCCGGCATCATCCTGGCCTTGGCCATCGCAGCTGCCCTAGGTGCCTCGCTCAGCAACGCCGTCCTCGCTGTCATTGTCGTGTCGTGGCCGTCGTACGCCCGGCTGACCAGAGCGCTCGTGCTGTCGGCGCGCTCCTCGGAGTACGTGACCTCAGCCCGCCTATTAGGCAGTTCTTCTTGGCGCACCATCTGGGTGGAGCTGAGGCCGAACATTGCCGGGCCCATATTCGTGCTTGCCGCCCTTGACGTCGGCAACGCCGTGCTTTTGCTCTCGGGCCTCTCGTACCTCGGCCTCGGCGCCAAGCCACCCACCGCTGAATGGGGGGCCATGGTGTCAGAGGGCGTGCAGAACTTCAACCTGTGGTGGCTCGGCCTGTTCCCTGGGCTTGCCATCCTGACCGTTGTCCTCGCCTTCAATTTCATCGGCGATGCGCTGCGCGACATGCTTGACCCGCGGACTGCCCGGATGATCCGGAAATGAGCGGGGCCCCGGTCTTGGAGGTCGACAACCTCACCGTGGCTTTACGCACGGCCCGCGGCATGAGGAGGGCGGTGGACGGTGTGTCGTTCTCGATTGGCGAGGGCGAGATCCTCGGCGTCGCCGGCGAAAGCGGGTCGGGGAAAACCATTACCGCGCTTTCACTTCTCGGGCTGCTGCCCCTTGGGGCACGCACATCGGGAAGCGTGCGCTTCGAGGGTCGCGAGCTGCTCGGGCTCAACCGCAAGCAGCTGCGCGGCGTCAGGGGCAGGCAGGTGGCGCTGGTCTCCCAAGACCCGGCAACTTCTCTGCACCCGCTGTTGCGGATCGACGTCCAGATGACCGAGCACGTCCGAGCGCACCTTGGTTTTTCGAAGGAGCGAGCTCGCCAGCGCGCTATCGAAATGCTCGACGCGGTACGGATCCCCGACCCCGAATCGGCGCTTTTTTCCCACCCGCACCAGTTTTCGGGCGGGATGCGTCAGCGGATCGCAATTGCCATGGCTCTGGCCTGCGAGCCACGACTACTGGTGGCCGACGAGCCGACCACCGCTCTCGATGTCACCGTGCAAGCCGGGATCCTGCGGCTCTTGGACCAGCTCCGGCGAGAACGCGGGGTGTCCGTCATGATCATCACGCACGACCTAGGGGTGATGTCGACAGTTTCGGACCGGATTTGCATCCTGTACGGAGGCAAGGTCGCCGAGTACGGCGCCACGTCCTCGGTACTGGGCCAACCCCGGCACCCCTATACCGAGGGCCTGATGCGTTCGCTGCCCGGCGCGTCGCAAGCCGGGTCCCCGATGGTGCCGATCCAGGGCGCGCCGCCCAGCTTGGACACTATGCCAGGTGGGTGCGCGTTCCATCCCCGCTGCGAGTGGGCCCGGGAAAGTTGCCGCCTTGTCGTGCCCACCCTGCGGCCGGTCGAGGAGGCGCGCTGGCTCGCTTGCGACATCGACCCGCTCCACGGTCGCGCGCCTGACCTGGCAGAGATTGGCGAGATATGAGCGCTTGGCCCGACAGCGCGGCCCCGTTGCTCGTTGTTGAGGACGTCGATGTCGCCTACCCGCGTCGTGGCGAGGCTCCCGTGCGGGCGGTGATCGGAGCAAGCATCACGGTGGGAGCCGGGGAGATCGTAGGGCTGGTGGGCGAGTCGGGGTGCGGGAAATCGACGCTCGGCCGGGCGGCGGTTGGGCTCGTCGCCCCCACCGCCGGCCAGATCCGGTACCGGGGGGAGGTGGTCGAGCCGATGGGTAGGACCGCTCGGCCTTCCCGGCTCCGGTCGCTTCAAATGGTGTTCCAGGACCCGTACGCCTCGCTCAACCCGAGGCGCCGCATCGGTCGCCAGGTGGCCGACGCGATCCGTCTCGGCACGGGGGCCAAGCTGGACGATGCGCAAGCTCAAGGCCGGGTGGCCGTTCTCCTCGAACGGGTAGGCCTGTCTGCCAATATCGCTCACCGGTACCCACATGAGTTTTCTGGTGGCCAATGCCAACGCATAGCGATCGCTCGGGTGCTTGCCACCGAGCCCGACTGCGTCGTGGCCGATGAACCGATCAGTTCCCTGGACGCGTCGGCACAGGCTCAGATCGCCAACCTTCTGGCGGGGATCGTGGCCGGCTCCGGGCTCGGGATGCTCTTCATTTCTCACGACCTTTCAGTAGTGCGCAAGATCGCCCACCGCACGGTCGTCATGTACCTCGGCCGGATCGTCGAAACGGGGGCCACCGAGCCGATCTGGGACGCGCCGGCGCACCCCTATACGCGGGCGCTCATCGCCGCTGTCCCCGTACCAGGCGCCCGGTCGGGCCTCTCGGTCGAGCTCCCCGGCGACGTGCCGAACCCCGCGCGTCCGCCCTCGGGCTGCCGCTTCCACCCCCGGTGCCCCGACGCTGTTGACCGTTGCCGGACCGAGGACCCCCCGCCCGTCGAAGTCGAGCCCGGCTGGCAGTCGCGCTGCCTGCTCACAAAACCGCGAGTCGCCGGGGCGAAGTAGAGGAGAAGTAGCTGAAAAGAAGTAGCTGCGAAGTAGCCGAACAGGGAGTCAGCGGCCGAGGAAGTGCTCGCGGACTGCCGGTAACACCCGGGTGCCGAGCAATTCCACGCCGCGGTCGTCGGTGAGGCCGTGGGGCGTCCCGAACTCGAGCCGGTCGGCACCCGCCTCGAGGACGGCGATTGCGTGCTCGGCAACGGCGTCAGGGGCCCCTGCGAATGCGAACCGGTCGAGGATCTCGTCGGGGACCGCCTTGGCCGCCGCGTCTTCCCCGCCTTCACGAAGCGCTCGGCCCAAATTTGCCAGCACTTCAGCGGGGATTTCCACTGTCGGGTCGAGACGGCCGACGACATCGAGGTAGAGGGCCACCTCGCGGCGCGCGCGAGCACGGGCTAACCGGGAGTCTTCGTCGACAACGGTTACTGCCCCGACGACGATGCCCACCGGCGTCCCCTTGTCCTTCGCCAAACCGCCCCTGCCAGTCCATTCCCGCATCAACGGCACCATATCCGGGTTAGCTGAGCCACCGATCTTCACCTCGTGGGCCATGGCACCAGCGAGGGCAGCTAGGCGGGGGCCCCAAGTACCGATAAGAAGGGGGACCGACGACCGGAACGGGCACTGGCGCAGCGCGGCCCCAGGGGGGAGGGAGAAGCGGTGCCCGGGTACCCCCGAACGGTCCCCCTTGAGCAGCGCTGCCACGACGGCAGCCGCCTCGGCGATGGCCTGGGGAGCATTTCCCTGGTCGATACCAAGCTCGGCCAGCCAGCTGCCACGCGCCAGGCCCAGGAACGCACGTCCCTGGCTGGCGACGTCGAGCGCGGCGACCTGCGCGGCGATCTCAACGGGATGGGTCGTGAACGGGTTCAAGCAGGCGGGGCCGATGGCAACCGAAGACGTCGCCCGGGTCATCGCCAACAAGGCGGGCAAAGGGTGCTGGAAGTAGAGGTCACTGAAAACACTCAGGACGTCGAAGCCGTAATGCTCGGCTGCCGCCGCCAGTCGCTCGTAGTCCGAGGCTTTCTTGTCTGATTGGAAGCCCAGACCGAAGCGCGGGCTGGCGCCGCTCATGTCAGCTCTTCGGCGTCCAAATGGACGAGCTCGAGACGCTCGATCCGCATGACCAGGCGTTCACCGGGGTCCGGGCAGCACACCAGTGCATCAGTGCCCAGCCAGTCGTCCCCGGCCAGGGCGCGCTGCTTGGCCGGCAGCAGGGGCAGCGCCGCCGCCAGGGCGTATATGCAGAAATGGCGGCCCGGTGGGATCGTCAGGTGGCTGGAACGGGTGAGCTCGAAGTAGTCGCCCACCGACAGCCCACAAACCGACCTACCCTCTATCGACTCAACCGTGACCCGAAGGTCCCACAGATCCATAACCCCAAGCACCTCCCTGGTTGCAGGACAGGTCTAGTCGGCCAGCCTTGACCGGGGCGACATCTCAGCGCCCGTGTCACGCCGCAACGGTGGTGGAAGTTGGGAAATGTTGGCATTGTGGGTGACGATGCCGGACAAGGGCGCAGGATGGCTGACCAACGCACAAGTGGTCGACGTCGCCGACGGGTCTGTGCTGCGCAACCGCAATGTCGAGATCGTGGACGGGGCCATCCGCGCTGTTTCCACGACCATACCGCCGAGCCCGGCCAACGTCATTGACGCCGGAAATCGCTTCGTCCTGCCGGGCCTCGTGTCTTGCCACACGCACCTCTCGATAGTTTTCCCCATGTCAGCGACGGACGAGTCCGAGAGCCCGGCGGCCACGGTCCTGCGGGCGGCTAAGCGGGCACGGGACGCGCTCGATGCCGGAATTACAACGCTTCGCTGCGTCCATGAACAAAACCGCGCAGACCTGTGGTTGAGAGATGCCAAGCAGCGGGGTTGGGCCGAAGCGCCCAGGCTCATCGGGGCGGGGCGGGCCATCACCACTCGCAACGGTCACGGAGCCGGAGCGGCGGGCGTAACCGCAGAGGGTGAGGAGGGGTTTTACCTCGCGGCCAACGACGAGCTCGAAGGAGGAGCCGACCACGTTAAGATTTTCATCAACGGCGGCTTGGCGCGCGAAGGTGAGGACGTCTCGCGACCTGAGATGAGCGACGGGGAGCTGGCCGGTGCCGTGAGGGCCGCGCGGCAGCACGACACCTATGTCGCAGCCCACTCGGGCGCCTCGCACGCG
>Ga0302324_100024972_pt1 | contig 11489 bp, 12 predicted proteins | sample Palsa_T0_1_FD_201949 | JGI IMG/M metagenome (GOLD analysis project Ga0302324, IMG submission 201949) | Peat permafrost microbial communities from Stordalen Mire near Abisko, Sweden - Palsa_T0_1 | ecosystem: Environmental > Terrestrial > Soil > Palsa > Peat permafrost | place: Sweden: Abisko... | reverse complement strand
CACTTCCTCCTCGAGTAAACGCCGCGCGCCGCCCGCAGCCGCCTCGCGCTCGCGGCGGTTCTCCTCGACGATGTGCTGCAAGTCGTCGATCGAGAAGAGATATACGTCGGAGAGCTCGGCGACGGCGGGCTCGATGTCGCGCGGCACCGCGAGATCGACCATAAAAATCGGCCGGTGCCGCCGCTTACGCACCGCCGCCGCGGCGGCGCTCTTGGTGATCAGCGGCACGGCGCTCGCCGTGCAACTCACCACGATGTCCGCATCGGCGAGCTCCTTGTCGAGGCTGCTCAAGTCGACCGCGTAGGCCTGGATCTCGGCGGCGAGCGCTTGCGCCCGTGCGAGCGTGCGATTGGCGATCACCAGCCGTTTCACTCCGGCGCTCGCAAAATGCCGGGCGGCGAGACCGATCATCTCGCCCGCGCCGATCATGAGCGCGGTGCGCTCGCTCAGGTCCGCGTACATGCGCCGCGCGAGGGCGACAGCCGCGGAGGCGAGCGAGACGGCGTTGGCGCCGATCTGCGTCTCGGACCGGACGCGTTTTGCGGCCGAGAACGCCGCCTGAAACAGCTTATTGAGTGCGGGGCCGGTGCTGCCGGTCTCGTGCGCCACGCGATAGGCGTCCTTGAGCTGGCCCAAGATCTGCGGCTCGCCCAACACCATGGAGTCGAGCCCCGAGGCGACGGAGAAGGCATGAGCGACCGCTAGCCGGTCCTGATGGACGTACAGACTCGAGGCGAGGTCGAGGTTGTTGCCGTGATGATTCTCGAGCCACTGCGACAGCTCCGCTGCGCTCGCATTGCCGGACCAGTACACTTCCGTGCGATTGCAGGTCGAGAGGATCACCACCTCGGAGACGCCGAGCTCCTGCCTCAAAGCGCGCAGCGCCGCGGCCAGGCGATCTTCGTTGAACGCCACTTTCTCGCGCAACGCAAGCGGCGCGGTCTTGTGATTGAGGCCGAGAACGTTGAATGCCATGAGCGCGCGCTTTCCTTAACCCCGTGATTTTGGGTAAGAAACACCCCCAGATCAAGCTGGAATCCGGGGCAACGCCCCCCTCATTTGGCTATAGTGCGGCCGTGTTCTCGAAATTGATCCCGGCGATGGACCTTCTCTCCCGTACCTTATCCGCGAAAGCCTGTCTGGCGCTCGGGCTACTGGCCTGTACCGCGTGCGCGGGACTGCCGGTCGCTCCCGCGCCCGTCGAGAAATCCGAGGTGTACTACACCGTCACCGGCGAGCTCGCTCTGGTGCGCGGCGAGCCGCGCACGGCGGCGCTGCAGTATGCCACCGCGGCGCAGAACGCCACCGACTTGACGCTGATTGCGCATGCGAGCGAGGTGACGAGCGAGTGCCTGCAGCCCTCGTTGACGGCTGCGATCGCGACGCGCTGGCTCGGCCTCGATCCGCAATCGATCGATGCGCACCGCGCGGCTGCGCGCGCCGCGCTCGCGCTTGCGCGGATCGACGAGTCCGCCCGGCAATATCGCATCGTTCTCTCGAGCTCGCCGCGCGGCACGGATGTAGAGCTCAAGGATCTCGAGAGCGAGCTCGAGACGAGCGACGACGTATTCGCCGCGCGCCGGCTTTTCGATCGGCTGGCGGCGGATTTCCCGAGTTCCCCCGCGGCACTGCGCCTTTCAGGCCTCGCCGCTCTGCGCGCCGACGATCCGGCGGCCGCGGCGGAGGATTTCTCGCGCGCCCTAGCACTCACGCCGGCACAGGGGGGCGATGAGCCCGCCCACGACGCGGCGGCCGACACGGGGGAGGCACGCCGCGAGCTGCAGCAAGGCTTGTGGCGCGCCCGGATCCTATCCGGCAATACAGAGGCGCCACTCGCAGAGTCGCGTGCCCTCGCGCAGCGCGATGCGACGCCTGCCAACGTCCTCAATTACGCGCTCCTGCTCCTTGCCGCGAGTCAAGATCAAGCGGCGATCGCGCAGCTCGAGGCCCTCGCGCGGGATGCGGAGTCTCAGGCGGTCGCCTTGCGGCTCCTCGGGCTGGTCGAGTTTCAGAACGGCGACCTCGACGCGGCGGGCCGGCATTTCACCGAGCTCTTGACCACGGGCAAGTTCGTCGATGATTCCTTTTACTATCTCGGACTGATCGCCGAGCGGCGGACCGACCTCGAGAAGGCGCTGCGTCTTTACGCGCAGGTGCAAAGCGGCGACAACGCTACGGCAGCGCTCGTGCGCGCGAGCACTATTCTGCAGACTCACGGCGCCGCAGCGGCTGCGCAGGAGATCCTGGACCATCTGATCGAGGACGAGCCCGCGCGCGCGCCCGAGATGGTCGCGGCGCGCGCGAGGATCTACTCGGACGCAGGCGATGCGCGACAGGCCCTCGCCGTGCTCGGCCGCGGGAGAGAGCAATATCCGGACAGCGTCGATCTGCGCTACGCCGTTGCCACGACGGATGAGGAGGCGGGGCACCTCGGCGCCGCGCTCAAGGAGCTGAAGGAGGTCCTGAAGCTGCGCCCGGACGATCCGGCGGCCCTGAACGCCTACGGCTATACGCTCGCGGACCATAAGCTCAAGCTCGCGCGGGCGCGCGCGCTCATCGAGCGCGCCTACGCGGGGGCTCCCCGCAATGCCGCCATTCTGGACAGCCTCGGTTGGGTGCTCTACCGGCAAGGGCACGACGAGCAGGCGCTGCCTTACCTGGCTCTAGCCCACGCCGAGGACCGCAGCGCCGACATCGGCGCCCATTATGGCGAGGTGTTGTGGCACGCCGGCCGGCGCACCGACGCGGATCAGGTGTGGGACGCGGCGGCACGCACCGACTCCGATACTCGCCTGCTGAATGCCACGCGGCGGCGCCTGTCCGCCGCTCCGTGACATGCGGCTTTGGTTCCCACTGCTCGCGTGTGCCTCGGTACTGGCCGGATGCGCAGCCCCGCGGCTACGGCCCACGACTCCGCTGCTCCCGTGGGATGAGCGTGTGACGGCGCTCGAGCACACGCGCACCTGGCAGCTCGATGGCCGAGCGGCGGCGGCGTTGGGACAGCAAGGCTGGCAGGCGAGCCTCGATTGGCGCCAGAAAGATAGCGTGAGCGAGTTGCATCTCGCGGGACCCTTCGGCGTCGGCGCGCTCGCCCTGACCCTGTCGCCCCAGGGGCTGTCGCTCAACGGCGCGCCGCCGAGCGAGGAGGTGACGGCGCAGCTGGAGACGCGGCTCGGGTTCGAGCTGCCGCTCGAGAATCTGCGGTTCTGGCTGCTTGGCATTCCGAATCCCGACGTTCCCTTCGAGCTCACCCGCAACGCGGAGGATCGCGCGCTGCATCTCTCACAAGATGGCTGGAGCATCGATTACGATCAGTACCGTCCGCAAGGGGGCGATGAGTTGCCGGCGCGACTGGTGTTGAGCAAAGCGGATGCGCGCGTGCGCATCGCGGTGGATCGCTGGGACGTTCCGCGGTGAGTGCCGGCGCACAGACCCCAGGGCCGTGGCCGGCGCCGGCCAAGCTGAATCTGTTTTTGCACATCATCGGCCGTCGTCCGGACGGCTATCACGCGCTGCAGACTTGCTTTCAGTTCGTCGATCTGTGCGATGAGGTGACGATCCTGCCGCGCGAGGACGGGGCGATCCGGCGCGGCGCCGGCGCCGCGGGCGTCGAGCCTGAGCAGGACCTCTGCGTGCGTGCGGCGCTTGCGCTCAAGGGGGCCACGGGAACGAGGCGCGGGGCCGACATCAGTGTGCTGAAGCGCATTCCCATGGGCGCCGGCCTCGGCGGCGGCAGCTCGGATGCGGCCACGTGCCTGGTCGCGCTCAACCGGCTCTGGGATCTGAACCTGCCGGTCGATGAGCTCGCCGCGCTCGGCTTGAAACTTGGCGCAGACGTCCCCGTGTTCGTGCGCGGGCGCGCGTCCTGGGCGGAGGGAGTGGGGGAACGGCTCACCCCGCTCTATCCCCCGCTCGCGCCAGATGAGCGTAACTATTTGATTATCAAACCAAATGTCTTCGTCAGCACCCGGGATGTCTTCGAGGACCCCGAATTGACAAGGAATACCCCGCCCATCACAATTCACGGTTTTCTGGCGGCCGGCGGTAGGAACGACTGTCTTCCGGTGGTGCGGCGCCGATATCCCGAGGTCGCGCGCGCCATCGATTGGCTCTCGACCTATGGGGCGGCGCGCCTGACTGGGACGGGGGCGTGTATTTTCATGGCCTGCGAGCCGGCGCTGGCCCGGGAGATCGTCGGCAGGTTGCCGGCGGGATTCGAGGCATTCGTGGCTCGTGGACGGAACGACTCGCCCTTGCTCGAGAGGTTAGCGGCTTAAAGCGGCGGCGCGGCAGTTGCGCCCATTCGAGTTTCACTTGGGGTGTCGCCAAGCGGTAAGGCAGCGGGTTTTGATCCCGCCATACGGAGGTTCGAATCCTTCCACCCCAGCCAATTCATGAAATGGATCTATGTCGTCCTCGCTGAGCAAAGAATTCGAGTCTCCGTCCATCTCGGTATTCGCCGGTAACGCGAATCCGCTGCTGGCGGAGGGCATTGCGCGTCACCTGCATGCGCCGCTGGGGCGCGCCTATGTGGGGCGATTCTCCGACGGAGAGGTGAACGTCGAGCTGATGGAGAACGTGCGCGGGCGTGACGTGTTCATCGTGCAGCCGACGTGTCCGCCGACCAACGACAACTTGATGGAGCTGTTGTTGATGACCGATGCCTGCCGCCGCGCATCGGCGAAGCGCATCACCGCGGTGGTGCCTTATTTCGGGTATGCGCGCCAGGACCGCCGGCCGCGCGCGACGCGCGTCGCGATCGCGGCGAAGCTGGTCGCGAACATGATCGCGAGCGCGGGCGTCGATCGGCTGCTGACGGTGGATCTGCACGCGGACCAGATCCAGGGGTTCTTCGACATACCGGTCGACAATGTGTATGCCTCGCCCGTGCTCCTCGGAGATGCGTGGAAGCAAAAGCATCAGAACATGATCGTGGTGTCGCCCGACGTGGGCGGCGTGGTGAGAGCGCGGGCGCTCGCGAAGCGCCTCGACGATGCCGAGCTCGCCATCATCGACAAGCGGCGCCCGCGGCCGAACGAGTCGAAGGTGATGAACATCATCGGCGAGGTCGAGGGCAAGTCCTGCGTCCTCATCGACGACATGGTGGATACCGCAGGGACGCTGTGCCAGGCCGCGCAGGCGTTGAAGGACGAGGGGGCGATCCGGGTGGTCGCCTACATCACGCACCCGGTGCTGTCGGGCGCGGCGATCGAGCGGATCTCGAAGTCGGTGCTCGACGAGCTGGTGGTGACGGACACGATCCCGTTGTCCGACGAGGCGCGTGCGTGCAAGCGTATCCGTCAGCTCACGGTGTCCGGCTTGCTGGCGGAGACGATTCGGCGAATCAGCGACGATGACTCGGTGAGCTCGCTGTATGTGGATTGATGATGCGTGTTCCGGAACTGGTCGCGGTCCGGGACGCTTGTTGGTGAACGTAACTGGAGATGAACATGAAAACCTCTTTTGAGCTCACGGCGGAGTTCCGCGAGACGCATGGCAAAGGTGCGAGCCGCCGCCTGCGTCACGACGGCAAAGTGCCGGCAATTCTTTACGGCGGACACCTGGAGGCGCGGGCACTTACCTTAAGCCACCAGAAACTCGCGATCATGCTCGACAACGAGCGCTTCTACTCGACCATCCTGAACCTGCGCGTCGGCAGCGAGACGCAGGCGGCGATCCTGAAGGACGTGCAGCGGCATCCCTTCAAGAATGCGATCCTGCACGTCGACTTTCAGCGCGTCGAGGAGAACGAGAAGATCCGCATCGCCATTCCGCTGCACTTCAAGGGCGAGGCGGTATCGCCCGGCGTGAAGTCCCAAGGCGGCATCGTGTCGCACATGCGCAACGAGGTCGAGGTGGCGTGCTTGCCGAAGGATCTGCCGGAGTTCATCGAGGTCGACCTGTCGGGACTGTCGCTGAACGAGAGCATCCATCTGTCGCAGCTCAAGATTCCCGAAGGCGTACAGCTCATGGATCTGGCGAAGGAAGACTCCGCAGTCGTCGCGATTCACAGCCCGCGTGCCGAGGAGCCCGAGCCGACGGCGGCGGCGGCAGCGGCGGCAGGCGCCGCAGCGCCCGCGGAAGGGGCGGCCGGAGCGGCGGCGGCGCCCACGGCGGCACCCGCAGGCGATGCGGCCAAGGCGGCGGCACCCGCGAAGGCGGATGCCAAGAAGGAACCGGCGAAGAAAGACGCGAAGAAGTAATCGACGCGTCGACACGGGGGGCCGCCGGCATACGGCGGCCCTTCATTTTTCGGTATCTCGATTTGGAACATAGCGGGCAGGCACCTCCACGATGACTGGATTACCGTTGAGGATCATCGCCGGTCTCGGCAATCCGGGACCCGAGCATCTGGTCACCCGCCACAACGCGGGTTTCTGGTTCGTGGACCTGCTCGCGCGGCGCCATGGCGCGGAGTTCCGCGACTACCGCAAGTACTCGGGCGAGACTGCGCGGATCCACATCGGCGAGCAGGACATCGTCCTCTTGAAGCCCACCACCTACATGAACCGCAGCGGTCTTTCGGTGCGGCAGCTGAGCGATTTCTTCAAGGTCCCTCCCGAGGAGATCTTGGTGGCGCACGACGAGCTCGATCTGCCGGTCGGCACCGTACGCTTGAAGCACGGCGGCGGGCACGGCGGCCACAACGGGCTGCGCGACATCATCGCGCACATCGGCGAGAACTTCTGGCGTCTGCGCCTCGGCGTCGGCCATCCCGGCAACAAGACGCAAGTGATCGATTACGTCCTGACGCGTGCGCCGCGCGCAGAAGAGGATCTGATCCTCGAGGCGGTGAGCACGGCGGCGGACGGCGTGCCCATCCTCCTCGAACAGGGTGCCGAACGCGCCATGACCCGTTTGCACAGTCGCGCGGTGAAGGCCTGATGGCCATCCGCTGCGGCATTGTCGGTCTGCCGAACGTCGGCAAATCGACCCTGTTCAACGCCATCACCCGCGCACAGATCGCCGCGGAGAACTATCCCTTTTGCACCATCGATCCGAACGTCGGCGTGGTGCCCGTGCCCGATCCGCGGCTGCAAACGCTCGCCGGCATCGTGCGGCCGGAAAAGATCGTGCCGACGACCGTCGAATTCGTCGACATTGCCGGCCTGGTCGCCGGCGCATCGAAGGGCGAGGGGCTCGGCAACAAGTTCCTGTCGCATATCCGCGAGGTCGACGCCGTCGCGCACGTCGTGCGGTGCTTCGAGAACGACGACATCATCCACGTCGCCGGCCGCATCGACCCCGCGAACGACATCGAGGTCGTCAACACCGAGCTCGCGCTCGCCGATTTGGACAGCGTGGAGCGCGCGCACCAGAAGGCGGCGAAGGCGGCCAAGACCGCGGACAAGGAGGCGCTCAAGTACCGCGACGTCCTCGAGCGCGTGCGCGCTCAGCTCAACAAGGCGCAGCCCGTGCGGGCTCTGAAGCTCGATGCAAACGAACGCGCGCTGATCCGCGACCTGCATCTGCTCACCGAGAAACCGGTCATGTACGTCGCCAACGTCGACGAGAACGGCTTTCAGAACAATCCGCGGCTCGATCGCGTACGCGAGATCGCGAAGACGGAAGGCGCAGTGGTCGTTCCGGTGTGCGCCGCCATCGAAGCGGAGATCGCGCAGCTCGATGAGGCCGATCGCGCGGATTTCTTGAAGGAATTGAAGCTCGACGAGCCCGGATTGAACCGCGTCATCCGGGCGGGCTACTCGCTCCTCGGGCTGCAGACCTATTTCACGGCGGGTCCCAAGGAAGTCCGGGCGTGGACGGTGCGCATCGGTGCGACCGCGCCGCAGGCCGCGGGCGTCATTCACACCGACTTCGAGCACGGGTTCATTCGCGCCGAGGTCATCGGCTATGACGATTTCGTCGCCTACCAGGGCGAACACGGCGCCAAAGAGGCGGGGCGGCTGCGGCTCGAGGGCAAGGAGTACGTGGTGCACGAGGGCGACGTCATGCACTTTCGGTTCAACGTCTAACCCGCGGGCTTTGGCCTCCCTCAGGTGTTCGCGCCCGCCATGACCGCGGGCGGTCGCGCCGGGCTGATCGTGAAAACGGGATGCGGATGCTAAGCTAGCAGTGTGGGCGTCCGGACGGTGATCGCTCCCCGCGCCCTTTCACAACAACTCGAAGTCACTCAAGGGAAATTTATGACCATTAATATGACCATCAAGAATTATAGCGCCGCATTCGCGGCCGTCCTTGGCCTGGCGTTGACGAGCGTCGCCGCAGTCGCAGACGATCATCCGTTCACCGAAGGATCGGTAGTCAACGTATCGGCGATTCGGACCGAGTACGGGAAATTCGACGAGTACTTGAAGTTTCTGGATACCACGTGGAAGGCAACGCAGGAAGCGGCGAAGAAGGCCGGTTATATCACCAGCTACAAGGTCATCACGGTCGAACCCCGCGGCGAAAATGATCCGGACATTTATCTTGTGGTCTATTACAAGAACTGGGCGGCGTTGGACGGTGCGACTGCCAAGGGAGATGCGATAGCCAAGGAAGTGGTGGGCTCGGTTGCCGCCGCCAATCAGGGCGCTGTCGATCGCGGCAAGATCCGGCGCGTGATGGGATCGTTCACGGGACAGGTACTCGACCTGAAGTAACGCCGATCGCGGCATGCGAAGCCAAAAGCCGGACCTCGAGTCCGGCTTTTGTCATGACCATTGTCCCGGCCCGACGAAGGACAGTGGTGGCAGGCGCAGCGGATTCCCTACAACGCCATGGTCGCCGTGACGGGCGTGCTGGCGGCGTTGGTCGCCAACCCGCTCCGGCGAACTTCCGGCAATTGGTTGCAGGGCTTACCCTTTGTGCGATGGCCGCGTGATATCGTCAGTCGCTGGGGATGTGCGAAATTGGAGCCCACTGAGGTGAACGCGTGGCCATTTCACTGCAAGACACGTGTGGGCCGAAGTCAACTGCGCCCGGGCGATCAGCCCTGATTCGCTTCGTCATGACTGCACTGTTGCTGACCCTCGCGGCTTGTAGCCAATCGAGTGAAACTACAAAGCCGCCCGCGGGCAAGGGCGCGCCGCGAGCGCAGCTATCCATCGGCTACAGCCTGCTTTACCAAGAGGCCGATGGGATTCCCAAATTGAAGTGGATCTTCATGTTCAAGGACAAACCTGAAGAAATGGGGCGGGTCACCGATGATTTGGTCAGCTATTACCGGCAGCTGGCCGACACCATGCGGGGGCTATCAAAGCAATATCCGGCCATGCGCATCGACGTGGCAGCAATGTCCGAGATCGAGAGTGACGAGCGTAAAGCCATTGGTGAGGATCTAGCCAAGGATTTCGCCCCGCTCGTCGGCAAGACCGGCACCGAATTCGAGCGGGAGACGCTGCTCATGTTTTACAACTCGCTCAACGAGCAACGGCATCTTACTGGTGTGATGGTGAAGCTCGAAACCGACCCTGCCTTGAGGAAGTTCCTGGAGACGACCAAGGCCCAGTTGGATGAACGCTACGCGAAAGTCGGCGCGCTCTTGAACCGGCGCTATTTCACTCATTGAGTGGCGCCGTTTCACATAGAAGGTCAATTCGATGCTCCGCATACTCTCCATAGTCGCAGTATTCGCTGCCGCTCTCTTTGCGGGCGCGGCTCTGTACATCAACGTCGCGGAGCAGCCGGCGCGCCTCGCACTCGACACACGCGCTGCTGCCGAGCAATGGGCACCGAGCTACCGGCGCGCAACGTGGATGCAGGCGCCATCGGCTCTGCTGAGCCTGCTGTGCGGCATTGGTGTTTGGCTCACGACTGGCAACGCAGGGTGGCTGATTGCGGCAGCTCTAATCGGGCTTGTTATCCCGTTTACGTTCTTCATCGTAATGCCGACGAATAAAGCGCTACTTTCGCGCGGAAGAGACTTAGATTCGCCCGCGACCCGCGCTTTGCTGGTGCGTTGGGGAAGACTCCATGCGGTACGAACTGCTCTCAGCCTCGTTGCAACGGTTCTATATCTTTGTCTCTTGAGTAGGAGCGTTTAGCTCGCCGCGCCCGAATTCTTCGCCCGGTATGAGTCGCCCGACATACTCAAACGTTCGGAACCCAAGATGGAAAGCACAACTGCACGAAAGAACTACACTCCAACCTTGGTCGGTCTGCTGCTTTCGATAGTGAAACGCTGGGAACTTCTGCCGCTAACCTCCATCGGTTTGCGTGTCAACATGCTGCGAACCTCACTCCTGAGAGGGCTCTGGCTCGCTGTTATTGTTCTAGCGGTCACCGTAGGTCTCTATCTGCTTCTCCGCTCGGTTGGCGCTCATCTCGGCGAAGATCGTGGCAGTGTGTTTCACCCGTCCCTTTGGATCGTTACGGTGAGCATGCTCCGCGCCGGAGTTGCCGAAGAAATTTTCTATCGGGGTTTTGCCATCGAAAGGTTGCAAACCCTCACGGGCAGCAAATTTTTGGCTGGGCTGGTGCCGCTAACAATATTTGCCCTGTCGCATTACCGGTCGTAGCGATGAAATCGTGATCGGGTTGGCGCGTTTTTCCTATCTCAGGGTGATTGCACGCGGTTCCGCATCGCGCAACGCGGCTGCAACAAGTCGGACCGTCGGCCGGGAATTCGGTGCGCGCTACGTGATGGAGGGTCGACTACGGCAGGCGGCCACCAGGCTGCGCCTGGCGTGCTTATGATTAACCGACTTCCTTACTGATAGGTTCGCACCGGACCGTGAGCAAATACGTCATCAGCTCCGTCGCCAGCTTAGGAGAGAGCTTCAGAGCCGTTCTCCGAAGTGTGTTACGTAAAGCGCCGCTTAACCGGCCATAAAGAAATTGCTCGTACTCTCGCGAAGACGTCAGCACTCTATGAGAAATGGGCTCAAGACCGGCCGAGCGAAGTAGTGCCAAAGCCGTTTCGGGGGTGTAGAAGTTAATGTGCCCGAAAGGTCCACCGACGCGAATGCTCTTGGCGACTTGCAGTCCATGCTCGAGCGGCACTTCCAGGATTACAGATTTCGATATTCTCCCCAGTTCGCGCAGAAAGAGGCGTTCATGCTCAACATGCTCCAGCACGTGAATACAAAGGGCCGTATCGAAGCTCTGGTCCGGATACGGAAGGGCATAACCATCGAACTGGCGAACCGATTTCAGTAACGGCAAGGATCGTTCTTGAATCTTTTCGATCCCGCTCGCGGATATTTCTAATCCATGCAGTTCCGAGGCGAGAGTGCTATGAGAAAGAAGCGCGAGTAAGGCGCCGTCTCCGGCGCCCACATCCACCGTACGTCCTAAGGAACCATTGCTCACGAGCTTTATGTGTTCCAAGGTGTCTTTGGCGGCGATCATGCGCTTCATCGAGTCGCGAGTGCCGTCATAGTAGTCTTCATAGAGTTCTTGGAACTGCACGCTGACAACTAGTGGCCTGTAACATTCATTTATAGACTATACTTGCGTCTATGACAGACGCTATCAAGTTGACGAATGCGGAGCGTATGGAGCTGACAAGGCGAGCGAACAGCCGAACGGATCGGGCGGAAGAT
>Ga0302324_100024969_pt1 | contig 11490 bp, 9 predicted proteins | sample Palsa_T0_1_FD_201949 | JGI IMG/M metagenome (GOLD analysis project Ga0302324, IMG submission 201949) | Peat permafrost microbial communities from Stordalen Mire near Abisko, Sweden - Palsa_T0_1 | ecosystem: Environmental > Terrestrial > Soil > Palsa > Peat permafrost | place: Sweden: Abisko... | reverse complement strand
GGTTACCGCGACTACCGTGAGAGCGATGGAGAGTATGCACGTGACATGCTTTTTCATCTACAGGTTTCCTTTCATGGCTGCCTTGTGGGCGTCCCAGTTCGGCTCGAATTCCAGGTACATGGTGTGAATGCCGCGAATGATACGTAATACCATGGTTTTCTTCTTCTGGGCGACCACCTGCTTTATTTTGAGCTTCAACGACGCGACGTCGACGACCGGGTCGCCATCGACAGCGGTGATCAAATCGCCGTTGGATAGCCGACCGAGCGCGGCCCAACCGCCTTCCTTGACCTCGGTCACGAGCGCGCCGGGCTGGTCCTGCGACCATTGTTCCTGCACTTTGTCGATGAACGTCGTATCGCGGGCGGTGAACTCGAAATCTTCGTCGCGGTATTTCTTCATCTCGCGTTCGAGTTTCGGGGAACGTACCAACTCAACCGGGATGCTGAGTTTGTTCGTACCGCGCTCCACGGCCAGCGTCGCGATGGCGCCGATTTTGTACTGCCGCACCATCGTGTCCAGAATCTCCTCGTCGCCGGGCTGTGAGGCCTGGATGGGGTCGCCGTCGAGCGACAGAATCAGGTCGCCCACCTTCAACCCCGCCTTTTCGGCGGTGCTGGCCTCGTACACGTGCGTGATGCGGACGCCGTTGAGGCCCGGGCTGCCGAGTTGCTCGGCCAGGTCGGTGGTGATGGCCTGGGTGGCGACGGGCAGCCAGGCTTTTTGCGCTTCGAGCCCGGGGTCTTCGATGTCCTTCAAACCGACCTTCACGACCGTTAACAATTGTTCCGTCCGGCGCTGGAAGCCGAGGCGCGTCGGGACGGGCTTGGTTTTGCCGGCGGTAATCCTGTCGGTGGCGTCCTGCATGTCCGCGACATTGCGGATGGGCTTGCCGTTGATCTCCGTCAGCACGTCTTCGGTCTGGATCGCCGGCTTGGCGTTATCGCACGGGCCACCGGGGCGGATCGAGGTGACAACCACCCCGTCGCGGCTTTTCAATTTCATCTCGCGGGCGGCCAACGCCGAAATGTCACGCGCGGTGATGCCCCATTGCTTCAACTCGAACGTTTTGCGCTCGGTTTGCTCGCGTTCGGCGGTGCGCGCCTTCAGCGTTTTCTCTTTGCCGTCCTGTTCGACGACGATTTCGACCTCCTGGCCGACCGGCAAGGCGGCCACCATTTGGTTCAAGAGTGGAAGCTCCTCGGCGTAGCGCACGAGCACGTCCTTGCCCGCGATCTTCGTAAGGATGTCCCCCGAATGAATCCCCGCCTTCGCCGCCGGCGAGTCCTCGACCACGTCGGAAATGAGCACGCCCCGGGATTCCTTGTCGTCTTTGAGCAGCGGTTGGATCTCGATGCCGAGCCAACTGCGGCTGACGCGGCCCTTGTCGATCAACTCCTGCGCGACGCGTTGGGCGAGGTTGCCGGGGATTGCGCCGCTGAGGCCAAAGCTGATCTCGTTGATGCCGATCACCTGCCCTTTGAGGTTCACGAGCGGGCCGCCCGAGTTGCCGGGATAAATGTCCGCGTCGTGGCCGATCCAGCGCACGAGGGAACCGACGTCCTCGCCGTCGAGGGTGAACCGCGACCACGAGAAGGCTTCGGGCATGACCATTTTGAGATTGCTGACGATGCCGAGCGTGACGGACTGGGACATGGCGAGCGGACTGCCCATCGCCAGCACAGTGTCACCCACGCGCATTGCATCCGAATCGCCGAATTCGACGGTCGGGAATTCGCGCGGCGTCTCGGGTTTGAGTTTGAGGACCGAAATGTCGGCGAGCGGGTCGGTACCGACCAACTCGGCAGGGACCTCCTCGTTACTGGAGAGGATCACCACGATGCGGGTGGCATGGCCGGCGACGTGATGGTTGGTGATGACGTAGCCTTCCTTCGAGATGATCACGCCGCTGCCGCTGGCCTCGTATTTCACCTCGCGGCCCTGGTAGTACTGCGTCGCCACGACCTGGATGCGCACCAGTGACGGTTTTACGCGCGCCACCGCCTCATCGATCTGGCGATGAACCGGATCGACGGGGTCGGCGGCAAGCACCCGATGGTTGACGGGCAATGCGAGAATGGCGAAAAGGATGGTAAACGGCAAAACTCGCTTCAGTGAAAAAATCATGGTGTGCCAAGTATGGCAGAAGTTTCTACCGACGAAAAGGAGGAAGAAGGTCGATTAGTGATGACCGGTCACTGACGGATGTTGAATTATCACGCACCGAAAGCTTCGACACCACGTTTGTGGTGACCTACTCAATTTTTGGCGTACCGCAAATGGGTAGGCGCTTGTCCTACCGCTATTCCAGCGTTGTGCCGATTGCTGGATGGAGCGGTCTCGTAGATTGTACAAGTGTGATCAAACGTCGAAGCAATTCAAACTACGGGAGGACTGAGTCATGATAATTGGAATGTTTACGCCCATACTTGCCGCGATAGGGTACTCCTTGGTTTATATCCTTTTCGGAGGAGGAATCGGAGGCGCGATCCTCATTTTCATCATCGCCAAAATGTTCGGTAAATAACGTTTACGCTGGTATAGTGTTGTGCGGCTACCAATCAGGGCAGTGTGGCCGCATCGCTAAACCGAATACCATAAGGGCAATGACATCGGGCGGGGGCTCGTCAATGCAACCATAATTCATGCAGACCGCCGCTTCGAAATTGTCTTCGTTTATCGTTCCCGTAATACTGTTAATCGTTCTCATTTGCCTATACGTGGCTCGTGAGGTTGTCATACCGGTGGCATTGGCCACGCTCTTTACATTTCTACTGACTCCCATAGACAAGGCCCTTCAGAAACGTGGCGTTCCACGAAGCCTGGCGGTAGGGCTGATAACCTTGTTCTCTCTTTTGGTGATCACCATCATTGGATGGGTCGTTACGGAGCAGGTAACGGACTTTGCGGGGCAGTTGCCCACATACAAAGGCAACATCAAAAAGCGGATCGAAGACCTGCGATGGGATGGCAAAGGCACGGCCCTGGTCAAGGCCCGCGATACTGTCGAAGAGGTGGTAGGCGAAGTCACGACGAACACGCCATCGAAAAAGGAAGCCCCGGCTCCCGTCCCGGTTACGGTGCAAAGCGGGACGGCGCAAACCGCGCTGTCGGTGCTCTCGCCGGTATTGGGAACTGTGTTCAATATTCTTCTCATCATCGTCCTCGTGGTGTTCATGCTGTTGGAGCGAGAAGAACTGCGTACTCGGCTGATTCGTTCGATGGGCGAGAAACGAAAGGACGCCGCAAGCAAGGCCCTCGATGAAGCGGGCCGGCTCGTTACGCGTTATCTGATCGCGCAGTCTGTGGTAAATATTTGTGTGGCAACAGTCATCGGCCTCGCGTTGTTTATCCTGGGAGTGCCATACGCCTTGTTGTGGGCATTCACGATTGCGATGTTGCGGTTCATTCCGTACATCGGCATCTGGATTGCCGCCACGCTGCCACTGGTGGTCAGCCTCGCGACTTCCACGAATTGGTTTCAGCCGTTGGCTGTCGTGGGAGCGTTCGTCATATTTGAACCGCTGGTAGGAATGGTCTTGGAACCGATACTGTTTGGCCGCACGATCGGGATCTCCAAACTGGCGATGCTCATTTCCATTACCTTTTGGACATGGATGTGGGGGCCGGTGGGCCTGCTGTTGGCGACGCCGCTGACAGCGTGTTTGATCGTGATCGCCAAACACGTGCCCGATCTCAACTTTCTCGCCGTACTCTTGAGCGACGATCCCGTGACATAAAATGCGCAGCTCAAGCGAGATGTAGGCATTTCACCTACCGCTCTTTCAGTCTTGCACTGATTGTCAATGGCTTCGCTGTGGAGCATTGTTGCGGCATAACTGCAAAAGCCGATGGCAAATGATTGCCGTCCAACACGAAAGGAAATGTGCACATGATGTTCTCCCCTATTCTGGCCGGCTTTTTTTATATCGGAGGAGGCGCGGCTGGTCTCCTTATCGTCGTTGTTGTCGTTGTCTTGCTGGTTCGCCGCTAAATGAGGGCGAGACGCTTATTCAACGAGGCGACGGCAACGGCGCGGGAGCGCGTTCCATTATTAATTATAAGAGCCGGCAACCGGAGCGTACGGATCTGCCTACGGAACGTTCAACTTCTGGCCCAACACAGCGGCTCGTAGCCGCGTCAGGGTCATTTCGGAGCCGTGCGTGGTGAGGGAAAGACGGGTTCCCAGCGCTTCCCCAACGCCAACGAGATGCAGTCGGGCGACCTGGCTTCCTGAGGCATAGGTTCCAATAATCTGATAGGCCAACTGCCGGCCATTGGACAGTGTGATGGTGGCGGTGCCCGTCAGGCCTCGGCCCGTGGGTACGATGTCGGTGGCCAACGTCCAACCGCCGGTCATGCCGTCCGGTACAGGCGCGGAGTAGTCCTCGTCATCGGTCGTGCATCGGCCGCCCACGACACAAACGCGGATGGTTCCTTCTGTGAAAACCGTCAAGGTTGACGCGTCCACCGCAGCGGTGACCCTGGCCGTCACATGGGCACGATAATCGACGTTATTCTCTACACCGCTCTCTTCCCCGACTGAGACAAGACTGGCTTGAAGTTGGCCGGCCCTGGTGGACGCCTTCCCAACGATTGGTCCGGTGGCCGCAGCGGTGTCGGCGCCATTGACGTAATTCTCGACTCGGGTGCCGGTAATCCGTCCGTTGGCGGCGCAATAGATCATATAAGTCACGACGTCATTCGTGACGGTGTTGTTGGTGTACACGCCGGTCAAATCCCAGAGCGGCGCGTTGGTGAACGTATAGGTAAACTCACCGCTGGGCAGTTGGGCGGTGGCTGGGCGGACCAAAAAAAGACACAACCCCACGACGACAAACAAACTGTTACGTTTCATGTTGAACCTCCTTGTTGGCTTCAGTGAAACGCGCTGAGAATAATGACCGGCAAATCGAATGGCAACAATGAAACGCGCCCCGCTCAGAGCGGGAGGGCAGAGGGCACCCTTCGACAAGCTCAGGGTAAACAGGGAAAGCGGATCAGGCGGGACGATGGGTCGGTGACAGAGGCGGAAAGTTGACGCCGGCGATTCTGTTTGTGGGTTTACACTCCGATTTTCGATTTCTGCTCCATGACGGCTTCGTGCTCGTCCCAGCCGGACACTTCAGCGACCTCGCCATCGACGACCTGAAATTCACTGGGTCTAACACCTCGCTCGACGTGCTTCGGACCTTCGGCCACAAGCGCCCAGCGGCCTCGAGTTGCCGACTGGGCTTCGGACAGGAGGCGCTCGTACCAGTGGGTGGTATCCGCCATGGACTGTTGCGTGGCCTCCGGAACCACAGCATCGGCCCGTTTCTCGAGGATCTGGCACACCGGGTGCGGCTCCGCGGTCAGAAGGGCCGGTTGGTAAATGTGTACGGCCTTGACCCCTTTCACATTGGCGTGATTGCGAATGATGGCGTTGAATAAATCCCCGGCAGCGGAGGACATGCCCGATTGGAGGAGTACGAAATGCCGTCCGCCCGTGTCGAGGGCCTTTTCAATCATAGCGTCAAAACGCAGTGGCTGATCGGCGATACCAGTGATTGCCTCGATGAATGCCTGACGGGTGCGGACCACCTCGCCTGTGCAGGACAGTAGCGGCACCACGGGATCACGAAGACGCCCTTGCTCGTCATAAATCTTGAGCAGTTCGGCGGCGTGACGCGCTCCCCGGGCAAGGCGCTGGCAATGAGGTGTCCCTTTCGCATCCACCATCACGCGTTTCAGTTCGAGTTTGCGGATGCCGGTGAAGAGTTGGTGGAAACGGGCCATTTCGAGCGCATTACCCACGAAGACGGCGGCGTTGGGGGACATCGCAATACCCACGGAGACGCCGATCTGGTGCTCGTGGACATCCGCGATCAGCTTTTTTAGCATGTGGGAACTCAATGAAAAGACCAGTTCCAGATCGCCGTTGAGTCGGTTGGCGAGGGCGTCTCGTGGCAATTCCCCGAGAGGATCCACCTGCTGGCGGATCTCCTGCAGCTGCGTACGCTCGGTAGCGGTGAGCTTCATCCGATCATCAAAAAACCAGTGGTCGGTCTCCTTCAGGGAAGAAAGGCGCACATTCTCACTCATGAGATGGCTGCATTGATGGACGATCAGGACCATGTCCTGAAACGAGACGATTCCGGACAGCCAACCGGCAAGATAGGTTCCCGCGCTGTGCGGCAGTATCTGGAGGCGCGGAACGAACCCCGCTCCGCCTGTCTGCTGGATGTCACGGAAGAGGCGAAGGACGTGAATCAGGTCGTCCGCAACCGCCCAGCAGCACGCATCGTGGAGATCGCCATGGTGTTCATGCCCGGGAATCGGACGGCGCGCGAAAGCGCGAAGATCAAAGCCGACCGTTTGGTTCATCTGCTCGAATACCTGGTCCGCAAGCTTCGGATTGGAGTGGTAGCAATAGTTCTCAGCCTCGCCGCGACGAGTCGTTCCCATCCCGAAGGGCACCAGAACCAAGTCGCGCGCGCCGCTGACAGCCGTGTCGTTCGCGCCCTTCCGACGCAGCGAAAACAGCCTCTCCTGCACAAGGTAGGCTTTTCCCAGGAGACGCTCGGCTGTGGTGTAACTCGGCGGAGGTGGAGCGAGTTCTTCCACAGGGTGGTGCGGCGCAAAATCGACCACCGGCCCGCTGCCTTCGGGCCATACAAAATCCGACTCAAGTTCGCGACGGCGACCGAGACGGGCGGCCGTGGTAGCGTCGGCCCGCACCTCCTGCCATCCGTGAAGAATGCCTCGCTTGGAAATCGCATCGAGAAATGTGTCGTTGTCGAGCGGCGGAAGACCGCCATGGAAGGCGAGGATCGCCTGGACGTTCGAGCAATCGTACGTGGGTTCCCCCTGTAAATACGGCGCGAGGAACGCGAGCTGCCTGGCGATGAACTTCTCGAACGGGTTCAGGAATCCGTCCTCCGGGCGGTACTTCTCCCAACGCAATCCCTCCCACGGCTCGTTCCGCTTGAAAATCTCCATCGTGAGCCGGAGCGACGGGGGATTCGGATTCACGATATGGTAAACACGCCCCGTCGATCCGGGAACCGCGTAAATCTTCATGACGGTGTCCATCACAAAGTCGAGCGGCACAATGTTGAGCGTGTCGTTCTCGTCGCCGGGGAGGCGGAGGCCGTAGTGGAGCGTCCCGGTCCGGGGATTGATATGTTGCTTTTTACAGAGCCTGGTTCGGACGCTGCTCGCGATGTCAAAGGGATGGTTGAAGACGTTGAACTGCTCGTAGCGCCCGAAGAGGGAGTCTCCCACGACGATGCTGGGACGGTAGATGGTCGCCTGGACTTCACCGCGCACCTGGGACTGCCAGATTTGCCGCTCCGCCTCCCACTTGGTGCGCTCGTACGTGTTGCGGAACGAGGGGGGACGGATGCCCGGAATTTCCCGAACGATCCCCTCATGCAGTTTTCCACTCGATCCGAACGTACTGAAATAGTGAAGCTCGCCAATCCCCTGGGCCTTCGCAAAATCAAGGACATGGAGGGTGCCGAGGAAGTTTGTATCGTAAACGTCCTGGCTCTTCGTTTCCGTCAGGTCGAGACACGCCGCCAGGTGCCAGATACCGCGCGTGCGGGGACCGCGCAACTCCTCGAGGAGTGCGGACGAGATGCCCAGCCCTTTCTCCCGGACATCGCCGGGAATGGCGCGAATCCGGCCAGACAGCGACTCGTCGAATCCCGGGAGCAGATCCCGCATCCCGTGGAACACGGTCTGGAAACGACTGTTCGCCTCCGCCTCACTCCCAGCGCGGATTGGGCAGACCACTTCGTACCCGAGTGCCGCGAGGCGATAGGCAAATCGTTTCCCAAGAATGCCGGTAAAGCCTGTGAGGATGATTCGGGAGCGCTGCTCAGTAACACTCATGAGGATACGAAACCCTGTCTTGTGGCGGTCTCTGGCGCGGGCAGCCGCCGCGACGTGTGACACCGATGTTACCTCTGCACAACATGATTGTACAACTTCATGCCACCTGTCATTTGCCGCAATAAGGTGAACACCCTAGGTTGACGTCATCTGTGCTCACTGCGCCTACGACACCAGCCCCACACGGCAAGGGTGGAAAGCCGGAGGACGGCACGGAGCAGGCCTACTCCGCAGAGGCTTCCGCTGCGAAAACCGACGCGGGACAATGGTTCGGTGACGGAGGGAGAGTTGGCGCCGGTGACGTAAAGTCACGGGCAAGCTACTTGAGGCCGAGCCTGGCCTTTACTTCGCTGGCGGTGTAGGTGGCCTTGCCGTCGTTGACAGCGCGGGCTTCGAGTAGGTCGAGGTAGTCATGCAGGTCTTCCATCTCCTCGCGCATCTTGCGGATCTGCTTGAGGACGCGGGTCTGTTGCTTCTGGAATTTTGCTGTTGCCTTAATCATACACGTCTTTCCGATGGCCGATCTTCTGTACCAGAATCATATCATCTTTTACGTCGAATAAAACCCGATAATCGCCCATGCGTAGGCGGTAGCCGAAATCAGCACCCTGTAGCCGCTTGATATTGCCATGCAAACCAGCCTCCAGACGCGTGATTTTTCGCATGATTTGTGAGGCCTCTCGCTTGGGGAGCTCACCGAGATTTTTCAACGCCAATTCGCTATATCGTACGGCGTAGCGTTTACCGTTCATTTCAGATTGTGCCGTGGAGTATGGCAGAAGATTTTACCGACGAAAAGAGGGAAGAAGGCCGGCGCGGGACGATGGTTCAGTGACGGGGATGGAAATTGGAAGGCGGTGAGGCTGTGGAGCTAGTGCCTATTAAGACAAGCTTGTCACGGGTGGAGAGTTGACACTGGCGATTAATCAGTTTCTCCACGGCACCGCAATAAAAACAGAACTGAGTGCTGGGCGACCGAAAAAGGCTCGACTTGTAGACGTGGAATGGTAGCCTGTGGACGTGTAGGTGAGCATCGCTCTGGTTGTAATGACAACGGTTAGGAGAGGAGCGTCGGGTATGGACACACCGATTCCAGTCGGATTGGCGGCGGCTACTGTCTGCGCCTTATTTCTCTACAAAGCGGCACCGATCAAAGCCGATACCGTGACCCTGAATTCGGGTGACGTACTGGAGGGGAAAATTGTCTCCGAAAACGACACGCAAGTCGAGATGCAGGTGTCGATGTATCACGGCTCGATTATCTCCACGAGGGAACTGCTGAAGTCGGACATTAAGTCCATGAGCCGGGAAACCGAGGAACAGAGACAAGAGAAAGCAGATTATGCCGACTTGTCCCAAACGCCCGCGGCATCGCCACAGTATAGCCTTACCCTTGATCCAAATCAGGAGTACACCCCCGCCCACTACGCTGCGGGAATCGCCGTCTTTGAAAACTTTCTGGCGAAGCATCCGAACTCCGCCCACGCCGATTATATCCACAGTCAAATCGTTGCGTGGAAATCTGAGTCAGACAACGTAGCGAGCGGCAAGGTCAAGTTCAACAATCAATGGATGACCCCCGAGGCTAAAGCCCCTCTTGTCGAACGCTTGCAAAAGCAAATGTATGTCCAAGCGGCTCAGAACACTCTGGCGTCGCTCAAGAAGAAACTTTCAGAACTTCAAGACCATCGAGACTCGTTGGCAGAACAGGTCGCAGCGGCAGATGGAAATCTAAAGTCTGCTCACGAACGACTGAGAACAATTCCAGAGTCTTTGAGAGACCCGATCTACAAGGATTACGTATACTCAAATGGGGCGACTGACAGGAGGATAGCCGGTTACACCACGGTCCCCAATCCCGAACGGCAAGCGGCAAGGGACGAGTGTGATGTTTATCAACAGTTAGTGTCTTCCGGGCCGCAAAAGTTGGCAAACCTCGACATGAAGATTCGTGGCATCCAGATACAGATTCCAAGGGCTGAACAGGATTATGCGAATGCACTCGCCCAAGTGTCTCCAAGATGACTGTTTCAAAGTGCCGCCGCCGCCCCCTGAACCGCTTCCGTGGTATAAGAGACTCTGGAATTGGCTTTAGATTTTCCGCTTCCGCCTGTTCCGCTGTAACCGACAGCAAGCGGAGCGCTTGCCCTACAATTTAGAGAGGATCGGTGTGCTCGCCCCGACCTCGGAGTCGGGATAAAGCGCGCACGCCCTACCCCGCTCGGAGAGGGGCAAGCCGAAGAGAAGTGTTATGGGATGGATTCTCGATGGCGCTCGGCGGGTTTCGGGTGTATGTTGTTGTGGCGAAAGACATCGGAGTCAAGTCAGCCATTCAAACAATGGAGGACGGCGATGAAGATGAGAAATAGTGCAGCGACGACAGTCCTTCCGAACCGGAAATGGCATAGTCAGGATTCACGGCTCCTGCTGATTTTCTTCGTCCTGTTCACGATTTTGTATGTTATCTGCATGACCCTGTCCTTGAAGTAAGAGGGCATGATGTGATTTGGACGCCGTGTGAGGGCACGTGGCCTACAGGCGGAAGGCGGGGGCGCTTTTCGGCGGGAGACGACGGCAAACGGGCGGGACGCCCGTTCCACTATGAGCGGCGCAGGAGAAGGGCAATGGATGATGGGGCGAGAATGACGAACGACAGGCGGCGACGACACTTCGACATTGCTCAGTGCAAGCTCCGTGTGGCCCTCCGATGCGAGAGATGATGAGCGACTTCAACAATGGCAAGCGGAGCGCTCGCCCTACAATGCAGAGGGGATCGGCAGGGAGAAAACCTTCCAGACCTTCCAAACCTTCCAAAGCTCATTCACGCGTTTTGGGGTGGTGAGGTAGGGTTGGGGTGTGAAAAAGGATTGGGAGGGAGACACAAGACAGAAGGCGGGGTTGGTCCGGGATGCGGCTCGCCGGGAGGCTCGCCCTCCCATTGGGAAAACGGCGCGCTCGGCGAGCACGCCTTACCAACGACCGAGAAGAGAGCGGTGGGATCGCGGGGCGTGCCCAGTTGCGTGCAACTGCGGGGAAGTGCGGGAAACTGGAGGGAGAATTTTTTGCGGTCAGGGTTGATACAGGATCATGCCGGATTTGTAGCGGACGCGGATGGTGCCCTCGACGACGCGTTCGTCGGTGACGGCCCCGTTGAGGTCGAGGGCGACGTGCCAGGGGCCGGCGGGGAGGGCGAAGTCGTAGCTGAGGAAGTCGGCGGCGTCGGCGATGACGCAAACGTGTTTCCAGGTTTCGCCGTCGAGCGCGTCGGGGTCGAGGGTGTACATGAGGGCGCCGGGGTCGGTCTGGCTGTGGAACTTGAGCCAGGCGTCGATCTGGTGCTTGGTGCGGAGACGGAAGATGGGATGGGCTTTGCGGAGAGCGATGAGGTCGCGGGTGTAGGTGAACAGGTCATAGTTGGTTTTCTTCAATGACCAATCGACTTCGTTGATGCTGTCGGGGGCGTTGTAGCTGTTGTCGTTGCCGTGTTTGGTGCGGGCGAACTCTTCGCCGCCATGGAGGAACGGGACGCCTTGCGAGGTGAACAGGAGCAGGTAGCCGAGCTTCATCATGTCCTTCAATTCCTGCGGCGAGGCGCCGGGCTTGGAGAACTTG
>Ga0302324_100024967_pt1 | contig 11490 bp, 6 predicted proteins | sample Palsa_T0_1_FD_201949 | JGI IMG/M metagenome (GOLD analysis project Ga0302324, IMG submission 201949) | Peat permafrost microbial communities from Stordalen Mire near Abisko, Sweden - Palsa_T0_1 | ecosystem: Environmental > Terrestrial > Soil > Palsa > Peat permafrost | place: Sweden: Abisko... | reverse complement strand
GCTGAACGGCTCGCCAACGGGACAGGCATGGGCTTTGGCGGAGCCAGGCTGGTGCGGACCAGCGGTCAGTCGCTGCAAATGCCGGGAGTTCCTGGAGTAGGCGGGATCCAGCCACTCAAGGTTCCCTTGCAGCCCTTCACGCCGCCGTCAACTCTTGGCCAGTTGCCGATGGTCGATCTCAAAGGTGGCAGGGCCATCCCAATGGCTGGTAGCGATGGCGGCATCGGCGTGGAATACGACTACGACAAAAATGGCATTAAGCTTCGCGCCGCCGGCTATGTGACGATTCGAGACTCGGGGATCGAGTTCTTTCTGCACATCAAGAATGGCATCCAGGATTGTGGCGTGCGCCTGAAGGGCAACGTTGGCGTCAACCTTCATGTCAATGCGTCCGCCAAGGAGGACTTCAGAACCAATCTCCATGCAACTGCCTTGCTGCCGATTGATCTATCCATTCCTCTGGGGGGGCCAGTGCCGTTGTCCCTCACGTTCACTTCATCGTTCTCGATCTCGACAGGTTTCAGTGCCAGAACCTCCGTACTGAACGCTGTAGGCGAATATTCTTTCGGGGGAGGAGTCGAAGCGGGGTACTGGGCAAACAAATGGCAGGTCAATGTTGCCTCGCACTTGAAAACGAACACCGACCTGGGTGATTCAGCGGAAGGATTATCGGTGGGGATTAACTCGGTTGTTATGAGCTTCGACGTACGGACCATGATTGGGATCGGCGCATTCGGATTCAATACGGGAGTCTACGCGGCGTTGCGATTTTCCGGCACCGCGCTCAAATCACCCAACATTGGCATTGACTGCAGGCAGGGAACGATTGAAATCTACCTCGATGCCGGAGTCGGGTATTCGATTCCTGGGTGGGCCGTAGACGCAATCAACTTCTTCATTGCGCCTTTTACGGATAAAAGGGTCGAACGCAGGGGGTCATTCTTTCATGCGGACCCGCAACTGCTGTTCCAAAATAACACGCAGATTCCGGAAAGGTGCGCCACGCCGAAGGGCGGAGGTTGAAAACCATGAACTTTTGCACAAAATGCGGCAACGCGCTTGAACCGGGACTCAAGTTCTGCACTCGCTGCGGCGCGCCGGTTGTGCCTGCGGCCCAGCAGGCAACCCCGGACGCTCCGCCGCTTCCGGCTCCACTTGAAGTCGCGCCCGCGGCTGCGGCGGAAATCCCGGCGCCCCCGCCAGCGAGCGAATGGCAGCCGCTTCCGCCTGCGGAATCAACTCAGCAGGTCCAGGCGGCGCCGCAACCGGCCCCAACCTCCAAGAGCAGTTGCCTGCCCGCCATTCTCATTACCCTTGCGGTGCTGGCTGTGATCGCTGTTCTCGTAATCGGCGGAGTCGTGTACGTTGGCTATAAAGTCAAGCAGAAAGCCACCGAAGCCTTGCGCAAGGCCATCCCCAGTACGCAGACGACACCGAGCCCGGGCGCTACTAAACAAGGCGAGCAGGCAAAGGCTCAGCCTGGCGATGGAGCGGGCTTGCTCGGTGGGCTGGGCGGTCTCCTGGGCGGCGACGACGATGGCGACCTGGTGCAGAGCATCTCCGACAAAGACCCCGTTGACCCATGCGTGCCGGCTCCTTTTCCGGCACAATCGGCTGCAAAAGTTCCGCTCCAGGATGGGACCGTTCTCACCACCGCATGGGGCATCGCGCCGGGCGATGTCGAGTCCCGCACCGAGCTCGATTCAGCAACCGACAACTCGATCTCGATGAATCAGAGTTCTGAACCGTACATTGACGACGATGGGCGTAAAGCCCCTGCCGAGCGTATGAAGGCCTTCATATGCAATGCCGATCTTGCCTCTGCCGATACTTACCTGACAGCGACCTGGGAATATATGCCCAAGCTTGTCCACGGAACCACGCGCCTCAGGCTCTCCGACAAGTCATTCAACGAGATAAAGACCTCCGGCAAGACGGATCTTCGATATTTGGGAATCACCAAGACTGGAGAAGAAGAGAGCAAGCCATATCACGACGCGGGAACCTTCACGCGCGTCGAGCCGGAAGACGTCCAGTATCCGATGATCGTGAACGATGAGCGCGTGACCTTGCCTGTGATTCACTTGACTGGCCCCATGGCCTCCGTGGGGAAGGATCCGCGTCCGCATAAGGAGCGGCCGACTCAGGATGAAGGCGAAATGTATGTGATTGACGATCCCGTCGACCCTCTTGTCCTTCTCTACCGGGAGAAAGACCCCGCATATCACGCGGGACGATTCAGGATTGAAGTCGTAAAGATCGACTACAAGGTCCCGCATCCGGTGAACCTTGTCGAAAAGCAGTTGACTGAACAGAAACGCGCCGTAACCTACGGCATCTACTTCGACTTCAACAAAGACACCATCAAGCCGGAATCCGAGAAGGTGCTAAGAGAGATCGTGCAGGCCATGACGGATAACCCAACCTGGAAGCTGACCGTCGAAGGCCACACCGATAACATCGGCGGCGATGCCTACAACCTCGACTTATCCAAGCGCCGCGCCGCTGCGGTAAAGCAGGCGCTCGTAACTCGCTATCACATCGCCGCGGACCGTCTATCCACAAACGGCTTCGGCTCATCGAGCCCCATAGATACCAATGACACGCTCGAAGGCCGCGCCCGCAACCGCCGCGTCGAACTGACTCGCGAGTGAGGCGCAAAAATCTCACGAACCATGCACACGCACCATTACACCCCAAGGAGAAAACGCATGAAACTGAAATCCAAGACTGCAGCGATACTCGTCGTGAGTTGTGCCGCTCTCGCCGGCGCCAAAACGCTAACCACGGACCCCCTCACTGGCCTGCCACTGCTGCCGGCAACCAGCAGTCCACTCGGGAACGAACCGACGAGAATACCAGACTCTCAAGTCTGCAAAAGCAAGATGCAGTCAGAGTTCTATTCGGTGTTTAATTCCAAAGTGAGTGTCACCCTGAACTGGTATGCATCAAGGCTCACGGGCTTTCATAAGACACACGGATTCGCGGATGGACGATTGCAGGATGCGTTCTATAGCGCAGATGGCACCACGATTGTAGCCGTGACAGGAGAGCCAGGCAAGGACGGCGAAGACACAGAAACCTACGCCGTTTCGTACACGCGGCTTCAACCGGGGCTTCCTGAAAAGACGATCATCGGCATGAATCGGCACAATATCGTCTGCAACTGATGGAACGAATTCCAAACCCGTCCGCAAGATGCGTTCGTTCGGCTGGTTCGCTGGGGAGCGTTCGTTCAAACTGCGCCAGCCGGAGACCGCAATGATCGAGCGTCTTCCTCCCATCGAAGAGTTCTAACTTCAATCTCGTTTTCAACACCCACCATCCAGGAGGTTCTTCTCAATATGCGTATTCTGATCGGTACCCTTTTGCTCTGCGCTGCCGCTTGCACCTTCGGTCAAACCCTGCCACTCAAGGAAGGCCTATGGGAAAGTATTGTTCTCAACGACGATGGCACCACGGCAGTGCGCTCCCTCTCCTGCTTTACGCAGAAGAGTTTTGCTGAAATGACCATCAAGGCCAACTCCCATCCAGGCTGCAAAGTAACCACTCAGAACATCACAAGCCATGGCATGGTCGTCGATATTTCGTGCAACAAGCCGGACATGCAAACGAGCGTGCACAACGTGGTTGAACTTGTCGATGCACAGCACATGCAGGGCACGGTCACCATGAAAATGACCTTCAAGGGCAAAGCGAGCGACATGACCACCAAGTCCACGGGTCACTTCGTCAAGTCCGACTGCGGAATTATCAAGCCAGACAATCCTGAGATCACCACTCCATGAGAGTCGTGGTTTGGATCCGATTCCGCTCTATCGGGCAATCAGAATGCCGGGGGCAATCAGACTGTATAAAGTGCTCAACAAGCGGGTAGTCCATGCCGGGACTTTCTCCTTTTGAATAGGGCGTCAGGCACCCAGAAGCAGCCATTAAGTTCAATCAAGGTCCTGTGTTCTAACCGAGACGCACATGTTTTTGAGATTATTCCCCAGAAGTTTTAGTGCAAGTCGGCAACGCTGAACTGATCCTCGCATCTGCCCCAACCTTCCCGGGTGCTTGCCCATCTGACTACATCGGTCTCAAGATCCTGGCCTTCTACGATCTGCGATCTCGCGCTGGAAATGGCCTCGAATCGTGCGCTACTCGCCCGCAATCAAGTTGTAATTTCCGGATAGCCGGTGATACATCCGGAACTCGAAAAAAGCAGGCGCTTTTAATGCTCAATGAGTGACTGCGAGCGCGGCTGTCCGCCGGCGAGAGCATTCCCTCCGCCTCGTTCACGCCCGACCTTGAAAGATTCCCTCAGAGACAGCGGCAAGATGAAGCCGGCGGGGGCATCAGGCGATTGCGTTGCGCATCGGGCAATTTTCTCTTTGCAGGAGGGGAGCCGCTCGGCGCAGGCTACCGCTGGCGCAGCTATGGGGAGCCGAACCGGCGGGATCAAAACACCAGGCCAATGGATTCGGCGCCGAAAGCATTCTGGGAGAAAATTATGGGAGCAGGTCCGCCGCTGCAGCCACTCCAGCTGGTGGCAGCTGGGGATAATTTGATGACCTGCTCCGAGAGGGAGTACTCACACTGTATACCCTGACTTCCACTTGCCGGCACTATGACCCATATTGCAAACAACGGAGCTCCGCCGGTGTTTGTGGGCACAGTCCAAGTGGCGGAGAAGCCGCATTCCGTGTCCTGATCCTGGTTGGTGGTGCAGCTACTCGTCGGGTTAAAATTCTGGAGCTCGGCTGGAATGCCGACAGCGTTCGAGGCTGACGATGCGGTTCCGGTTCCAAAGACGTTGATGGCTGCCACGGTGAAGGTGTAATTGACTCCAGCACTGTAGCAGCCGTAAAGCGATGTGCTGTTGGGATTGGCCTCGGTGCACCCTCCGTCGTTCTCAATGACGGAGGCCGAGGTGCTGCTCGCCGATACGCTGGTGGTTTTTCCATTGTTGTCGGTGATCACGTAGCCGGTAATTGTACCTCCGCCGTTGTTCGCGGGCGGCGTCCAACTGACGGTTATGTTGCCATAGCTGGGCTGATTGCCAAGCTGCGCCGAGGTGGCGCTGACATTGGTGGGAGCGCCGGCTCCGCTAATGCAGGTGAGCGGAATGCTGGCATTCGCCCCGGAGATGATACCGGCGTTCGTGGGGAAAGAACAGATGGCGGCGCCGGGCTGTGTGGCAACGCTTGTCAGGTACGACTGTCCGGAGTAAAGAGCGGCGGGAAACTGGTAGGCGCCCGCCCCCGAATTCACCGGCAGGGCGACGCCGCCGTTGAGCGAGACCGACAGGCCGGATGAAGTCAGGTTGGTGACGGGCCCGCCCACGTTGTAGGCAACGGGCCCGAGAAAGAATGCGCTGGCGCCGTTATAGACGAAAGACTCGGCCGCGCAGTAGCTGGGGGTGGTGGTTCCCACCGGGCTCCACTGCACGTTGGCGGGCGGGGAGAAAGCGTGACCGCCGGTCGAGTCCTGGCAGACGATGATTTGGACGGTCTGGCCGGCGGTGGCGTTCACGAAGGTTGAAGAGGTGACGTTGCCGGTGAGGGTGATTTGAAGCGCGTTGCCCTGACTGGCGTCGAAGACCGGAGTGGCGGAGAACGGAATCACGACGAGAGTGGGAGTAAGGCCAGCTCCCGCCGGTCCTGCTGGTCCAGTCGGACCTGCCGGTCCCGTTGGGCCAGTCGGACCGGTTAATCCGGTCGAGCCGGCTGGTCCTGCTGGACCTATCGATCCCGCTGGGCCAGCTGACCCGGGCGAACCGGCCTCGGCCATGAGAGCCCAGTTAGCGGTGTTCTGGTCGGGTGTGCTGCCACCCTGGTTGACAACGGTGGCGACATAGGTGGATCCATTCCATGTAGCGACATCGTTGGGGTTATAGCTGGTTGCCGCGTTGAATAGACCCGTGAAGTTAAAGCTGGTCCCGTTGGTTCCCGGGGTTCCCTGCGGTCCTGCCGAGCCGGTTGGTCCCACCGGACCTAATGGGCCTGCCGGTCCTATTGAGCCGGTCGATCCCGCCGGGCCCGAGGGGCCCACTGGGCCTGCTGGGCCAATTGACCCTGTAGACCCTGCTGGCCCTGCCGGGCCGGTTGATCCGGGCGAGCCGGCTGGCCCTACAGGTCCCGCTGGACCTGTCGATCCTGCTGCACCGGGCAACCCGGCCTCGGCCATGAGAGTCCAGTTAGCGGTGTTCTGGTCGGGTGTGCCACCACCCTGGTTGGAAACGGTGGCGACATAGGTGGATCCATTGAATGTAGCGACATCGTTGGGGCTATAGCTGGTGGCCGGGTTGAATAGACCCGTGAAGGTAAAGCTGCTTCCATTAGTTCCCGGGGTTCCCTGCGGCCCTGCCGAGCCGGTTGGTCCCACCGGACCTGCCGGGCCCACCGGTCCTATTGAGCCGGTTAATCCCACTGGGCCCGCTGGGCCTGCTGGGCCAATTGGCCCTGTCGACCCTGTCGGCCCTGCTGGTCCAGCTAATCCGGTCGAGCCGGCTGGTCCTGCAGGCCCTGTCAGACCCGCCGATCCTGCCGGGCCCGTCAACCCCGTCGCCCCCGTCGGCCCCGCTGGCCCCACTGGGCCGATTGGTCCTGCGGGACCTGCCGGGCCTTCCGGGCCGGGCGGCCCAGCGGGTCCAGTCGCCCCTGTGCCTGTTCCGCCGAGCACAATCTCCAGTTCGGGGTGGTGGCTGGTGAAGTCGTTCTCCTTCGAGTCAAAGGAGAATGCCCCGCCAGTGGTCGTGAGGGCGAGAACGATGCCGTCGTTGGGATATTTGCCATCGGCCCAGGACTGCACCAGCGTCGTGATATCGATCAGGATGAACTGATTGAGACTGGATGCCGTAATGGCGACGGGTTTGCCGCCGGTGGCGGATACGCCCGGCGCTGGCGCGTTCTGGTAGTCGAGCGTGGCCTCGCTCCAGGCGGAATTGACCTGATAGACATCGAAGCTTCCGGGAGTCGCGAAGGCGTCGACATAGAGGCGCAGCGTGGCTTTGGTGATGGTCGCGTTGGGCGGCAGGGTTTCGAGATTGAAGCGGATGTAGGTGTCAGACCCTTTCTCCACGGCGAGAAGAAGGGCCGATCCGTTGGTCTCGGTCTTGTCGGCGCTGATGGTGAAGCTGTCGTCAGTGGGTGGAGCCTGGCCAAAGCCGAGTCGAGCGATGGCGAAAAGAAGCATGGCAAGCAATGCGAACCGCAGCGCGGACTGCCGACCTGCCTTCCCGGTTGATAGTGAATGATGCGCGGGCATAGAATTCCTCCGGCGCCGCACGCACAAAGCCACGGCGCTGTCACACGGGATAACAAACTAAGAAACAGGCGAACCGGCGATTGCGCCGCACAAAAATGAGCCGGCGGCGCCCGACTTTGAAAGATGGGGAATCTTCTGCGGCGGATTATTATGTAGGCAGCAAATCTTGTCCATTGATTCGGCCTAAATTCGGCCTAAAATCGGTCTAAAGACGAAACTGCCTGATTTTGCTTTGTTTAGCGACCTGATTTTGCTTTGTTTAGCGAATTGATTCGCTTTCAGTGCGGCAAAGCGCAAGTCGGCCAGGGCCCGACCACACCGGTGTGAGCATGCCAGTCCAGAGCAAGAATACGATCTTCCGGTTTGGACCATTTGAGCTGAACCCAGCCGAGCAGGAGTTGCGCCGAAATGGTGTGCGACTGCGCCTGCCCGCGTCGCGCTTTCGGCTGCTGCTGTTGTTTATGAGCCGGCATGGGCAGCTGGTGACCCGCGAGGAGATCGCGAGCGCGCTCTGGAGCGACGTGCGGACGATCGACACGAATAGCGGGATCCATACGGCTGTAAATCAGTTGCGCGAACAACTGGAGGACGATTCATCGGCTCCAAAGTACATTGAGACTGTTGTCGGAGTGGGGTACAGGTTTATTGCAACGGTTTTGGAGGCGCCCGACGCACCGCCGGCCCCGACTCAGGGTTCAGGCGGCCCGGACGAGGTTAAGGCTGCGTTGAGTGGGCCGCAGCAGCCCATCGCGGGCCGCAGCAAGGTTGGGGGCAAAACCAGAAGCAGGATCGCGATCCTCATAGCTCTGGCCGCGATTGTGATCGCGGCAGTTGTGTGTGCTTTTGTGATTGTTCGCTTACGCCGAACCGCGCCTGCCGCCGAGATGCAGTTGGTGCGCGTGACCGACACCGGCGATGTGAAGTTTGCGGCAATCTCGCCGGACGGAAAGTACGTCGCTCTGGTGCGAGAAAACAGTGGGCAAGAGAGCTTGTGGGTCAAGCAGCTGCTGACCGGGCAGATGCTCGAATTAGTCTCGCTCGGCACAGACGTATGTCCCGGGGTCGATTTTTCTCCCGATAGCGCATATCTCTATTTCGTCCGCATGGAGCCTGCGAAGGCGGATGGCGAGCTTGACGAGCTGCCCCTGCTGGGTGGAACTTCGAGGCGTGTGGTGAGAGGAATCTCCGGAGTTCCGGCGATCTCTCCGGACGGGCGCAACGTGGCTTTTGTGCGGAGCACTCGGATATCCCACGGCCAGGACAGTATTGTGGTTGCCAAGCTGGATGACGGGGATGAGCGAGTTCTGGCATCGTTCAACCCGCCCGGCATTCACTTCAATCGCATAACCTGGACGGCAGATGGGCAGCATCTCGTCTTCCCTCTGGCATCGGTACTGTTCGTGATGCCGGTGAGCGGCGGCCAACCCGTGGCAATCCCGGGCCCGCCATGGACGGAGATCGACGATGTCTGGCGGTTGCCGGCGAGCGATAGGATCGCCGTCGCGGGGCAGCGATTGCAGGATGCAACGGATCAGGTTTTAGAGATCTCACTCGCCACCGGTCAGGTTCAGGCGATCACGCACGATCTCGCGGCATATTCGTCGCTACGAACGTCACGCGAGGGTCGAGCGTTGCTGGCGGTGCAGAATCTGACACTGAGCAGCGTGCAGGTGATCGCGCCGGGAAAACAATCTGAGCCGCGAGTGCTGAGCGCGAGTCATCTGAACCACGACGGGATTGCGGGGCTGGCATGGACGCCCGATAGCAAGATTGTCTATACATCGGAACCGGGTAGCCGACAGGTGCTCGAAACAAACCGGGATGGATCCGGTTCGCGCCGGTTGGCGCTGACAAATCTTCAGGCTTTCTCGGACCCCGTAATTTCGCCCCGCGGGGATTTCATTGCAGTGGTGCGATGGGCGATCAACGACAGCGCCAACATCTGGCGTATGAATCTGGACGGAAGCGAGCAGAAGCGGCTGACAGAGGGACGGCAGGATTTCAGCCCGTCGATTTCACCCGATGGGCAATGGATCGTCTACGCAGGAGTGGAGGGCGGATCCTCATCCGTGATGAAGGTACCTGCGGGCGGTGGTGCACCAGTCCGGGTGACAAATCTATGCGCCGATAATCCAGCTATATCACCGGATGGAAAGTGGATTGCATGCACAGTGGTGTCGGACCCGGCGGATCGTCCGAAGCTCGCCATTCTTCCGTTCAGTGGCAGCGCACCGGACAAGCTTTTGCAGTTACCAGCGGCCGTTGAGTTGCCGCCGCTGGTATGGACGCCGGACAACCGGAGCATCTCGTTCATCGAGACCGTCGATGGAGTCTCGAATATCTGGAGACAGCCGGTTGACGGGGGGCCAGCAGTTCCTGTGACACACTTTACCTCGGGAAGGATTTTCAACTTTCGGTGGTCGAATGATGGATGGCTGGCGCTGGCACGAGGCACAGAGACGGCGGATGCTGTTCTGATCAGGGATTCTCGAGATGGACATTAGGAGAGTTATAGACTGCACCGCGCGAGGCATTTCCCGATCATTCGCTGCAATGGTTCCCTCCCTCTTTGCCGTTATCATGTCACGTTGATTCGAGCGGTTCTGGCGTTCCGGTTGCATGGTCGGCTATCCGGACAGAACCCTGTTTTTGCTTGCTGGCGGTTCCAGGTAGGCCGAAAACCGAATTATGTACTACCGAAGCTTTTTTGGGGCTGAGCCTGGCTATAAACCGAAAACGTACAATACGCGATCGGCCGCGATTGCGATGTACTGCTTTCCGTCGACGGTAAACGACACAGGATTGGCAGCAATAGGACCGCCGGTCTGGAAATCCCATAGCGGCTTGCCGGATTGCGCATCGAGGGCGTAGAAGTTCCCTTCGTCCGATCCCGAAAAGACCAGCCCGCCTGCGGTGGAGAGCACACCGGCCCACGGGGGCGAGAGCAATTTGAATTCCCATTTCATCTCGCCGGTCTCCGCCTGAAGGGCCCGGATGGCGCCCCAGGTGTCATCGGGCGGCAGTTCATTCTCGCCCCCGCCGCCAAACATCGTACCGGCCTTGTACCGGACGTTGCGCTTGAAGTAGGTGGCGCCGATCTCGCGCACCGGAACATAGACCAGGCCCGTCTGCGGACTGTAGGACGGGCTCATCCACACCGTCGCCCCGTTGGCGTTCGGCCAGATGAGGGCGCCTTTCTCGGTGGGCTGGGATTCGGGAAGCTGAATCGGCCTGCCCTTGGCGTCAAGCCCTTGCGCCCAGGTCTGCTTCGCATAGGGCCGGCCGGTCATGAACTCGCCACTTGTACGGTCGAGCACGTAATAGAACGCGTTGCGATTGGCGATGGAGATGAGTTTGCGCTTCTGGCCCGCGACGACCGCGTCAAACAGGATGGGCACATGGGTCGAATCCCAGTCATGGGTATCGTGGGGCGTGAACTGGAAATGCCAACGCAGCTTGCCGGTATCGGCGTCGAGCGCCACAAAGGAACAGGTGTAGAGGTTGTCGCCCGGTCGCACTTCGCCGTTCCAGTCGGGCCCCGGGTTGCCGACGCCCCAGTAGACCAGCTTGAGTTCGGGATCGTATGCGCCCGTAACCCAGGTTGCGCCGCCACCGGTCTTCCAATCGTCGCCCGACCAGGTTTCATGGCCCGCTTCGCCGGGGCCGGGAATGGTATAAAACCGCCAGTCCTGCTTCCCGGTGCGCGCATCGTACGCATCGATGAAGCCCCGAATGCCGGCCTCGCCTCCACTGACGCCCAAGACCACTTTCCCGTCGATGGCCAGAGGTGCCATGGTCATGCTGTAGCCGAGCTTGTAATCCAGCACGCGCGCCGACCAGCGTTCCGTTCCGCTCTTCAGATCGAGAGCGATGAGATAGCCGTCCAGCGTAGCCACGAAGAGCTTGTCATCGAGGATGGCCGCGCCGCGGTTGGTGTGGCCGAAGCCGACGCTGACGAAGTCGGAAGGCAGCGGGCGGCTCCATTTCCACAGCGATCTGCCGGTGCGCCCGTCGATGGCCGCCGCGGCGTTCGGCCCGGTGACGTAGAGAATGCCATCGACCACAATCGGGGAGACTTCCGTGCTTGGATCGGGAAACTGATAGGCCCATTTGACGTGGAGGTTGGCCACATTCTGCGCATTGATCTCGGTCAGCGGCGAAAAGCGGTGCCCGTCCAGCGTGCGCGAATAGGTGAGCCAGTTACCCGGCTCCTTGTCGGCGTCGACAATGCGCGTGAAA
>Ga0302324_100024966_pt1 | contig 11490 bp, 9 predicted proteins | sample Palsa_T0_1_FD_201949 | JGI IMG/M metagenome (GOLD analysis project Ga0302324, IMG submission 201949) | Peat permafrost microbial communities from Stordalen Mire near Abisko, Sweden - Palsa_T0_1 | ecosystem: Environmental > Terrestrial > Soil > Palsa > Peat permafrost | place: Sweden: Abisko... | reverse complement strand
CCGACTCCCTGCACGTCCAGCCGGCCACTGGCGATCGTCGCCTTCCACGGAACGGCTGACCCCGTCGACCCCTACGACGGCCACGGGCAGCCCTACTGGACATATTCGGTGCCAGAGGCCGCGGCGAGCTGGGCGCAGCAGGACGGCTGCTCCAAAACGGCGGCGATATCGAAGCTGGACCGCGTGGTGAGGCTGACTGACTACAGTCACTGCCGCTCCGGCGTCGCGGTCGAGCTCTACACGATCGCCGGCGAGGGCCACGAGTGGCCTGGCGGCCCCCGGCTACCGAGCTCGTTGACCAGCCTTCTCGGCCCCCAGACGACCGCGATCAACGCGAACACCGTCATGTGGGCGTTCTTCGAGGCCCACCCGTTGCCCTGACCGTCTGGCAGCGCTGCGCAGTACAGGCGCCGCCGCGAGGAGTGACCGCCGAACGCGGCCATCCCGCAGCGGGCCTGAGGGGGGAGGAGAGGTACTACTTCTGTCGGCGAGATATGAGGCCGGCAGCCCTGCTCGGCGCGTCACCTCTGAGACTGCGCTGAGCGGAAGATTCCTGCACTCCGCCTACTTGTATGTAAGTATACAGATGTGACGGACATGCGGATCAGGCATTCCCAGCGGGTCGACGCTGGCTCGGCTGGGCGCCAGGTCTACAAGGCACTGCGCGAGGCGATCATCGCCGGTGATCTGGCTCCAGGCCAACGGATCTCGGAGAACGAGTTGAGCGTGCGCCTCGCTGTCAGCCGCACGCCGATCCGCGAGGCGGTCGCGCGCCTGCGCGACGAACGCTTCGTGCAGGTCGTGCCCCAGCTCGGAACGTTCGTTACGCGGATCAGCACCGCCGCCGTGGAGGACGCCCAGTTCGTGCGCGAGGCGCTCGAGTGCGCCGCCGTCCGTGTCGCCGCGGTGCGGGCCGAGACGGCCGATATCGCGGCCCTCGACGGTCTCGTGCGTCGTCAGGAGGAGGTTGTGGCCCACGCCGACTTCGAGCGCTTCGCGGTCCTCGACGACGAGTTTCACGCCGCGATCTGTGAGCTCAGCGGTCACGGCTTCGCCTGGGAGGTCGCCCAGCGCTCGAAGGGTCACCTCAGCAGAGTGCGCCGTCTCAGCCTGCCTCAGCCCAACTACCTCGGCGAGATGGTCGTCGAGCATCATGCGGTGCTCGACGCTCTGCGCCGGGCGGCGCCCGATGAGGCTGAGGTCGCGCTCCGCCACCACCTGCGCATGGTCCTGTCGGCGGTGCCGAGCATTCGTGCGCAACACCCCGAGTACTTCGAGGAGGAGGGCGAGTCCTGATGGAGATCGCGAATGAGACGCTGACGCGCCTCTACGAGCAGATGTTGCTGATCCGCCACTTCGAGACCGCCTCGGAGCGCGAGTACAAGGCGGCGCTGATCGGCGGCTACTGTCACCTCTCCTCCGGTCAGGAGGCCGCGACCGTCGGCAGTATCTACGCGCTCGAGCCCGCCGACCTGCTGATCACCGGCTATCGCTGTCACGGCTTCGCGCTGGCGCGTGGGGTTCCGCCGGAGGCCGTGATGGCCGAGCTGTTCGGGCGGGCCGGCGGCTGCGCCCACGGCCGCGGCGGCTCGATGCACCTGCTCGACGTTGGTCGCGGATACTTCGGCGGCTGGGGCATCGTTGCCGGTCAGCTGCCGATCGCGACAGGCCTGGCGCTGGCCCTGGTTCGCCAGCAGCGTCGCCAGTGCGTGCTCTGCGAGCTTGGCGACGGGGCGGTCAACATGGGCGCCTGGCACGAGTCGCTGAACCTCGCGTCGGTCTGGCAGCTCCCCGTCGTCTTCCTCGTCATGAACAACGAGTACGGCATGGGGACGAGCGTCGAGCGCGCCTCGGCGATCACCGATCTGCACCAGCGCGCCGGCGCCTACGGCATGCGGTCCGAGCGGATCGACGGCAACGACCTGCCGGCCGTCATCGAAGCCGCCAGCACGCTTACCGCCGCGGCCCGCGAGGATCGCACTCCGTCCGTGCTGGAGCTCGTGACCTACCGCTTCCGTGGCCATTCGGTCGCCGATCCGGGCCTCAGCTACCGCACCAGCGAGGAGATCGCGCAGCACGCCGAAAACGATCCGCTGCGGCGGGTACGCGCCCTGCTCATCGATGCCGGCGTCGCCGAAGACGAGCTCGACGGGCTCGAGGTCGAGGCTGAAGCGCGCGTCGTCGCCGCCGTCGAGTGGGCGCGAGCTGACGCTGCGCCCGAGGTCAGCGAGCTTGCGAAGGGGATGTACGCGCCTGGCAGTGCAGCACAATTCGCCGGGATGCTCGCCGGCGCGCCGTTCGGTGAGCGCGAGCTCGTATTCGCAGGAGGACTGGGCCAATGAGCACCGTCGAGACCCTGACAGACGAGCCTTCGCTCGAGCCGCAAGCGACCGAGGTCATGACCTTCCGCGAGGCGCTCCGTCTCGCACTGCGCGAGGAGTTGCAGCGCGACGAACACGTTTTCATCATGGGCGAGGAGGTTGGCGTCTTCGACGGCGCCTACAAGGTCACCGCCGGGCTGATGGCCGAGTTCGGGGAGGAGCGCGTCCGCGACACGCCGATCTCCGAGGAGGGCTTCGTCGGTGCCGGCATCGGCGCGGCGATGCTTGGCGAGCGGCCGGTCGTCGAGATCATGACGATCAACTTCCTGCTCGTCGCCATGGACCAGGTTGTCAACCATGCGGCGAAGATCGGCGCGATGTTCGGCGGCGAGGTTCGCTGCCCACTCGTGATCCGTACGCCCAACGGCGCAGGCAACCAGCTGACAGCCCAGCACTCCCAGTCCTTCGAGGGCTGGTTTGCCGCTACGCCCGGTCTCAAGGTCGTCGCGCCGGCCACCCCAGCCGACGCGAAGGGTCTGCTGAAGTCGGCGATCCGCGACGAAGACCCGGTCCTGGTCGTCGAGAACCTGGCGATCTACAAGGAGCGCGGCGAGGTACCGCTGGACCCGGAGTTCCTCACTCCGATCGGCCTTGCCAACGTCGCGCGTCGCGGTAGCGACATCACGCTCGTTGCGCACTCCTACGCGACCGTGCGCGCGCTGCATGTGGCTGAGCGGCTGGCGCGCGACCATGGCGTCGACGCGGAGGTGGTGGATCTTCGCTCACTGCGCCCGCTCGACGTCGATACGGTCGCCGAGTCGGTCGCGAAGACGAGCCGCGCGGTTTGCATCGAGGAGGGCTGGCCAAGCTACGGCGTCACTGCCGAGCTCGCAGCCCGCATCCAGAAGGCCTGTTTCTATGATCTCGACGCGCCCGTTGAGCGCGTGGGCATGGCTGAGGTGCCGCTGCCCTACGCCAAGCAGCTCGAACTCGCCGCGATGCCCGGCGAGGAGAGGATCGAGGCTGCAGTGCTCGCGACGCTAGGCTTGCGCGCGTGAGCGACGTCATCATGCCCCGCCTCTCCGATTCGATGGAGGAGGGGACGATCATCAAATGGCTGAAGGAGGCCGGAGATCCTGTCCGCTCCGGCGAGCCGCTCGCCGACATCGAGACCGACAAGGCCACCGTGACCTACGAGGCGGACGCCGAGGGCTTCCTCCAGATTCTCGCCAGGGAGGGTGACACGCTCGCGATTGGCGCAACCATCGCGCGTCTGCTCGCGGACGCCGAATCAGCCAAGCAGGAGAGCGACGGTGAGCTGCCGAATTCGGCGCCGCCGAGCGAGGCCGAGCCGGACGAGCCCGCAGGCGCGGCCGCCGCGACGGAACCGCCTCCGATGCCAGAACCTCCAGGCCCGGTAGACCCCGGCTCGGGCGGGCGCCGAAAGGCATCGCCCCTTGCCCGCCGGATCGCCGGTGAGCTCGGCGTCGACCTCGCGACGCTTCGCGGCAGTGGTCCGGAAGGCCGCATCGTCAAGGCTGACGTCATGGCAGCCGCAGACCGCGTCGGCGCGGGCACCGCCACGGCGAGTGCCGTCGCCGCGCCGGCTGGAGCCGGCGCGGGCGTCGTTGGCGCCAAGGGCGACGTCACCGTGGTCGAACTGTCGCGCACGCAGCAGCTGATCGCGCGGCGCATGGCGAGTGCGAAGGCGACAGTCCCCGAGTTTCAGGTGACGATCGAGGTCGACGCCGAAGCGGCGCTCGAGCTGCGCGAGCAGCTGCGCAACCATGCCTCGCCACTGCCTTCGGTCAACGACCTCGTGATCAAGGCCTGCGCGCTTGCGCTGCGCGCCCATCCGAACGTCAACGCCGCCTACGTCGACGGCCGCTTCGAGCGCTATTCGCGCGTGAACGTCGGCGTCGCCGTCGCCGGTGCGGGCACGCTTGTCGTGCCGACCGTGTTCGACGCGGACAGCAAGTCGCTGGTCGAGATCGCGGCGCAGACGCGCCTGCTCGCGACCCAGGTCCGCGACGGGACGGTCGGGCCGGGCGATCTCGCAGGCGGCACATTCACTGTTTCCAATCTCGGGATGCTCGGCGTCGCCCGCTTCACCGCGGTCATCAACCCGCCGCAGGCGGCGATCCTCGCTGTGGGTGCGGCGGCGGCGAAGCCGGCCGTGCTCGCCGATGGCACGATCGGAGTCCGCAGGGTGATGGAGATGACAATCTCGGCCGACCACCGAATCGTCTACGGAGCGGAGGCGGCGGAGTTCCTCGGCACCGTGCGCAAGCGTCTCGAGAAGCCGGCGTTGCTCCTGCTCTAGCCTCAGGGGCTCGCGGTGTGGCCTGTCGTCCCGCTCGTGCCGCTGGGTCCGCTTGGTCCGCTGGGTCCACTCGTACGGGGACTGCCTCCGCTTCCGCCTGCGCCGGCCGAGCCGCTTGACCCGCTCGAGCCGGTGCTCGGCACGCTTGCGACCGTCGCCGTCGGTCCTGTTGGCCCCACGGGAGCGGTCAGCTGCGCGGCCGCCGGCGCGCCCGTGCCCGCGCTGCTCGTGAGCGGGACGGCGGCGCCGGTCGCGCCCGAGTCTCCGGTGCCTCCGCTCGTGCCGGTCGGTCCGCTGGCGCCGGTCGGTCCGCTGGCGCCGCTCGCGCCGCTTGGCCCGCTCTCGCCCGTGACGCCCACCCCGGCCAGCAGGGTCTGTCCCCCAGGCGAGCCACTCGCGCCGGCCGAGCCGATTGCCGACCCGGTTTGCGACGCCGGCGCCGCCGGCGCAACGGTCGCCCCCGTGGTCTGCGTGAGCTGAGCGGCGTTCGCCGGCATTTGCGCCGAGGAGAGTGGCGGTGGTGGCGGGGGTCCGCTCACGGCCTGTACTGCGGCGCCCCCCGCGGTGCCGATCACCGCTGCTGCGGCGACGACCGCTGCGACCTTCACCGCGGTCAGTCCGCCGATCACACCGGCGCCACCGACGCCGCTTCCGGCTGCGCCGCCGCCCGCGGTCGCGCCTCCGGCGGCCATTCCGCCGCCGGCTCCGCCACTGCCACCGAAGCTGAAGAGCCCCAGCAGCTTGCCGAGCGGCCCGACTGGCAACAGCGCTGCGAGGTGCTTGTGCAGGTCGCGTTGGCGGCGATGGAAGGCATGGCAGTCATTGCATTCGCGCACGTGGCGGCGCGAGCGTGCGTTCATCCGCACACCGCGATCCGCGGCTTCGGCGAGCTCGAGTCTGATATCCGCGCACGGCGTGTCGCGGGCGAGCCTGAGGTCAGTGAGACCCGTGCGCGCGCGCAGCAGCAGCGACTTCACCGCCGGTACCGAGACACCGAGCGTCATCGACAACTCCTGGTAGCTGAGGCCCTGCAGCTCGCGCATCAACAGCGCCGAGCGCTGCGGCGGCGGCAGCATGCGAACATCAGCGACAAGCCGCGCCACGGCTTCGCCGCGCTCGGCGAGGACCGAGGGGTCCTGGTCGGCAGTTGACGACAGTGCCGGCCGGGCGTCGCCGTCGAGCTGCGTCGGCACCGGGATCGGCCGTCGCAACTCGTCGATGCAGCGGTTGTGTGCGATCCGGTAGAGCCAGGCGCGGAGCAGGACCGGCCGGTTGCTGGCCCGCAGCGACTTGAATGCGCGAACGAACACGTCCTGCAGCGCGTCCTCGGCGTCGCCACCGCTGCTGCGCAGCATCTGCCGCGCGTAGGCGAGCAGGCGCGCGTGGTAGCGCTCATGGATCACGCTGAAGGCGTCATCTGAGCCGGCGCGGAAAAGCGATACGAGCTGCTCGTCGCTGCGCACACGCAGGAGCGCAGCCGAGAGCGGCACTCGACCTGTTAGCGCGGCGCGTGGGAGGGCGGATGCTTCCACAGAGCTTTGGACTTATGTCCCTCTGCGACTCTAACGCCTCGAGCTGGGCGAAGTTCCGCTATCCCAATCCGCGATAGGCTCGCAACCGATGCCACCCGCGCGCCGCTCCGAGCCACCGTTGGGCAGGGCGGGCGCTACTCGCGCGAACGCGACCCGTCGATCGGCCCCGCGAGTCGCCAAGGCGCGCGGCGGCGGCCTGCGTGCGACGCAGTCGGCTGTCGCGGCATCGCAGGCCGAATGGAACGGAGCCTCGCCGTTTCCACCGATCGCCGAGTACGCCTTTCTCTCCGACTGTCACACCGGTGCTCTGGTCGCGCCCGACGGCACGGTCGAGTGGCTCTGCCTGCCACGGTTCGACGGCCCAAGTGTCTTCGGCTCGCTGCTCGACCGCGGCGCGGGCGGATTCCGCCTGGCGCCCTACGGCGTCGACGTACCAGCCGGCCGTCGCTACGTCCCAGGCACCAACGTCCTCGAGACGACCTGGATGACGCCAACCGGCTGGGTCGTGGTGCGCGACGCGCTGACGATCGGCGACTGGCACGCAACCGTCCAGGCCGGCCTCCACACGCGCCCACCGACCGATCACGACGCCGACCACCTGTTGGTGCGAACGGTCGAGTGTGTCCAGGGGGAGGTTCCGATCGAGCTCGTCTGTGCGCCGCGCTTCGTCTACGGCCGCGACCCGGCCGTCTGGACCGCGGGCGGCGACGATCCGGAATTCGTGCTCGACGCGACCGACGGCAAGACAACGCTGCGGTTGCGCAGTGACCTACGAATGGGCATCGAGGGTTCCGACGCGCACGCGCGTCACACGCTGCGCGAGGGGGAGACGCGCTACTGCTCGCTTTCCTGGAACGATGAGCTCAGCGGGCCGTCGACGTGGTCAGAGGCGGATGCCCACATCCTTCGCACCGCCCACTACTGGCGTGAATGGCTGGCCGCCGGCAGCTACCCCGATCATCCCTGGCGCTCCTACCTCCAGCGCTCGGCACTGGTGCTCAAGGGGCTGACCTACGCCCCAACCGGCGCAATGGTCGCAGCGCTGACCACGTCGCTGCCGGAGACGCCAGGTGGCGAGCGCAATTGGGACTATCGCTACTGCTGGATGCGCGACGCGACGTTCACCCTCTGGGGCCTGCACGCGCTCGGCCTCGATTGGGAAGCGAACGACTTCATGGAGTACGTCGCCGACCTGCCCCGTAACAAGGACGGTTCGCTTCAGATCATGTACGGGATCGGCGGCGAGCGGAACCTGCGCGAGACGACGCTGCGCAATCTCAAGGGCTACGAGGGCGCGCGACCGGTCCGTAAGGGCAACGGTGCCTACAACCAGCGTCAGAACGACGTCTATGGCGCTGTGCTCGACTCGGTCTACCTGCATACCAAGCGCCACGACCACATCCCTGATCGCTTGTGGCCGGTGCTGTGCGATCAGGTCGAGGCGGCGCGACGGGTCTGGCGCAAGCCCGACCAGGGGATCTGGGAGGCGCGCGGCGCTCCCCAGCACTACGTCTCCTCGAAGCTGATGTGCTGGGTGGCGCTCGACCGCGGTGCGCGCCTGGCAGAGCTCCGCGGCGAGGCGGATGTCGCGCTGCGCTGGCAGAGCGGCGCCGAGGAGGTGCGCGCGGAGATCCTCGCGCGCGGTGTCGATCAGCGCGGCGTTTTCGTCCAGCACTTCGACACCGTTGCGCTCGACGCATCCACGCTGCTGGTTCCACTGGTCCGCTTCCTTCCGCCCGACGATGAGCGGGTGCGCGCCACGGTTCTCGCAATCGCTGACGAGCTGAACGACCACGGGCTGATCCTGCGCTACCGCGTTGACGAGACCGACGACGGCCTCCACGGCGAGGAGGGCACGTTCCTGATCTGCTCGTTCTGGCTCGTCTCGGCGCTGTCGGAGATCGGCGAAGTCGAGCGCGCCCGTGAGCTCTGTGAGCAGCTCCTCGCGCATGCCTCGCCGCTTCAACTCTACGCCGAGGAGCTCGACGCCCGTAGCGGGCGCCATCTCGGCAACTTTCCGCAGGCCTTCACCCACCTGGCGCTGATCAATGCCGTCACGCACGTCATCGAGAACGGTTTCTGAATGGTCACGTGCGTGACCTGCACACGGGCGCCGCGCGTGCAATCTTTGAGGCTGGATGTCCGAGATCGAGACCTCTGATACGGCGCCGATCCATACGCCGAACGCGGGCACGCTGCGCCGCGCCGGCGCGATGGACCCGTGGGACCGCCCTCGGCGCACGACTGCGACGCCGTTCGACGAGCGCATTGCGCCGGCCTCGGCGTTCCCGCCGATCGCTGACTACGCATTCCTCTCCGACTGCCACACGGCGGCGCTCGTCGCGCCGGACGGGACAGTCGAGTGGCTCTGCCCACCGCGTTTCGACTCGCCGAGCGTCTTCGCGGCGATCCTCGACCGCGGCGCCGGCGGCTTCCGCCTCGGCCCGGCCGGTATGGGCGTGCCCGCTGGCCGCCGCTACGACCCGGGCACGAATGTACTCGAGACGACGTGGCAGACACCCACCGGCTGGGCGGTGGTACGCGACGCTCTGATCGTCGGGCACTGGCGCGAGCGCGAGATGGGCGCGGCCACCGCGCACACGCGGCCGCCGGCGGAGCACGATGCCTACCACGCCCTGGTCCGGACGATCGAATGCTTTCACGGCACGATTCAGGTCGAGCTGGTCTGCGAGCCGATGTTCGACTACGGCCGTACGGCCGGTACGTGGAGCCTTGTGGAAGGGGATCCCCAGGCGTTCGACGCGACAGGAAGCGGGCGCACGCTGCGGTTGATCAGCGACCTGCGCATCGGCCTCGAAGGTGGCTCCGCGCGCGCGCGCCATCGCCTCGTCAAGGGCGATCGTCGCTTCTGCACGCTCTCCTGGTCGCGCAAGCTCGACGGTCCGCATAGCTTCGAGGAGGCCGACAAGAGCCTCCAGGTCACGGCCGAGTACTGGCGAAACTGGCTCGACACCGGCCGCTTCCCCGACCACCGGTGGCGCTCACAACTGCAGCGGTCGGCGCTGGTCTTGAAGGGTCTCACGTACGCGCCGACCGGGGCGATCGTCGCGGCGGCTACCACGTCACTCCCGGAGACACCGGGCGGCGAGCGTAACTGGGACTACCGCTACACGTGGATGCGTGACGCTACGTTCACGCTCTGGGGTCTGAGTTCGCTCGGACTCAACTGGGAGGCCGACGACTTCATCCAGTACGTCGCCGACCTCGAGCGTAACTCCGACGGCTCGCTGCAGATCATGTACGGGATCGGCGGCGAGCGTGACCTGCCGGAGCAGACACTCGATCACCTGACCGGCTACGAGGGCTCGCGCCCGGTTCGGGTTGGCAACGCCGCTTACGAACAGCGTCAGAACGACGTCTTCGGTGCCGTTCTCGACTCGCTCTATGTGCACACCAAGCACTACGGGCACACATCACCGCGGTTGTGGCCTGTCATCGAAGCGCAGGCCGAGCGTGCCGCTGCGGTCTGGCGTGAGGCCGACCACGGCATCTGGGAGTCGCGTGGCGAGCGGCTCCACTACGTGTCCTCGAAGCTGATGTGCTGGGTGGCGCTCGACCGCGGCGCCCGGCTTGCGGCCCGCCGCGGTCGCGACTCGGTCGCCGATCGCTGGCGCGAGGTCGCAAACGAGATCCACGCCGACATCTGCGATCGCGGCGTCGACCAGCGCGGCGTGTTCGTCCAGCACTACGACACGGTTGCGCTTGATGCTTCCACCCTCCTGATCCCGCTCGTCCGCTTCCTCCCCGCCGAGGACCCGCGCGTGCGAGCGACGGTGCTTGCGATCGAGGAGGAGCTGACCGAACAGGGGCTCGTGCTGCGCTATCGCACCGACAAGACGGACGACGGTCTTGGCGGCTCGGAGGAGGGCACGTTCCTGATCTGCTCGTTTTGGCTTGTCTCCGCGCTGCTCGAGATCGGCGAGCGCCGCCGCGGGCGCGCGCTCTGCGAGCGGTTGCTCGCGCTCGCCTCACCGCTCGACCTGTTCGCCGAGGAACTGGACGCCAACAGCGGCCGGCACCTCGGCAATTTCCCCCAGGCCTTCACCCACCTCGCACTGATCAACGCCGCGCTGCACGTGATCCGTGACGAGGAGGCGGCGCCGCTCCAACCTTAGGTAGAGCCTAAGCTTCGCGGGGATGACCGACGTAGCGACCGACCGCTGGATCTGCGAGTCCTGCGGCTATATCTACGATCCCGAGGACGGCGACCCGGACGGCGGCATCCCCGCCGGGACGGCATTCGCGGACATCCCCGAGACCTGGTTCTGCCCGGTCTGCGGCGCGCGCAAGCGCGACTTCTCGCCTTACGAGGATTGACTCAGGCGCTGAGCCAGCGCTCGTAGCCGAGGCCTTCGGCGGCCGCCGCGAGACTTGTGCGGGTGAGCACCGTCAGCCGCGGTAGCGTCGCGACCTCGACCTCGCACAGGCGCTCGAGCGTGGCGCGGTTGGAGAGCTCGATCTCATCCGGCTCGTCCGGCCACGGCGTCAGCACCACCGCCCGCACATCGAGCGCTGAGCGGTGTGCCGCTTCGAGCGTCAGCAGCGTGTGGTTGAGCGTGCCAAGGCCGGGACGTGCGGCGATCACGACCGGCAGGCCGAGTGCGGCCGCCAAGCCGCGAACGTCCCAGCCGGGCGCCAGCGGCACGAGCAGGCCGCCGATCCCCTCGACGACGAGCGCCTCGGCGCTCGCCGCTGTGCTCCGCAGATCCTCGATCATCGCCGGCACGTTGAGCGGCGTCCCGCTCAGCTCCGCCGCCAGCTGTGGCGCGACCGCCGGTTCGTAGCGCGCGTACACGACCTCGTCGGCGCGCTCGCCGCTGACCGCCGCGAGCAGCTCGTGATCGTCAAGTTGTTCGAGGAGATCGCCGCCCGCGTCTCTTCCGCGGCCGCTGATCCCGGTCGCTATCGGCTTACGCGCCCTGACCGCGACGCCCGCTGCCTCGAGCCCGGCCGTGATCGCTGCGGCGAGGACCGTCTTGCCGACGCCGGTGTCGGTCGCGGTGACGAAGCAGGCGCGCGGCACGCGTCAGCCGGTTGATTCGACGGCCGGCCTCAACGGGCGGCGGGCCCGGCGCTCGCTGCGAGCACTTCGCCCGCAGGCGCTGTTTCACCTTCGAAGCTCACGCCGGTGTCGGCGGCGGCGGCGGCGATCGCCTCCGCGGCGCGGTTGATCTCGCTGGCCGTGTGCGAAGCCATCAGCGTCAGGCGCAGCCGCGAGCTGCGCGGCGCCACCGTCGGTGGTCTGATCGCCTGGGCGAATACGCCGCGCCTCAGCGCAGCCGCGCAGAGCTCG
>Ga0302324_100024965_pt1 | contig 11490 bp, 9 predicted proteins | sample Palsa_T0_1_FD_201949 | JGI IMG/M metagenome (GOLD analysis project Ga0302324, IMG submission 201949) | Peat permafrost microbial communities from Stordalen Mire near Abisko, Sweden - Palsa_T0_1 | ecosystem: Environmental > Terrestrial > Soil > Palsa > Peat permafrost | place: Sweden: Abisko... | reverse complement strand
GCGCAGTTTCAGGTCCAATTGGGCATCGCCGAGGAGCGGTTTGAGGTGTGCTTCGAGGGCCGCCTGCAATTCCGCAGCGTAGTCGGCGCACGGGAACCCGAGTGCGAGCTCAACGCTTACCCGGCCGTTCCCAACCGCAACCGACCCTACCGCTTTGGCCTCGCCCAAAGTTTGTGCAAGGTACGGGTCGGTATAAGTACTTATTTTCTCGCGGATCGCGCTATCCGCGGCACAGGGTTGACTCATAGGATCCCGCGATTGTACCGCACACGGAATAAAGCGTGACGTATGGCATAATTCGAAATTGAGAATCAAGACCATGGAGGACGCCTGACTTAAGGTGACAATGGATGGCTCCCAGGGAACGATCTACTTAGGCGCCAAATGACTCTATTCGCCAACTATCGTGCCGATCGGCTCATCGCCGAAGTCAAGTCCAGCGGCAACCCCGACGGCCCACTGGCAAAGAAGGCATTGGAAAAACTGATTGGGCTTGGCGCGGATGCGATCGATCCGCTTGTAAATGCCTTGGCAACATCGGAAAAACGCGAGTCCGCGGTGTACGTGGAAGCGCTGTCGCGCCTGATTGACGCGAAAACACTGCCGCATCTGCTGAAAACAATGGGCGAGGCGAACGGCCGCGCCATGACGGGAATCGCCTGGGCTTTGTCGTCCAGCCGCAACTATCCGCCGAACGCGCTGCTGGAAGCTCTGAGCAAGGCCGACATGCCCAAACAGGCGCTGCTCGATGTGATCAATGCGCAGAAAGCCCGCTTCAATGTACGCGAACTCCTCAATTCAGCCTATACGCAGGAGCCGGCTGAGAGAACCGGACTTTTCAAAATCATCGGCGAGGTCGCGGATGAATCAGCAGTCGATGATTTGCTGGCGCGAATCGAGGGCAAAGACCCTGTCGCGCGTCTGCACATCATCAATGTCTTGGGTCGCTTCAACCAGCCAAAGATCCAGCAGGCCCTGCAGAAGCAGCTGAAGGACAGCAGTAAATTTATTCGCTTGGCCGCCCTGTCCGCCCTCGCCAAGATGGATGGCCCCTTCGACATGCCGCTGCTGGTCGGGATGCTGCGGGATCCTGAGATCGAGGTACAAAATAAAGCGGTCGACGTGGTGGTAAAGGCCAACCACCCGGATACGGTGAAGTACCTGGTGGATGTGCTCAAGGATGAAAATGAATACGCCCGCCGGGCAGCGGTGGAAGTCCTCAATGTCGTCGGCACGTCGAAATCCGTCAAGTTCCTGTTGGAAGTGATCGCCGATAGCGATTGGTGGGTCCGCACGCGCGCAGCCGATGCGCTCGGCAAGATCGGCGGCCCAAAAGTTGTCGATGCGGTGCTCGCGCTAATCAAGGATGAAAATGAGGATATCCGCAGGGCAGCCATCGAAATCCTGAACCAGACCAAGGATGAGCGCGCGGTGGCGCAGCTGATCGAGGCCACGAAGGACAAGGATTGGTGGGTGAGTGAACGCGCCGTCGATGCACTGGCTGAAATAGGCAGCAACAAGGCCCTGCCGCGCTTCATCGAGATGCTGCAGGGCGAGCCTAAGTCGCTGCCCACCGTGATTCGCGCGATCGGCAAAATCGGCGACCAGAAAAGCCTCGAGCATCTACTGCCCCTGCTGCAGCACCCGGAGAATGCAATCAAAGTCGAGGCCATCACGGCGCTGGCAAAGCTCGCCGACGAACGGCGCGCCGACACCATCCGCGTGCGGTTGCAAGCCATCACCGCGAGCGGCGAGGGAACGATCAGCCAGGCGGTCGCGCGCGCCATGCAAGAACTCGACAACCGCTTTTCCACGCAGCAGATCGCCGCCAATCAGCGCGCCGAGAAAATGCAGGAACCGTCCAAGACGCTGCTCATCGACAACGCGGAACTGGCCAGCGTCGTCAAAGCGAACGAGGCAACCGCGGCGGCCGCCGCCAAACTGGACATCGCCACGCTCAAGCCCGGTGACGTCATCGAAGGTCGCTACAAGTTCATCGAAAAGATCGGCAAGGGAGCATTTGGCACGGTATTGCTGATGGAAGATACCGTGGTCGAGGAGCGCTTGATCCTAAAGTTCTTGAACCCCAATGTATCCTCGGACGAAGAAATGATGAAGCGCTTCGTGCACGAATTGCGCTATAGCCGCAAAATCACGCACAAGAATGTCATTCGCATCTACGATTTCCTGTACATCCGCGGCAACTACGCCATCTCGATGGAGTATTTTCCATCGCACACGCTGGGCGGCGAGATCATCAACGAAAAGCCCGTGGCGTTGAAGCGCGCGGTCAAATTCGGCATCGACATCGCGACCGGCATGGCGGTTGCGCACCAGGCCGGCATCGTGCATCGAGACTTGAAGCCGGCAAACGTACTGATAGACAACGACCTGCTGCTCAAGATCGTGGACTTCGGCGTGGCGGCTGCCCAGAGCCAGGGCGACACGCAACTGACCAAGACCGGCTATGTCATCGGGTCGCCTAAATACATGGCGCCGGAACAGATCCTGGGCAAGAAGGTCGACGAGCGAGCCGATATCTACAGTTTGGGTGTGATCCTCTATGAACTGTTCGCCGGCGTGCCCCCCTACTCCCGCGGGGATCACATGTCCGTCATGTACCAACACGTCCAGGGCAAGGCTCGACAACCTATCGAAATCAACAAAGAATTGCCGTTGGAATTGAACAATTTGGTCATGAAGTGCATGTCGCTGGATAAGGCCAAACGGGCGCAAACCATGGATGAGCTGCGCTTGTCCCTGGAGAAGTTCCTCTAGCGGTGACGCAGCTCACGTTTATGGGCTAATCCAGCCCCAAAGACTCGAAAAACCAATTGCTTACGGGTACCTTACGCGTTATGGCAAGAATTGACGCGTTCCTGAAGTTGGGTGTGGCTCAAGGCTGTTCCGACCTACACCTGGCCGTTGGCGTACCGCCGATCCTGCGCATGCAGGGGGATCTGACGCCCATCAAGTTCCGCGAACTCGGCGAAGCGGAGCTCGAAGGCTACATCACCGAGGTCCTCACGCAGTCGCAGCTAAAAGTGCTGCGCGAGGGCAACGACCTGGACTTCTCCTACGTGTCGACCGAAGGCGGCCGCTTCCGCGTCAACGTATTTCGCAAGGAGACCGGCATCGGCGCAGCCTTTCGAGCGATTCCCACCACGATGCCGAACATGGAGCAGCTAGGCTTGCCGCCGGTGGTGCGCAAATTATGCGACTACCATCAGGGAATGATACTGGTGACCGGGTCCACGGGAACCGGGAAATCCACCACGCTCGCTTCAATGATCGATTATCTGAACTCGACGCGCTCGCTCAACATCATCAGCCTGGAAGACCCGATCGAATTCGTTCACCGCAGCAAGACCAGCCAGGTCATTCAGCGCGAGCTGGGCACGCATCTGCCCTCATTTGCCGAAGGTGTGCGCGCCGCCATGCGCGAAGACCCGGACGTCATTCTGGTCGGCGAAATGCGCGATGCCGAGACCATTTCCATGGCAATGACGGCTGCCGAAACCGGCCACCTGGTTCTCGGCACGCTGCATACCACGAGCGCCACCAAGACGATCGACCGCATCATCGATGCGCTGCCCACCGATGAACGAGAGCAGACCAAGAGCTTCCTGGCCTCGAGTCTGATCGCGGTGATTACGCAGGTTTTGCTGAAGACTCCCGATCAGCGGGCGCGCCGCGCCGTGTGCGAGATCATGGTACTGACGAAGGCCATCGGCAAACTCATCATGACCGACCAGACGCACCAGGTTCCGAGCCAGCTGCAAATGGGCAAGGAATACGGCATGCAGCTCATGGATCAGGCATTGCTCGCGGCCATCAACGCCAAGGAGGTAGATCCGGATCATGCTTATTCGTACGCCTCCGACAAGCGTCAGTTCCAGCGGTTCGTCACGGATATGACGGGTATGCCGGTGGCAGACGCCGCCAGCTGAGGAAATCCGTGCCGGCCATCGACCGCTATTTGAATCAAGTTCTCGAGCGCAATGGCTCGGATCTGCATTTTTTGGCTGGCGATCCGGCACGGGTGCGGCAATACGGCGAACTCAAGGCCTTGAGCCCAGAACCTCTGGCCGCGGAAACCGTCAAGACCGCGCTGTACGAGATCATGCCGAAATTGGCCGTCGAGCGTTTTGAAGCGAAGGACGGCACGGATTTCGCCTACAGCATCCCCGGGGTTGCACGATTTCGCGTCAATGTGATGCGCCAACTGAATGGCATGGGGGCGGTATTTCGCGCCATTCCTTCCAAAGCACGTACGGCGGAGGAGCTCAAACTCCCGGTGGCGGTGATGGATCTCTGCAAAATCAATAGCGGCCTGATCCTGGTGACGGGCAAGACCGGTTCCGGCAAGTCCACCACCCTGGCCGCCATGATCGATGACATCAACACTCGCGAGAAGGGCCACATCCTCACCATCGAGGATCCGATCGAATTTGTGCACCAACGCAAGAGCTGCCTCATCAGCCAACGCGAGATCGGCGTGCACGCAGCATCATTTGCATCCGCGCTGAATTCCGCCTTGCGCGAAGATCCGGATGTGATCCTGGTGGGCGAGCTTCGCGACCTGGAAACGATGAGCATCGCGGTCACCGCCGCGGAGATGGGAATTCTGGTGATGGCCACGCTGCACACCAACGGCGCCGCGCCCACGGTCGACCGATTGGTCAACGCATTCCCGGCCGATAAGCAGCCGCATGTGCGCACCATGCTGTCGACCAGCCTGCGCGGCGTCGTATCCCAGCAGCTCATTCCGACGGCGGACAAGAAAGGCCGGGTCGCGGCACTGGAGATCTTGATCAATACCCCGGCGGTCGCCAATCTCATTCGCCAGGGCAAGATGGACCAATTGGAGAACGCCATGCAAAGCGGCTCCGCCACCGGCATGCGCCTGATGGACATGGCCATTCAGTCGCTGCTCGATTCGGGAAAAATCTCAGGAAAAGAAGCCTTCAAGAAGGCCATCAATAAATCAAAGTTCGAACAATTCCGCGAGGCATCCTAGGCGTCCGATTCGCGCACTGACCCGCGGCCGCCCCGCGGGCATGGCATAATTTGGAATGCCCCCAAGCCGCCGGATTCTTGTATCGAGCGCCCTGCCCTATGCGAATGGTCCTTTGCATTTGGGGCATATTCTCGAGGCCATACAAACCGATATATGGGTGCGCTTTCAAAAGCTGCGCGGCCATGAGTGCTACTACGTCTGCGCGGACGACACGCATGGCACGCCGATCATGCTCAAGGCGCAGTCCGAAGGCATCACGCCCGAGCAGCTGATCGGACGGGTCAATCAGGAGCACCGGCGCGACCTGACGGACATGCTGATCGCGATGGACAATTTTGGGTCGACGCATTCCGCCGAAAATAAGATGCTCTGCGATCGCATGTATTTGCTACACCGGGACGCCGGCTACATCGACAAGCGCAGCGTGCGTCAGGCCTACGACGATACCGCCAAAATGTTCCTGCCGGATCGCTACGTGAAGGGCATTTGTCCCGTTTGCGGCACCGCCGATCAATACGGGGACTCTTGCGAGAATTGTGGTTCCACTTACACGCCCGCCGATCTCAAAGATCCGATCTCCGTCGTCAGCGGCACCACTCCCGTGTGGCGCGAATCGGAGCACTATTTCTTCAAGTTGAGCGCGTTCGAGAAGCCGCTCAACGCCTGGGTGCGCAGCGGCGCCGTCCAGGAGAGCGTTGCGCGCAAGCTCGACGAGTGGTTTTCGCAAGGCCTGCGGGACTGGGACATCTCGCGCGACGCACCCTACTTCGGATTCGAGATTCCGGACGCGCCCGCGAAGTATTTTTACGTTTGGTTCGACGCGCCGATCGGATATTTGGCGAGCTTCACGCAGTTGTGCGCCCGCACCGGCTTGAAGTTCGATGATTTTCTGAAGCCGGATTCCAGCGCCGAGCTGCACCACTTCATCGGCAAGGACATTTTGTACTTTCATACGCTGTTCTGGCCGGCGGTGCTGCAAGCTGCGCAAATGCGCCGCCCGACCGCCGTGCATACCCATGGATTCCTCACCATCAACGGCCAGAAAATGTCGAAGTCGCGCGGTACCTTCATCACCGCGCGCCGCTACCTGGAGAATCTGCCGGCGGAGTTTCTGCGCTATTATTTCGCCGCGAAGCTGAGCGGCGGCATCGACGACATGGACATGAATCTGGATGAGTTCGCGGCCCGGCTCAATTCGGATATCATCGGTAAATTGGTGAATATCGCGAGTCGCTGCGCCGGCTTCATTACCAAGAACGCGGGCGGCCAGCTGGCAAATACCCTGGCGGATCCTGAGCTGTATGCCGCCTTCACGGCAGCCGGCGACGGGATCGCCGCCGCGTACGAGATTCTCGATACGGCAGATGCGGTGCGCGAGATCATGGCGCTTGCCGACCGGGCGAATCAGTACATCGATTCGCGCAAGCCCTGGATGCTGGCGAAAGACCCGCAAAAATCCGCGCAGGTTCAGGCTGTATGCACTCAGGGTCTGAACCTATTCAGAGTACTCATGATCTATCTGCAGCCGGTATTGCCGCAGATGGCGGACAGCGCGCGGCGCTTCTTGCGGGAATCGCAGTGGACCTGGGCGCACGCGGGCACACCGTTGCTGGCCACCAGCATCTCGCCTTACGAGCCTCTCGCCGTTCGACTCGACCCAAAGGCCGTGGCGCGTCTCGTTGCGCCGGAAGTTGAGCCGGAAACAGTTCCGGCGCCGGCAACTGCCGCGAGCGCGAGTGGCGCCCCGGATGCCGCGGCGCTGGCCGCGGCGACCGCAGTCGAAGGCAATTTGATTTCGATCGATGATTTTCTGCGTGTCGACCTGCGGGTGGCTAGGATCTCGAAGGCCGAATTCGTGCCGGGCGCCGATAAACTGCTGAAACTGCGCATCGATGTCGGCGAACTCGGGCAGCGGGAGATTTTTGCCGGCATACGGGCTGCCTACGATCCTGCACGCCTGGAAGGACGGCTCATCGTGGTGGTCGCGAATCTGGAGCCGCGCAAAATGCGCTTCGGAACATCGGAGGGCATGATGTTGGCCGCAGGACCCGGGGGCCAGGACATCTTCGTACTGTCGCCGGACACAGGAGCGACACCCGGCATGCGCATCAAATGACATGAGCAGCGAGACCGCGCCTGAGATGGCGGCGCGCATCGATGCATTGCTGCCCCAGACCCAGTGCACTCGTTGCGGTTACGCCGGCTGCAGCCCGTACGCCGCCGCGATTGCCGCCGGCGAGGCGCAAATCAATCAATGCCCGCCCGGCGGCAGGGCGACCATCCATGCACTGGCACAGCTGCTGAATCGGCCGGTCCTCGAATTGAATCCGGTCCACGGCGTTGAGGCGCCCGCGCGCGTTGCCTGGATCGACGAGTCGCGCTGCATCGGCTGCGCTCGCTGCCTGTTGCCCTGCCCGGTCGATGCCATCGTCGGCGCTCAAAAGTACATGCACACCGTTCTTGCGGATCTGTGCACCGGCTGCGAGCTGTGCCTGCCACCCTGTCCGGTTGACTGCATCGAGATGCGCGAGGCGCCCGAACCGGCGTCAAACCAGCCGGCGCTCAACCGTGCACGGTTCGAGGCGCACAGCTCGCGAATCTTGAATCAAGCGGCCGAACGGCGCCGCGAACTTGATGCCAAAAAGGCGATGGCGGCGCGCCGCTCGAGTCTGCCGTGAACGCCGCCAAGCGCCGCGCCATATTCGAGCGGCTCCGAGCAGCGAATCCAGCGCCGCGCACCGAACTCAACTATACCTCCAGCTTCGAACTGCTCATCGCGGTCATCCTCTCGGCGCAGGCCACCGACAAGGGAGTGAACAAAGCCACGGCAGCATTGTTCCCTGTCGCCAACACGCCGGCCTCGATTCTATCCCTGGGCGTCAAAGAGCTGTCGGCATACATCAAATCAATCGGTCTCTATAATGGCAAGGCCAAAAATATCATTGCAACCTGTGAACTGCTGCTGCGCAAGCACGGCGGCGAGGTGCCGACGACTCGCGAGGCTCTCGAGCTGCTTCCCGGCGTAGGCCGCAAAACAGCCAACGTGATCTTGAATACGGCATTCGGTCACGACACCATTGCCGTGGACACCCATATATTTCGCGTCGCCAACCGCACCGGACTGGCGCGCGGCAAGACCGTACGGGCGGTGGAGGAGAAGCTTCTGAAATTCGTGCCGCCGGAATTTCTCAAAGACGCACACCACTGGCTGATCTTGCACGGTCGCTATATTTGCAAGGCCCGAATTCCCGTCTGCCCTGAATGCATCATCGCGGACCTGTGCGAGTACAGGCACAAGACACCGGCATGAGCGTCTTCGATACCTACACCCGCGAGCAGCTGAGGCTGTCCTATGCCGAGGCGTGGGCCAAACATGTGGGCCGCTCGCCTCTATCGCCGCTCGAGGCCTTGATATGCGATGTCATCGGCGCGCATCCGGAATACCAGGCCATGGTGAGCGATACGGACGCTGCTCTGTCGTTCGAGGCCGATGCCACGGGAGCGGCGCATAATCCGTTTTTACACATGGGTCTGCACCTCGCGGTGCGCGAGCAGCTGTCCATCGATCGCCCCCCCGGAGTCCGCGATTTGCAGCGTCAATTGCAGACCCGGCTAGGCAGCGCACATGAGGCAGAGCACGCACTCATGGAAGCCCTGGGCGAGGCGCTGTGGCAGGCACAGCGCAGCGGCCGGGCGCCGGACGAGGGGCAGTATCTGGCGCTCGCCCGGAGGCGGCTGGTCTAAGGAACCCGCCTCGCTAACCCGGAACAAATGTTAAGGAAGCTTCATGCGCGCTTCATCGGCGCGCCCGACCTCAACGGCTATTCTGGGATGCTATGCGTGTTGCATCCGCGGCGAGCGTCTTGTGTTTCGGCTTGTTGGTCGTCGTCAAACCGGTGCCATCACAGACGACGGCGCCGGCTGCTGTCGCAGCGACCCCGCAGGCGCCGGTCGCTGCCCTGCCGGTCAGCGATGCCGCCGCAAAGCATGCCAAACGCACGGCCTGCCTGAAGGATGCCAAGACCAGAAAGCTGGTCGGGGCGGATAAGACCGCGTTTCTCAAGAGCTGTGTCGAGGCGCCGTAGCGATAATTCAGAGTTTTCGCGCGGGCGCGGGCGTGATAGTCAACCGGACACTCGGCGTGGCCGCGCCGCTCAGCTGCAAAACGAAGGGCGGCGTCCCAACCAGTTCGAATACCACGATTTTATGCGGCGCATCGCAATCGTGCTGGCCCTGGAAATCCTGCGCCGGCAGCAACGCGCCGTTCGATACGACGTCGATCCAGAAAGGGGCGTCGAGGGCGAAGCGGTAATTTCCCGGCTTGGAGATTTTCACCGTTGCGATCCCTGCGAAAGCGCCGGCCGCAGGAGTTTGCTTGCCGGGAGTGACCGCAAAACTCACCTGTTCTTGCGGCTTCAGCTGCAGCTGGTAAAAACGGTTTGGCTCGATGCTGGGCGCGGATTTCAGATCCGCTCCGCTCAGCGTGGAGGTCGGCGTCCCGGCGAATAGCGCGCGCTCCTGGGTCACGTCCCACTTGAAGTCCCTGCAGGCCTCATCGGCGCGCGCCGGCAGGACGGCGCTCCCACCGATGATGGCCAGAAAAATTGAAACAGCCGCTGTGCCGCACACTTGCATGGTCCCACCTATCGTTTTGGCAAGTAAAGATCGGTCAGCGTGCCTTCGAAGGCTTCCGCGGCGAAAGCCAGTGTTTCCGACAATGTGGGATGCGGATGAATGGTCAGCCCCACATCAGCGGCGTCGGCGCCCATTTCGATTGCAAGCGCCATCTCGGCCACGAGATCACCTGCGTTCGTACCGACGATCCCCGCGCCCAGGAGTCGATGGGTTTCCTTGTCGAACAATAGCTTGGTGAAGCCCTCGTCGGCGTTGAGCGCGAGGGCCCGCCCGCTCGCGGCCCAAGGAAACATGCCCTTGCCGAATTCAGTGCCGCCGGCCTTGGCTTCGGTCTCCGTGAGGCCCACCCACGCAACTTCCGGATCGGTGTACGCAACCGAAGGAATGCAGCGCGCATCGAATGAGGATTTTTGACCGGCAGCCACTTCGGCGGCGACCTTGCCCTCGTGAGAGGCTTTGTGAGCCAGCATCGGTGCACCCGCCACATCGCCGATGGCGAAGATATGCGGCACGTTGGTGCGCATTTGCTTGTCCACCGAAATGATGCCGCGCGCACTGACGGCAACGCCGGCGGCCGCGGCATCGATGGCGTTGCCGTTCGCGCTGCGGCCGACCGCAACCAACACCCGATCGAACATGGCCGGTTGCGGCGAGTCGGGCCCTTCAAATGTCGCCCGCAAACCCTCCGGGGAAGCGTCGAGCTTGGAAACCTTGGTCTTCAGCAGAATGCGCTCGTAGCGTTTTTCGATGCGCTTTTGCAGGGGTCGTACCAGATCGCGATCGGTCCCGGGCATGAGGCCATCGGTCAATTCGACCACCGTCACCTTCACGCCGAGCGCATCATAGACACACGCCAGCTCCAGACCGATGATGCCGCCGCCGATCACCAGCAGCCGTTTGCAGTCGAGCGGCAACTCCAACGCGCCGCCCGAATCAATCACGCGCGGATCATCCGGCAGACCCGGCAAGCGCACCGATTCGGATCCCGCGGCGATGATGCACTGCTTGAAATCCAAGCGGCGCGCACCTGTCGCACCCTTCACTTCGAGCGAATAAGGTCCGACGAACCGAGCGTCGCCCTGAATGACCTGCACTTTGCGCTGCTTCGCGAGCAGGCTAAGCCCATTGGTCAATTTGGTGACAACCCGGTTTTTCCACGCCCGCAGCCGATCGCGGTCGATCTGCGGAGGCGCGAAGGCGATTCCGTTCTCCGACATATCCGCGGCATCTTCGATGACCTTGGCCGCGTGCAACAGCGCCTTGGAGGGAATGCAGCCGACATTGAGGCACACGCCGCCGAGCACCGGCCAACGTTCAACCAGGGTAACCTTAAGCCCGAGATCGGCTGCGCGGAATGCGGCCGTATATCCGCCGACCCCAGCGCCGAGCACCAAAAGATCAACCGCACCATCCGGCGCGGCGCTCGCGGTGGCGCGCGCAGGCGCAGGAGCGGCGGGGCTGGGTGCCGCGGGCGCGGCAGCGGGCGACGCAGCACGGGCGGCAGCGGGCGCTGGGCTCGGAGCAGCTTTGGGCGGCGATTGCGAAGCGGGCGTTGCGGCCGAGTCTGTCGTTTGCACGGTGGCAATCAACGCCCCTGATGAAACTGCATCGCCTTTTTTGATCTGGATCGACTCGATCACGCCGCTCACGGGAGACGGCACATCCATCGAGGCCTTTTCCGACTCCAGGGTGATCAGCGGGTCCTCTACGGCCACTTGACTGCCCGCCTTGACGAGCACGTCGAGAACGCTGACGCCTTTCGAGTCGCCGAGATCCGGAACGCGTACCTCGACCTTGCTCACAGCAACGCCTTTACATCGTTCAAGACCTTTGCG
>Ga0302324_100024961_pt1 | contig 11491 bp, 10 predicted proteins | sample Palsa_T0_1_FD_201949 | JGI IMG/M metagenome (GOLD analysis project Ga0302324, IMG submission 201949) | Peat permafrost microbial communities from Stordalen Mire near Abisko, Sweden - Palsa_T0_1 | ecosystem: Environmental > Terrestrial > Soil > Palsa > Peat permafrost | place: Sweden: Abisko... | reverse complement strand
CGGATGCGAGCAACGTCGCTAGTCACCGCGGCATGCGTAGATTCGGCTTGCAACGACGGTGTTCAGCTCGCTGACCTTGTGGCGGGCGCTGTCGCTCACCAGCGTGGACAAGGTAACGGTACCGCGAGTCCGACGTCGCACAAGGGGAAGGTTGCGGCAAGGCTGGCGGCTGCCTTCGGCGTGGCCAGCTTCACCGACACTCGGACTGATCGAGTGAATGTGGCCACGCTGGGGGTGCCTGGCACCCGGACATCGAGGCGAAACGGCGACACTTCTGCTGGGGGAAGTTGAGCCTTCGGCAATCAGGGGCATACTGTGGAAGTGCGGCCAGAGCTTCGGGCTCACAGCTGTACACCGCGGCCAGAGCTTCGGGCTCACAGCTGCGGGAGATCGAAACACAAACGCAGCGAGAGCACCCCACGGCAACGTGGGGTGCTTCTTGCTTTCCGCCTCGCACTGAGCAGTACTCTCACCGTGATGGTGGATCGGGGATGCGGTAGCCGACGCCGGGGGTGGTGGTGATGACGGGCGGGTCTCCGAGCTTGCGGCGCAGGCGGCCGACGGTGACCGTGACGGTGTTGGTGAACGGGTCGGCCTGCTCGTCCCAGACCTGGTCGAGCAGGGCCTCGGCGCTGAGGAAGGCGGGGCTGGCGCGCAGCAGCGCCTCGAGCACGCCGAACTCCTTGACCGACAGGTCGACCGGATCTCCGTCGCGGGTGACGGTGCGGCGCAGCGGATCGAGCTGGACGCCCCCAGCGCGCAGGATCCTGGCCCGGGCGCCGGGCTGCCTGCGGGCCAGGGAACGGATCCGCAGCACGAGCTCGGGGAAGTGGAACGGCTTGGCCAGGTAGTCATCCGCGCCCAGGGCCAGGCCGCTGACCCGGTCGCCGGGTGCGCCGGCCGCGGTCAGCATCAGGACCATGACCCGGTGGTCGCGTTCGGTGATCATCTGGCAGAGGGTGTCGCCGCTGATTCCCGGCAGGTCACGGTCGAGGACCACCACGTCGTAGGGATTGACGTCGAGCTTGGCCGCCGCCTCGAGTCCGTCGTGCGCGGCGTCCACGGCCATGCCCTGGTCGCGCAGGCCTTCGACCAGGACATCGGCCAGCGCCCGGGCGTCCTCGACCACGAGCACTCTCATGCCGGGACACCCTGGACGGCCAGCGGCAGGGCGATGCTGACCCGCAGGCCGCCCGCTGGCCTGGCGGACAGGTCCAGGGTCCCGCCGTGCGCTTCGGCGATGGCCGCGACGATCGAGAGCCCGAGCCCGGCGCCGTGGCCTGATCCGGTACGTTCGGCGCCGAGGCGGCGGAACGGCTGGGCTAGCTGCTGAACCTGCTGCTGGTCAAGGACGGCACCGCCGGTCTCGATGACCAGCCAGGCCGTCGGCCCGCTCACCGCGGTACAGGCGCTGATCCAGCCGCCGGCCTCGTTATGGGTCACCGCGTTGTCCAGCACGTTGTCGACCAGGCGGCAGATCAGCGCCTGACTGCCCTGGATCCAGGCGCCGCCCGGTGCGCTGGCGGTGTGCACGGTCAGGGCCCTGGCGCCGATGGTGCCGGCCCGGGCCGCCAGGGCGGCGGCCAGCACGGCGTCGAGGGACAGCGTGGTGCGGCCGGGCAGGTCACCGTGCTGCGCGCGGGCCAGCACGAGAAGGCCCTCGAGCAGCCCGTCGACCTGGTCGAGCTGAGTGCGCAGCCGGCCGGCCAGCACGGTGGTCTGCGGCGGGGCGGGCTCGGGCTTAGCTTCGGCGACATCGAGGCAGGCTCGCATGGTGGCCAGCGGGGTGCGCAGCTCATGCGAGGCGTTGGCGACGAAACGGCGCTGGGCGGCGAACGCGCCTTCCAGTCGTTCCAGCAGCTCATCGATGGTGTCGGCGAGATCCTTCACCTCATCGACCGGGCCGGGCACAGCGAGCCGCTCGTGCAGGTTGTCGGCCGAGATCCGCCGGGTGGCGGCGGTCATCTTGCGCAGCGGGCGGAGCACCCGGTTGGCGACGAACCAGCCGGCCAGCAGCGACACCGCCACCATGATGGCGAGCGCGACCACGGATCCGATCAGCAGGGCGTGCCAGAGCGACTGGCCGGTCTGGGTGGCGAGCTGTTCCTGCAGGCGGCGGATCTGGGCCTGCGCCTGGGCCAGCGCCTGCGCAGTCTGGGAAGGCCGCGGGTTCCGGCCGGGCACCGGTACCGCGACGCGGGTCGAGGACCCCACCGTGACCAGGCCGGCGATGACGAGCAACCCGGCCCCGGTGAGGAGGAACAACCCGCCGTACAGGACGGTCAGCCGGAGCCGTACGGTACGGCGCCGCAGCAGGGGCATCGGCAGCTTCTTCCTGACATGGCGGGTAGCGGCCGAGTTCAGGCGCTACGGTCCTGGCCTCCAGGATGCCCCACCAGACCTAACAACGGCATAACGGCCTGCGTTCGGCCCGTGTTATGGCCGCCGGCATACAACCTCAGGCATGGAAGCAACTATTGAAGTCGCCGGGCTGCGCAAGCGGTTCGGGGCGGCGCTGGCGCTTGACGGCATGTCGTTCACCGTGCGGCCGGGGCAGGTGACCGGGTTCGTCGGGCCGAACGGCGCGGGGAAGTCCACCACGATGCGGGTGATCCTCGGCCTGGACCACGCCGACGAGGGCTCCGCGCTGATCGGCGGCCGTCGCTACGTCAGCCTGCGGCGTCCGCTGAGCCATGTCGGGTCGCTGCTGGACGCGGCCGCGCTGCAGCCCAGCCGGTCGGCCCGTAATCACCTGCTGTGGCTGGCGCACTCGCAGGGCCTGACGGCCCGGCGGGTCGATGAGGTGACCGAGCAGGCCGGCCTGGCCGGGGTGATCCGCCGGAAGGCGGGCGGGTACTCCCTCGGCATGCGGCAGCGGCTCGGGATCGCCGCCGCGCTGCTCGGCGATCCGCCGGTGCTCATGATGGACGAGCCGTTCAACGGGATGGATCCCGAGGGCATCGTCTGGATGCGCGGGTTCCTGCGGTCGCTGGCCGCCCAGGGCCGCGCCGTGCTGGTCTCCAGCCACCTGATGAGCGAGCTCGAAGGCTCCGCGGACCACCTGATCGTGGTCGGCCGCGGGCACGTCATCGCGGACACCAGCGTCCGCGACCTGATCGCGTCGGCGTCCGGGGACCGGGTCGCGCTGCGCACCACGGCAGGGCCGAAGGCGGCCGCGGTGCTTGAGTACGCGGGGGCCATCGTGGCCGCCGCCGGGCCGGACGTCTTCACCGTGTCCGGGCTGGCCGCCGAGCAGGTCGTCCGGCTGCTCGGCGAGGCGGGGCTGCCGTTCTCCGAGGTGTCGGCGCACCGGGTGTCGCTCGAAGAGGCCTACCTGGAGCTCACCAGGGACGCGGTGGAGTTCCGGGCCGTCGCCGATCCGGAGGTGGCCCGATGACCGCGGGGACGATCACGCCTCATCAGTCCGGGCAGGGCGGGCGCGGCGGCTTCGCGGCGTTGCTGCACGCGGAGTGGACCAAGTTCAGGACCGTGCGCGGCTGGGTCATCGCGATGGTCATCGCGGCCCTGGTGACCGTGGGTTTCGGGCTGATCGGACAGGAATCCTGCGGCACCGCAAACAACGCGGCGTGCACCTTGCCGCTGGGACCTGGCGGCGAGGCGGTGGCCGACAGCTTCTACTTCGTCCGCCAGCCGCTGGCCGGGAACGGCAGCATTACCGTCCGGATGACATCGCTGACCGGGCTGATCCCGGACCGCGCCGCCGGCAGCCGGGTCCCGGCCGGGTCCCGCGCGAACACGGCGGACATGCACCGCGGGCTCGAGCCGTGGTCCGATGCCGGGATCATCATCGAGCAGAGCACGTCGCAGGGAGCGGGGTACGCGGCGATGATGGTCACCGGGACGCACGGGGTGCGGATGCAGTACGACTACACCGGCGACGTGGCCGGCCTGCCCGGAGTCGTCTCGGCGGCCTCCCCGCGCTGGCTGCGGCTCACCCGCTCCGGCGACACGATCACCGGCTACGACTCCGCCGACGGCACCGCGTGGACCAGGGTCGGCAGCGCCACCTTGCCCGGGCTGCCGTCGACGGTGCAGGCCGGCCTGTTCGCTGCCTCCCCTCAGTTCACGCAGGTGACCTCGGCGTCGCTGGGCGGATCGACCGCGGTCGGCGGTCCCACCCTGGCCACCGGCACCTTCGACCACGTCGGCGTGGCGGGCCGCTGGACCGGCGGGTGGCGCGGTACGGATATCGGGCAGAATGCGATGTACCCGCAGGCACCGGGCGGGTTCCGCCAGGCGGGTGACAGGTTCACGGTGACCGGATCAGGCGAGATCGCGCCGGACGTACCCGGCTCGGGCGGCGGCGTCGACATCAGCCAGGCCCTGGTGGGCACGTTCGCCGGGCTGATCGTGGTGGTCGTGGTGGGAACGATGTTCATCACCGCTGAATACCGGCGGGGCCTGATCCGCACCACGCTGACCGCGAGCCCGCGGCGCGGCCAGGTCGTCGCGGCCAAGGCCGTCGTGACCGGCCTGGTCACCTTCGCCGTCGGGCTGGTCGCCGCGGCCGTCGCGCTCCCGGTCGTGGAGCGGCACATCCGCGCGGGCGGCAGCTTCATCGACCCGGTGAGCATGCTCACGCAGGTGCGGCTGGTGGCGGGCACCGCGGCGTTGCTCGCGGTGGCCGCGGTCCTCGCCGTGGCCATCGGCGCCGTGCTGCGGCGCAGCGCGGTCGCGGTCACCGTCGTGATCGTGGTGATCATGGCGCCGTACATCCTGGGCTCGGTGCTATCGGGCGGCGTCTCGCAGTGGCTGCTTCGGCTCACTCCGGCCGCGGGTTTCGCCATCCAGCAGGCTTACCCGAAGTACCCGCAGCTCGGCATCGACTACGCGTCGGCCAGCGGGTACTACCCGCTGGCGCCGTGGGCTGGCTTCGCCGTGCTGTGCGCCTGGGCCGCGGCCGCGCTGGTGCTGGCTATCTTCCTGGTACGCCGGAGGGACGCATGACCGCGGAGCTGGCGGGCCTGCCTGGCGCGGTACACGCCGAGTGGACGAAGCTGCGCACCATAGCCGGCCCGAGCTGGCTGCTGGCGGCCACGGTCATCGTCACCGTGGCCGCCGGCGCCGCGGCGGACGCGACGGCCCGGTGCCGCTCAGGTGCCGTCTGCAGCGTGGACCCGGCGAAACTGAGCCTGACCGGGATCGAGGTCGGCCAGGCACTCGTCGCGATCCTGGCCGTGCTGGCGGTCAGCAACGAGTACAGCACCGGCATGATCCTCCTCACGCTGACCGCGATGCCGCACCGTGCCGCGGTGCTCGCCGCCAAGGCCGCCGTCGTCACCGGACTGGTGCTGGCCGCCGGAACTGTCGCCGTCCTCGGCTCCGTGCTGGCCGGGCGGCTCATCTTGCCCGGCCACGGCTTCACCGCGGCCCGCGGATTCGGCTCGCTGTCCCTCGGCGACGGGCCGGTGCTGCGCGCGGCCGCCGGGTCGGTCCTCTACCTGGCCCTGATCGCCCTGCTCAGCCTCGGCGTGGCGGCCGTGGTCCGGGAGTCCGGCTTCGCTATCGGCGTGGTGCTCGGCCTGCTTTACCTGTTCCCGATCCTGGCCGGCGTCGTCACCAGCCCGCAGTGGGAACGGCACCTGCAGCAGATAGCTCCGATGATCGCCGGACTGGACATCCAGGCCACCACCGGCCTGCATGCCCTGCCGCTGAGCCCGTGGGCGGGGCTGGGCGTGCTGGCGGCCTGGGCCGCGGGAGCACTGCTGGCCGGGGGTTTGGTGCTCTGGCGGCGCGACGCGTGAGCGGTGGTTGTTAGGTGTGCTGCCACTGTTAAGCCAGGGTAAAAAGTACGGTTCCGGAGCTCTGGAGACGCTGGTTGATCAGCATTTTCGCCAGGCTCGATGTTTGGGCAGCCCGCCGCAGGTAAAACGTAACGGGAAGACGGTTAAACTGTATGCAGTTATGCCTGACTGGTGAGTTCCCGCCGCCGGCCCTGAGCAGGAGGATGTTGGCGATGCCCCGTATCGTGCAGGTGCCCGACATCCGCAAGGTTGACCTGCCCGAAGCCAGGCAGGCCATTCCGTACGTCCACGCGTACCTGCGGGAGTGCATTCTCGACGGCACCCTGTCCCCCGGCACCAAGCTGTCGCAGGTGAGCCTGGCCGCCCAGCTCGGCATCAGCCGCACCCCGCTGCGGGAAGTGCTGCGCATGCTGCAGGAAGAGGGCCTGGTCGAGATCGAGCCGAACCAGCGGACCCGGGTCGCGGGCCTGGATCCGCAGGAGCTCGACGACATCTACGCGAGCCGGATCCTGCTGGAGACGCTGGCCCTGTCGATGACGATCGGGAACTTCGGGACCAAGGCGCGCGCCGAGGCCAAGCGGTTGCTGACCGTGATGCGGCGGGCGGCCAAGACCGGCGACTTCGACGCCTGGTTCGCCGCGCACACCGACTACCACCGGGTCTGCACGGCGGCGGCGGGCGAGGCGATGCAGCGGCAGCTGAGGGCCTTCGCCGACCGCACGACCCGCTACATCCGCATCTACCAGCTGTCCGAGCCGAACAGCTGGCAGGCCGCCGGCGACACCGAGCACGCCGCGATCCTGGAGGCGCTGGTCTCGGGCGACGAGGTCGGCGCCCTGACCGAGATGGCCCACCACCTGGCCCGCACGGCGCTGCGGGTGCTGACCGACTGCGCGCCGGACTACGAGCCGGTCGCGGTGCCGCACGCGGTGGCGCTCATCGACCGTCATCCCCCGGCGCCGCTGCGGCTGACCGGGGCGGGCTTAGCGCCTGACCCGGCGCTCACCTAGCCGGTCGCTTCTTTGCCGTTCGCTTCTTTGCCGTTCGCTTCTTGCCGGTCGCCGCGGCGCGGGCGGCGAGCCGGCGGGCGAGGGCATGCACCTCGCCGCGGAGCGCGTCCGGGTACTCGATCACGAACGGGCGGTCCAGCCAGGCGAGCACGGCCGGGACCCAGTCCAGCCGCTCGGCACGCAGCCTTACCCGCACCCACCCGTCCTCCTGGCCTGGCGCGGGCTCGGGCGGCACCTCGTGGACGGTGGCGATCCCGGCGGGAAAACCGGGCGCGGACCTGCTCGGCCGTGGCCTGGACCCGCACCGACACCTCGTGCAGGCGCGGGACCTCGGCGAGCCCGGACAGCACCGTGGCGGCCGGGTCGAATCCCGCGGGCACCTCGAAGGTTCCCGGTTGCACCGCGGCGGCCTGGATCCTGTCCAGCCGGAACGTGCGAACCTCACCGCTGGCCGAATCGGCCCCGGTCACGTACCAGCGCCCGGAGTGGGCGACGATCCCGTACGGCTGCACGGTGCGCTCGCTGCGCCGCCCGTCCCAGGAGGTGTACGTGACGGCGACCGGGCTGCGCTGCCGCGCCGCGTCGGCCAGCCTCAGCAGCAGCTCTGTATCGGGGGTCACGACCGGGCGGGACGGGACGGTGAAATCGGCGGTCGCCAGCAGCGCGTCCAGCCGGCCCGCGAGCACCTCGGGCAGCACGCGGCGAACCTTGGCGGCGGCGCTCTCGGCCGCCGCGACCGACGTGGTCACCAGCCCGGCCCGCCGGCCCGCGACCAGGCCGAGCAGCACGGCCAGGGCCTCTTCGCCGGTCAGCATCAGCGGGGGCATCTTTTGACTTCCTCTCCGCCCTGAGGGACGGAGATTCCCGTCTGTCACGCCGGTTCCCGGTGTGGCTTCGGGTGGGTTCCTGTTTCGCTGCGCGGTGCCAGGGCGGACCCTGGTCTTACCTGCGCTCCGCAGGCTGTCACCGCCAGTCCGGCGGCCACCGCGACGTTGACCGCCGCGTTCACGTCCCGGTCCAGCCACACCCCGCACGCCCCGCACCGCCAGGTCCGGACATGCAACGGCTTAGGACCATCCTTGACCCCGCACCCGAGCACACCTGCGACGTGGGCACCCACCGGCCGATCCGGCGGAACTCCCGGCCATGCAGCCGGGCCTTGTACTCCAACATCCCGGTAAACGCCGACCACCCGGCATCATGCACCGACTTGGCCAGCCGGGTCCGGGCCAGCCCCCGGACACACAAGTCCTCGACCGCGACCGCTTGATTCTCGCGGATCAGCGCCGTGGACAACTGATGAGCGAACTCCCGCCGCGCATCAGCCACCCGCGCGTGCACCCGGGCGACCTTCACCCGGGCCTTGGCCCGGTTCGCGCTGCCGTCCTGCTTGCGCGACAGCGACCGCTGCGCCCGCCGCAGCTTCTTCTCCGCCCGCCGGAAAAACCGCGGCGAGGCGATCTTGCGGCCATCTGACAGCACCGCGAAATGCTTCAGCCCGAGGTCAATGCCGATCACGGGTGCCGCTCCGGGCAGGGTGCCAGGCTTGGTCTCCACTACGAAACTGGCGAAGTACCGGCCCGCCGAGTCCCTGATCACGGTCACGCTGGACGGCTGGGACGGCAGCGGCCGGGACCACCGCACGGGCACGTCCCCGATCTTCGGCAGGCGCAGTCTGCCGCTAGGCAGGATCTTGAACCGGGCGTTGGCGGTGAACCGGATCGACTGGCGGGTGTCCTTGCGGGACTTGAACCGCGGCGGCGCCACCTTCGGGCCCTTGCGTTCCCCGGTGAGCGAGGTGAAGAAGTTCCGGTACGCGCGGTTCAGGTCCGCGAGGGACTGCTGGAGGATGACCGCGGAGACCTCACCCAGCCAGGCCCGTTCCGGGGTGGACTTCGCCGCGGCCAGCCGGGCCGACAACTCCGCGTCGGTGAGGTACGGCTGCCCGGCGGCATGCGCCTGTTCCCGGGCGGCCAGCGCGTCGTTGAACACGACCCGGACGCAGCCGAACGCTTTCCCGAACGCGGCCCGGTGCCGCGGCCGCGGATCGAGCCGGTAGTTATACCGAAGCTGCACCCGGCGCCCGCCGGTGACGCCTTTCATGTGCGGGCCTGCTGCGTCCGCGCTGCGACCGGGCAGCTGCTGCGGGCGGCTGATGTCCGCCGGTGTCTCCAGCATCAGCCGATTACACCACGGGGTTACGACATTTCAGCCGGGGCGTGGACCACCGGGAGCCGGAACGCATGCAACAGATCATGCGGGACGTGCGGGCGGACTTCAGGACCGAGCTGGCCGAGCCCGGCGGCGCGCGATCACGTGCACCTGCCGGTGAACTACCCGCCCGTAGTGACACTGCCCCGGCTCGTGAACAGCCTCAAAGGCGTGTCATCCCGGCCAGGACGCGAGCTTCGTCCAGGGCGCCGTCCTGCCCGTCGACGGCGGTCGCCGCGCCGTGTGAGGAGCTAGAGCCACGGGTCGGATCAGGCGGGCCGGCTCGGGGGGCCAGGCGAGCCAAGACCGTCCGGGGCCGCCCACCTGGCAGGACCCACTCCTGCCAGGTGACTAGGAACAGTTAGCTCGCCAGGAAGGGCTGGACGACGGCCAGGAAATCGGCTGTCTTCTCGATCATGGTCCAGTGCCCGCAGCCGGACATGACGTGCAGCCTGGCGTCCGGAAGCAGGTCGATCAGCTGGGCGGAGGAGACCCGCCAGGGAACGACGCGGTCATCGCGACCGTGCACGAGCAGCACCGGGACTGCGACCGACGCGAGCTCGGCACCGGACAGTGCCAGGTCATCCACCCAGCGCTGCCTGGGTTCGGGGAACATCGCCTGCCAGGAGTCGCGGACCGCCGGGCGCAGGCTGGCCTGGTACCGCAGCTCGACCAGCTCGTCGGTGATGAGGCGGCGGTCGTGCGCGAACAGGCCGATGACCTCGCGCATCTGCGGCACGCCCGGGGTGTAGCCCCAGATGGTGTTCAAGCCCGCCGGCAGCGCCATCGCCACGCCCATCGAGCCCATCAGCACGATCCGGCGGACCGCGTGCGGCCGGGCCCGGGCGATGGACAGAGCGACCGCGCCGCCCATCGAGTTGCCGATGATGTCGACGGTGCCCACGCCGAGCGTGTCGAGCAGGGCCAGCGCGTGCTCGGTCCAGGCCTGGCGCCCGTAGGTGCGCGGCTCCCCGGTGGCGGTCCCGCCGAAGCCGAGCTGATCGGGCGCGAGAACCCGGTGATTCTCGCTCAGCGCGGGAATCACCGGGCGCCAGTTCGCCGCCGCGGTGACGCCGGGGCCCGAGCCGTGCAGGAGCAGCACCGGCGGGTAGGCGGTGCCTGCCCCGGATTCGTCAGGGCCTACGTCGATCAGCGCGGTGGAGACGCCGGCCACGTCGAGGTGACCGGCCCGCAGGGCCTGAACGCTCATGAGGCCCTGCGGCCCAGTTCGGCCGGCTGGGCCGAGCGCGCCTGCGGCTGGGTGATCGGGCGGGTCGTCGGGCCGAGCCACATGTCGATGGAACCTGGCTCGGCCGGGTCGAAGGTGCGAGGTACCCAGGACGCCTCATCGGTGATCTGACGGACGCCGAAGGAGTACTCGTAGGTAAAGCCCTCCGGGCCGAGGAAGTACAGGAAGATGGCGCCGGACTGCGGGTGCCGGCCAGGCCCCATCTCGATCTCCACGTCGTGCTCGACCAGGAAATGCCAGTTCCTGAACAGGTCGTCTATGGTCTGCACCTGGAAGTTCATGTGGCACAGACCTGGGTCGTCGCCCTTGAAGACGGCCAGCTTGTGGTGCACAGGATCGATGCGCATCAGGCAGGCGGCGTCGCCGAGCCAGTCGGACACCCGGGCGTTGAACCGCGTGCTCCAGAACCGGTAGGCCTCGTGCACGTCCGGCGCGTCCAGGCACAGATGGCCGAACTCGGTGATCCCGGCGCCGCGGCTGAAGGTCACCGGCCGGGAGATGGTCTCCTGCTGGTTCACCAGCTCCAGGTGGTTGCCGAACGGGTCGTCGAAGGCGACGAACTCGCGTACCCGCCGCGACCTGGCCTCGGCGGCCGAGCCGCGATGCACGGTGATGCCGGAGCGCTCGAGCTCCGTCTCGGCCGCGTCGAGCGCGTCCGAATCGGCCACGGCGAAGCCCGAGGCGAGGACCCCGGAGGGTCCCTCGACCAGCGCCAGGCAGTGGTGCCTGTGGTCGGCGCGCAGGTGGGCGACGCCCACCTCGGTGGGCGCCACCAGCTCGAGGCCGACGATGCCGGTGGCGAACTGGGTCGCGGCGTCCAGGTCGGCGACGCCGGTCCTGACGTAGGCGATATCGGTAAGCGTGATCATTTAGGCGCTGCCTCCTGGCTCCCCCGGCTCAAGCGTAGACGGGGGCGACGTCGATGTAGATCTGCCAGTCACGTACCAGGTCACCCTCGAAGACGAGGATGTCGGCGTTAGGCACGGTGACTGACTTGCCGTCCTGGCGGCGGTATTCCACGTCGATCTTGGCGATGACCGTCTCGCCGGACTCGTAGGTGCTCAGGATGTGGTGGGTCAGGCCACCGATAGTGGAGAAGAATCCGGTCACCGCCTCTTTCACGGCGGCCTGGCCGACGACCGGGTCGGCGTTGCCGAACCGGAACGTCACGTCCGGTGTCAGGTGGGCGATGAACTTGTCGGGGTCAAAGGCGTCGATGTCGGCGAAGATCGGGGCTACGTCGCGGCTCATGGGGC
>Ga0302324_100024960_pt1 | contig 11492 bp, 13 predicted proteins | sample Palsa_T0_1_FD_201949 | JGI IMG/M metagenome (GOLD analysis project Ga0302324, IMG submission 201949) | Peat permafrost microbial communities from Stordalen Mire near Abisko, Sweden - Palsa_T0_1 | ecosystem: Environmental > Terrestrial > Soil > Palsa > Peat permafrost | place: Sweden: Abisko... | reverse complement strand
TTTTGCGCTTGCTTACATGAACCAAGTATTCTCAGCGAAATCGGGGAGGACGGTCCCCCTAAGCTTGTCTTTCCTTCGATGCGATGTAATCTATCACTTAGCCTTGGCGAACACCTGTTCTGCCTTCGCGACGGCGAGAGAAGCCGACTTCCATTGCTTCGCAAGTTGCTGTTCGATGGTTCCCTGGATTGGCTCCTTGATCTTTCGTACTGACTCACTCGCAGTCAACCAATCGTTCCAAATTTCAGATGCGTGCCCGTAGCAAAACATGGCGATCTTGATCGCGCCCCATAGTTGTGTCGCCTCACTCGCTTGATTCATCGGCATCTTTTGTTGAGCTTCGTCCGGCGTTGCGGAGGATAAGTATCGATCCACTTTCACCTTGGCGTCCAAGACTCGCGGAGCGTAGTCTCGATATGAGGTACTGCCCTCAGTTACGGAACGCAATGCTCGCAGCGCGTCCAATGCTTCTGCGGCCAGCACCACTTGCGTAGAACTCGCTGCTGGCTTGCTTGCTGGCTTCGCGTCTCCGAAGTAGATTGCAGCGACTTTCTCCAAGGGTAGGGTGAGCGGCTGGCCGCCGACCTCAATCACGACACTCGCAGCCGTGGCTTGCTTGAAGGTTCCCTCGACTCGTTCGCCGGTCTTGAGTTCAACTGTGTCGCCTCTGAGGGTGAACGAACAGCGCCACGAAGACTCCTTGGGTCTCCGCTATATTCATCCGAACCGGAATAGAACCAATTCACCGATCCGTGCAACTTCAACAGATTGACTTTGAGGTTTGAGCCAACGCCACGAGAGATACGCATCTTTCCAACACGTTGCAGAAGTGGGCTCAACGGTGCTTGGTAAGCGATCGTCGTCTCGGTCGCTTGGGCCGCCATTTCTACCAAACAGTCGTAATCGAGAGTGACGACGGTCGCCTGGTTGGTCGCCCAATACGCGATGAGGTCGGTCAACCAATTTGCAAACGTTCCTGCAGGAATCTTTAAAGTGCGATCTTGGATCACCTGACGAACTCCTCTCGATAAGTCGAGAAACATGGCACGGTTCCTGAGATTCTCAGACTCCGACAGCCATGGATGGTTCCGTGAAAGATAGGTCAACTGCAGTTCGATGTCTTCGGGAAATCGAGAACGTGCGCTGCATCTCCTGAGTAAAACAGCTTGTAAAGCTCGTCGCCAAGCTCGCTCATTGAAGGCATGAGTGAAGAAACGGCTTTTGAAAATCCAGCGCCAAGGATGAACAGATCTGTGGAGTGAACCATTGATTTACTTCCTGCCGTATCGGCCTCAAACCCATCCTAGCCTTACGGAAATATAAAAACCATGCTTCGTTTGCCTCGCGTCGCTGAAGTTGGAGGACATTCAGACCACTCTTTTGTTTTCCTTAGTCGACGCACCAACAGAAAACCCTGGGCCGGGCTCAAGATCCCCTCATGAAGACGAATAGAAGCGGATACACTACATGGGAGACGGAAGTGGCCGCCGACAAATTCAAGACGCTCGCCTCACGTGCGCTCGGCCTCTGGCGCGTCGTCAGGCTGTTCCGCGAGGTCGGATCGAGGGGCATTCCTGGCACGCGCGAGGCCGTGCGCCACAAATTGATGCGGATCCTGGACGCTCTCGACCCGGCCACTCGGGCCATCTCAGAGATCAATCAGCTGGGCTTCGGAGAAAAGATTCTGGGCGACACAATCGATGCCGCGGAAAATGCGGCGAAATCGGCGATCGACAAGACCTCAATCGTCCTGGCCCACTCCATCCTCGATGATGTGGTCACCGAGTGTTGCGAACTGTCCGCTGGCCTCATGCCGGAGAATTGGATATCGTTTCTGGAGAAGCGGACCGTGAGTCTCGCTGATGTCCGCAGCAAGTCATCGGGCCAAATTTCGCAGGAAATGCTGACAGAGTATATCGGGCAGCTCAGCCAGCAGTCTCTCCTCAAGCGTTCTGATATTCTCAACCAGAAATACCAGCCTGCGCCCGCCTATCAGTTTGACCTTCAACCCTACAAATTCGACCGCGACAGGCTGGAGCAGATTGACAAGCACCGACAACGGATCATCCATCAGCTTGAGCTCTCCGGAACTGATGAGAATGTCATCGCGGATGACCTTCGCTATCTCGAGGCCACCTGTTTTTATTTCATCTTCATCGTCGCTAGGACGCACGGTGTGATGGTCGATCCGCTGCAGGACGCGCTGGACGCACTGGGCGTCGCAGCCTCAAATCCGCTCAAGCTTGCCTATGAGGAACTCCTGCTTGCGACTTCGCTGCCCAGCGATAGCGAACGGATTTGGAGTTTCGGCGGAAGTGTGTTCGCGCAGGACATGAACCGGCGGACGCGGCAGCTACCCATCCTAATGCCTGCCGGCACGCCGGATCTGTCGTCTGACCGGCGCCGAATCGTTTTCGTCAAATACCGGCGCCGCGGGCTGGACGAGCCCTATAGCGGCCATCTTGTCGGCCGGGAAGACTCTCCCGTGGGAGACATCTGGATCTCTGGGGTAGATGGGTCGAACATGGAGCTTGTCGTTAGGGGCGGAGCTAGACCGCAACTCGTCCCGCCAGTTAAGGGTTTTCAGGGCGAGCTGGAAGGCATCCAAAGCCCGAAATTCGATCCCGATGGAACCCACGTCTACTTCATTGCGGACGCTTGGGTGACATCGGGCGCGATCTATTCCCTCGATCTGAATACGCGCGCGGTCACCTTCTTCACGGATGGGAATGTCTATGTCGTTTTGCACGGTGAGCCTCACCGGGGCAAGCTTCTCGTGATGAAGCACAGGTATTACGCGCCGCCGTACATCGGTTCATTCGACCATTTCTGGCTCGTCTCCTCAGCTGGGGACGTGCACGAAGACTACGGCGAGGGCCTCGACGATGCCCTGCGCGGCCTTTACGGGTCCAATGCCCGAAAGCTGGCCTTTCCCCACCTAGCATAAGATCTTTCCGATGTTGTCGGCAGGTGCGTCGATTCCAGGTGCCCTCTGAGAGATAACAGTCATCACGGCGTTGAATTTGAACGCACCGAAAATGCCGCCTCAAACACGTGCGGCAGCCCCTGAATCAATCGGACTCATGAGGTCACATGTGACGCACAGTCCTATCTTCCGAAGTTTGAGAGCCTCGAGAAGGACCATTTTGCATCGTCATCCATTTTCCGTTGGTACGGCATGTGCAGCCAACGTGCAGCCACGCTAGCGGTTGGCGTTGCTTCGGGTTGCCGGACTGCCTACAACTCGTGTTGTGGAGTCAGCCGCTTACCGCAGGTTGCCGCTCACTGCAATAGCGGGTGCCGGGTTCAAATCCCGGCGGGCCGACATCCGTTAGCGATCTTTCGGCAAGCACGCTCACAAAATTCGGTATCGTTACCTTCAAGACAGACCGGTCACTACATATTTGACGCTTAAAGCACTGGGCGGTGCGTTGAGGTACTGCAAAATGACCTGCTTTCGAGAGATTGCGCAAAAAGAAACTGACATACCGGCAGAAGTCCGGCGAGGATGGCGACACGGTCGATCGCCAGCGCACAAAACTCTCACGTACTTTTAAACTCTAAAGCCGTGCCGGAGCTGGCTTTCATTATTTCCGTCACCAGAGAGCGGCGATGACAACGAGACCATCGTGCAGCAGTATCTGTACTTGCGACCTCTGTGGCTGAGTGGCCCGATTTCCGCCGCTGGCTGGAAAGGACGGGAGCAAACTCACACATGCAGTGTGAACAAATGGAGCGGGATGCTATTGACGCGTTCGGGAGGTCAAGGATACGATACTGCAACCGCACCACACTCTCGTTGCGTCCTGCTAGCGCGGTTGCCCTGCGCGATAGTCGAGTGTCCAGGTTGTAACGATCTGTCCGTCTGCCATTAAATCGGAAATGGCTTTAAACAGCGACGCGTAATTTGTGCCGTCGATTCTACCCGAGGCGGTGACATCCGACAGCGAGTGCGCACCCGGAGCAACTCGTGAGGGGTCCGGGGCCTGACCGGAGAGGAGGACACCGAGCCCGTACGTGTTGGCCACTAAAGCAGAACTGCTTTTAAACGGCGACATATAGTCCCCGTTGCGGATTGTGCCCGAAACTATGATTTGGGACGCAAAGTCCAATCCCGTGCCCCCGGTCCCGTTGCCGGCAACTGAGCCGGACGGGAGCACACCAAGGCTGTGAGCACTTACCGCTAAATCAGAGCTACTCCAGAGTGGCGACGCGTAATCCCCACTGCCGATAGTGCGGGGACCTGCGGTCTTGGACGAGAATTCAAAACCCGTAGCACCAGTTGAAGTGTCCAGAACTGAGACTGAGAGGAGCGCGCCAATACTGAAACCCTGTACTGTTAAATCAGAGTTGCTCTTGAACGGCAACGTGTAGTTTGTTTGGTGGATATTGTCGGCCCCGATCTTCGACTTTATGAAGTCCAGCCCCAAGGTGTCAGTTGAGATGCCGAGAACCGACCCGGGAAGGGCACCAATGCCATGATCAACCGCCGTTAAATCAGAACTGCTTCTAAACGGCAACAGGTAGTCTGCGCCGCCGGTGGTACCAGAAAGGCCGACTTTCGACGGCCAGTCCAACCCGCTCGCAGCAATTGCAGAAGTGCCGAGAGCCGACCCGGCGAGAGTCTCGCGAATGCCGTAGGCGCCTGCCACTAGGGACTGGGGCGCGGTCTTTGGGCCGACTGTGACTAAACCGGAAAGTCCAGCGACATTCGACAGCAAGTCCAACCCGGTAGCGCCTATTCCGACAGCGTCTATTGAGGTGCCCGACACCTGGCCGAGTGTTGGTGCCGAGCCCGTAAACGGTAACGTGTAAGCCGCCGCGGATGCTGCAACCCGGACGGAGCTCTCGACGACGCAGTTATAAGTGATGGTTACACTACCCCTAACATTTGAAATGTTGGGGCTGTTTTCGCCGAAGGTAACCTGATGAAGGGATCTTGAACCATCTTCAGGACTTTGGGCAAAACATGCGCACAGTGACAGGGTTAGCGCAACGAGCCTCATTTAGTGCTCTCCGACGACTTCCCATCGTGACGCACTGGGAGGCCGTACTGAATGTCAACGCTGCCTCCTACGCCGGTAATGTTCGGACTCTGAGCGTCTTGTGATGTCTGAATAACCGAGCCCTCATGTGGAGGGGACCAAGGAACCACGGAAGTGTTAGCTCGCGATTTTTGTGACGCCTCGCCGAGTTGGGTCCTGTACTTGATGTGGACGTCGCGGTTAACGTCGCTGACGTTCGGACTCTGAGCGCCGTATGAATTCTGGACCGTAAAGCGAGCGGCGAGGGGCTGTTGGACGACAGGACCTGTTACGGGGGACTCCTTCGGTCCTCGCGCAGACACAAAAGTCATGCTCCGTTCGGGGGCGTTGGCAGACTGTTGGTGATGGACAAGGCGATGGGTCAGCGTGCCGATAGTAACCAAAGCCGAGACTATTGCCACGATTTTCATCGGTAAGGATTCACATACTCTTTGCAGCAATGTTACGATCTTGGCAACGCAAAACAGTCCCGCAAGACTGGCCGTGTGGGTCTTTTTTGGAGCCTCTTTTCTCCGCGCCATCTAAACAATCTCCCACTTAATTGTATCGTGTCGCAATACCCACGGGAAACTGGGCTCGATCAGTGTAAATTTCCCAAGTACCGTGCAGCGCCGGATTCCCAATGAGCCGTTTGGGTACGCTTTCACCTCGCTTTCACCTCGAATTATGCCGTCCTGGTGGGAGGAATCCGTGCAAACATGAACGCAATTCCGAGATGATTCTGAACAGCAGGTCGATTCGCGAAGCCGCGTTCAGCTTGAACCTGCGCGAAGCTCCAAAGCCGGGTGGACTTCCGGCCCTCATTTGGGATACAAGTCCAACTACCTCGTAAGCGCTGAGCCGCCAACGCCGATCGTAACGCTAGAATCACAGCATCTCGATGAGCAACTGTTCCAAATGCGGAGGGTTGCGATTACTAAAAGTAATCTAAACTCCAAAACTTCGAAATGTGGGCTTGGTGTCGCTTAGTAGTTTATGCAATCTCGACATCTGCAGAGATCTCAACGCTAGCAACTAGACGAGGCCCCTTGCGCTTTATCACAACCTTCAACTCTTCACTCTTGAAAATGAGGGGGCTGTCAAACAAGGAAGGTTGAATGGAACCCCATTCCTCAGTAGGGACACGCTTTGACCTGACGCCACTAGGGCGTTGTTTCTCACCCAGGAGATTGAGCCCCCATCTCTCAAGCATTAGATCAAACATCGGCGCTCTCGGTAGTGCCTTCCCACTTGTGTAAGAGAACAGCCTTTGACGAGTTACGCCAAGATTCTTGGCGGCCTTGGTGGCGTTCTCGAAGTTCGCCGACACATGTGCTCGGATGCGGTTCGCAACTTGCTGTTTCGCACTCGTGCCAAAGACGAGTTTCGACGATACGCTCATCGTGTCAATTTTACATTGACAATGTGAAATGGTCAATTTAAAATTTACACAGCGGAGCTAAAACGAGTTCAGCCTGGAGTTTGATACGCTGGAACGGCCCCGTTAGAGGATGATTTGCATGACGACCTTTCACGATTCACGATCTCAGTATTTATCGTTGGCGCTCTTCTCACGGCGGATCATTGATGCGCTTTTGGACCTGGTCCGCAACGGAAGCCGGGAGAAGCTAGGAAGAGCGCTTCCGGACGCCATTGAATCCCTGGAAGCAGCGACAGACAGCAGGAACGCGGCGCTCTCACCGGTCGCATCGCGGATCGTCACAAGCTACGACCAGGTTCGAACGATCGATGAGCTGTTCCCGCCAGAGGACCGACGCGAAATGATCCTGACGCTCAAAGCTCTGGAAACCGCGAACCCCGACCTAGGGGTGCAGAGGGACAGCGCTTTGCGAGCGATCGAGTTTTTCTACAAAATCGAAAGTCGCGCTTTGCGTAACTCCAGGCATCCGTCAGCCAGGATTTCTCGTGTGACGCGCGGTCTATGCCCGACTCATTAGCGGATCTAGTTCGCGACGCGGCATCTTTACATCAGTTCATCGGTTCCATCTACAAACGTCGAGACGAGCCTGAAAGGACCCACCGTGAAGCAACTGTCACATTCCTCAAGTACATCCGAGATTTGGGTGAGAACGCTCAAAGCTTTCTTCAAAGCTTCATAGAAAAAGACGCAGAGTCCCCGAGAGATCCTGATCTGGCGCGATTCGAGCGACAGGGCCTAACTACGATCCGCGGTTTTTGGGCGAGTCTGCACGAGCTTGTTCGCCCCGCGGAGGACGCTCATACCCTGAGCATCCCAGGTGCTCTCATTGACTTTCTCGAAAAGCCACTCTCGGCAATTCCCGGTTTGGATGGGTGCCGCGTTGTAATTTCGCACACGGCTGAGTTGAACTACCTTCAGTACCCCCGGACCGATCTCAGATACCACGCTCAGACTTACGAAGCGATCGTCCAGGGTTCACCGGAGTTTCCCAAGAAGCTGGCGCTCATTGCAATGCCCTACTCCCAGGGATCGAGTTTGTTCCTGAACCTGGTCATTTGCCACGAGCTAGGCCATTTTGCGTTTGAAGAGCTCGGACTTGAAGAGCGGCTGTCTCGTGATATTGACGGCGCGTTGAAGGGCACTCTCGCAGGATACGAAAACATGTCCGAACCCGACCTGAGCTGGTGTCGAGAGCGCTTGAAGTATTGGAGCGAGGAAATTTATTGTGACCGCTTCGCGATTGGTCTCATTGGTCCCGCCTATTGCTTCGCGTACATAGAATTGTTCGACATCGTTGGGACATCCGACACCAGTGATGTGGGCGAGTTCAATGATACCCATCCTTCAGATGCTTGTCGTTTTTGGGAGCATGCAGATCAGCTCAGAAACGGCGATTGGTGGAGTCTCTTGGAGGAGGGTGTGCGAACAAGCTATGTTGATCTCGTGAAAAAGCTGGCCGCGATGCCAGAGAGTAGTTACCTGTACGAATCTGAGGAGAAGCCTAAACTTGCAGAACCAGTGCTGGCCGCCTTCCTAAAACTGAAGCCCAAGGTCGGAGCCCTGGTCGCGGACACTTTTCGGTATGGCCCCAGGCGCTTTCGCGGCGATCTCGACAGAGAGGAGATCAACCTTGTCAGGACGTATCTGGGTCACGGAGTAGTTCCGTCGACGCTCGTTCAAGACCGGAAGGAACGCTTCCCAGATCCGGTCGCACTTATAAACGGGGCGTACCTCTTTTATCTCGAGAGCCTGCCGGAGCTAGTACGTAGGATCGCAAACCAAAACGAGCATCAGCTCTCTCATCGGAGCAAATGGACCGAGCGTGTCGAAATGTGGACTTTGAAGGCCATTGAGGATCTAGGCCTGCTTACACATCAGTAGGAGCTCACTAATGGCGGTGCTATCACGCAAGGCAATCAGTAGTCGCCTGAAAATCGACATCCACGACCGTCGGAGTTTGGTCGTTACCCCGCTGCTGGCCCCCGAAGAAGCCTTCGATGACGACTCCTTGGATTTGCGTCTGGGTTCGTTCTTCTTGCTTCCGCGCGTTCCGGGATTTCCATTCTACTGCCCCGACGAGCAATCCTCCTTCTCGTTTCATACGCGTGTTCATGTTCCACTTGGTGACTTCCTCGTTGTTCCGGCTCACCAGACTATTCTCGGGGCAACCCTGGAGTTCATCAAGCTCCCGTACGACGTGGCCGGTCAAATACTCACCAAGTCGTCGGTCGCCCGGACCTTTACGGTTATCGAAACGGCCCCATGGATTCATCCAAATTATCGCGGGTGTCTCACGCTGGAGATAGCCAACGGATCGAATACGCCCATTTTGCTCTACCCCGGAAGGAGAATTGGCCAGCTTGTACTAATGCAAGTCTCCAAGGACCAGAAAGAAAGACATAGAGCGCCGGTTGCCGATCGAACATTGAGCAGCACTTACTTCGGTCCTGTTTTTCCGGAGCCGCCGGAGTTTAAGGATCCAAATCATGACTTGGCAGCAATTGGCGTCCGCAGGATTAGAATAATCGCAAGACCGCAACTGATCGATTTGACTTAGCGTCTACGCACTGCGTCGACCAGACGAAACGCGGCGTTATTGTCTGCAAATCTCGTGATGGCGCGAGCTGGGTTGCGATGCCGCCAAAGCGGACAGACCATGCTGAACCCGCAATTCGACCCTGTGGGCGAGCCATTACTACCGCAGTTCGTGGCACCGACGCTGACCGGCGGCGGGTTTCGCGCGCTTTTAGACTGCCAGACTCAGGGCAAGCTCGGTCAGGAACACCGCAGCGATGCGTCCTCGCTACGTACCTCGAAATATCGATACTAGGATTTGAGCCCAGAGCACCCGACTTTCGACGTCCTGAAGCTCTACTCTCTTGATCAGCTCGATCAGAGAGAGAAGGTGCGCCTCGAAGGACATTTGTCCACCTGCTCGGAATGCCGTCGCCGTGTTTCGTCACTGGCCGGGACAACGGAATCTACGGCGGTCGCGCAATGCCGCCGGCTCTTTCTGAGAGCGGCCGCGCACCATCCAGAGACTCGGCTCGCTGACTCGCTCCGCGCGAGGGTTTTGACTCCGACGGAAGAATCGTGGAAGAGACTGGGCTTGCCAGTTCCAAATCTGCCGGCGTCTCAATGGACGCCAAACCAACGAACAGCCAAAGAATCCTGGGATTGCCAACACATAAAATTGCTTCACGAGTGGGCGGAGGATCTCAATCTTCAATACGACTGGGTGATATCAGAAGCCGCTGCACAGTTAACTATCTGGCGATCGATGCCGGGAGTCAAAGGCGCTTTCACTGGTATTTTGGGATACGAGCCGCCACTGTTCTACATCGAAGCTTGGCATTTCGAAGACGAGCTGGAGCGCCGTTATCGAAAGCGCATGAAGGCAAAATTCGCGAGTGCGCTTCAAGCACATGTCCGTGACGTCAAGCGACTGCGAAGCCGCCTCCTGGCAGATCGCGGGTCTCAGAATTCGCACTACCGCTGGGCCGTCGAATACGTCTGTCTCAAGTGGAAGTGGAGTGACATCGCGCGGGAGAACGGCACCCACGTGACGTGGCAGGCCGTCAGCAAAGCCGTTCGGCCGATACTCGCAAAGATCGGCATCCCGGAAAGCACAACCTAACGGAGCGAAAAAACGTCGTTCCTGGGTTGTATCCAAAACTCCGCAACAGGCGCATGATGAACTACGTGATAGACGCGCCTAACGCTTCGAAACTACTTCAGGAAGAAGTCTTCACGTCGGATGAATTAGCGAAGCAAATGAAATTGCACCCGTCGACTATTCGAAAGATCTTCTCCGGAGAGCCAGGCGTCTTACGAATCGGACATCCGGGGGGACCGGGCCGGAGTCAGTATTTTTCTCTCCGGATCCCCGCGAGTGTTGTGGAGCGTGTTCTCGGCCGGATGCGAGTGCCCGCATGAGCACAATTCCACAGCGCGGTTTCACAGGTCGTATATCGGTGCCGGAGATCGCGGAGCGATTGGGCATTGGCCGCTTAGCGGTCTATGCAATGTTGGAGCGTCGCATCATTCCCGGCGTGCGCCTTGGTCGCCGCTGGATTGTCACTCGGTACGCCTACGAGCAATGGGAGCGCACCTGCGGCATGCGGCCAGCACTGGACTTGGGCCACAGACCAGAGGTAAGTGTGTTGACCTAATGGCCGCCTACAAACGCAAGAACCGTGGAGGGAAGACGATGTGGTTCTTCATGTTCAGTCTTCCCGGATCGACTCGCCGGAACCGTAAACGGATATCTGGCTCTGGCTTCGCTACGAAGTCCGATGCAACCAACGCGGAGACTCGAAGGCGAATCGAAGAGCAACAAAAAGCGGAGTTGGCAAAGCGTGGCTTCCAACCCGAAGAGATACCCACGACGCTCGCGATGCTTCTGGAGGAGTTCTTCACCCAGCACGTCGATGGAAAGCTGGCGCCCAAAACGGCTGAGCGATACCATCAGCAGGCTGCGTATCTTCACCCTGAACTTCTGAAAATGTCCCTTGGGGAAATTACGCCCCTTCACCTCAGCCGCGAATGGAAACGGCTGGAGGAGAGCGGCGGGCACCATCGCCAAACCAAGGCCTCACGTCCTCTCGCGAAGAAGACCGTTCAAAACGTCGCGGGAGTACTCTCCAGCGCGTTCAAGCGTGCGATCAAATGGGGACTGATCTCAGCGAATCCAGTCTCAGCCAGCGAACCACCGGTTCCGAAAAAGCGACGAGGCCTCGCTCTCACGCCAGCACAGCAAGAGATGTTCATAGCTGCAGCGACTAGACCTTGGTACCTGTCGACGTTCCTCGAGGTAGCTGCCGGGACTGGCGCGCGCCGCGGGGAAGTCCTGGCGCTTCGCTGGTCCGACATCATAGACGGTCGTGCGGTGATTACTCGATCGCTTACACAGACCAAACATGTCCTCGAATTCAAGTGCACCAAGACTGAGGACAGCGTGCGCCCGGTGACCCTGCCACAATCGACTATCAGAGCGCTGGAGCGACATCGGAAGCAGCAGGACCAGC
>Ga0302324_100024957_pt1 | contig 11493 bp, 8 predicted proteins | sample Palsa_T0_1_FD_201949 | JGI IMG/M metagenome (GOLD analysis project Ga0302324, IMG submission 201949) | Peat permafrost microbial communities from Stordalen Mire near Abisko, Sweden - Palsa_T0_1 | ecosystem: Environmental > Terrestrial > Soil > Palsa > Peat permafrost | place: Sweden: Abisko... | reverse complement strand
ACTTGTGAATCGTCAGCGGATCGTCGCAGTCCACCAACATATGCCCACCCCACTCGCCCACACGAATGACGAAAAACTCGATCTTGAAATTGGCTGGCGCCTTCCACTGGCCAAACACCTCGAGGATTCGCTTTTGGGCGTTCTCATACTCCATAGGCGAACCTTGCGGGCGTTCGAACCAGCTGATTACGTATTTCATTTTTTTTCTTAAATGCTCCGACCGATGACGTTCGGTGTGGAAATCAACAGCAAGCGGTCCCTGTCAACTATACGAGATTTAAATCAACGAAGTGCGTATTGTCGGCAACCCGGAAGTTATCCAGAAACGCGGTTCGAGTAGATGAGAGCGCAAGAGACTCTTGATGACGCCTCGCTTCCTCAAAGCGAACTTTTGGCCCGCATGACTCCCGGTTTGCCCGTCATCCGCCCGCAACGGGGCGGGCCGGAATCTCTTCTCTCGTTGGATCCGCGTTTTATTGGGTGGCGAGTGTTTGTTTTGCCAATTCAGTACGGAAGTCTTGCTCCTTTTGAGCTACGAACTTTTTGTACCCGCTTGGGTCGATGAACGGGTTCGCGCCCCCGTCTTTCATGAACGGATATTTTTCTTCTAACCCGAAGTAATCGCCGTGGGCACCCAGGAAAATATCGCATGGCAATGACTTCAAAACGGCCCACATGCGCTGGTAGTCTTCGGCGATCTGCGGATAGTTGTCATTGTGGATGAGCTTGTAGCCTGGGTTGACATTTGGGCTACCAATGATCACCACGTTGTAGGTCTTACCGCCCTCAGTCACCTTCATGGCCCACGTGGTGCAGCCGTTGGTGTGGCCTGGAGTAAGGTGCGCAACGAGCACCGCACCGCCAAGCCTTACTTCGTCGCGATCGTGCAACACGCGATCGACTTTGGTTGGTGGATAAAGAGAACGAGGAGTGTTGCCATACTGAAAATCGGTCCCGCCACCGGATTCGATCACAGGTGCGTCGGCATCCATGACCATGTAACTTGCTCCGGTCAAGTCCTTGATCTTCGCGCTGCCAGCATCGTGATCCCAATGCGCGTGACTGATTAGCAGAGCCTTTGTGTCTTTGAATCTGAATCCGAGCTTTTCGATACTTGCTTCGATCATCGGCACATTTGATTCCAGATCACTATTGATAAGAATGTTCCCTTGCGGTGTGGTGACCAGATAATTCGCTAGCCCCTTAGTGCCGACATAGTACAGGTTGCCCGCGATGCGGAAAGCCGGAAATGGCTCGGTCCAGTCCGGACTATCCTGCGCGAATGCGCTGCTCGCACGAGGCAAAGCGAGAATCAAGCCAAGCCAAACGATCGCTATGCTTCGTCGCAACTTGCCTCCCAACAACACCGCCGGATACTGGCTACTCCGGGCGGAGTATAAACCGAATCATCGACGTGGGTTAAACACCACTATCCAGAAAACGGGGTTGTGGGAAGCAAAGGAGGAATTCAGGAGTGGGTTGTCGACTATCCGGCAGTCGTTGGCTTCTTTCGTTACGCGTCGGGCTGGCGGGCGCCCGTTGCGGGTATCTTTAGGGAGGATCGTTTATCCGGGCCGTCCAATGATCAACGGATTGGCATCGATCGCAATCACATTGTTGCCGAGGTCGCGTTGGACTAGGGCGGCGTTAAAGAAAACAAGGCTGACTTGCATTTGCGGATCGTGGTCGGATTTGCGGACGGTGGAGGTTCTGTGATGGGAGTTTTGCCCGACACAGATGTCGGGGCTACAAGGCAACAGCGGAGCGGGCTCATCGGGGCGGAGAGCGGTGTTGGGGTGAACGCGGATCGCAGGGGCGGGAAGGCGGGAGCGGTGGAACCAGGCGCGTCGGCGCGGCTTTATTGAGGATGCCGGCGCGTAAACATCGTGAGCGTAAAAGCTTTTTTATCGTAGACAATCGTCCCGTCGACATCCAAAACTTGGCCGAGTCAAAAACGTGGAGAACCCAGGTGTGAAATCGACACCTGGGGCACCCACTTCGCGTTGCTCAGCAATTCCACCCATAGCGCGAGGACACCCAAATCACAACTAACACGTTGAGTTGTGGTACCAACGCAGGACTCGGAGAGCGCGCAGTGTGTTCCAGCGGCTGGCCCCGGCGACAGCGGTCTCCATCTCCAATGGAACATGTTCGGGATGAAGGAGGTTCAGCGGCCAGCGCCCGTTCTGGTGGCGACGCGCAATGACGGCTTCGATGGCGTCAGCGATGCGGCTGTCGGGTTTGATTCCTGCATTTCGCAGATAATCGAGTCCGCGCAAGACGTCGTAGTGCCAAAACGTGGGGAACGAGAAGCGCAGCCAGCGATTGTCGATGACTTTGCCTGTTCCAAGCGAGCAGAACAAGCGGCGCTCGATCAGATAGTTTTCGGCCCTCTTGCGGGCCTTAGTGACGGCCACCGACTTGCGCCCAGCTCGTTCGTATTCGAGCAGTCCTTCGAGGACGCAGATGGTGGTGTGAAACGAAGAGCGCCGGCTGGGGGGGCGTTTCGGCGACAAGAAGGGCCATGCTTCGCAGTTCCAGCCGCCATCCTCGAGCTGCTCGCCGACGAGTTGCTTGGCCAGTGCGTCGTTCGGTTCCTTGAAATACGAACCGATGCCCAGGATTCTGCCGTTGATGCAGGGCTCCGTTTCGCCGTGAAGGTAAGGCCGGTTGTTGAGTGGCTTAAACACGAGCCGCTTGTGGACGCGCTCGATCATTTTGCGAGCCTGCTTGCTGGCGGGGTCGAGACCGAGGTCCTTCAAGACGACCAGACTGTAGAGGGTAGTAAGGTCCCACTTCGGCCCGCCCCAGCTGCCGGCAGGAGATTGGAGGGCGAGCAGTCGGGCTCCCCAACCTTCCGTTGCGACGCGCGACCGCTCGGCTGCAATCGCGCTGGGGGCGTCACCGGTGAGGTCGCTCATGACCTGCCAACGGATGGCCGGGTCAGAATCGAGGAGCCATTTGATGTGCGCGGGCCGAGGTGCGTAATTGTGTAGGCGCATTGGTCGGTTATAGCACGTGGTGTGTGAGTTTTGCCCTGTGCGCCGAGCGGCGTTCGCTCACGTCGGCAGCTCCGCTGTCGGCACACGGAAGTATTCGAAACGAGATCCATGGGGATGCGAGGAGCTGGCTAGTCGGCGCGGAGGGCGGTGATCGGGTCTACGCGGATGGCGCGTAGCGATGGGGCTAGGCTGCCGGCGGCGGTCATTAGCAGGCAGAGGGCTGCGGCGATCAGGAAGGTTGCTGGGTCTCCTGGGGTTACGCCTACTAGCAGGGCGCGCATGGCTTGGCCTGCGGCGTAGGCTAGCGTCAGGCCTAGGAGTACGCCTGCGGCGGCTAGCACCAGGCTCTGCTGCAGCACAATTCTCAAAATGTCGCGGGGCTGGGCGCCCAGCGCTACGCGCACGGCGATCTCAGAGGAGCGATTGGATACGCTGAAGGAGAGCAGGCCGTGGATGCCGATTCCGGCTAGCAACAGGGCTAGAGCGGCGAAGGCTACGATGATGCGGACCTGAACGCTGCGCGGCGCGGTGTTGGTTTGCACGATCTCGGCCAGGGTGCGGACGTTCGAGATGGGTTGCTCGGGATCGGCGTTGCGCACGATCCGCCACACGGCGGGGAGGAGTTGGCCGGGATTTCCGGAGGTGCGGATTGCCAAGTCTTTGGGGATGTAGAAAGGGAAGTAGCCGTCGGGAACCTGCTGATACGGGAGATAAACCTGCGGCTCACTACTCCGCTCCAGGCCGCGGACGCGGACGTCGCCGACCACGCCCACAATGGTGCGATCGTAGTAGGCGAATTTGAAATGGTGGCCTAAAGGGCTTTCTCCCGGCAAGTAGCGGCGCGCGAAGGAGTCACTCACCACGGCGACCTGCGGGCGGTCCTGGGCGTCGGATTCGTTCATGTTTCGTCCGGCGCGCAAGGGGATTTGCAGAGTACTGAAAAATCCGGGAGTGATGAACCGCAAACTGGCGGAGTGTCCTACGGCGCGGTCCAGCGTTTTGCCATCGATGTCGACTGGCCAGATGCCGCCGCCCATGGTCATCGGGAGGAAACTGATGTACGCCGCGTCCGAAACGCCCGGCAGCGCGTGAACCTGCGAAAGTACCTGGCGGTAGAAAGCGGTGCGTTTCGCGACCAGGTCGTACTTCGGCAGCGGAAGAGCGGTTTGCAGGGTCAGCACTCCGTCGGTCCGGAATCCGGGGTCCACCGACTGGATGCTGATCAATGCGCGCAGCAGCAGGCCGGCGGAGATTAGTAGAACCATCGACAACGTGACTTCGATCAAGATGAGCGCGGAGCGCAGGCTGGATTTTCGTCCGGTTCCCGCGCGCGAGCCTTCGCGCAAACCTTTGAAATCGCTGTCGCGCGAAACGCGCAGTGCCGGCAGCGTTCCGAAGCCGATACCGGTTAGGGCGGTGACGATCCCGCCGAAGCACAAAACGCGAAGGTCGATCGACGGCACGCCCGGGACGGGAAGGGAAGGAACCAGCCGGGTGAGAATGGGCAGTGCCAGATAGGCGAGGAATACGCCCAACACACCGCCCAATAAGGAAAGGACCATGCTCTCGGTGACCAGTTGGCGGACCAGGCGTTCGCGGCCGGCGCCCAAGGCGGTCCTCACCGCGAGTTCCTTGTGGCGAGACAACGCGCGGGCGAGCAGCAGGTTCGCCAAATTCGTGCAGGCGATCAGCAAGACGCACAGCGCCGCTCCAGAAAGCGCCAGAATCAGCAAGCGGGATTGATCGGAGAGCTCATCGTGCAGGGCGTTGACGGTCGCGCCGGTGTTTTCCAGTTCTTTGGGGAATTGCCGGCGCAATTGTCCGGCGACCAACGTCAGGTTGGCGCGGGCCTGCGGGAGCGACACGCCTGGGCGGAGGCGCGCGACGCCCTCGAGATAATTGTTGTTGCGATCGGAATAGGCGGACTCCGTGAATTGAAACGGCATCCACAGCTCGACGCGCTGGTCCGGGAAGCCGAATTGGGCCGGCATAATCCCGATCACCACGTAGGATGTGCCGTCCAAGTTCACCTTGCGGCCCAACACTCCGGGATCGCCACCGAAGGCCTTTTGCCACAGAGCGTAGCTGATCACTGCGGTGAGGGGAGCGCCGGGCTGGTCGTCCGCGGAAATGATCGGACGCCCGAGGAGCGGCTTTACGCCCAGCACCGCGAAAAGATTTCCGGTGACTGAGGCGGCTTCGATGCGCTCTGGGGTGCCCTCGCCGACGAGATTGACGGAACCGGTTGCGACGGCGGCCATATCGTCGAAAACGGTGTTGAGCTTTTTCCAATCGCGATAGTCGGCGGGCGAGAGTTCCATTTCGCGATAGCCGGGGAGATTCTCCCAGACCTTCACGAGCCGGTCGGCGGAGGGAAACGGCAACGGGCGGATGAGCACGTAATCGGTAACCGAGAAGACTGCGGTGTTGGCACCGATGCCTAAGGCCAGCACCAGGATCGCAACTGCGGTGAAGCCGCGCGCGCGGCCGAGGGTGCGCGCGGTGTAGCGAAGGTCTTGGCGGAGGATGTCCCAATGTACGGCCGGCGCGTTGCGGAGTACGTCCCAGCTAGCGGCCAGCCAAGACGTCTGGCGCTCGGCAAAGACCGCGCACATCTGCTGGCTATATTCGGCGCGGAATGAGGCGGGATACAAATGCAGGAGCGCGCGGTAGAAACGCATCAGGCTTTCGCGGGGGCGAAGCCCATGCCACGCGCCCATCGAACCAGTTTAGCCAACCGCGTGGCTTCGGCCTTGGCGACGGCGGCGCCGAGAGGCGTGATGCGGTAATAGCGGCGGCGTTCATCGTCGAGCTCGGGAGCGGGGCGCTCGCGGGTCTCGACGAGGAGGCCTTGCTCTAACATGCGCTGGATGGAACGGTAGAGTGTGCCGGCACTCAGCTTGAGTTCGCCGCCGGTGCGCACTTCTACGTCCTGGATGATCGCGTAGCCATGGCGATCTCCTTCGGCCACGGCCATCAGAATGTGCAGGGTGGCGGCGGGCAAGGGCAAAAAGGTCTGCGGAAGTGGATCTTTGGTTGGTGTGCTCATAGGAGTCCAGTATAGCCACTGTGGCTATATGTTCAACGGGAATTTCTGTGGTGTGGCAGTAAGCTTTTGGCCTAGGCCGCCGCCGTTTGCGGCTGGGTGCCCCACGTGTCGGTTTCACACGTGGGTTCTCTAAGTCAGTTTTTGAATTACGGCGTTGCGGTTGGGCATTTCTCCGATTCTGACGTTGTAGTACCGCCGTAGGCCGCCGCCCGCGGCCCGGCATTTGTCCCTATGGACCCCGCGCACTAGAACCTTCACCACACCAAGAACAGCTGGAAATCAAAAACGCAGAAAACCCACGTGTGAAACCGACATGTGGGGCCCACTTCGCTTGGCTCAGCTGCACCCCCCACGTCAATCCTAACGCCCCCGGCTATCGCCGTATCTGACATTGCAGTAGCGCCGTAGGCCGCCGCCGTTGCGGCTGGGCGCCCCACGTGTCGGTTTTACACGTGGGTTCTCTAAGTCTGTTTTTGAATTACCGTCGTTAGTGTAGGTATTGGATTCCCGTCAGGATTTGTACGTAATTTGCCGTTTGCCTTCTCCACCAGCGCGTTGCGGCGTGTACGATGTTTATGGTTAGCGGGCTTATTTACGCAGTTCGCGGAGAAGACTATCCGTTGGAGGTTGCGAATCCTTCCAATGCCAAAAGATCTAAAACGGATCTACGGTCAAAAGCACCTGCACTTCGTCACGTTCAGCTGCTACGGCCGCCGTCCGCTGCTAGCAACGCCGCAAGCGAGAGATGTATTCGTCACCGCCCTGGCGGTAATTCGCTCGCGCTACCGCTTTCAAGTCATTGGATACGTGGTAATGCCCGAACACGTTCACCTGCTGATCAGCGAGCCCTCAGACTGTACCGCATCGACCGTCCTAAGAATCCTGAAGCAGCGCGTAGCACGAGTGCTAAGAAATCCCCGCCCGAGCGACTCGGCGCTCGGGCCTTCGCCGTCCTGGGTAGACCGCCGAGACACCTTGCCGACTTTTTGGCAACCGCGCTTCTATGACTTCAACGTGTTCACCTTCAAGAAGAAAAAGGAGAAGCTAGCATATATGCACGCCAACCCAGTGAAACGGGGACTGGCCGCCAACCCCTCTGGCTGCATCTGGAGCAGCTCGTCGCTCTATGAACAAGGCATACCCGGTCGAGTGCCGATCGGCCCCGCTGACTAGACCCGCCACGATTAAAGCAACCCGAAATCAAAAACGCAGAAAACCCACCTGCGCAATCGACACGTGGGGCACCCACTTCGCTGCGCTCAGCACCCCAACTGCGGCGGGCCTGCTGCGGTGTCTCGCAGACCCTGGGAGTGTTCGATTCCGAGACGGGGCTTGGCGAAAACGGGCAGCTTGGGATTGAGCGAGGATGTAAGTATTTTGTAATGTGTGGCTTGCGGCGGACTGGATTGTCATTCTCGTGCATGCATATAGGGTGTGGACTGCGGAGGTGGGCATGGGAATGTTTTGGAATGATTTGCGATTCGCGTTTCGGACGCTTTGCAAGAGTCCTGGATTTGCGGCGGCGGCGGTGCTTACTTTGGCGGTGGGCATCGGGGCTAATGCCGCGATCTTTAGCGTGGTGAATTCTTTGTTTTTGCATCCTCCGGGAGTTCCGAACGCCGATCGGGTGGTGGCGCTGCGCGCGAAGTACGACAAGATCGGGCTGATGAACATCGTGGTTTCGCCGCCGGACTTTGCGCAAATTCGAGACGCGCACGACATCTTCGATTCCGCGGCGATCGAGACGCAAGGCGACTACAACTATTTGGCCGACGAGGGGCCGCAGCGGCTCTTGGGGGCGAACATCACTTGGCAGTGGTTCGAGGTGTTCCGCGCCAAGCCGGGTCTGGGCCGCACGTTTGTGGCTGAGGACGACCAGCCCAACGCCAATCACCAAGTGGTGCTCGCACACCGTGCGTGGATGCGATGGTTTGGCGGCGATCCGAATGTGATTGGCCGCACCGTGCAGCTCAACGAGCAGCCTTACAGAATTATTGGGGTGATGCCCGCGGACTTTGAATGGCCGAGCCAGACCGACCTGTGGGTTCCTTTAGGTCTGGACCCGGGCGAATTCCTTCCCGCCAATCGCTACAACGAGAACTACTTTGCCGCCGCGCGGCTTCGCCCGGACGTAACGCTGGCTCACGCGCAAGCTTTCTTGCGAATGGTTGTGCAACAGGATTATCAGAACGATCCGGGCGGAAAATTCGCGACAAATGCCGGCTGGGGGATGTTCATCGTCCCGCTGAGCGAATTTGTATTCGGACAGGTGCGCACACCGCTGCGCATTTTGCTGGGCGCGGTGGCTTTCGTGCTGCTGATCGCGTGCGCGAATATAGCCGGGCTGTTCCTGGCGAAAGCGACCGGAAGGGCCAAGGAATTCGCGATCCGCTCGGCGATGGGAGCGCAGCGTTGGTCGCTGATCCGCCAGACGCTGGCGGAGAGTCTGCTGCTGGCGGTGGCAGGAGTCGTGGCGGGACTGGTGTTTGCGAGCTTCGGAACCAAGGGCCTGATGGCGCTGGCGCCGGAGAATCTGGTGAGCGCAGTGACCGTCCCCATCGACCGCTTCGTGGTGCTGTTCACCGCGATCATCGGGATTCTCGCGGCGCTGGTATTTGGGATTGTGCCGGCATGGACCGCATCGAATGTGGATCCCAACGATGCGCTCAAGGAAGGCAGCGGAGCGGTTACCGGCAGCCGGTCCCGGATGCGCCTGCGCTCGGTCCTGGTGGTCAGCGAAATTGCGCTGGCGCTGGTGCTGTTGGCGGGCGCGGGATTGCTGCTGAAGACGCTCTCGAATCTGGGGCAGATCAACCCGGGGTTTCGGCCGCAAGGCGTGATGACGGCCGCGCTGGCGTTGCCGGATACGAAATACAACACTCCGGAAAAACAGATGATGTTCTTTCAAACCGTTCTGGAGCGGCTGAAAAATGCTCCAGGCGTCACGGCCGCCGGTGCGGGGTACCCATTGCCATTCAGCCGCACCGACAGTTCCGCATCCTTCGTGGTGGAAGAACATCCCACCCCACCGGACGCTCCAGGTCCGCACGGAGACATCCGAAATGTAACACCCGGATATTTTTCGGCGGTGGGTATCCCGATCTTGCAAGGCCGCTACTTCACCGATGAAGATCGCATGGGCTCGCAGCCGGTGACGATCATCGACGAAAATTTGGCGCGGCAATACTGGCCCGGAGAAGATCCCATTGGCAAGCACCTTCGCCGCAACACCCCCGAACCGTGGTTCACCGTTGTGGGCGTGGTCGGTCATATCCGGTTCAGCTCGCTGGCCGGCGAAGAGGAATCAGGCCAGGACTCGCGGAGCGCCACGAAGGGCACCTACTACCTTCCGATCTATCAGACCAAGGCCGCGGTTGCGTTCCTGGTGGCGCGAACTCCCGGCAATCCCGAGAGCCTGGTCGCATCCATCCAGGAAGCGGTCCGTGCCGAGGATGCGCATCAACCGGTGCATGACTTCAAAGCTATGAATGGGCGCATTCGGTCTTCGCTCGGACCGCAACGATTCGCGGTGACGCTGCTCGGAGTGTTTGCGGGGATTGCGCTGCTGCTGGCCGCGGTGGGGCTGTATGCGTTGATCAGTTTCTCGGTGGCGCAGCGGACGCGGGAACTTGGGATACGGATTGCGTTAGGTGCGGCGCCGGCGGACGTGCTGCGGCTGGTGGTGGGGCAGGGCATGAGGACGGTGGCGGCCGGGCTGGCGATTGGGTTGGCGGCAGCGGTCACGTTGAACTACTTGATGCGTAGCTTGCTGTACGGGGTGCGGGCTGGGGATCCGGTTACTTACCTTGGCGTGGCGGTGGGGCTGGGTGCGGTGGCGCTGCTGGCTTGCTACGTGCCGGCTCGACGCGCGATGCGGGTCGATCCGATTATTACGCTACGGTATGAGTGACGGGACGGCAAAGACAGTGCCTTCGATGCCCAGTGGAATTGAATGTTCGAAGTCAGAACGCCCACCCTTCGCAAAACTCGCGAAGAGTGGGGCACGCGGAAAAGATAAGGGCGTCGAACCGTAGAGGCAACGGCGAAATCAAAACACCCACCCTTCCCAAAACCAGGAAAGAATGGGGCACGCATTATAAAAGGGCGCCCTTTCGGAGTAGGCTGCGGTTGCGGTAGTTCGTAAAACAGACCGACGCCTGACGAAAGGAGCACCCTTATGGATAGTGTGAGATATGTGGGTTTGGATGTCCACCAAGAGACGACCTCGGCGGCTGTGCTGGATTCCGAGGGTCGGCTGGTGATGCAAATAACGTTGGCCACCCTGCCAGCGCGATTCTGGATTTTGTCCGAGCATTGCGCACAACGGTGCATATTACGTTTGAAGAAGGAACTTACTCGGCATGGCTGTATGGTCTGCTGATCGGGCGGGTCGCTCGAGTGGTGGTGTGTAACCCGCGGAAAAACCCGATGCTCAAGGTGGGCAACAAGAATGACCAGCACGACGCGCTCAAGCTGTCCGAAGCGTTGCGTGGCGGACTGCTCTCGGCGGTTTATCACGGCGACAACGGCTTGGCCACGGTCCGGGAACTGGGCCGAAGTTACACCACGCTGACCGCCGACACCACCCGGGTGATGGGACGGCTGAAAGCGGTCTTTCGCGGCCGAGCCATCGCCACCGCAGGCAAGAAGCTGTACCACCCGCGGCATCGCGGGGAGTGGTTGGCGCAGCTCGGCGAACCCGGCTTGCGCCGGCGCACCGAACTGTTCTATCGACAGCTCGACGCCTTGCAGGCGCTGCGGCACCAGGCGCGCCAGGAGTTGATCGCACACTGCTTGGATGCCTCAGCCGCTACGGAACGAATGCGAAACCAGTACCGTGGGGATTTGCAAGTCCCGCTGGATGATCACAACGCTCTTGCCCATAGCGATCGCGCTTCATCCCAAGGGGGCTGGCTGCAAAGAATCCTCCTGGGCTGCCGGAGGGGAGGTGTTTTCTCTTGACATCCCCTTTTATAGAACCCAAAAAGCATGAAAGCGTGAATCAAACCCCAACCCCAAAGCCGAAGGCAGACCCGAAGTCAGAAACTAAGCAAAATGCCGTGAACGCGTGCTCGGCGAGCCGGAGCCGCGTTCACGGAATTGTAACAATCGGGTTGCGCGGTTCGTGCATAATGCACGCCGTTGGTGGTTCTGGTGATGCTGCGCCGATAAGGAGCGGAGCCGATGGCGCTGTTTTCTTTTCTCGACCGCGAAAAATCCGTTGCGCATCCGGGATTTAGCCGGTGGCTGGTTCCGCCTGCGGCGCTGGCTATTCATTTGGCGATTGGGCAGGCGTACGCGTTTAGCGTGTTTAAGATTCCACTCACGCAGCTTATTGGAATTTCGAAATCTGTGGATGGGGATTGGAGGCAAACGCAGATCGCTTGGATTTTTTCGTTGGCGATTGCGATTCTGGGGCTCTCGGCGGCAACCTTTGGGAAA
>Ga0302324_100024954_pt1 | contig 11493 bp, 10 predicted proteins | sample Palsa_T0_1_FD_201949 | JGI IMG/M metagenome (GOLD analysis project Ga0302324, IMG submission 201949) | Peat permafrost microbial communities from Stordalen Mire near Abisko, Sweden - Palsa_T0_1 | ecosystem: Environmental > Terrestrial > Soil > Palsa > Peat permafrost | place: Sweden: Abisko... | reverse complement strand
CCGCGCCCAGCAGATTTTGAGCCGGCACCCGACAATTCTCAAAATGGACTTCCGCCGAATGCGACAGCCGCATCCCCATTTTGTCTTCGTACCGCGTGATTCGGAATCCCGGAAAATCCGGTTCCACCAGAAACGCAGAAATACCTTTTCCGCCAGCCGAAAGGTCAGTCTTCGCAAAGACGATGTACACGCCCGAAACGCCGCCGTTGGTCACCCAAATTTTGGTGCCATTCAGAACATATCCCTCGCCCCGCCGCTCGGCCGAAGTCTGAATCGCGGCAGCATCCGAACCAGCCTGCGGCTCGGTCAGGCAGAAAGCCCCCAGAATTTCCCCGCGCGACAATCGCGCAAGATATTTCGCCTTCTGCTGCTGCGTCCCATGCCGCAGGATCGGTACCCCAGCCACCGAATTTGTCACCGACAGCGCCACTGCGGTGGACGCGCACACCCGCGCCACTTCCTCAATCATTATCGCGTAAGCAACCGTGTCCGTCCCCGCCCCGCCCCACTCCTCCGGCACCAACATCCCGCAGCACCCCAACTCCCCAAGCTTCCGAATCTGCTCCGCCGGAAACGTACCGTCGTGGTCGTACGCGCGCACCACCGGCCGCATCTCCGCCTCCATAAATTGGCGGACAGTATCCCGGATCAAAAGGTGGTCGCTGCTGAGAGAAAAGTCCATCGAGACGCAAAAACGATGCTAGCACAGGCCACCAGAAGCCCCAAACGCAGGAGGTGACCTTCAAACGTGGTGTTCGGATTCGGCAATCGAAGGCGAGTGGACCAACACGTCGGCTGATTCTCCCTCAGATATACAAGCAACTTTATCGAGAGTTGGGTTGCTGAGCGAAGCGAAGTGGGTGCCCCAAGTGTCGATTTCACACCTGGGTTCTCTACGTTTTCGACTTGGAATTGGTCATTGCTGTGGTTCGAGTGAGCAGCGAGAGCCGCAGGTGTTGGTGTAGGATGGCTGAGCGAAGCGAAGTGGGCGCCCCACGTGTCGATTTCACACCTGGGTTCTCTACGTTTTTGACTTGGCCTCGCGCCCCGACAATCGTCCCAAACGAACCGCCACTCCAAACTCACCACCACAACCTCAACGTTCCCGAATCGAATTCCCGAAAAACCACCTTAAAGTTTCAACAATTCCCGAAGCCTCTTCGTCTGCGCCCGGCTGACCGGAATCTCACTAGCCCTCTTATCATTCATCTTCAGCATGTAACTCGACTTAAACCAGGGCAGCACTTCCTTAATCTGATTGATGTTCACCAGGTACGACCGGTGCGCCCGCCAAAAAACGTCCTCATCCAAAGTATCCGCCAGCTCCTCAATCGTCTTGTAATTCGAAACGCCTTCCATATCCCGCGAAAAAATCGTAATCGTCCCGTCCTGAATCGACGCATACACCATCTCTTCCGCGTCCAGCAGCAACAGCCGCGTCTGCGCTTTCATCAGCAGTTTGGTCTTTTGCGCCGCCTTGCTGGCTGCGCCCGCGCCCAGTTGCCCCTGCAGTTGCGTGACCAGCGTCCCCAGCCGGTCCACCGCCGAAAGATTGGAATCGAGCACCTTCTGCGCCCGGTGAATCGCCTTGGCGATCCGCTCCTTATCAAATGGCTTCAACACATAATCCACCGCGTTCACTTCAAACGCCTTCACCGCGTAGTGATCGTAAGCCGTGGAAAAAACGATCTGCGGCATCTTGATCTTCCCCGCCAGCAACTTCTTGATCACCCCGAACCCGTCCAGCCCCGGCATCTGCACGTCCAGGAATACCAGGTCCGGATTGTGCTCCCGAATCAGCGCCACCGCCTCCAGCCCGTTCTTGCCCTGCGCCACCACGCTGATTTCCGGAAAATTCTTCAGCAAGTAAGCAAGCTCGTCCCGCGCCGGCCTCTCGTCATCGATAATCAGCGCATGAATGGTCACCAGCGCAAGTATAGGTGAACGCCACAACCCAGGGCAACAAAGTGGACCCGCTACACGCACACCCAGCAATGAGATAAAATGCGCCCAGGGAGCAATCAAACTCGATGCCAAAAACAAGCTTCAAGCAGCACGCCGCCCGCAAATCCGAAAAAATACTCAACCAAGAGACCCTCTATCACGGCCCGGTCTTTGACGTCCGCCGCGACCACCTCATCGAACCCAGCGGCCTGGAAGTCACTCGCGACGTTATCGTCCACCCTGGCTCCGTAGTAGTCCTCCCCATTTTCGACGACGGCCGCATCCTGCTCATCCGCCAATACCGCCACTCCGCCGCCCAATACCTGTGGGAGCTGGTAGCCGGCCGCATCGACCGCGGTGAAAAGCCGGTAGCCGCCGCCCGCCGCGAACTCTCCGAAGAAACCGGCTACTCCGCCCGCCGCTACAAAAAGCTCCTGCACCTCTATCCAACCCCTGGCTTCGTCCAGGAATCCATGCACATCTTCGCAGCCCAAGGCCTCCGCCAAGGCCATGCCCATCCCGAAGCCGACGAACAAATCGAACTCCGCATCCTAACCCTCAGCAAAGCCGAAAAATGGATCCGCAACGGCACCATCTGCGACGGCAAATCCGTAGCAGGCATCCTCTACTACTCCAAAATCCGCGGCGGCGTGAAGTAAGGTTGCCTCTAGGGTGCGCGCCCCGAGGGAGCGTGATTCTAAGGTCTGCGCTCCGCAGGAGCGTGGGTGCCCCAGGTGTCGTCTTCACACCTGGGTTTCTCCAAGTCTCTTTCTGAATTTGATCTTGCTCTGAATTCCGCCGCCCAACCTCGCCTCTATCTTTCGGTTTTTAGCGCCCCGTGCAAACGGTATAATCCCCCCATGGAAAACCGCGACGTAGCCCGCATCCTGCGCGAGACCGCGCAACTTCTCGAAATCGACGGCGCGATAATCGGCCGCTACCGCAGCTACGAAAAAGCCGCCGAGCTCCTCGACGGCATGCACGAACGCATCGAAGACATCGCCGCCGACGGCAACCAGCTCACCGAACTCCCCGGCATCGGCGACAACATGGCCGCGCACATTCGCGAAGTCCTGAAAACCGGCGAATACGTCCTGCGCACGAAGTTGCTGAAGAAGTTCCCACCCACCCTGCTGGACATCCTCAAGCTCCAATCCCTGGGCCCCAAAAAAGTAGCCTTCCTCTGGTCCCATTTCAAAGCCGCCACCGTGGCGGACATAGCCAAGCTGGCCCAGGAAGGCAAGCTTCGCGATTTACCCGGCTTCGGAGAGAAAAGCGAACAAAACATCCTCAAAGCCACCACCTTCTTCAGCAAATCCTCAGGCCGCTTCAAGATCAGCACCGCCGAAATCGCAGCCGACAAAATTTCCGCGCATATCCGCAAAGCAGGCCCAGCAGTAGAATCAGTCACCCCGGCAGGCAGCCTGCGCCGCGGCAGAGAAACCATCGGCGACCTCGACCTGCTGGTCACTCTCGCCCCCGGCCACGAAAAGCAAGCCGATATCGACGCCCTCGCTGAACACATCCTGAAACTCCCGGAAATCGAAGAAGTCCTGGCCCGCGGCGGCAACAAAGTAAGTTTCCTGCTGGTCAGTGGCCTGCAAGTAGACGTCCGGCTCCTCGAAAAAAAGAATTTCGGCGCCGCACTGATCTATTTTACCGGCTCCAAAGAACACAACGTCACCCTCCGCGGCCGCGCCAACGACATGGGCTACACCCTCAACGAATACGCGCTAACCACGCTCAAGGGCGCCCGCAACGTCGCCAGCAAGACCGAAGAAGACGTATACGCCAAGCTCAAGCTCGAATGGATTGCCCCCGAGCTGCGCGAAAACTCCGGTGAGATCGAAGCCGCCGAAGCACGCACCCTCCCCGACCTGGTAACCCTGAAAGATATTCGCGGCGATCTCCAAATGCATACAACCGCCTCGGACGGCAAGAACACCATCGAAGAGATGGGCGCAGCCGCCCGCGACCTGGGCTACGAATACATCGCGCTGACTGACCACTCCAAAGCAGTCACCGTCGCCAACGGGATGGACGACAAGCGCACCCTCGAGCACATGAAAAAAATCCGCGCCGCCCAAAAGCGCCTCGACGGCATCCGCTTGCTCGCAGGAATCGAAGTCGACATCGTGAAAAACGGCGCCCTCGACCTGGCCGACGAGACCCTGGCCCAGTTGGACGTAGTAGTAGCCTCCGTCCACTCCTACATGAACTTAGATCGCTTCGAAATGACCGATCGCATCCTGGCCGCGATCGAAAATCCCTACACCCAAATCCTCGCCCATCCCACCGGCCGCCTCTTGCTGCGCCGCGAACCTTTCGACTACGACATGGAAAAGATCCTCGACGCCGCCAAAAAGCACGGCGTGATCGTCGAGACCAACGCCTACCCCGACCGCCTCGATCTCAAAGACATCCACCTCCGCCAGGCCAAGAAAAAGGGCGTGAAGGTGGTCATCTCCACCGACTCCCACTCCACCATCAATCTCAACTACATGAAATACGGCGTCACCACCGCCCGCCGCGGCTGGCTCGAGAAGTCCGACGTAGTCAACACCCTGCCGCTCTCAGCTTTCCTGGCAGCTCTCCGCCCCAAGCCCCAGGCGAAGAGCGCAGCCGCGCCCCGTGGCCGGTAGTAACGTATGATGCGAGCGCTATCTCCGAGCGGCCTGGCGCAATCATTCCTGTTCGTCTCGGCCGAGCCTTTGAATAGCGCCAGGAAACACGGAACTTTTTCGACCCGACCTTCGTTCCTTATAGCGAGGGTGGAGGAAACACACATGCTGACCAGTTGCTCCCGGCAACCAGACTTCCCGTTGGAATCAGAAATCATCGCGCGCCCGCGCTTCGGCCGCAGGCTTGCGCGCAATGCATTGCGTTTGTTGTGCGTCCTGGCTATATCCTTGGCAGCTCTGGCCGCAGCCTCATCAGCCAGCGCCGAACAGTGGACCAAGAAGTACACCGTCAGTGGCCGGCCGTCCATCCACGTGGCCACCGACGACGGCAACATCAACATCCTGCCCGGCCCCGCAGGCGAGATTCAGGCTGACGTACAGGCCGAGGGCTACAGCATTCCCGGCGACGTCCACGTCAGCGAAAGCCAGGTCGGCGACGCGGTGCGCCTCGACGTCAAAGTGCCCTCGATGCACTTCCATCTTTTCGGCGGTAGCCACACATCCGTAGCGATTACCGTGCACGTCCCGTCGGGTTCGGATCTGGATGTATCCAGTGGCGACGGCAACGTCACCGCCCAGCCAGTAAGCGGAAACATTCACATCACCACCGGCGACGGCAATATCACCGTCACCGGACTCAAGGGAAACCTGAAGCTGCACACCGGCGACGGCCACATTCAGGGCGCCGATCTCGACGGCACCTTGGCCGCCGATACCGGCGACGGCCGCGTGCAAGTTCGCGGACGCTTCGATTCTCTCAATCTCAAATCAGGCGACGGCAGCATCGACGCCGACGCGCTTGCAGGCTCCAAGATTCCCGAGGGTGGCGGCTGGACGCTGCACACCGGCGACGGCCGCGTGAATCTGCGCCTGCCGGCCGACTTCACCGCCGACCTCTCGGTCCACACTGGCGACGGTCACATCAGCTTGGATTTTCCCGTGACCGTAGCAGGATCGCTTAGCGGTTCCTCAATCCACGGCAAAATGAACGGCGGCGGCGGCCCGTTGACGGTAACCTCCGGCGACGGCTCGATCCGTATCGAAAAGATCTAGCGCCTGCATCGCACGCCCTGGAGCCAGCGCACCAGGCGGAGCGGGCCCGCGCGGCCCGCTCCGCTCCCCGGTGGGCGATCGTCCCGGATCACCCCTACAGCAATTTCCTCGCCCATCTCCATTAGCACCCGCGCTCCTGCCAATCCAAATAGGAGTAAACTCCCAGCAGTCGTTTTAACGTAAAAGGGGCGGACATGTTCCTAATGGCAGTCTTGAGCGTGGTAGTTCTAGTGGTCTTAGTGGCGAGTCTGCCCATCTGGCCGCACAGCAAGTCCTGGGGCTTTTATCCGATCAGCGGCGTCAGCCTGGTAATCCTGATCATCCTGTATTTGGTTTGGTCTGGCCGATTGTAGGCCAGCAATTTCGAGCGCAGCGCGCGCACGCCCGTACCACAGCGCGCCGCTACTGAAACAACTTCAAGGAATTCAGCAGCGTATTGTAAACGCCCCAGGCCAGCGGCACGCCCACAATCGTCCACGCCACCAGCAACCTAACCGCCGGCGACTTCCGCGAATTCGAATCATTACCCATTTATCCGCTCCCGCTTCGCTCTAGTTTTATGCTGTTGGTGTTCAGCGCCCCGTGCTACCGGAGATCCAGTATTTCTCCGCCACCGGCCGCACCATCAAATTCGCCACGAACCCGATCACCAGCAGCCCCACCATAAAGTGCAGCACGCTCTGATACGCCGCATCCTTAGCCACACCATGTTGCAACTGACTTTCCCGCATGTAATTCACCAGCACCGGACCCGCCACCCCGGCCACCGACCAGGCTGTCAGCAACCGCCCATGAATCGCGCTGACGTGATGAGTCCCGAACATGTCCCGCAGATACGCAGGAATCGTGGCGAACCCGCCGCCATACATCGAAATCAATATCGCCGCGATGCTCACGAACAGGAACACGCTGTTCAAATGGTTGGCGCCAGTAAGCGGCAGCACCCAGTACAGCACCGCGCCCAGCGCCAGGAAAATGAAATAAGTAGGCTTCCTTCCGATGTAATCGGAAATCGAAGACCACAAAAACCGTCCGCCCATATTAAAAATACTCAGCAGCCCGACAAACCCCCCAGCCGCCACCGGGCTAATCGTGCCCTTAAATAATTCCTGAATCATCGGCGACGCCTGCTCGATGATCCCGATTCCAGCGGTAACGTTGGTGCACAAAATAATCCACAGCAACCAAAACTGAGGAGTGCCAAACGCGGTATTCACCTCGACGTCATGCGTGGTGATCATCGCCGCAGGCTTGACCGCCGCCGTCCAGTGCGCGGGCTTCCATCCTTCCGCGGGCACGCGAATCGAGAAAACACCGAACATCATGAACAGAAAATAGAGCGTGCCCATCACCAGAAACGTCTCGCCGACGCCCGCGTCGGTCGCACTACGAAAGTGACCCATGAGTTTCACGGCCAGCGGCGAGCCAATCATCGCGCCCCCGCCAAAACCCATGATCGCCATTCCGGTCGCCAGCCCAGGCCGGTCCGGAAACCACTTGATCAGCGTGGACACCGGCGAAATGTACCCAAGCCCAAGGCCAATCCCACCGACGAATCCATAACCAACATAAAGCAACCACAGCTGGTGGGTCGCCACCCCGAGATAAGAAATGAAAAAGCCCAGCGCGAAGCAAACCGCCGACGCGAACATCGCCTTGCGCGGTCCCGCGCCTTCCAGCCACTCTCCGAACGTAGCCGCAGAGAGCCCGAGAATCGCAATCGCCAGTGAGAAAATCCAGGCGATCTGCGTTTGCTTCCAATCGCCATCCACCGATTTCGAAATTCCGATCAGCTGGGTCAGCGGAATCTTGAAGACGCTGAACGCATACACCTGCCCAATCGCCAGGTGAATGGCCAGCGCCGCAGGAGGCACCAGCCAGCGGCTGAAACCCGCATGCGCAACAGATTTATCTCGGTCAAGAAAGGAAAACAGGGCCATCGCCTTGGCTCCTTATCCGCGCGGCGCGACGACAAACGCCAGCGGCGTGCATTATGCACCCACCACGCCAGCCGATTGTTACATTTCTGTCACATAATTCGGCTCTGGGCGGCAGCGGACGTGTGAGGGTGTTGACTCATGCTCCTACGGTTTTACGCCATCGCCGCCCCACATCACTCGTACCGCAGCGTAATAATTGGATCCACTCGCGTCGCCCGCCGAGCCGGAATGTAGCAAGCCATCAGCGCCACCACCGCAAGCGCCAAAGCCACGCCGAGATATGTCACCGGATCGCCAGCGTGTACGCCATAAAGCAAGTTGCGCATCAAATAATTCAGGGTAAGCGCCGCGGTCAACCCAATCGCCAGTCCCGCACCGACCATCCTCATCCCCTGCACCACCACCAACCGCAGCACATCCCCGGGCGCCGCGCCCAACGCGATCCGAATTCCCATCTCATGCATTCGCTGCGCCACCGAGAAACTAATCAGTGCGTACAGCCCCACCGCCGCCAGCAGCAGCGCGATGCCCGCAAACACCCCCAGCAGCGTCACTGCAAATCGCTGCGGCCCCAGCGACGCCACAATCCGCACGTCCATCGCCTTCAAGTCATGCACCGGCTGATGCGCATCCTCGGCGCTCACCGCTGCCTGGATGGCCCCGCCCAGGCTCGAAGGGTCTCCCGGCGTTCGCGCCACCAGAAAACCAGAGCGCGCCTGCGTCTGATAGATCGGGAAGTAGTAAGTTCCCTTCCCGGCGCTCCGCATGCCCTGGCCCGATTGCTCATCCCCGGCGAGCGTGTTGAAGCGGATGTGGCCAACCACACCGACCACCGTCCACCACGGACCGCTGGTGCCGTTCCGCAGGTGTTTGCCGATCGGATCCTGGTTCGGCCAGTATTGCCGTGCCAGATTTTCGTCGATGATCGTCGCCAGCTGCGTTCCTTTCCGATCTTCGTCCGTGAAATAACGTCCTTGCAGGATCGGAATGCCCAGCGCCCCAAAATATCCCGGGGTCACATAACGGACATCGCCGTGCGGACCCGGATCGCCCGGCGGGGCGGGATGATCTTCGATCGTAAACGATGCCGAACTGTCGCCGCCGCTGAACGGCAACGGATACCCCGCTCCGGCCGCGGTCACTCCCGGCGAATTTCTCAGCCGCTCCAGAACAGTTTGAAAGAACATCATTTCTTTTTCCGGCGTGTCGTATTTCGTCTCCGGCAGCGCCAGCGCCGCGCTCATCACGCCTTGCGGCCGAAACCCGGGATTGACCCGTCCCAGGTTGGAGAGCGTCTTCAACAGCAATCCAGCGCCCGCCAGCAGCACCAGCGCCAGCGCAATTTCGCTCACCACCAGAACCGACCGCAACCGCATCCGCGTCCGGCTGCCGGTGACCGCCGCGCTGCCTTCCTTAAGCGCGTCATTGGGATCCACATTCGACGCGTGCCATGCCGGTACAATCCCAAAGACCAGCGCCGCAAAGATCCCAATGCCTGAGGTAAACAGCACCACGAAGCGGTCGATCGGCACCGCCGTCGCGCTGGCCAAATTCTCCGGCGCCAGTGCCAGCAGCCCCTTGATCCCAAACGCGGCAAACATCAGCCCCAGCACCACTCCCGCCGCGCCAAGCAGCAGGCTCTCCGCTAGCGTCTGCCGAATCAGGTCCCAGCGTTGCGCTCCCATCGCCGCGCGAATCGCAAATTCCTTCGATCGTCCCGTCGCCTTCGCCAGGAACAGCCCGGCAATATTCGCGCATGCGATCAGCAGCACAAACGCCACCGCGCCCAGCAGTATTCGTAGCGGCGTCCGCACCTCTCCGAAAACAAATTCGCTCAGCGGAACCACAAACATCCCCCATCCCGAATATTGCGCGAATTTTCCAGTCGGATCGTTCTGAATGTCCTGCTCGACGATCATGCCCACACGCGCCTCGGCGCGCGCCAGCGAAACGTCCGGACGAAGCCGCGCCGCGACGAAATAATTCTCGTTGTAACGATTGGCGGGAAGAAATTCGCCTGCCTCCAGCCCCAGCGGCGCCCACAGATCGGTCTGGCTGGGCCATTCGAAATCCGCCGCCATCACCCCAATAATCTTGTAGGACTGCTCGTTGAGCTGCACGTCGCGCCCGACGATATTCGGATCGCCGCCAAACCAGCGCATCCATGCGCGGTACGCGAGTACCGCCTCGTGGCTGGCCTTCGGCTGGTCGTCCTCGGCCATAAACGTCCGCCCCAGAATCGGCTTGGCGCGAAACACCTCGAACCACTCCCAAGTAACGTTCGACCCCACCAGCCGCTGCGGCCCCTGCTCGGTCAGGTAGTTGTAGTCGGATTGCAGCATCATCGCCGCCGAATCGAATACTTCCCGCGCGTCCCGAATCTGTGCAAAATCCGGCGCCGACACCACAATATTCATCAGCCCAATCTTCTCGTACTTAGCCCGCAGCGCCACCAGTCGATCGGCGTGCGGGATTCCCGCCGGATGCAAGAACAGCGAATTCACCACGCTAAAGATCGCCGCATTCGCACCGATCCCCACCGCCAGCGTCAGCACCGCCACCGCCGCAAACCCAGGGCTCTTGGTCAGCGTGCGAGACGCAAATCGCAAATCATTCCAAAACTTCCCCATAAGCACCTCCCAAGGTCCCTCAATACTCTATGCACGAGAGAGGCAATCGAACCATTAGCTAAGTAACACATTTCAAGGCAGTTGGGTGCCCGTTCGATTCCAAGCTGCCCGGTTTCGTCACGGGCCGTCTCGGAATCGAACAATCGCAATGTCCGTTCAGTGATCGTTTTGACCGATTTCAGTCGGGTGAACGCTGGATGTAGGCCTCCTCTTCCGATATTGCGCCGTAAATGGCTTGCCGGAGGCGCGCGACGAAGGCGGTGGCACGTTGTTGGTCTTCCCCTTGGTGTTCACCAAAGTTTCGTAGCGATTCGATCAATTTCTGTTTATTAATATCAATCACTTCGAGGTGGGTATCTCTACCGTGTTGCGATTCAGTTTCGGCGCTTTCGACGCAGTGCTTGAAGAAGGGCGGGATGGTTATTTCCTGGTCGGAAGCTGGATCGAGCGCGCGGCTGGGAATCCTGTTGACGGTTTTCCTAATTTCAACTGGGGCGTTTCGGTGCTTGGCACTCATGGCACGTTCGAGGCGGGTAGCGGCGGGCATGACGCCGTGGCTGGACATATTGGTCTCCTCAGCTCGTTCGAGAATGTTTTCATAGAGGCACATGAGATTGCGCAGGCGGACTGCGAATAGCCCGGCCGCATGGGCGTGACGGTAGATGGTGCCGCGGTCGCGAATTCCGAATTCCCGGGCGATCAAAGCGGGGCTGCCCCATTCGATGAATCGGAGTTCGATCCACGGGCGATCGGGATGGTGGCAGACGGTACATCTGCGTGAATGGAACGGATCGAGTGGGCGGAGTGCGGAGGTGTAGCCGGAGGTTGGTGCGAGTGACGCGGCGTTTCGACTGCGTTTTGGTGCAGGCATTTTGGTGTGCCTCCTTTTCGCCCGAACCTAGCAGTTTGGGGATCGGGTGAAAGGATGAATTCCTGTGGTAATTGCGGCGGGCGGGTGCGGGGCAGACTGAGCGAAGCGAAGTGGGTGCCCCAGGTGTCGATTTCACACCTGGGTTCTCTACGTTTTTGATTTGGAATCGTTTTGGTGACGGCGGTTCGAGTCACCGGGGTTTATCGGCACTCGAATGGCCGCGGCGGACGGCGCTAGCGACATCAGACTAGTCTGTTCTTGAATTACCGCCGTTGGTCAGCTTTTAGGTCTCCCTCAGGATTTCTACGTAATTCGCAGTTCGCCCTCTCCACCAACGCTCTCTCAAATGTACGATATTCGCAGCTCGCGCGTTT
>Ga0302324_100024953_pt1 | contig 11493 bp, 13 predicted proteins | sample Palsa_T0_1_FD_201949 | JGI IMG/M metagenome (GOLD analysis project Ga0302324, IMG submission 201949) | Peat permafrost microbial communities from Stordalen Mire near Abisko, Sweden - Palsa_T0_1 | ecosystem: Environmental > Terrestrial > Soil > Palsa > Peat permafrost | place: Sweden: Abisko... | reverse complement strand
CATCGAATATCCATGCCAATATCCTGCCCTTAGCCTGCATCTTTCGTGATCTTGGCTGGATGGTGTGGCGCTGCAGCCGCTTTTTCGGTGTGCGGGCGTGCCTGGCGGCCCTGCTGTCGCGCCGGGTGGGCGGGTTCCACGTGCCCGGCCGGCCAGCCGGACAGGTCCGGCATGCCGGTGATCTCCGCTACCCAGGGCGCCAGGGCGGACTTCGCCCCCGGCGTCATAGGCAGGAGCCCACGCACGCGCGGGCACCTTGAGGATGGCCGCTTGCACCTCTTCGGTGATGGTGAACCCCACCGAGTAGGCCAGGCGGCGGCCCGGGCGGGTCAGCCAGTCCAGGAACTCACGCGTGCCGCCGCCAGAATCGGTGCGGATCAGCACCCGCCGCCGTACCTGGCGGGGCAGCTGGGCCAGGGCCAGCCGGGCGGCCTGGATGTGGTCAGCAGCCGTGTCCGGGCCGGCGTTTCCTGCCCGCAGCAAGATCGTCAGCGGCTCCCCGGTGCCTTCGGCGCCATGATCAGCGAAGACCGCCAGCGGGTGATGGCCATAGGTTTTTACACGTCGGTGCCGCCTGCTCTTTCTCCGAGCACGCCGTCACGATCGTCGCGTCAATATCGACGGTCACCAGCCCATCGGTGCCAGGCGCCGCATCGCCAGCCAGTTCCCAGGCCCGCGCCCGGGCGGCGGCCCGCGCCGCCCGGATGGCCGTCAGCGCCCGCGGCGCATCGGCGGCCAGGCGCGCCACCAGCCGGGCGACCACCGGGCCCGATGCCACTGTTGACGGCCTAACTATCTGAGTGTCCTGGGCGGGTGCCCGGCCGTGTTCTTTGACGATGTCGCTTCCCGGTCTGCTGCGGGCGGGTCAGGATCGTGGTGTCCCGTTGAACGTGAGGGATCCCCTCCTCGCCTTCGGCCCGACGATCACGCGGTGGAGCCGGTCGCACCGGGGGAGGCCGGAAGGGGGGCCTGACCCCTTCCGGCTAGCGTTTTGTCCGGGGCCGAGAGCGACACCCCGGCGGCGATAACGACGTGCTGGTGAGCGCCACGACGGCGACGCCGACTCAATCGCGAACGAGTTTCAGTGCCAGCCTGGGCACGGCAAAGGATGCGAGAAAGATCGGCAAGAGCCTCTTTCCGGTGCATCGGAAGGCGACGATCTCTTCCTCGGCGGCGTCGAAGGTTTGAGTGCTGCTCGAGTTTCGTCCATTGCGAACTTGCAGGGTGTGACGTCCAGGCTCGACTGGTATCTCGATCGTGTGGTTCATTTCGACCGACCCGGCCCGCTCACCGTCGACCACGACATCGTACGTGCCACGACGGACCTCCGCTCCGATTGCCCTATGCGTCAACTTCAGCGTCGCCGGCATTTGTTGATCTCCTCTTGTTTCTGAACGGCGCTTCGCTGGCTGCTCGGCGACGAACGCAACGTGCCGCCGGCCCGGGGCAGCAGGTCGACGTGGTGCCGGTCGCCGCAACCGCTGGCGGCACATCCTCGAGGTCGGGAACGCCCTGTTGCGCCGACCGCGAGAAGGGATCCGAGGCGGTGTCGCCCGTGGCCATCGTATGGCCGTGCCCGCTTGCGGTGTCGATGCGTACGCGGCGGCCGGCCGCGGGCCTATCGATGACCGACCTCTGGGTCGTCGCGTTGCTCGCAGGCTCTGGCGCTGCCTACGCGACGACGTACATCGTCCTCAACCTGCTGAGTTTCATTCTTGCTATCGCGCTCGGCGCTGTCCTGTGGGTTCTGGCTGATCGCTGACCGTGGTGCCCATCGGGGCATTGCGGAGAGCCCACCGGGAACGCGATGAGTTCAGGCATGTCGGACGCATCGATGGTGGACGCGCTGCAAGGCCCCCGATGCGCCCGTCCAGTGGAGTTGGCAAGAACGTTGCCAAAAATCTATTGGCTGCCGACGATTGTCGCGGGTGACGGCTACCAGATGCGGGCCCGGGTGGGCGTCACCCGGATCACGTGCGGGTAGTCGGCGGCGAAGCTCTTCGGCGTCCAGCCGTAGGAGTCGATGAACGACTGGTACTTGCTGACAACGGCCGGTACCTCGTCGGCGGAGGGTCCGCCCGGGTCGATCAGGGCGTCGCCTTCGAAGATGACGTTCCCGCTGCCCCGCCCGTCACCCTCCAGATGCAGGGACACGTGCGGGTTGGCCGTGATGTTGCGGTTCTTCGGCCCCCTGGCGGCCCCGTAGATCAGGAATTCGCCGTCCTGCCACAAGAACCAGACCGGGGTCGACTGCGGCTGCCCGGACGGGGTGACCGTGGTCAGCCAGATGATCGGCTCTGATTTCAGGCGGCCGTCGGCGGCAGCGTGCTTCGGCTTGTCCGGATCGAGGATTGTCATGCCGGCTCCAAATCTGTTGGCTGCCGACGATTATGGCGGGCGATGATTACTGCGGGCCGGTGGGTGCGGCGGAAAAGAACCAGTTACTTAGCTGCTGCGGTGTCTGGCCGGTGTCGTTCGCGGCAGCGAGAATGTCGAAGCTGGTGCTGGTCCAGATCATCTGGCTGGTGCGTTTGATGTCCTCGTAGCAGGCCCACATCCCGCCGATCGGTCCGGTGGCGAAGGCGTAGGTCCCGCGCCGGCCGCCCTGATCGCAGGTTCCGCTCTCGCTGACCCCGCCGGCGTAGTGGCTGAACGCGGCGTTCAGGTCGGTGACCCTGTTGTACCGGTAGTACTCCACGCGCGCGGGAGCCCCGCTGCCGCTCGGGACGCAGGTGATCGCCGTGACCAGCCCGGTCATCGGGGCCGCGGTGAAGGAGCTGCAGGTGCCGACGAAGGCGGGCGGCACATACGCCGCCAGAGCCGCTCCGGCGGCGCTGAGCGTCCCCGGGGACGCCGACGGTGCGGGAGTGGCGGATGAAGAGGCCCCGGACGGCCGGGCTGACGCCCGGCTGTGAGCCGCCGCGGGCGGGCCGGCCATCAGGTTCGGGACGATTGGAGTGAATATCCCCGCCGCCGCAATGCCGAGCAGGACCACGGCGCCGACGGCGAGCAGGGCACCGAGCCCGCGCCGGCTGCGGGCGCTCGGGGCGGGCTGGGCGACGGGCCGGGCCGGCTGGGCGGCCGGCTGGGCGGGCTGGGCGGCCGGCTGGGCGGGCTGCGCGGCGGGCTGGGCGGGCTGCGCGGCGGGCGCTACCCCAGACCCAGCGACGGACCGAATGGTCGCGATGGGCTGGGTATCCGTCTCGTCGATCAGGCTCAGCCGGGGCGGTTCAGGCATGGCGGTCGTCCCCTTGGCGGTCGCGCGCGGTCCGGAATAATCCGCTACTAGGCAGAGCGCGCCAGCTCAGCCTTGATACAAACCAGCCGCGACAAAGCCCAGCCGTGATACACGGCCGTGGCCACGTCAGGACGACGACGGCAAGGCGAATTCCTCCTGCCACTGGCGCGGGTGCGCACGTAGCTGGCCCGGGCGGAAAGTTCCCTCCCTAAATCGGTTACGTCCTGCGATCAGATGGTCACTAGGTGCATGATGGGGGGAATCCCGTCGGAGGGCGGCCAGCGATGACCGGGCACGATGACACCTCCGGATCCTTGCGGGCTCTGGCCGTGCACCTGCGCCGGCTCGGCTTGCGGGCCCGCCTGGGATCCGGTCCCTGCCCCGCACTTGAGGTGAGCAACCCGCTGTCTGCCGCGGTCTCAGCGGCGGTCGGTGTCGCGGGCGGGTCCTTTGTCGCCTTTGATGGCATGGTGCTGGGCCCGGCGGGCGAGCCGCGGGCGGCGGCGTCCCGGCTGGGACACCTGCTGGGGCTCATCCGCCCGTGAGCACACCCCCCGCCATCCGGCTGGGTGCCGGAACCGCCGTTCCAGGCGCGGAAGCCGGCAACGGTGGGAAAGACCAGCAGCGTCCGGTCCAGCCATACCGGCCGCTACCTGGCCCGCATCCGGTTGTTGCGCGCGTTATGCTCCACTTCGGCGAGGCCGAGTGCCTCCAGCACCGGGGGCACGTAGTTCCCGAACCGGCCCCGCAGGCCCCTCTTCAGCCCATACCAGCCGCCCACCGGGTTGCCCGGAGAGCGGCCCCACGCTTCCACAGTGCCCTCGGCGGCCGGCTTCTGCTCGTCGGCGTTGCCGAGCGGAATCCAGCCGCCGTGCTCCTTCAGCATCGCCTGCAGGTCCTCGATGCAGCGCAGCTGGTACCGCAGTTGCGTGCCCCCGACCTGGACGACGAGCGCGGCCGGATCGCCCTCCTCGTCACACCAGGCCTCGAAGTCGGACCTGCCCGGCGGCGTGCTCAGGATCCATGGGTCGGCGGCCGTTCCCGACCCGGCGACATTACTACTCATCGTGTGCGCCCCCTTTGATCGCGGTCGCTGGCCAGTATGTCAGCCAATACCTGACATCTTGTGTCGTGAATTCGGCTTATCTTTGGTCCCATGCGCGCCAGCCGGCTCGTCACGCTGCTGGGCCTGCTGCAGGCCCGGGGGCGGATGAGCACCAGCCAGCTGGCGGCCGAACTGGAGGTCTGCGAGCGCACCGTACTGCGAGACATCGAGGCGCTCGGCAGCGCCGGGATCCCGGTCTACGCCACCCGGGGACGGCACGGCGGATTCGAGCTCCTGGACGGGTACTCCGGTGAGCTGGCCAGCATCCATCACCGGAGTGAACCCGCGCCGCCGGGGCCGGACGGCGTCCAGCGGGCGCTTATCCGGCTGTCGCCACGGGGCCGGCGGCTCGCGGCGCTGCTCGGGCGGCCCGGCGGCCTGCACCTCCGCCGCCAGGCCTCGCCGCCGGCCAGCCGGCCGGACTGGACCGAGGCCTGGGTAAGGATCGGCGCACCGGAGGTCGCAGTGCTCGACATGCTCGCGCTGGGCGCCGAGGTCGAGGTGATAGAGCCGCCCGAGCTCCGCGCCGAGCTGGCCCGGGTCGCCCGCCAGATCGCGGACCGGCACGCCGGGTGCACGGGGGGACGGCCGCGAAAGGCCCGTATCCCCGGCGAAGCCTAGAGCGGCTGCCAGTCGCCTTCCAGGCGGTACGCGATCTGGGCCGCACCCCAGTTCTTGCGGCCGAAGTCCTCCAGCGGGGCGCGCTCGTTGTCGCCACTGGGATCGTAGAGCCGGCCTATCGCGAGCCCAGCCCCGCCGTCCCCCACCAGGCGGAAGAAGCGGCCCGAAGTCAGCGCCTCGCACACGTCCGAAGGCTCGGCCTGGTCCGGCCCGGATTTGCCGACGGCGGACGGCTCAGCCCCGTCGTACCCGGCCAGCAGATCCTCGGTGATCACCCAGCAGTAGGGGGTCGTGAGGGAGGAAAACTCCTCGACGAGCGCGTCGGGCACGGTGCCGGATTCCAGCTCCGGGTCACCGGGCGTGTTCGCCAGGCGGCTGTTGTCAGGAGCCATCCCTACGCCACCGGGGTCCGCACCATCCGGGCTGTCCAGCTGATCATTCACAGGCTCTCCGTCCCGTCCGGTACCAGGGGCTGACCTGTACGTCAGGTGCCCGGATCTGCGGAGGATATGCGCCGGCTCGCCAAAGCCCGAGCCCGGTTAGCGGATGCCGTCCCAGCGGGCCCGTTCGTCACCAGCGGGGTCGTCGGCCACGGTGAGGCTCTCGGCGAGCAGGCCGGTGGTGCGACGGCCGGTGTCGTAGGCGGCCCAGCCGGGATCGCCCCGCGTGATGAAGTCCACCCAGACCCGGTGCGCCTGGTCCGCGACGGCCTGGGACGGTGTGTCGCCGATGCGGGGGCGCGTCTCCGCCAGGCCCACGTTGCCGAACATGAACGGGATCTCCACCCCGTGACAGGCCCCGAGCCCCTGGTTATCCGCCGGTGCGGGATAGTTGAAACGGTACATCCAGGTATGGTCGGCTCCCCCGGTCCTACATCTATCTCGGACTCATCACCAGCGAGCACCCCGACCCGAACCTGGCGGCGCGGGTCATCAGCGCCCTGCTGCCGCGGGGCGCCGCAGCCTGACCAGCACCGCTCGCAGGGCGGTGACCAGCGGCGTCGGCGACCCGGCCGACGGCAGAAAGGTAACCTCACCGGGTGGAAGAATTCGACGTGGTGGTCCTCGGGGCCGGCTCGGCGGGCGAGTGGGTCGCGGGCGCCGCCGCTGCTGCGGGCCGGTCGGTCGCCCTGGTGGAGACGCTGCGGGTGGGCGGGGAATGCCCGTACGTATCGTGTGTCCCGAGCAAGGCGGTCCTGCGTTCCGCGCACGCCCGCGGGGTCGCGCGCGGCCTGACCGATCTGGGCGCCACGTCGGTGCCGGTGACCCTGGACGACGACGAGGCCGCCTACCGGGCCGCGGCCGCCCGGCGCGACCGGCTGTCCGCCGGCCGGGACGACTCCGGCGCCGCGGCAGAGATCGAAAGACGGGGCGCGACGCTGATCCGCGGCCGGGGCCGCGTCACCGGCCCGGGCGTCATCGACGTGAACGTGAGCGGCGGGGACGGCCGCCAGCTCGGTTACCGCGACCTGGTGATCGCCACCGGTTCACAGCCGGCCATCCCGCCGGTCACCGGCCTGGACTCGGTGGAGGCCTGGACCAGCGACCGCGCGCTGTCCGACCCCACCCGGCCGCGCTCGCTGATCGTGCTGGGCGGCGGCGCGGTGGGCTGCGAGCTGGCCCAGGCCTGGCCCGGATGAACACCGACGGCACCCCGGGCGGCGTGCTGGTGCTGGTCGCGGACCGGGCCCGGGAGGTGCTGGCCGGCGCGGCGGCGGTCGGGCCGGGCGCGGACGAATGGATCTCCGAAGCCAGCGTGGCCATCCGGGCCAGCGTCCCGCTGCGGATGCTCGCCGACGTCGTGCACCCGTTCCCGACGTTCGCCCAGAGCTACGAGGTCCCGCTGCGCGACCTGGTCTCGCAGCTCAACCCGACGTAGCCCCGGCCGCGCCCGCCACCAGGGTCAGCGGGGTGGCAGCAGGATGGCGCCGACACCGGGAACCGCATTCGCCCGCGCCTCGGCGAGCAGGGCCGCCGCCGCCTCCTGGCCGGTCTCCCCCGTGCGGGACATCCGCGCCGCGACCAGCCCGGTCACGACCGGGGTGGAGAACGAGGTGCCGCTCCAGCGCGCCATGCCGTAGAAGTTCCGGATGTCGCCCTTGTAGGGGTACTCGTGGCATTCGTACGGGCCGGTCGCGTAGGCGTTGACGAGATCCCGGCCCGGCGCGTAGACATCGACCCAGCCGCCGTAGTTGCTGAACCGGGCGCGGCCGCGCCAGTCGGCGCCCAGCGCGCCGACGGAGACCATCTCCGCGTAACTGGCGGGATATGTCGGCTCCGGAGACTCGTGGTTGCCCGCCGCCACGATGCACACGACACCCTGATACTGCCGCAGCCGTTGGCGGAAACTGTCGAAGCCCAGCGGGGGCAGGTTTCGCCTGGTCACCCCAGCAATCGACAAGTTGAACACCTGGGCGCCCCAGTCCAGGGCCCGGTCGAGCTCCGCCACCAGGTCGGATTCCAGCACGCTGCCGGCGACCTTGAAGACGTTCGAGACCATGACATCCGCCTGCGGCGCCATACACCGGATGATGCCCGCGACGAAGGTGCCGTGCCCCGCGTACGGCGGAATCGTCGTCTCACTGTCCAGGGTTATCCCGGCCGGATCCCAGTCCTGCACGGTTCCGTCCGGATCGGTCGCCCGCCGGACGCCTTGCAGCCAGGGGTGACCGGATCCGCCGTCACGGAGTAGCCCGGTATCCGCCACGTAGACCCGGATGCCGGCCCCGCCGTTCTCCGGGCACACCGAAGGGTACGGCTCGGTGTCGTAGTACGCCGCCTGGGGTTCCGTGGCGGGGCACGAGCCGACTGGGGCGACGGTCAGCACGTGATCCGGCGCGGCGGCTCCGGTTCCGAGCTGCCGCTCGATGTCGGCGAGTGCCGCCGGGACCGCAGGGTGCGTCCCGACGTTGGTACTCTTCACGAGCGATATACCCGGAGCGATCCGCTGGACCGCCGCCGTGGAGAATTCGACACCGGGATTGAGGATCCCGTGGACGAATTCCAGGTGCGCGTCCTGGACGAGCAGCTGGCCCTCAGCGTACATGTAATCGATTCCGCGGTCATCGGCCGCGACGACGTTGACCACAACTGGTCGTTCGGCGAAGGCCTCCACGATGTGGTTGACCTGATGCTTGATTCTCTCGTTCAGTTGGCTGTCCCAGCTGTGTTCTTGGGGCACGATTCCCTCGCAATGATGGACGCCAAAGCCTGGCCAGGCCGGGGACGTCGAGACAGCCAGCGGCTACGCGGCCGCGGGCAGTCCACGGCACCGGCACCTTTAAAGAGTTCCGCAAAGCGGATTTGATACACCGCAAGGGACATTATCTATCGGCCCTGGCGTCACTTTACGTGCAAGGTCGATCACAATGGCCCGGACCTGCCGGGCCGCAGGCAAAAGCCTATCCCCTCGGGCCGATAACCGATAGGCGTCGCCAATGCGGGCCTCTACACTCAGCCTTGTGTTGAGAAAGACCGCCGGTGACGAAGGCGGCCCGGCAGATATAACGGATCTGCTGCTGCTTTCGTTGTCACGTCCCCGCGATGCGCTACAGCGGGCACGCATGATTCTGGCGGGGCACCCAGGCCCTTATGAGGCTTCGGTGGCTCATCAGGCGGCGGGTATCGTGCTGCGCGACTTCGGGGATATCCACGCGGGGATCGGCGAGTTCCGTGCTGCGCTGCGCGCGGCCCGCCAGACCGGGGTGACGGAACGCGAGGCCGATGTGCTCGCCGGCCTGGCCAGCGCGCTCGTCCACGCCGGCCGGACCGCGGCCGGGCTGGCTAGCTTCGACCAAGCCCTGAAGCTGTCCACGGGCGCACAGACCGGACAGGTGCTCCAGCGGCGCAGCGCTGCCCTGCTGGCTCTCGGGCGACACGCCGCGGCCCTGGACGATGCGCGCCGCGCGGTCGCCCTCCTGCGGCGGACGGATGACAAACTCTGGGGCGCCCGCTCGATGACCGCACGGGGGCTGATCAACCACGCGATGGGATTCCCCGTCCGGGCGGACGCGGATTTCGCCGCCGCGGAACGTTTGTTCGCCGAGACCAGCCAGGTCCTGGAATCCATTTACATGGTGCACAACCGTGCGCTGGTCGCCTTTTCGCTGAATGACATCCCGGCGGCCCTGGCCTACTTCGACGAGGCCGCCACTCGTTACGAGCCGCTGAATGTGCTGGTACCGGACTTCGCCATCGACCGCTGCGTCACGTTGCTGGCGGTCGGGCTGGCCCGCGACGCGCTGGGCGAGGCGGACACGGCGGTCGCCGAAATCGACCAGCAGCACGGCCAGCCGACCAAGAAGGCCGAGCTGCTGCTGATCGCGGCCAACGCCGCACTGGCCGCGGCGCAGCCACAGACCGCCGTGGACCGGGCCCAGGCCGCGTACCGGCTGTTCCGGGCGCAGCGCAGCAGCGAGTATCTGGCCCGCACCAGGCTCGTGCTGGCCCGCGCGAAGTACCGGACGGAATCGGCATCACCCCGGTTGCTGCGCGAGGTCATCCGAGTCGCCGCGCAGCTGGCGAAACTGGGCTCCGACGACGCCGCTCAGGCGCATCTGCTGGCCGGGCGGGTGGCGCTGGACCTGGGCCGCCCGCACGACGCCGAAGGCCATCTCCTGGCCACGGCCCGCAACAGGCGGCGCGGCCCGGCGCTGTCACGGGCCAGCGGCTGGCTCAGTGAGGCGCTGCAGGCCGAGGCGGCCGGCCAGCAGCGCCGTCTCTGGGCCGCCTGCCGCCGCGGGCTTGAGGTGCTGGACGAGTACCGGTTCACCCTCGGCGCCTCCGAACTGCGGGCTCAGGCCACCGCGCACGGCGCCGAGCTGGCCCTCCTGGCCCAGCGTCAGGCCGTGCGCACGGACCAGCCGCGGCTGCTGCTCGCCTGGAGCGAACGCTGGCGCGCGACCGCGCTGGCGGTGCCCGCCGTGCGCCCCTCGACCGACGAAGGCCTCAACGCCAACCTGGTCGCGTTCCGGAGAGCGACAGGCCAGCTGGAGGAGGCCCGGCACCGGGGCGCCGCGACCGCGAAGCTGGAACGGGACCAGCAGCGGCTGGAGAGCGCCGTGCGCGCCTGCGCGCTACGGGCCCGGGGCGACGCCCGTCCCGCGCCGGGCGCCGTCAGCACCGCCGAACTGCTCGGCAGCCTCGGCGCCGCCCAGCTGCTGGAGATCGTCGACGTGGACGGGCTCCTGCACGTGCTGGTGTGCGGGTCGGGCCGGGTGCGTCATTTCACCGCGGGCCGCACCGAAGACGCCACCCGCGCGGCCGACTTCGCGCGTTTCGCTCTGCGCCGTCTCGCCCGCGACCGGCCCGGAGCCGACCCGGAAAGCGCCCTCGCCGTGCTCAAGGCGGCCGGGCCGAAACTGCAGGACGCGCTGCTGGGCCAGGCCGAGCGATACCTGGGCGACAACCCAGTCGTGATCGTGCCGCCAGGGAAACTGCACGCCATCCCGTGGGCCCTGCTGCCCTCGCTCACCGACCGGATCGTCAGCGTCGCCCCGTCGGCCAGCGCCTGGCTGCGCGCACGAGCGGTCCCGCCCCCGGACCATCACCGGGTCACCCTCGCCCGCGGCCCCGGCCTGATCTCCCGCGGCGCTGAGATACCTCTGGTCGCGGAGCTGTATGACGATGTGGCGGTGCTCACCGATCGCTCCGCGACCGCGCAGAAGGTGCTGAACGCGCTCGAAGGCGCCTGGCTGGCGCACATCGCCGCGCACGGGACGTTCCGGGCTGACAGCCCGCTGTTCTCCTCGATGCGGATGCAGGACGGCCCGCTGACGGTCTATGACTTCGAGCAGCTGGACCGCGCGCCGTACCGGCTGGTGCTCCCGAGCTGTGATTCGGCGGTCCAGGCCCCCGCCGGAGCCGACGAGCTGCTCGGCCTGGTCAGCAGCCTGCTGCCGCTGGGCACGGCCGGGATCATCGCCACCGTCGTCCCGCTGAACGACCACGCCGTCGTACCGGTCATGGTGGACCTGCACCGGTGCCTGCGGGCCGGTCAGACACTCGCGGAATCGTTGCGCAGTGTCCGGCGCGGCCTGACCAGCGATCCGGTCCAGCTGTCCACCGCCGCATCCCTCATCGCGCTCGGCGCCGCGTAGCCGGGTGCCGTCCGGTCGGCCGGCGGGCCGTTGGTTGGCCCGCCCACGCGGGTCCGGCGACGCTCACAGCGCGATCCAGTCTGTCGCTACCTCTGCCCCGTCCTCGGTACGCCAGTGCAGCCGGAAGGGCGTAGCCGGGACGGGCTCGACCAGGAAGCAGCCGATCTCGTCGGTCAAGATCTGGGTGCTGCCGCTCGGCTGGCTCTGCACCTGCACGGCTGTCCCGTGTGGCGGCACGAGCTGGCCGAGCAGGCGATCTCCAATGACTTCCAGCTCCAGGCAGAAATGCGCCGACGCCAACGTGAGAGCCCGGATCGAGGCGGCCTCGGACCGCGGTCCCGCGGCCCAGTGCGGCTCGCGCGCCGAGTCGTAGATGAGCCGGGCGAGCTCCGCGCCGGCGTCACGGCGTCCGCCCCCCGTGGCGGCCCCGCG
>Ga0302324_100024951_pt1 | contig 11494 bp, 5 predicted proteins | sample Palsa_T0_1_FD_201949 | JGI IMG/M metagenome (GOLD analysis project Ga0302324, IMG submission 201949) | Peat permafrost microbial communities from Stordalen Mire near Abisko, Sweden - Palsa_T0_1 | ecosystem: Environmental > Terrestrial > Soil > Palsa > Peat permafrost | place: Sweden: Abisko... | reverse complement strand
CGACAAGCTGACCATCATTCCCGATCAGCCCAACAACATCACCGTGCAGATGGCTATCGGCGCCGCCACTGAAACCGTTACGGTCGATGCCTCCACCCAGCCAATCCTCGATACGGCTACGGCGGACAATGGGCGCACCATCACTGAAAATGAAGTCCAGCACATGCCATCGTTTCAACGCGACGTAACCAGCCTCATTCAACTCGCGCCAGGCGTACTGGCAGACGGCGCGCAGAGCGGCGGCGGCGGCGGATTTCAGGCGCCCGGCACGGAGACAGGAGCCTCATCCGGCGGCGGCGGCAATCTAGGCCACTCCAGCAGCATCTTCGCCACCGAAAACGGAGCCTCCGCCAACGCCAACGGCGGCCAGTTCGAAAATAACTCCTATACCGTCGACGGCATCAACACCGTGAGCGCAGTCTGGGGCGGCTCAACGGTCGTCACTCCCAGTGAAGACTCGGTCGGCACGGTGAAAATCGTCACCAACACCTACGATGCCGAAAACGGCCGCTTCAACGGCGCCATCACTGAGATTACCTCCAAGAGCGGAACCAACAGTCTTCATGGTAGCTTCTTTACCCAGATCGTTCGTCCCGGTTTGAATGCGTGGCAGCGCTGGAACGGCCCGGCGTCCGTAGCGTCGACGGACCCAACCACTGGCGCCAAGCTCACACCGGAACAACGCGGTCTCCAGCGGGATGAAGATCGCTACAACCAGTTTGGCGGCAGCTTTGGCGGCCCTATCTGGAAGAATAAGGTCTTCGCTTTCTTCACGTACGAAGGGCAAAGCCAGACCGTTCCCACCACCGGCACGGGTTGGTATATGACTCCCGCGCTTACCGCCTTAGCGCCGGCCAACAGCATTTCCTCTACCTATCTCAACTTCAAGGGATCCGGAGTGCTCGGCACGGTCATCGGCTCCGCAACCTGCTCAGATGCCGGCCTCACGGAAGGCGTCGACTGCCGAACCATCGCCGGTCAGGGCCTGAATGTCGGTTCACCGCTCACCTCCGGCCTTGGCAAGCAGGATCTCGGCTGGGTAGACTCGTCCAATCCAGGTGTCGGCAGCGGACTTTCAAACGTCGCCGATATCGCCTTATATAGTTTGAGCAACCCAACCAGCAGCGACTTCAAGCAGTACAACGGACGCCTTGACGCCGATGCGACCTCCAAGGACCACCTCACCTTTGCCATCTATTGGGTTCCGACGTCTACCACCACCTACAACGGAGGTCTGGGCTACCAGCTCTTCAATCACTCCCAGGTCAACGACGCATTCTCGCTGATCTGGAACCACATCTTTTCCCCGACGTTCCTCAATGAGGCCCGCGCCAATGCCGCGGGATGGCGCTACAACGAGCTTGCCAGCAATCCCCAGGCGCCCTTTGGATTGCCGCAGGATACCGTGCAGCAATTTGGAAACGTCAGCCTCGGCAGCGTGGGCGTTTCAACGCCAAACCACCTGGACCAGTGGACTTTCGGATACAAGGACGTAGCCACCAAGGTCCTCAAAACGCAAACAATCAAATTCGGCGGCGACTTCACTCGCCTCTACTACCTGAACGATCCGCTTGGAACCCCCAATTACAGCTTTTACAACCTGTGGGACTTCATCAACGATGCACCCCAGGGCGAAGGCGGAAATTTCCAGGCCACCACCGGCATCCCCGGCGGATTCCGCAACGACAACCGCGAAAATCTCTTCGGAGCATTCTTTCAAGACGATTGGAAGGCAACTCCCAACCTCACCCTGAGCGGCGGCCTCCGCTACTCCTACTTCGGACCCATGACCGATAAAGACAACAATATGGGCGTGCTCACCTTCGGCAGCGGCAGCGCGCTCTTAACCGGCATTACCATTCGCACCGGCATCGATGCGTGGCAGGCGCAAAAGGCCAACTTCGGGCCCGAGGTCGGCTTCAACTGGAGCCCGAACTTCTTCAAAGGCAAGCTCGTGGTGCGCGGCGGCTATGGCCTGAACTATAACCAGGAACAGATAGCCAACGCCAACAATTACGATGGCAATCCTCCCGGCACAAGCGGTCTCCCCGGCTCCAGCCATAGTCCTACACAGATCAACCCGAATATCATCTACGCCATTTCGAGCAGTCCGACCAATGCCTTCGGCTTTCCGCCCAACCCCAACGCCATCACCACCTTCAACTCCGCCGGCTTGCCCACGGTTGGTAGCGCAAATCTCGGTGGACTGCCGGTCCATATGCCTACCCAGTATGCGCACCACTACTCCCTGGACACGGAGTACGACCTCGGCCACTCCCTGATCGCCAACCTCGGCTATGAAGGCAGTGCTGGCCGTCATCTGATGTATGACTACGACGCCAACGGTCTCGCCGATATCACCGGCGCGCCGCTGAATCCCCTCATCAACAGCATCAATACCTTCGGCAGCAGCGGCACGTCGAACAACAACATGATGCTCGCCGGACTCAAGCATCAGTTCGCGCACACCTTCTCTGCCGAGGCGCAGTTTACCTGGGCTCACAGCATGGATACGAACTCCGGTCCCTATGACCGCGACCCCTATCTCTTTAACCCCGGCTACTCCGTGGGACGCTCGGCATTCGACGTCAACAAGAGCTTCAAGTTATTCGGCGTCTGGCAGCCGGTCATCTTCCACGGCGCCCACAACTGGGCAGAGAAAGTCGCCGGCGGATGGACCCTCAGCGGCATCATGAGCCTTCACTCCGGCTTTGGATGGACCCCGGTCTGGACTGCGCCTCACCAGTTTTATTGCAATACCTGCAACTACGGCTTTCCGAGCCTGCGCCCGCACTATCTGGGAGGAGCGGGCAACAGCACCAGCAACGATGCTTTCAAGACCGGCAGCAACTTCGCCAACATAAGCGCCGCGACAACCGGATCGAATAACAACGAGTTCCAGGATAACTACTTCGAGATTCCGAATTTTTCAGGCGCCATCACCGACCTTCCCGGCCAGTCCACCAACATCTACATGCCGGCTCCCGGAATCGATCGCAACTCGTTCCCCGGCCCCGGATATCGCAATGTCGACTTTACATTCGCCAAGGCATTCGGCCTGCCCAGTACGAAGATCATTGGCGAGAATGCCAAGATCGAATTCAAGGCAAATATGTTCAACGCCTTCAACATCCTCAACATCGACCCCAGTCGCCTCAATACCAACATTGGCAATCCGGAACTCGGTCAGGCTCAGGCCGCTCTCGGTTCCAGGAGCGTCGATATCCAGGCGCGATTCAGCTTCTAATCGAACCTTCCAGACAACGAAAAGGGGTGCGCTCGCCGCACCCCTTTTCGTTTTGGAGTAAATCGGCCTGATTACAGGAAATAAATCTTCCGACGCAGCGGAATATTTTCTATAGTCGGAGACAGAGGTCGAGATGAACACCCCGATCGATACACTGACTCCCGCCGAAGCTGCCGTTGTGTCCCGTGTCACGGTGCGCGATGTGCATCGCATCATCGATGAGCACATCCTTCCGGAGAGCTTTTACAGCACAGACAAGACCCGCGGCTTCACGAGCCAGGCCTGCGTCTTTATCTCGTTTTACTTCCGTGCCGCAGACCGCCTGACCTCCGAAGAGCGGCAGCGCACCATCCGGATTGCGAGCGAACCGAACGGCAGTTCCCGCAAGCGGCTTGTGAAAGATGCGTTCCTGACGATCGACCTCGAAACCTTCTGGAAGGATGTGGAAGAGAACCTCGAACGTCTTCAGGCCGCGCGAGCGATGGTCGTCAGCGATCCAGACATCCTGAGTGGAACACCCGTCGTCAGGGGCACCCGTGTTCCGGTCTACGACGTTGCTGCTTCCGTTTCGTCGGGAATTCCAATCGACCGGATTCTCGCAGCTTATCCCAGCCTGCACCGCGAACATGTGGACTTGGCAGCGATGTATGCCGAGGCCAACCCACAGCGTGGGCGTCCACGTCCGCGGGCTGCCCTTCCCGCCCACGCAGTTGTCCTGACGCAGCGAAAGAAGCGGCGAGTCCCGGCCACTGCGTGACGAAACTCCTCATCGACGAATGCCTGTGTGCGGAGCTTGCCTTGATGGCCCGCGAACGCGGTCACCATCAGGCGTCTCATGTCGTTTGGATTGGCAAGGCCGGCTGGAAGGACTAGGAACTCAAACAAATTCTGCTCGCCGAGGATTGGGTTCTCGTCACTTGGAATTCCAAGGACTTCCGTGGTCCACGGGAAGCTCCCGGCACAGGCGTCCAGTTCGCAGGTGTCTCGCTCCACGCTGGACTTGTCTGCATTGACGGGCCGGTCGGAATAGACTTGTCGCTGCAACGTGAGTTGTTCCTGGAAGTTCTCGACGAACTAGACCGAGACAGCGACCTCACAAACCAAGTGATTGAAGTCGACGTGAACGAAGTTGAAGACGAAATCGACCTGATTCGCTACCGGATGCCGGCCGCTTAATCCTCCCAGCTAAAGCTTGCAAGCCTTCATGCCGCGTGGAACCCCGCCAACTCCATCGCATGAACACACTCCTTGTTGCGCATGAACTTGCTCCAAATCAACCCACTGCGCAGGTTCTCGGCCATCAGCACCGAGATCCCCTGGTCGATGCCCAGCACGTCGGCGTCATACCAATTCGCCGCTGGATGAAACGCATCCACAAAGCCATAGCGTCCCCAGGCCTGCTTGCCCCACTTATCCCGCATCGCGCGCAGCACATGCAGGCAATCCCCCGGCACAAAGGCCAGGGATCCAGCCGAAGCGCACGGCACCACCGTTCCATCCACCGGCCCCTGCAACGGCGGCCCTCCCCACGCCGTATACCCGCCTTGATAGTCCGATGCGGTCACTCCCCAGTAGTCCTCCGAATACCACTTGGGCAGCGAAAGACACCACGCCTTGTGCGCATGTGTCGCTATCGTCGAGTTCTCAAAGTAATTCGCATACGCATCGCGTTTGCCGCGAAAATCGAACCACGCCTGCGAATACTGATGCGTAAAGATCGGATCGTTCCCGCTGATGTAATCGTAATTCTGGTAGTGAATCCGCGGCCGTCGAAATTCATTCCATAGATCCGGTGCCACTGGGTGCGTCGGTGAGCCCATAGCCAGCAGATTGAGCATCATCAACTCGCAGTATCGATTCCATCGATCCTCCAGGAACCCTGAATCCGGCTTCCAACCCATCGAAAGCGTTTTTCCGCCAGCCATCATCCATGGAAAATCGACGCGCTCATAAATCTGCGTCGCCAGCGAGTGGATCTGCGCATCGTCAAAGTACGCGCGCACCATCATGACGCCGCACAGCAGCAGCGCCGTATCGATCGAAGACAGCTCCACGCCCTTGACTCGTTCTCCGGTCTCCACATCCGAAAAGTGATAGAAGAATCCATGCACCTCCGGCAGATGATTCAGGTGCCAACCCAGCGTATTCTTCACCCTCTCCACAATCTGTGCCTTCGGCAGATACTTGCGATGATCCGCAATGCACAGCGCAGCCAATCCAAAGCCGGTGGAAGCCGTGCTCGCCATGCGCCTCGGGTCGCGCGCGCCTTTCAAGTCATTGCGCGCGCGATCCAGAATCTGCCCCGTCGTTGGACTCGCCTGCTCCCAGAAGAAAAGGCACGCCTGCCGCTCCAGATCGTCGAGAAACGCCTCGTCTTCTTTCGTCGCCTTCCATGGCGCGTCCGCGTACAAGCGGTTCCGCAAAGCCAGCTCGCAACCTGCGGTAGCAGCCAACCCTTGCAACACACTTCGCCGTGTCAGCCGTGGGCTTGAGAACATCTGGGTCATGACTCCTCCTCTTGCTAAGACGCGTTTTCGCATAGGCAGGATTCCTTTCATCCCATGCCGGCGGCGGTCCATCACTCGCCTGCTCACGCCAAACAAGTCTAATCCCTCTGAACGCGCGCATGCCCGCGCTGAGCGAGCTCTCACACTTCGTTCACGGATTCACCCGCGCGATCGTATAAGATGGCTGCGCTTCCAGAAATCAAGATCCCCGAGGCTTCCATGGCGACCAGCACCATCGCAACCGAACCCGTTACGACCCAAGTCACCCCAGAACGCATCCTGCAGTTCGCCTGGGGCTACGTTCCGCCGCTGGTGCTTGAGGCCGCCATCCGCCACCGCGTCTTCGACATCCTCGACGAACACAACATCCCAATGTCCGCCGCCGAAGTCCACCGCGCATCCGGCGCTTCCCTGCGCGGCCTCACCGCCCTCATGAACGCCCTCGTCGGACTCGCCTTCCTGTCCAAAGACCCCGAAGATCGCTACGCCCTCACCGCCGAGAGCGCGGCCTTCCTGGTCAGCACCAAGCCCGGCTTCCAGGGCGGCTTGATTCGCCACTGCAGCGAGCATCTCATCCCCCGCTGGCTCCATCTCAACGAAGTCGTCGACACCGGCAAGCCCGTCTCCGCCGTCAATCAACAGGACTCCGGCAGCGATTTCTTTCAGGAATTTGTCAACGACATCTTCCCTATGAGCTACCCTGCCGCAAAGGCGCTGGCCGCTCATAGCTCCTCGACTGCCACAGGCGAATTCCGCGTCCTCGACCTCGCCGCCGGCTCCTGCGTCTGGGGCATCGCCCAGGCCCAAAGCTCCCCGCACGTCACCGTCACCGCCGTCGACTGGCCCGGCGTCCTGCCCGTCACCCAGAAAACCGTCGCTCGATTCGGCCTCTCAGATCGTTTCGAGTTCCGCGAAGGCGACCTTCAGGAAGCCGACTTCGGCAGCGGCTATCAACTCGCCACCCTTGGCCACATCCTGCACAGCGAGGGCATCGACCGCAGCCGCGCCCTCATCGCCAAAACCTTCGCCGCGCTCGCCCCCGGCGGCCAAATCGCCATCGCCGAGTTCCTCGTCAACACCGATCGCACCGGCCCAGTCCAGAGCCTCTTTTTCGCCGTCAACATGCTCGTCAACACCGACCACGGCGACACTTATTCCTTTGAAGAAATCTCCTCCTGGCTCACCGAAGCCGGATTCGCCGATCCAAGAACCCTCGACGCTCCCGGCCCATCGCCGCTGATCCTGGCCACGAAGCCCGGCGGCCAAGCCTAGCGGAATCTGCGGAAAAGAGCGCCTTATAAATCACCCATTCACAAAGCCGAAACAGAGTCTCTGACTGGAGGGCTAGCAAGAAATGGCCATAGAAATCTCAACTTTGGACGCAATGCAGGCGAAATACAAAGCGGCCGTGGACGATTGGGTCGCCATCATTCGCGCGGAAGAGGTTCTCGCCTCGGTCAATCACTCGGTTTCTGAAATCGATGCCTGGGAGCACGCCGCCTACCTCGAAGACGCCGCCCGGCTCAAAGCCAAAGCCGCCAAGAAGGCATACGAAAACGCTCTCCGCGAGGAATTCTTCCACTTCTAAGAAATCCCGGATTGAGCCCTTGGCTTGAAGGGCCGGGACTCAAACCCGCCGGAAATCTCTCCGGGTCGGTGGCTCTAAGGCATTTTAGGGAATACCGTGAACTTTCCAACGATAGCTAGTGTCGATTTTCTTGAGAAAAATCGACTCGGCAGGCGCGGTTTCGATCTACATCATTCCCTAAAATGTTTTAGAAGCCGCCGAGGGGAGCGGCTTCATCCTGCCAAATTTTCGGCTCAATTTTCCGATTCTCGACGCTCACTGTTGAAGATCCGTCGAGAAGTCTTTGCGATCCGACGGAGACTGTTATCCATCCGTCGCCCAATGTTACCGGTCGGACGCTTAACGTTACGCGTCTGAAATCGCTCCGCGCTAGCCGGACTGCGATATTCTGAAAAACTATGGGACGCATCCGCATTCTGCCTGACCAGGTGGCCAACCAGATTGCCGCCGGCGAGGTCGTAGACCGGCCCGCATCCGTGGTCAAGGAGCTGCTGGAGAACGCCCTCGACGCCGGAGCGACGCGCATCCGCGTCGAAGTCGAAGCCGGCGGACGCAAGCTGATGCGCATCACAGACAACGGCCACGGCATGAACCGCGACGACGCGCTGCTCGCCTTCGAGCGCCACGCTACTTCCAAGCTGCGCACCGCCGACGACCTGCTCTCGATCGCCACGCTGGGCTTTCGCGGCGAGGCCCTGCCTTCGATCGCCTCCGTCGCCCGAGTTTTGCTCGATACTGCTGAAAGAGAAGGAGATGCAGGTACACGCATTGAAATCTCCGGCGGAAAGATCCTCCAGGTCGAAGACGCCGCGCTCCCCGCCGGAACCTCCATCTCCGTTCAGGATCTCTTCTTCAACACTCCCGCAAGGCGCAAATTTCTGCGCGCCGAATCGACCGAGCTCTCGCACGTCGTAGCGCTCGTGACCCACTACGCGCTGGTCCATCCCGAGAAGCACTTCGAGCTGCTTTCCGCCTCGCACACGCTGCTCCAGGCTCCGCCCGTTTCTCGGCCGGCTGAGCGGATTTATCAGATTTTCGGCGCGGAAACGCTAGGCCAACTGCTGCCGGTAGCCGCCGAAGCGGCCATCGAGCGCGGCGGATTGCCCGAACCGCCGCCTTGGAAAAAGAGCCCGGACGATCCCGTCCGCGAACCTGGATTTCTCCGATTGAGCGGTTTTTATTCGAAGCCTGAGTTGCAAAAGCTCAATCGCAACTCGATCTATATCTTTGTCAACAAACGTCTTATCCGCGACCGGCTATTGCTGCACGCGATCTCTGAAGCCTATCGCAACATCATTCCACCCACCAGCTTTCCGGTGGTTCTGCTGTTTCTGGAAATGCCACCGGAGGAAGTTGACGTCAACGTTCACCCAGCCAAGACGGAGGTGCGATTCCGCCAGCAGAATCTGATTCACGACTTCGTCCGCGACAGCCTGCGCTCGGCGCTGATGCAGTCGCGGCCAGCGGCTGCGTTTCTTGCCGCGCTTGAAAACGCCGCAGCCGCTTCGCCCTCCCTGATGCCGCCTGCGGCCTCACGCATGCCCGGCCAGCAGGAAGGCATTCCGGCCAATGCCACGCCGCCTGCGCCCGATTCCGATGGCGCCTACCCCGCCGACGCGGCCTTCCAGCTTGCCGCGCCCGCGCCGACGCCCGAACCGGGCCATTTGCCGTTTTTACCACATGAAAGTTCCGGCCGCTTCGATCCGCTGCAACAGAACTGGAAATCCGCCGCAGCCGCGCTGTTCTCTCCGGCCATCGCAGCCGAAATCCCCTCCTGCGGCGGCGCAGCGGAGCCAGGCCAGGCGGCGAACGCCACCGAAACCGCGACCGCGCAGGTCGAAATCCAGCGCGAACAGGCCAATCTGAACGCTCTGGCCGCGCTCAAGCCACTCGGCCAGCTCCGCGACTCCTTCATTCTGGCGGTCAACGACGACGGCCTTTGGATCATCGACCAGCACGTCGCGCACGAACGGGTGCTTTTTGAAAAGATCCTGGCCAGCCGCGATGTGGAGGCGATTCAGCGTCAGCGGCTGCTGATGCCGCTCTTAATTGACCTGCAACCCTGGCAAATGGCCGTTTTTGCCGAAATTTCCGACGAATTGGACAAGAATGGCTTTGAAGCCGAACCTTTTGGCCCGCGTACGCTGGCCGTCAAAGCCGCGCCGGTGGGCCTTGAAGGCCGGGAGTTGGAGCGGATGCTGGCGGAAGTGATTGAGCAGACTGGAAGCTCCGGCGGGCAGGCCAATACCCACCGGCGCGACCTGGCTACGCTGCGCGGGAGGATCGCCGCGTCCATTGCCTGCCACTCCGCGATCAAGGTAAATACGCCTTTAGAATCCCAAAAAATGGAGTGGTTACTAAAAGAATTATCGAAAACTGAATTTCCTACCAGTTGTCCGCATGGCAGACCAATCGCTTTGAGGTATTCTTGGAAAGAGATCCAGCGGGCCTTCCAGAGAATCTAGATCCTCTGGAGGGTGGCGATCCGACTCCCAAGGGAGCGGGTCCGCCCGGCACGAACGCCAGACTGCTTGCGTTTTCTATTTCAACCAAACTGGCTTTTCTCCCACCCCCTTACGGAGAACTGATTTCCCCGGTATCTTGGTTGAGGTGGTTTAAAAACGTCTGCGGTTCAGCCTGGAAATGAGGTTTATCTTTGACAGCAGAGCAGTTGGAACAAGCGCGCGCCGAAAGGATGCGCCAAAACGGACACGGGGCTATCACGATTGAGGATGTCCGTACCTGGATCGAGGAAACAGGACTTTGTATTTTCCTACCTCGTTCCGCGCAGGCAGGATTTACAGCTCCTACCTTTGTCGAAGCCATAGCCGGCCAACGAACGACCGAACCCTCTCAGGAATTGATTGCAACCGCTGAGTCTTTACTGGTGCGACTGGAAGCGGAAGGGGTCGCGGTACGTCTGAACCTGGGTGGCCATCCGCTCAACCAGGCTGGCGACCAGCCCGATTACATCGTCGCGGGATGGGTTCTACCTTATATTTATGCTCTGCGCGGAGATCGCGACTGGCGGCGTTCGCCCCAGTTGACCGGCTCGCGGCAGGTTTCTCAGCTCGCCGTTCTGGCAGCCAAGCAAATCGATACCGGCAATCTGAGTTCCATGCAGATTCGCGATGCTCTGGGCCGCGAAGTGACCGAAACCGCCGTTTTGCGCGCCCTGCACGAGCTTTGGAAGCAGTTGCGCATTATTCCGGTGGTTCCCGAAGTTGATCAGCCGGCGCTTTGGCAGCCGCTGCGCCAGCGTTTCCAGAAGGCGATTGCCGAGGGTGCTTCGACCTCCCAGGTAACGGCAATTTCCGTTCTCGCTTCCATTTACTTGCAGGCCGTGATCGCCGCCTCAATGGAAGACGTGGAGATGTTCCTATCGCCCTTGACCTCGCGCAGCAAGATTCGCGAAGTGGTACGCGGCCTGGCCGCCACGCGGCAGGTTCACTCGACTTCGATGGGCCACTCGCCCATGTTTTACGTGGCGGGCACGCTGCCTGAATTCCCGGCTGTGCCCAGCTACCAGACCAGCAGCACCTACTCTTCCTATCGCAATTCTTCGTACCGCGGCTCGACGTATCTGGGAAGCGATCCGGACCAGTCGCATGACGACGATTTCTCTGGAATTGCGCGGCCAGCCTTTTCCCGCGCCGCTGCGCGTTCCACGGCCTCTGTGCAGTCGGTGGTTGAAATTGAGACCGAAGTGGAAACGATGCTGGAAGTAGCAGCATCCGCCGCGGTCAGTGCGGGGATCGGTAGCACCGAGTCCGAGACGATTTCTATTGCCCCAGTACAGGCAGCGGCTGTTCGGGCTGCGGCTCGGCCGGCTCAGACGAGTCAGGCAAGCGCCAAATCGGCTGCTCCTCGGCCGCGCAGTTCTCGGCCCAGCGCGCCGCGAAGCACGTCGGGGCGCAGCGCAAATCCCGCGCACACCCGGGACTCCCGTGATCGCAGCCGCAGCACTTCTGCGACCGGAGATACGCGAAACGGCGACCGCCGCAGGGCTCCGGCACCGCGTGGAACGACGAGCAACGGCTCACGCAACGCCGCTGGAACGCGTAGCCACAGCAACGGCAGCAAAGCGGCCAATGGAAACGGAGCGCATACAGCCAAGCCGGCCGGCAATGGTTGGGCGGCGAAGGCTCCGGC
>Ga0302324_100024949_pt1 | contig 11494 bp, 6 predicted proteins | sample Palsa_T0_1_FD_201949 | JGI IMG/M metagenome (GOLD analysis project Ga0302324, IMG submission 201949) | Peat permafrost microbial communities from Stordalen Mire near Abisko, Sweden - Palsa_T0_1 | ecosystem: Environmental > Terrestrial > Soil > Palsa > Peat permafrost | place: Sweden: Abisko... | reverse complement strand
TAATATTCCAGTGCTCGTTAGTTCGCTGGCGCCGGTGCTCCGAAACTCGGTGGCCCAATTGGGGTAGATCTCTATGAGGCAGTCCTTCACCGTAGGTATCGGAGGCGCCGCCGGTCAGGGTGTAGCTACCCCCGGCGATATTTTTGCGAAAATCTTCAGCCGCCGCGGGCTTCATCTCAACGCCTACAACGCTTATCAATCCATCATTCGCGGCGGCCATACTTTTCTAACAATTCGCACCGGGCCGGACAAAATTTCCAATACCGGCGACCGCATCGATCTGCTTATTGCGCTCAATCAGGACACCATGGATCGTCACCTGGGCCTGCTCTCGGCCGGGGGCGCCTGCATCTATAACTCGGAGCTGATTACACCGGGCGCCCCTGCCGCCGGAGTGCAACTCTGCCCTATCCCGGTTTCGAAGCTCGCCGACATCACGCGTAACAAGGTCGCGCAGAATACCCTGGCTATCGGCGCGGCCCTCAGCATGATGGGCGTGGGATTTGCCGCTCTCGAAAGCGTGCTGGCCGAGCAGTTCCGCAAAAAAGAGCAGTCGGTGATCGACGAAAACGTCAGCCTGGCGCGGGCCGGCTACGACTATGCCTCGCAAAACTTCAAGCCATTCGCCTGGCCACTCCCGATGGCCGAGACCCGCTACGCCGTACTAAGCGGCAACGCCGCCATGGCGATGGGCGGAGCTGCGGCGGGCGTCAAGTTCTACTCCGCCTACCCCATGAGCCCCTCCACAGGCGTTCTGCACTGGATGGCGGAGCACGGACGCAAGGCAAACATCATGGTGCGCCAGGTCGAGGACGAGATCGGCGTGATCAACATGGCGATTGGCGCCGCCCACGCCGGCGTTCGCGCCATGTGCGCCACCTCTGGTGGTGGCTTCGCGCTCATGAGCGAGGCCCTCGGCCTTTCGGCTCAGGCGGAGATTCCGATCGTGGTCATCGACTGCCAGCGCGCGGGCCCGTCGACCGGCGTCCCCACCAAGACCGAGCAGGGAGACCTCTGGCAGATGCTAGGCGCGGCCTTCGGCGACTATCCCAGGGTCATCGCCGCGCCCCTCGACATCGGCGACTGCTTTACGCTCATTCCGGAAATCTTCAACATCGCCGACCGCTTCCAGTGTCCAGGAATCGTGCTCTGCGACCTGCTACTTTCCGAAGGAAGGCTGAGCGTCGATCCGAAGCTGCTCGACTTTTATCCCGAGATCGACCGCGGCGAGTTGATCTCGTTCAATGGTTCGGGTGAACACGAACCCTACAAGCGATACAAAATCACCGAGAGCGGAGTATCCCCGCGCGTCATCCCCGGCGTGCCCGGCCACACCCACACCGTCTCGAGCGACGAGCATGATGAAGACGGCGTGCTGATCAGCGACGAGTACACGAACACCGTCAAACGCCGCGCGATGATGGAAAAGCGCATGCGCAAGGTAGATGGTATCGAAGCGTCGGTTCCTCCCCCTCAGTTCCAGGGTTCGCCCGACGCCGAGGTCACGCTGATCGGCTGGGGCTCGACGTACGGAGTGATCGACGAAGCCTGCGAACTACTGCGCGACACGGGCATTTCCGTCAATCATCTGCCGATTCGCTGGCTGGTGCCTCTGCATGGGGACGCGATCCTCGATCTGCTGCGAGGCGCGCGACACACCATCATTGTCGAGAACAACTACAGCGGGCAGTTCGCCCGCTATTTGCGCAGCGAAACCAGCTTCGTCGCCGATGGGCACATTCGCAAATATGACGGAGAGCCGTTCATGCCGCACCACATTGTGGAGGCGGTCCAGGACCAGCTCGCGGGCAGAACCAAGCTGTCTGTGCCGGCCCACGAAATTATGGTGTAGAAACGATAGCGTTCGATGGCGACGAATGTCGCGGAAACCAATCCTTTCGCAGCTCAAGGAGAACCAAAGATGGCGACCGAAGTAGAGATTCCAAAAGCGATGGTAATGGCTGACTTTAAGGGAAAGGTCGATCCGGATTGGTGTCCCGGCTGCGGCGATTTCGGCGTGCTCGCCGCCGTCCAGAAGGCGCTCGTGGAGCTGCAAATCCCCAAGCATGAGGTCGCCACGATCAGCGGCATCGGCTGCTCCTCCAATTTTCCCGGTTTCATCGATACCTATGGCATGCACACGCTGCACGGCCGCTCTCTGGCAGTAGCCACGGGAATGAAGCTGGCCAACCACGCCATGACTGTGCTGGTCACCGGCGGCGACGGCGACGGCTTCGGCATTGGCGGCAACCACTTCATGCACACCATGCGCCGCAACGTCGACCTGCTCTACCTCGTGATGGACAACCAGATCTACGGCCTCACCACCGGGCAGACCTCACCCACCAGCCGGCTTGGCATGAAGACCAAGAGCATGCCCTTCGGAAACATTGAAAACCCGATCAACCCCATTTCAATCGCGCTGGCTGCGGGAGCGACATTCGTTGCGCGCGGCTTCAGCGCCGATCAGAAACACCTCACCGAGTTGATCAAGCGCGGCATCGAGCACAAGGGCTTTTCGTTTATCGACGTCTTCAGCCCCTGCGTCACATATAACCACGACAACACCTTCCAGTGGTTCCGGCCACGGGTGAAAAAACTCGAAGACAATCCTGAATACGACCCCACCGACTGGGGCGCGGCCATGGAAAAATCGTTGATGTGGGGAGACGAAATACCCATCGGAAGATTCTTCGAGCGCACCGACCTGCCCACTCTGCACGCCGCCGACCCGGTGTTAAACGCCGGCCCGCTCGTGAAACAAGACAATCGCATTCCGCCCGCGATGGCCAGGTCTTTCATCGACGAATTGATGTAAAGCGATCCCGGCGACGCTCGGTTAAGCGCGCGCTGCTTCGCCCGTCACCAGCAAGTCCTCGATCCGAATCGGCAGCTCCCGCACCCTCACGCCGGTAGCATGATAGACCGCCGAAGTGATCGCCGCGGCAATTCCCGCCAGGCCGATTTCGCCGACGCCGCGCGCGCCGAGGGGGTTGAGCACGAGATCGGGATAGTCCAGGAAAGTGACATCGATCTCGGGCGAGTCGGCGTTGGTGGTCACGATATAGTCCGCCAGATTGCTGTTAATCGGGGCGCCGTAACGCGCGTCGTAAGTGGTCTCCTCGAACAACGCCATGCCGACCCCCATGACCACGGCGCCTTCAATCTGGTTCTTTGCCGGTTTGGGGTTCATGATCCTGCCGGCGTCGATCACGGTCACAACGCGAGAGACTCGGAGGCGCGCTATCTCGGGTTGCCAGGTCACCTCAGCAAACTGTGCCCCGAAGGAGTGGGTCGAGAACTTGCGGTTTGGATTACCGAAAGTACCCTCGGATTTTCCCTGGCCGCCGGCGGCGCGGATGTTGCCGTTCGTGAGAATTTCCTGATAGGGGACACCAGTGTTGGGGGCCTTGTCTTTCAGATGTACGCGGCCATCGGTGAATGCCAGCTCTTCAGGCTTCTTGCCGGAAAAGGAACCCTCGCTCTTCGCGGCTACGGCGAATACGGTTTGCTGGGCCTTAGCGACGGCGTCGAGGACTGCGGGGATGACGGAAGCCGTGGCCCATGATCCGCCCGAAATGGGGCCGGCTGGGAGCGACGTGTCGCCGAGTACAACCTCGATGCGGTCGTAGGGGATTCCAGTCTTCTCGGAGACGATCTGAGAGAGGACCGTGTAGGTACCGGTGCCGATGTCCTGGGTTGCGGACGAGACGCGAGCGGTGCCGTCGCTGCGGAGTTCCACCGAGGCCTCGGTGCCCATCCGCTCGGCGATCCAGGAGCAGCCGGCGACGCCCCAGCCGATGGTCAGGCCGTCCTTCGTCATCGAGCCGACTTTGGGATTGCGGGCTTCCCAGCCGAACTTCTTGGCGCCTACGTTGAGGCACTCGACGAAGTGACGGGATGAAAACGGGAGCTTCAGGCCTTCGTCCTGGGTTGGCTCGTTGAGAAGACGCAGCTTAATTGGATCCATGTTGAGCTTGATCGCGAGCTCATCCATTGCGGATTCGGTGGCGAAGAGACCGGGGACGGCGCCGGGGCCGCGCATGGATGTGGGCGTGCCGACGTTACGCCTGACTATCGCCGAGGTGGCGCGGAGGTTTGGCGTGCTGTAGCTGTATCCCGTCGCCTCACTGCAGCCTTCGGAGTAGTCATCGAGGATGGATGTGTGGTTCAGCGAGTCGTGCATCAAGGAGACAAGTTTGCCATCGAGCGTCGCGCCGAGCCGGACGCGCTGTTGAGTGCGGGGACGGTGACCGACATTCTGAAACATCATTTTGCGGGAGACTACCAATTTGACCGGACTATTCAGATTGCGGGCTGCCGAGGCGGCAATCAGACCGTGCGGCCAGGGCCAGAGCTTGCCTCCGAAGCCGGAGCCTAGGAAGCGGGAGATGACGCGGACGTTTTCGATGGGGACGCCGAGCATTTCGGCCATAACCTGGCGGTGGTTGACGACCGCCTGCGAGGTCTCGTAGAGGGTGAAGTTCTGGCCGTCCCAGGTGGCGACGCTGGCGTGAAGCTCGATGGGATTGTGGGTCTCGGTGGGAGTTGCGTAGGTTTCGTCGATCTTGATGGGCGCGGCGGCGAAGGCCTCCTCGGGGTTGCCGCGGGCGGTGTCGACGTTGGGCTTCTCCTCGGTTGACAGCTTATCGCTGACATCGTGTTTTTCGGGGTTGTAAGTGACCACGACGGCGTTTGCGGCTGCAATCGCTTGTTCGTAAGTCACGGCGACAGCGGCGGCGACATACTGGCCGTAGTAGCGAATCACATCGTCTTCAAAAGGAGGACGCCGCTCGTCGATTATCGCGGAAAAGTCGTCGCCTGGAGCGGTGCGAAAAAGCTTCCCTATGTTCGCTCGATGATAGATGGCCTTCACTCCCGGCATCTGCTCGGCGCGGCTGATATCGATGCTGGCGATGGTTCCCTTGGCAATCGTGGCGCAGACAGGCACGGCGTATAACATGCCGGGCAAATTGACGTCGGAAGTATATTGCGCCGTGCCACTCACTTTCAGCGGGCCGTCGACCCGGGGTAGCGAGCCATTTGTCTTTGGAGGACGTGTCGGTGAATAAGTCGTCGCAGCCATACTTGAACCTCCTCTTTATCGCTCTTATGCGGACTTCGTCGCCATGGTCAAAGCATGGGTTATACAGCGCTTGGCAAGCTCCACCTTGAAGCCATTTTCAGTCTGCGGATGCGCCTGCCGGAGGGCTGCCTCGGCGGCGTTGCGAAAGGTCTTTTCTTCGACGGACTTGCCTTGCAGTACTTTTTCCGCTTCGAGGGAGCGCCAGGGCCTGGTGCCCACCCCACCTAAAGCGATTCGCACGTAGGTGAACTTGCCTTCGGTCGTCTCCGCCACAACTGCGGCGGAAGCCAAGGCAAATTCATAAGAAGCACGATCTCGTAGTTTGAGATATATCTGCTTCGCGTTCGCTCTTGCCGCGGGAAGAGTCACGTAGGTCACGAGTTCGCCGGCTTCGAGAATGTGCTCGCGATGTGGAGTTTCTCCTGGGAGCAAGAAAAAGTCGCCAATGGAAACCTGCCGCTCGCCCTTGGCGCCCTGAATGTGGATCGTTGCCTCGAGCGCGGCAAGCGCCACATTCATGTCAGAGGGATTGGTCGCGATGCAGTCTTTGCTAGTACCAAGAATGGCAAGACTTCGGTTATCACCTTCGATGGCTGAACACCCCGAGCCGGGCGCACGCTTGTTGCATGCCATGGCAATGTCGCGAAAGTAGACACAACGGGTTCGCTGCAAGAGGTTGCCTCCGGTGGTGGCCATGTTTCGCAACTGGGCCGATGCCCCTGAAAGGAGCGCCTGCGACAACACGGGATAGGCCGTCCGAATTACTTCATCGTGGGCAAGGTCGGAGTTGCGCACCAATGCACCAATCTTGACGCGCCCGTCGGGGAGCGCCTCGACCTTATCGAGGGGCAGGCGATTGATATCGACCAGGCGGGTTGGCTTTTCCACATTTAGCTTCATGAGGTCGATCAGCGTAGTCCCGCCCGCCACAAAACGTACCTGGTCGCCCTCCGAAGCGAATTGGACAGCCTGCCCGACATCGCCAGCCTTGCTAAACTCAAACCTTTCCATCTGCGTCCTCCGCGCTCATTTTTCAAGCCTGCTGCCGCACATGCTGGATCGCCGCGACGATGTTCGGATAAGCGCCGCAACGGCAAATATTACCGCTCATCAGCTCTTTCACATCGGCATCGGCGGGGCCACACGGCTCATTTAGAAGCGCCACCGCCGACATGATTTGTCCGGATGTGCAGTAGCCGCACTGATAGCCGTCGCGTTCCACAAACGAGGTCTGCATTGCATGGAGATTGCCGGGGTTCCCGAGGCCCTCGATGGTCCTAATCTCGTCGTCGTCATGCATCGCAGCGAGCGTTAGGCACGAATTGATCCGCCGACCATTGACATGTACGGTGCAGGCTCCGCACTGCCCGTGATCGCAGCCTTTCTTGGTGCCGGTCAGGTTGGCGCTTTCGCGAAGGGTGTCGAGTAAAGTCGCCCGGGGATCGATTTTCAAATCCAGCACCTTGCCGTTGACCCGAAGCCGTAAAGCGACTGCGCCTTCGATGGTTTCGGTGCCCGCGCTTGGATCGGCAACCGCGGCCAAAGCCCCCGTGTTCTGCCCTGACGCGGCCAATGGAGCCGCCGTAACCGCCACTCCAGCCGCTCCAAGGTGCGATAGGAAGGATCGTCGGCTAATTTGTCCCGCTATGCGTTCGAGAGCGGTCTTGGCGCCATTTGAAGTGCTTTGCCCGTCGTCCATGCAGTCCTCCCAGTGTCGAACAGATCAGTCGTGAGGTAAGCTCAGAAAAAGCTCCACCCAAGCAGTCTATTGCCCCAAACCAAAATATTGACAAGGATTTCGAAACATTCACTGAACTCAACAAGAGGGTCCGCTGGATTAATAACAACCGGTTTATTCATCAGGCAATTGCCCATACGATGCAGACCGCAATTCCATCACGAACCGCTCTTCGCGTTGCCCTTCGCCGCGCTGCCCACCAGATTTTCGACTCGCCGGTAGTGTTCGAAGATCCACTCGCCATACGCATCCTGGGTGAAAGCTATGCGGAGGAACTTCGCAGAACACCCACCCGGGCGGATCGGCCATTCTCGACCGGCCTTCGCGCTTTCCTGGTCGCCCGTAGCCGTTATGCCGAAGATAACCTGACGCGGGCGGAGTCAACAGGAGTAACACAATATGTCCTGCTGGGTGCAGGATTGGATACCTTTGCCTATCGCAACCCCTGGCCCCATCTGCAGGTATTCGAGATCGATCACCCGGCCACACAGCAGTGGAAGCGGGAACTGCTCCAAGCGGCGGGCATTTCGCTGCCCACAAATCTGACATTTTCTCCGGTCGACTTTGAAACCCAGTCACTGCCGGAGCAACTGTTCGCGGCAGGCTTTGATCCTCGCCGCCCGGCCTTCTTCGCGTGGCTAGGGGTCGTGCCGTATCTTACGCTCCAGGCTTTCCGCTCGACCCTGGGTTTCATTGTCAAGCATGCTGCGGGAAGCAGGTCGGGCGAAGATTCCCGGGGGCGAACTGGAATTACGCTGGACTATGGCCAGCCGCGCTCTGCACTTCCCCTTTTCGAAAAGCTTGCCCACGACTCGCTCGCAGCCCGGGTTCGGCTTGCGGGCGAACCCTTTCGATTATTCTTCACCCCGGAGGAAATCGCCGCCGAGTTCGCGGCTCTTCATAATATTGCCGCAGTCGAGGAACTAGAAGACATTGCTGGCGCTGAAGTCAACGCCCGCTACTTCCATCAACGACGGGACAACCTCAAGATTCAAGGCTCCTCCGGTAGACTCTTGAACGCATGGCTGTAGATTTGTCCGCGAACAACGTGTTTTCATATCCTTGGTTCGCTTTGGTTTGTATAACAGCACGCGTTCATGCAGACGCGTCTTCCTTGCACTCTTGTCGCCGCGGAGCGGATTGTCTAATTTAGGTTAGGCAATTGCAATCGAATCAAAATAAGTCCCAGCTAAACCAAAAAAAAATGGTTACCATTTCAAATCAATCATTGATTCAATGGTAACTGTGATATTCTCTGGTTCAGAAAATCAAATTAGATTCACCGTTTCACAGTCCTTGCCTTCCTTCTTGGATGGACTGCAACTCGCCCTTTATGCGTCGCAGCCCAACTGTCCTTGTGAGGATTTTCTCCAAGCGTTGCTCGCTTGATCGATATATTTAATTCCATTTGCGCTAAGAAGTACTTGTAAGTTTGAGTCAAGCTTGCATAGGCTACCGGCAATGCAGAGCGAATAAGGAAGATTTGTCCTCCTCCTTCGTTAAGCAGTTTCGCCTGTTTCTTCGCCTGCGCAGACTCTCCGACCTACGAGATTCATGGGTACATTCGGGCAAGTCCCTCCGATCGCGGGGACTTGCCGACTTATGCAGTCCTAACGCCAAGTTACGGCGGAATTCTGAACGAGTCTACGGTGCGGGGCAAACTAGCAATGGGAAACCATCAGAGAACGAATCCAAAAGTGAATCCCTCGAATAACTATGGCTATAGGCCGCGCTACCGGCCCCAAACGGGCGCCATTCTTTCTACGATCGTGTTTCTGGCAGCCATAGTTAGCAGCAGCGTTGCGAAGGGCCAGGTGAATGTAGTGACGGCCCACAACGATATTGCCCGCACGGGCCAAAACCTGAGTGAAACGATCCTTACCCCGGCGAACGTCAATCCTACCCAATTTGGGAAACTGTTCTCCCAGACCGTCGCCGGTGGCATTTGGGCCCAGCCCCTTTATGTGTCCCAGGTGGCTATCCCAAAGAAGGGAACGCACAACGTCGTCTATGTAGCCACTAGCGCCGATGACGTCTATGCCTTCGACGCGGACACAAATGGCGGAGGAAACGCCAACCCGCTCTGGGAGGCTGCACTGCTGACCAATTCGACGCCTGCAGGAACCTTGCAGAATGAATGGGGGGTCGTTGGAACCCCGGTTATCGACCTGTCGTCAAATACGCTGTACCTGGTGAGTTCGGAAGACACGGGAACCACCGACATCTTTCGCTTGCATGCTCTGGACATTACGACCGGTGCAGAGAAGCTTGGCGGCCCCGTTCAGATCGGCGGGTCGGTGCCCGGCACCGGGACAGGTAGCGTGAAGGGTGTCCTGACTTTTGGTGGAGCGTATGAGTTCCAACGCCCCGGCCTATTGCTTCTGAACGGGGTCATCTATGTTGCGTTCGGATCGGTTAACGACGAGGGGCCATGGCATGGTTGGCTCTTTTCCTACAACGAGACGACGCTGCAACAAATCAATATATTTTGTTCGACCCCCAATGGCGTTGGGGGCGGTTTCTGGATGGGCGGTTCGGGACTGGCCGCTGAGGTGAACAATCCGGCGAAGCCGTATGGCAGAATGTTCGTCTCCGCCGGGAATGGAACATACTCCGCGAGCTATCCCTACTCAAACAGCATGAGCTATGGCATGAGCTTATTGGACTTCGATCTGACTGGAGGCAACCTGACCGTCGAGGACGAGTTCACTCCCTACAATCAATCGGCCCTCGATGCTCAAGACGGGGACCTTGGCTCAGGCGGCCCGCTGCTGCTTCCGACTCAGACGCTGGCATCCGGGAGCATTTTGAACCCCCTGGTCGAGGTCGGGAAATCCGGCCTTTTTTACATACTCGATCGCGACAATAATAACGACGGCAGCAACAACCCCGCTACGGAATACAGCCCAGCCGGCCTGGGCGGATTTGGCACCACCTCCGATCAGGCTGTCCAGGAGGTGCAAACACCAATTGCGCCGGGATCCAATTGGGGCGCAGGGGTGTGGGGATCGGAAGCCTACTGGAACAACAACATCTATACCGGCGGGACAAACTCGGCCAGCACCACGAGTTACTATGGGACCGGCACGAGCCTCGCCGCATACTCGTTCGGCAATGGGGTGCTGTCGACGACCCCGACCAGTCAATCCGTGGAACAGTATCAGTATCCAGGCCCGACACCATCAATCTCGGCCAATGGCACCACAGCCGGGATTTTGTGGGCGGTGATGAATGAAGGACAGGCGGTCGGAGGCCCGGCGGTTTTGTTAGCTTATGATGCCACGAACCTTGCGAGTACACTCTATTCGAGCAATGCCAATCTAGTGCGGGACAACCCGGGGCTTGCGTGGAAGTTCACCGTGCCCACGGTCGCCAATGGCAAGGTTTATGTCGGCACCAATGGACAACTCAGCTTTTACGGATTGCTGGGAGTCGCGCAGACAGCTCCGGCCCCGATCATCAGTCCTCCGTCCGTAACCTATACCGGAACGCAGACCGTGACGATCACTGATTCGGTTGCGGGCGCAACCATTTACTACACTACGAATGGATCGATTCCGACGAGCGCATCGGCGGTGTATACGGCCCCACTGGTCATTTCGACCGACGAGACGATTACTGCAATCGCGAGCCCCGCAGGCTATTTGCAAAGCCCGCCTTCCACGGCCACTTTTACCTCGACGAGCACCACGGCAAATCCGGTATTTTCTATCGCAGCCGGCACTTACTCCGGGGCGCAGACTCTGACCATTACGGATGCCACACCTGGTGCGGTGATCCACTATACTGTCAACGGCGCAACGCCGACGACTGCTTCAGCCATTTATCCGCAGGGGGGGCTCTCGATCCCTGTTTCGCAGACAATTGAGGCGATTGCCGTCGCTCCCGGCCTATTCGCAAGCTCGGTGGTAAATGCCAGTTATACGATTCAACCGGTGTCTGCCATCAACTTCACTCAGGGCTTTACGAATGCGCAGGGACCGATTCAGTTCAATGGCAGCACCGACCTTGACGACTTCCGACTGCAGCTGACTGACGGTGGCCTATTTGAAGCAAGCAGCGCCTTTTTCGCTACTCCAGTGAACATTCAGGCGTTTACAACGGACTTCACGTTCCAGTTATCCAATCCATCAGCGGACGGGATGACGTTCACGATCCAAAATGTGGGCCCGGGCGCGCTTGGCGGCGATGGGAAGAGATTAGGCTATGCCGGCATCAAGAATAGCCTTGCAATCAAGTTCGATCTGTTCAACAACGCCGGGGAAGGACCCAACTCCACCGGTCTGTTTCTTGACGGAGCCACGCCCACGGTGCCGGCCATCAATCTGACCGGTACAGGTATCAACCTGCATAGCGGTGACTACATTGACGCTCACATCACCTATGACGGTACCACCCTTTCGATGACGCTGACCGATGGCCTAACGCTGGCGACATGGTCTACGTCATGGACAATCAATATTCCGGCGACGGTAGGAGGGAACACCGCATATGTAGGTTTCACTGCGGGCACCGGCGACAACTCTTCCAGTCAGAAGGTCACCTATTGGACCTACGTCGCGGGGCCACTCTTCATCCCGAACTACCCGACCGGCTTCGACGGTGTGGGCATGACCCGCAATGGCGGCGCTACTCTGAATGGTACCGAACTAACTCTGACCGACGGGAAT
>Ga0302324_100024948_pt1 | contig 11495 bp, 3 predicted proteins | sample Palsa_T0_1_FD_201949 | JGI IMG/M metagenome (GOLD analysis project Ga0302324, IMG submission 201949) | Peat permafrost microbial communities from Stordalen Mire near Abisko, Sweden - Palsa_T0_1 | ecosystem: Environmental > Terrestrial > Soil > Palsa > Peat permafrost | place: Sweden: Abisko... | reverse complement strand
TTGCGTAGACCACGCCCAAGCTTTCTCTATCCCGATGGTCAAGATATCGAGGCCATCCCGCAGACCTTGGCTCAGAAGAGGCGCGCCACATTGCTAACGCTCTTGCGGAACCGACCGGGACACGACGCCACTTTGAAATGAAGAGCCTCCGGTTTTCGCGGCCTAAGGAGGCGAACCCTTGCTGTGCGTATCTTCGCCAAATATGCGCCTCTACTCCTGCTGCAACTCTGAGGTGCTAAGAGCAGCCCGCTTTTCGTTGCGGAAGCGATGAGCTCTAACCCTATTTTTATGATAGGTTTATGAGCACAAGAAGTAGGCCCATCGCGGGGCGGGTTAAAGCCTCCGATCAGCCCCTCGTCGTTTCGAATTTGCAAATTACTATTTATTGGGAAGAGCCTGGGTAAAGCTAGATGGCCGAAAATGAGCAAATTACAATCGGTTGGGCAGTCCAAATTTGCGAACTTGTTTCAATGCTGTCGATTTTATCTTTCCCCCATGGGAGCAGCGTCAGGTGTTCATGTCCAGGCGGCAAGTGATTTTCACCATTGACAGCCGCAAGCCTGATTCCCACCTGGCCGTTTGATCATGCAACCAATACCCAACCTGCTTCCATCCACCACGGCCGGATGGGAAATCGTTCTTGTGGACTATTTCCTGCGGATCGGCACTGATGACGATGCATCCCCTATTCGCTCCTTTGAGCTAACGGCGGAAACACTCTTGTCCGCTTCGCGGGTAGAGGGTTTAGTTGCAACGGACGTGGAAGAAGCCTTCAAGTCTGCTCTGCTTGCCGACCCCTATTTGTGGGGTGCGCTAAGGGATGGTCATTCCCGCCCCACTACAGAGTCGGTACCCAATTGCCTCACCTATCTCGCAATGACCCTGCTGATCGACACTCTGCTCGAAGGCGACTACTCCGATATTGGACAATTCCGTAATCGACTGCGGAGCTGGTTAGGCACTCAGAAGAGCGTTATGCAATTGTCCGGAGTCGCGCTGATGTGGCGACGACTCGTAAGCTGGCTTGACGACAAAGTCGACGGAGGTGAGCCGTTCCGGCGCCTGGAATTACCGGCTCCCGGATCGTGGACTCAGATCGGTTACACACGCCGATTGTCATTCCCGACACGCGCGGATGCCCGATTTCTTGAACGCACGATGGCTGCATCCGGCTGCGGCATGACGGATCCACCTGGACTTATTCGCGCTATCGAAGCCGCAATCAATCACTCCGGTGCATCGTGGGGCATGGGGACGGCATTCGAGGATTTCCGAAAATCATTCCGTGCGGGCAAAGCTTCAACGGATCACCGTTTTTGGCGTCTCGTGGGCCGGTCTGCGGCAGCCGGAGGACGAATAGAACGACAAGAAGCAGTCATTGAGCTCGGATTCGATGAGGACAATTGCTTCACGATTTCGATCGGACTAATTCACGACAATGCCGGGCTGAATCCCGTGGTTAGTCTTGAAGCTGCCATGCAAGCCGACCAGATAACCCAAAGCGCCAACCTCTCGCAATCTGCCGATCGCGGTATCGCCTTTTTTCGCCAAGTAGGCACGGCTCGTTGGCGCGCCCAGTCAAAACCGCCCGAATCAAGCACAGGTCACATACATCTTGCTTTTTCCTCGAAATGGGATGAAAGGATACGCGGCGCGACTCTCCATCTGGTGCAAAGTGGCACTTGGCTCATAACGAGAGATCCAATTCTTCCGCGAAAGCTGGATGATCTCTTAGCACGACTCCACGTTTCGCGTTCACGGGCCGAGTCGTTGTTGGATATAGAACTTGTGGACGGGGTGCGGGTTCGGGGAGCGTGGCTTGGCAGAAGGGCCTTTCTTCCAAGAATCGAAGCTGGGGATTGGCACAGCACGGTCACAAGACTGCCCGGACAAGGCGAAGGCGAGGAAGTATCCGTCCGCGATGGCGTGCTGTCTTCGCGCGGGACAGTTGTAGGGGCTTATGAAATAACCGCGACTGCCAACCGAGAATCCGCTATTCCGGGTTGGAGCCGCCACGTTAAGTTCGTGCAAAATGCGTCGCCGCATTCTGAATTGGCAAAGGCTGCCTTCGGCCAGCCTCTTATCACGGAATGGATGTCGGTCGGGCCAACCCACGTCAATTCGGCTTCTCGACATGAACTCATTTGGAATGATCTGGATCCGGAAACGGCGGACCTACTTGAGGCCGTATACGCAAGCGGCAAGTCCGGATGTTCAGAGCAGGAATTGTTAGACCTTATTGGACGTAGCATCGGTAGGGGACCCAATTGCTGGTCATTGTTACGCTTGCTTCAAGAGTCTGGGTTTACTCAGGCTCGGCGAAGAAGGGGCTGGCGCGGACACATTTGGACCCTCGGCGAGCCCAATCTCGTACCCGTGGACGGAATTGGGGAAGATGCTTTGGTGGTTGAAGGTGCGCTTTGCACGGAACTGGAACAAGAATTTCGGGAGGTGGTCGCCGGCTTAGGTGGCGAAGCTTTCCGTATCCTAGGACTCTCCACCTGGACCCCCCCAGTGCTCGGGGCAATCGGTGTGAACTGCTCGGAGCTGGCAACGCGCCTTGGATGGCAGGCAGATGCCGCGGTACCACTCGAGCCCGGATTCGGTAGACTTGCGTTAGAAACTTCAAATCTTGTAGCGGAGCACCATACGCTGGCGTCGACCTGGGATTGGCACCAGCGCCGCTTCGTCGCGGGGGGAACGCACTTTTCCGAAGTGTCGCTTACCCGCTGGGTTCATCCCGGCGGTCGCGATCACGACGTCTACAGGGTTGATTCTTCGAGCCACTCGTCGTCGCATCTTACCCGGAACTCGGCGATCCTGACCGCACATATCATCGCAAGCGTTCCGATGTTTCGTTTCGAAGATGGGTTCTTGGTTCGCACATCGCAAGAGGGCGGCCTGCCCCTTGAATTGGCGCGGTGGCTAAAGCTGGCTGCCTTATCCGGAGGAGGCTTGCTTGATGGGGGCAGCTATGTGTACCCGATCGTACGACAAAATGCTGTGCGTGTTGCCCAAGCCCTCCCCGGTTGCATCGAGGGTATGCCGGCACGCGATGTAATTGCATCAACCACAGATATATTAATGGCATCCCGACGCTCTTGTGGACGTAAGCGCGTTCTCTGGATCGATGGCATGATGGTGACACCGAATTGAAAGTCGCTGAACCTGATTTGGAACCCACGCCGTTGTATGCGGGACGGTTTGTGCGTCGCCGGGGCCCACACGGCGATGTCGACGTTCTCGCGACGGCGACAAATGACGGATGGAAGCCGCTCGCAAATCGACATAAATTGTTTCCCAAGTCAGGGCAGGTGGAGTTATCCGGCGTCTCGTCCTCGACGCTACGTCCGGGTGATTGGCTCGCTTTTAAAGTCGTTAAAAATGGACGCTCGCGAACAATATCGTATCGAGTAAGCACACATCATATTATGCCGCGCTACCTGGATCTAGCCACGCTCGGATCTGCAGAAGCGGCGCGTTTATTCTTCACCAGTAAGCCCCGGACCAGCACTCGACAGGTGAATCAGTGGGCTGTTCGTTTTGCCTCGAGTTTCTTCGTAGTGCTCGATCTTGTCGGTGAAGATGAGGGCGAGCTCAGACTAACCAACTCCGCGCTCGAGCGCGTACCCTGTTACGAATTTGATGCCGAGCGGATTCTGCCCGAACCTGGAACGGTCCATCCGGCGCTGCTCTATGATCTTGCTGATATAACACCCGTATCCGCATACGATTGGTCGAGAGACGGAGATTACATCGCACGCGTAGTCAGATCCCTCTCACGGGTAAACGATCAGTCGTTAAAGGACATCATCACTTGGTTAGAGCTGCACCGAGACGAACAAACGGGGTTAGTATCGGCGACAGGGGTCGATCCGCAGAATGCATTTGAAGCTATTCGCTCCGGCGAGCTTGCATCACGACTTAAAGCGGACACAGATGTAATGGCAATCTATCTTTCAGCTGTCCGCGACGATCCGGCGATCGCCGCCGCTGTCGCCGAGGCCACGAAGCACAGCGTCGACCGACAACGCGAATCCGTAGCCGCCATTTTAAGGGACGAACTTGAAGCGGAGCATCAACAGGCAAAAAAGCGACAGGACACTATGCTGGAGGAGCGAGAGCGTTCCTTAAAGGAAAAACTGGACGATCGACTCAGATTTCATGAGGCTGAACAGGAACGCGCAATTCAGGACCGACTTGGTGACGCCCGAAGATCTGCTGAGCAGGAGGCTGATGTGATAACCAGCCGCTTACGCGCAGAGATAGTTGCTTTAACCAGGAACCGTGATTCGATTATTGCTGAACAGAATGCACTTCAGGATGATGTTTCACGAATTGCTAGTGAAATGACGTTATTAGCAGAACGACGCAAAGTTGCGGACGACGAACTCGCACGGGTATTGTCAATCAAATCATCTATAAGTATTCCGCTAGAGGCGCCGGTCCGGAGATTGGGTTTCATGCTCGACCCAACGGATCGCGCCCGCGGCGAGCATCTGTCGCTTGAAAGAATCTCCAACGTGATCGAGCGGTCGGTTTTGCTCACCCGTAAAGGCAAAACTTTGATGGAGTACTTCATTATTCTGATGCTTGCTGGCGAACTTCCGGTTTTGGAGGGTGACAGTCTTGACGAGTTCGCCCTAATTGCCGAGCCGCTTGTTGCCTCGGGTCGGTTCATTTCGTTTGATGTCGACGCGACAGTCCTGACCCCCGAAGATATTTGGGCTCGACCCGGCTCGGCCCTCGAGTCGCTCGTTGCCCAAGCCTGTAATAGAGCGAAGGCTAGCGATGAGACATTTTTGGTACAGTTACGCGGAATCGAACGGTCCGCCGCTCGAAGCTGGTATCCGGCTCTCGCGGCGATGACGAGACGAGGAATATTCGGTCGCCGCTTCATGCTATTCGCGACCGTGGTTAATCAGGACGCAGAGGAATGGCGTGCGATGTCGGGGGCGGGCGATATCTGTCGAGTCAAAGTCGCTGATTCCGTTGCTCACGGTGCATGGCTTTTGGCACCGAGCCTACTAAGCGGTGGGCAAGGCTCTAATTCATATGAGTTAGATCCTGGATTAGGTGTAAGCGATCTTTCTCCGGCGCTATCGTTTCTTCCCGCGCTGGGAGTTGAGATTGATATTTCGATTTCAATGAGGATCGCAAGAATCATTATCGAGGCTTTAAGCCTTCGCCCTAGCGATCGTGTTGGCGTACTCACAGTGGCACAGATGTTTTGCCGCACAGTTGTAAAGGCGCACTAGTCTGGAACGGTTTCAAGGGAGAATTAGAGAATGCTTGACCCAGTCGGTGGTTTCCAGCGTATCAAAGATTTTTTCCTGTCCTATGTCGAAACGAGCTTCCGCATCTCCGACCGCGCCGTTGCCGCCGCGCGCCGTGACTTGCTTCGGCGCTCAGACATTTTCGCGACGGCACCCTTCATTGAGCCCGTGCCCAAATACCACTCGAGCGCCTATACGCTCGAACAGCTAATCGATCTCAGCGAGGGCCCACTTTCACCAATCTCGCGAGCGGCACGAATAGTGTTCATCGAACTCGCGTTATCGGGTCTTTTCGAAGGGGAGGATATTCAGTCGGAAATTCGACGCAGATCTGTGCATGCGCCATATGAGCACCAGATCCAAATGCTCGGACGTGGTCTGCAATGGGGCAAGCCAGGTATCGTGACATCGGGGACAGGGTCCGGAAAAACCGAGAGCTTCATGCTTCCGATACTGGCTGCGATAAGCGCTGAGGCGCTAAGCTGGGAGCCACCGAGCAGCACGTATCTTCAGGACCGCTGGTGGAGCATTCCAAGATCGAAGTGGGCATCCAGAAGGGCAGGAGAGTCTAGGACGGCGGCGATACGAGCCCTCGTACTCTATCCAATGAACGCGCTGGTTGAGGACCAGATGGTCAGGATGCGGCGGACTCTAGACTCAGACGCAGCACGTGCGGTGATGGATCAACGTCTTTCAGGTAATCGGATTTTTTTTGGTCAGTATACAGGCACCACCCCTGTGACCGGCTATGAGAACCATCCTCGACTGGCTGGGCAGGATGGGGAGAAGAGACGGCGGGGCCGACGGCTTCGCCAGTTGCGCGAGATTCTGCGTGGATATGACACCGACCAAGAAGCAGCGCGGCGCCACGACGGTGAACAAGAAGCAGCGCGGCGCCGCGACGGGGTAGAACGCCTCGCGGAAGCCGACAAGACTCGGTACATTTTTCCATCACTGGACGGGGGTGAGATGACGTCTCGCTGGGACATGCATGCGGCGCCTCCTGACATTTTGGTGACGAACGCCTCCATGCTTGGAACTATGCTCTCGCGCGAAGTCGAGCAAGGTATGCTCGAGCAGACGCGGCAATGGTTGTTAAGCAACGATGACGCCTACTTTTATCTTGTAATAGACGAACTTCATCTTTTTCGTGGCTCCGCGGGGACCGAGGTTGCGATTTTGGTTAAGTCGCTTATCCAGAGACTAGGTTTGGACGATCCAGCTCACCGATACAAGATTCGGCTCCTCGCATCATCCGCCTCGTTGCCGATGGAGGGCGAGCGAGGGATCCAGTCACGGCGATACCTCCGCGACATGTTTGCGCCTTTTGGCAGCAGTACGGGGCCCACCGACCCCGGATCGGAAACCGTTGATTTCTGGGAAGCTTGCGTGATAAAAGGTACCCCCGTGCTTCCGGAATGGCGGCGAGGCACCATACCAAGTGGACCTTTTATCGATCTTTTCAGGGCTGCCACTACTGGGGGGGAGCGCTTTATTGCGCGCATCGATGACGGAGCGACTACGCATGAAGCAATCGCCTCCGTTGCTGCTGCTCTTGGAATCACTTCTCAGGGAACAGAACGAGTCTCCGCGGTCGCTGAAGCTGCGGCGGCAGTTTTGACCGATGGCTGCCGAGACGGTGATGGCGTTCGAGCGACCTCCCTCGATGAGTTGGGGGCGCGCATCTTTCCAAACACTGAAGACGCAGAGGCCGCCATGCGCGGTCTTCTGTTAGCGAGAGCTCTTCCTGAATCGGGGGCATGGCGAACGAATGTTCATCTGACCACCCCGTCTTTTCGGGTACATTGCTTTGTTCGCAACGTTGAGGGGTTGTTCGCCGCGCCGTGGCTGTCCCACGACAAGGTTCTACGCTATACCGGGCTCGGCGTAGAACGGGGCATGTCGCATGCAGCTCCAGAGCCTGGGGAGACTCGGGGACGACGCTTGTTTGAAATGTTGTATTGCGAAGCATGCGGGGACCTCTTCATGGGCGGCCGGCGAGGGTACGCAAATGGGACGGGCCGGCAAACCGAGTTGTTACCGTCTTCGACTGAACTTGAGCGGCTGCCAGAACGCGCCGCTTCTGAATATTACGACCGGATGACGTTTGAGGAGTTCGCGGTTTTCTGGCCACGCACAGTGAATCCGGTGATCCCCGAGAGCAACTACGATGCGTGGGAACCGGCGAGTCTCGACCCCACGACTGGCGTTGTGACTGTTGGGTCCGGGGGACAGGAAGCGGGCATTGGCGGCCGCCTATACTTTCAGCAAGACGAGGCGGCTACAATGCAGGGCCGCGTAGCTATAAAGACTGCACAGCCTTTCTGTTGCCCAAAATGCGGGACGGACTACTCTGATCGTCCGTCATTTAGCCGTTCTCGATCACCAATCCGCGCCTTCCGAACAGGCGTCACGAAAACCTCGCAGCTCATAGCCACAGAATTGTTCGAGTTGCTTTTCGCGATCGGTGCAGATCCCAAGAGTATTGTGTTTTCCGATAGTCGGCAGGATGCGGCGAATCAATCTCTGGAGATCGAGCGTCTCCATTTGCGCGATCTGCGACGCGAAATATTTGTGTCGGTATCACGGGCTTACCTCAGCCGACGAATTAGTGAAGAACTGGACCCGGTCTCCACATTTTCCAGTGTCCAAGAATTGATGGCGACCGGTAAAACCGGTGAAGCAATGGCGTTGATGACCAAGCTTACCTTTCAAAACAATGACCGGCAGGTGAATGTCAGAACGCGAAAGGTGCAATTAGAGCGAATTCTGAACTATAAAGCAACGGACGACAGCGACGTCGGTGAACTCATCACGGAATACGTTCGTCTTGGCGTTCACCCATTTGACGAAGTTGGGTTGAAACATTTTTTAGGACAACCTTGGTACACCGCCTTCACTGAGCAAGGGGGCATGGTAGCGTACGCTGCCTCCCTCACTGATGGTGAACGCCAGCAGTTGTCTGCCCTTATCTTTTCAGCCCAATCCGAACTAGTTGACGATGTCATCTTCGCCAACACCTTTTTCGCATTGGAAGAGACAGGCCTCGCCTATCCATCTCTTTCGCCGGAATCCAACGAAGAAGTAGACAGGATGGACGCTTGGCTTCGTGTTTTCGCAAGCGCAACTCGTGTTCATGAAAATAAGTATTTTGATCCCCGGCGCGTGCGCGAATGGACTAACGCGCACGCTTTACCCGGTAGAAATCGCGTGACTCGGTTCGCTCGTGCGGTTTTTGGCGAGGATTTTTACAACGGGCTCGACGGAGTTTTGATTCACTTGCAGACGTTGGGACATCTCAATGGGATCATTCGAGTTGCTAAGGTTTATCTCAGAATAGCAATTGAGACAGATCCCTTTTGGCGTTGCGCAGGATGCGAGCGCGTTCATATGCACCGGGGTGTCGGAATTTGCACCCGTTGTTACACCCCTCTGTCCACGATGCCAGGCGGACAAGTCTCGGAATTGTGGATGAGTAACTTTTTGAGTAGGCGGATCATACGGGGGCATCAAGAAAATGTGAGGCGCTTTCGATTACGCTGCGAGGAGTTGACCGGACAAACTGACAACTTCGCTGACCGGTTGCGGAAATTCAAGGGCATTTTCGTCGACGGTGAAGATCCAATATCGAAACGTGCGCGCGAGATTGACTTGCTTTCGGTGACCACGACCATGGAGGTGGGGATTGACATTGGCTCCCTGCAAAGTGTCTATCAGGCGAACATGCCTCCGCAGAGGTTTAATTACCAACAGCGCGTTGGACGAGCCGGACGCCGCAAAAACGCCTTCTCGCTCGCCATCACTTTTTGCCGCGGCCGCAGTCATGACGCGTACTACTTCGCACACCCCAAAGCCATCACTGGTGACCCGCCTCCGCCTCCATTTTTGGCCGTAAGCCACGACCCGATTCCTATGCGTCTGTTACGAAAAGTGTGGCTGCGAGCGGCATTTAAGATGCTTCGCGATGGATGCGCCGCGCGGGGCACAGAGTTCCCGGGCGACCATCTCGTTCCACCCGACGTGCACGGTGAGTATGTTCCAGTTAATTACTATTATGACGAAGCCTCAGGTGAGAATTGGCCGGCGCGACTGCGAGCCACGCTGGAGGCGACCGTGGGGGTTCGCGACCGTTTCATCGCGGCCGCTACTATTGACCGAGATCAACGCGCAAGGCTCCTCACGAACTCGGAAGTCGACAAGCTGCTACGCGAAATCTGGGCACAAAGGCCTTTTGGTTTGGGCGTCCGACTAGGGCTTGCGGAGTTTTTGGCCGAGCGCGGGCTTCTGCCTATGTATGGGATGCCAACGCGAGTAAGAAAACTATTCCTGGGCCTGCGGCCCGAGACCGACGAAAGGAATCCTGAATACGATTGGTCTACGATGGACCGCGACCTAGATACGGCCGTGTTTGAATTCGCGCCTGGCGCGGTGCTCACGAAGGACAAGCAAAAGCACATGGTGATAGGGTTCACTGGTGACATGCTTCCGCCCGAGCGTAGAGGAAGGACAGTTGCCCTAGCTACTGCTTCGGAATGGCGCGAATCTGAACATCATGTGGCGCTTTGCGATCATTGTGGTTCGGCAAGTTACTCCAGAAGTGGGCCCGAGAACAACCAGACATGCACGGATTGTGGTGGTGAAATTGCAGGTGATGCCTTCAAACTGTATGTCACACCGGCGGGCTTTCGTACCGACTTTAGACCAGAACAAAACGATCTTGATATAGTCGGCAAGATGGCTACTCTGACTGTGGCCACTGTTTTGCATGAGGGAGAGGTAGTTGACAGCGCAAACCTCCGGGTCCGGCGTGGTGCCGGCGTAACAATCATGAAATTGAACGACGGACCTGACGACGGCCTCGACAGTAGCACCCGTTTCACTATTACAGAGGCAAGGGATCTGCGGGTGCCCTTGCCGCCGACCCGCGATACTACGGAGATCGAAGGCACTCAGGCGATTCAATCGGAAATCTTGCGTGGCCACACGAACCAAGCACGGTGGCAGGCGACCTCAGATGAAGATGAGACTTTCGGCCTCATCTCCATCAAGCAGACGGATGCAATATACATCGAGATGCTTAATTTTGACTCACGCCTAACGCTTGATCGCGTGGCTCGCAGAGGTGACTTTTCTAGCCTACCGACGAGGGCGGCAGCTATCAGCGCAACGCAGATCCTTGTCCAGAGAGCAGCACTTGAGCTGGATGTCTCATCGGACGAATTCGAAGCGCTGGAGCCGAGGTTACGGGGCGGGAGGCCAATGCTCCAGATCGGTGACTCCCTAATTAACGGCTCGGGATTGTGCCGCCGCCTTGGCGAGAGCCGCCACGACGGAACACCTCAAATTGTCAATTTGATAAGGAGCGTTCTTCACGATGGCGATAGTTGGCCGCTCATAGACTTCCTTGCGACCGATGCAGAGGGCAACCACGCTGAGCGCTGCCAAACTTCGTGCTACCGATGTGTTCAGCGGTATGGCAACCGAAACTACCATGGTTTGCTCGACTGGCGTCTGGGACTCGCATACCTGCGCGCGATGATCACGCCAGAGTATTCCTGCGGCCTTTCGCTCGACGAATCTAGCTTGCCGGAAATTGCGGGTTGGCGGGAACGCGCGGTCGAACTTGCGGAAATTTGCGCTCGCATGCGACCGGGTATTCTTGTTGCCGGAGTTCACGGGGCATCTGGACTGCCTTGTCTACAAGATCAGCGCAGTCGAGGCGCAGAGGGAACTATAGTCGTCATACATCCGCTTTGGTCGAGAGAAGGCGAGGCCGGGAGTTCTCTGGCAGGCGGTGAGCCGGTAAAGTTTATCGACACGTTCGAACTCGAGCGTAGGCCGTTACGTGCTCTCGAAAATCTCAGGAGAACGCGGTGACAGATTAGGGTTTCGAGACGACGCTATTTTCAATAAGTGGCCTGGCCCGGAGGTAGGGTGCAAACGAAATAAACCAGGAAGGGACATTCCGAGCACCTCTGGTTAACCTTCATTTCGAGTTGAGATTCTAAACATCGTCAGGCCAGTTTGGAAAGGTTTTCTCAAGTCTGCGCTCGGGACGCTAATACGGGTAGACGCGTAGAAAACCAGAGTTGAGTTCGGCGGCAACAAAATTCAAAAGCGGACGCGTGAGGGAGCGAGGGAGCGATGATTCGTACCGTCAGAAATCCGTAGGTGCTCAGCTTCCAGACCCGAGCGACCTTGTGGCAGTCAGCGGGTTCT
>Ga0302324_100024946_pt1 | contig 11495 bp, 11 predicted proteins | sample Palsa_T0_1_FD_201949 | JGI IMG/M metagenome (GOLD analysis project Ga0302324, IMG submission 201949) | Peat permafrost microbial communities from Stordalen Mire near Abisko, Sweden - Palsa_T0_1 | ecosystem: Environmental > Terrestrial > Soil > Palsa > Peat permafrost | place: Sweden: Abisko... | reverse complement strand
AGCCACGGGATTGTGCGCAACGCGGTATTGGTCCTGCACGCAACCACAGGCACGGGAGCGCAGTTCGTCCGCCCGGAGTTTGCCGGCGAGCTCTTTGGCGCGGGACAGCTGCTCGATGCCAGCAAGAACTTCATCGTTTTGCCCGATGGCATCGGCCATGGAGCGTCGAGCAAACCTAGTGATGGCCTGCGTGCCAAGTTTCCAAACTACGGCTACCTTGACATGGTCGAAGCGCAGCGGCGGTTGCTGGTTGACGGTTTGCACGTCAATCACTTGCGACTCGTCATGGGCACGTCGATGGGCGGCATGCACACCTGGCTCTGGGGCGAGCTGCACCCGGACTTCATGGACGCTCTCATGCCCCTTGCGAGCCTGCCGACTCAAGTCTCGGGCCGCAATCGCGTCTGGCGGCGCGCCGTGATCGATGCGATCCGCAACGATCCCGCTTGGCAGGCCGGTAATTACGCCGTCCAGCCACCGAGCCTGACGACTGCGGCGGAGGTGCTCTGGCTCATGAGCAGCAATCCGGCGCGGCGCCAGGATGAGGCGCCGACGCTTGCGAAAGCCGACGCGGTGATCGATGAGTACATCGCCAGTTTCGCCAAGACCGATGATGCCAACGACTTTCTCTACGCCGTGGCGGCATCGCATGACTACGATCCGGGTCCGGCGCTCGACAGTATTCGCGTGCCGCTGGTCGCGGTGAATACGGCCGACGATCTCATCAATCCGCCGGAGCTCGGGGTTCTCGAGCGCGAAATCAAACGCGTGCGCGCGGGCCGGGCGGTCGTGATTCCCTTCAGCGCCCAGACCCGCGGGCACGGCTCGCATACGATCGCCATATTGTGGAAGTCCGAGCTTGAGCAGCTGCTGCGGGACTCCGCCGGTTTCACCGTGCCGGGCGCGCAGCGCTGAACGTTGCTCTCTGGCCAACTACAGGATGTAGCGGCTTAAGTCCTCATCCTTGACCAGATTGCCGAGGTGATCGTCGACATATTTGGCGTCGACCGCCACGGCGGTGCCATTGTGCGCGGCCGCATCGTAGGAGACGGTCTCAAGAAGACGCTCCATCACGGTGTGCAGACGCCGTGCACCGATGTTCTCGGTGCGCTCGTTGACGTGGAAGGCAATCTCCGCGATGCGCCGCACGCCACTTTCGGAAAATTCGACTTTGACGCCCTCGGTGTTCATCAGCGCGATGTACTGCGCCGTGAGCGATGCGTCGGGCTCGGTCAGGATGCGCACGAAATCTTCGACCTTGAGAGAGTCAAGCTCGACGCGGATCGGCAACCGGCCCTGCAGCTCCGGAATGAGATCCGAGGGCTTTGACAGGCTGAAAGCGCCCGAGGCAATGAAGAGGACATGATCGGTCTTCACCGGGCCGTATTTGGTGGTGACGGTCGAGCCTTCCACGAGCGGCAGCAGATCGCGCTGCACGCCCTCGCGCGACACATCCGCGCCGATCGTCTCCTGACGCCGCGTGACTTTGTCGATTTCGTCGATGAACACGATGCCGTTCTGCTCCGCGTTGGCAAGCGCGGTCACCTTGAGCTCCTCTTCGTTGATGAGCTTGGAGGCCTCCTCGTCGATCAGGAGTTTTCCAGCATCGCGGACTTTGACCTTGCGCGTGCGCGTGCGGTTGCCGCCGAGGTTCTGGAACATGGACTGCAGCTGCTGCTGCATCTCTTCCATACCCGGTGGCGCCATGATCTCGACGCCCATCGGCATCGAGCGCAGCTCGAGCTCGATTTCGCGCTCGGCGAGCGCGCCCTCGCGCAGCTGCTTGCGCAGCTTCTCGCGCGTCTCGGCATCGCGCGGCGCTGCTGGCTCATCGGTGGAGAAGCCCATCATGCGCGGCCGCGGCAAGAGCGCATCGAGAATGCGCTCCTCGGCGGCATCAACTGCCCGGCGGCGCACTTTTTCCATCTCCTGCTCGCGCGTCATCTTGACGGCCACGTCCACCAGCTCCTTCACGATGGAGTCGACATCGCGGCCGACGTAACCGACTTCGGTGAACTTGGTGGCTTCCACTTTGACGAACGGCGCATTGGCGAGCTTCGCGAGGCGCCGGGCAATCTCGGTCTTGCCGACGCCCGTTGGGCCGATCATCAGGATGTTCTTCGGTGTGATCTCCTGGCGCATCGGCTCTTGCACCTGCATGCGGCGCCAGCGGTTACGCAGGGCGATGGCGACGGCACGCTTGGCCGCCTGCTGGCCAATGATGTGCTTGTCGAGCTCGAGGACGATCTCTTGCGGCGTAAGGGCGGGAACCATGTCTATTTCAGCTCGTCGATGACGAGGTTGCGGTTTGTGTAGATGCAGATCTCGGCGGCGATGTTGAGCGCGCGCTCGACGATGCTGCGCGCATCAAGCTCGGTGCTCTCGACGAGCGCGCGCGCGGCCGCCTGCGCGAACTGACCTCCCGAGCCGATGGCTGCGACCGCATACTCCGGCTCGATCACATCGCCATTGCCGGAGACGATGAAGATTTTCTCCGGATCACCGACCAGGAGCAGCGCCTCGAGGCGGCGCAGATAGCGATCGGAGCGCCAGTCCTTGGCAAGCTCGATCGCGGCGCGGGTGAGATTGCCGTACTTCTCGAGTTTGCCTTCGAAACGCTCAAAGAGCGTGAACGCATCGGCCGTACCGCCGGCAAATCCGGCGAGCACTTTGTCGTTGTACAGGCGCCGCACCTTGCGCGCGTTGCCCTTCATGACGGTGTTGCCGAGGGTAACCTGCCCATCGCCGCCCATGGCGATGGCGCCATTGCGGCGCACGGCCAGTATCGTCGTGCCGTGCGGATCAAATCGTGTGCGGTCGCTCATGTGCGGGTATCGGTCAGGCTTTTCTGCGTGCGCGCGGATGTGTACGGTCGTAAATGCGGGCCAGGTGCTGAAAGTCAAGATGGGTGTAAATCTGGGTGGTGGAGATGTTGGCGTGGCCCAGCAGTTCCTGCACGCCGCGAAGTTCGCCACTGGATTCAAGCAGATGCGAGGCGAAGGAGTGCCGGAAGAGGTGCGGATGCACCGGCACGCCGAGCCTGCTGCGCCGTGCCCACTCGGCGATGCGTAACTGCACGGCGCGCCCGCCCAGTCGGCGGCCGTTCTTGCCAACGAACACCGCCGTCTCCGTGACCTTGGCCCGGGCAGCTCTCAAGGCAAGCCAGCGCCCGAGCGCCTGCACCGCCTTTTTGCCGACCGGGACGATACGCGCCTTTTTCCCCTTGCCGAGCACGCGCACCGTGCGGTCTTTGAGATCAAGGTCTGGAAGATCAAGCCCGACGAGTTCGGCGAGACGCAGCCCGGAGGAGTAGAGGAGTTCCATCAGCGCGTGATCGCGCACCAGCAACTCTTCGTCGGGCGCCGCTTCAAGAAGCTTGCCCATCTGATCGGCGTCGAGCGTGTGCGGCAGGCGGCGCGCTGACTTGGGTGCGCGCACCTCGTGGCCCGGGTTGCGGGGCAGGGCGCGCTCGCGCACCAGGTAATTGCAGAAGCTGCGCACCGCCGAGAGCCGCCGCTGCACGCTGCGCGGCGCAAGACCCGCCGCATGAGAGTGCGCGGCGAAGATGCGCACATGCTGGCTGTCGAGCGAGCCCCAGTCCTTGAGCCCGTGCCGATCGCAGTACTTCACCAGCGCCGCCAGATCGCGGGCGTAGTTGCTGTCGGTGTGTGCGGAGAGCCGTCGTTCGCTTGCAAGGTGCCGCCGGAAGCCGGCGATCCACTCAAGCGCCGCCGGAGTCATTGTCGTGCGACGGCGTCCGCGATGAGATCGGCCATGCGCCCCAGGAACTCCGTGCTCATGCCCGGGTGAAACCGATCGCGCTCGGTGCTGCCGAGGGCGAGGAGCCCGAGCGCGCCCTTCTCCCCGAGCGGCACGAGCGCGACGGAACCGATGTCGTTGGCATCGGTGCCGAACAGGAACTCGCGTTGCGAGTCGCGCACCTGGCCGCAGCGCGGCTTGGCGCCCGCGAACAGGGACTCGAAGGATTTCAGGTTCGCATCCTCCGTCGGCACGATGCGCGGGAAGCGCTGCGGGGATTCAAGCGGTTGGCTGCCGAAGAGAATCAGCACCGAGTGAAAAGTGTCAAAGTCGTCGCGCAGGCTCGCCTCGATCTCATCGAGCGCAGCCTGGCGCGAGGTCGAACGCAGCAGGCGGCGCGCGAAGCGATGAAAACGTGCCGCGATCGCATCGTTATCGCGCGCCACGCGCACAAGTTCGGCAAGTTTCGCCTCGAGCGCGGCGTGCCGCTCGCGCATGACCTCGATCTGGCGCTCGACGAGCGAGATCGTCGAACCGCCGCGCGAGTGCGGCAGCCGCAGCCGCGCGAGGAGCGCCTGATGGCGCTCGAAGAATTCCGGATTCTGTTGCAGATAGCGCGCGACGGATTCTTCCTCGGTATCCGGAGCGGGCAAGCCGCGAGCTTCACGTGTCGTCATTTCTACACCTCGAAATAACCTTCGAATGACACCTCAGCAGGTCCTGTCAACCAGATGCGCTCCCCAGGGCCCTCCCAGTTTACGCGCAACTCGCCGCCGCGCAGAAGCACCTGCACTTCGGCATCAAGCTCGCCGCGCGCGCGGCCGATGGCCACCGCCGCGCAGGCACCGGTGCCGCAAGCAAGCGTCTCGCCCGCACCGCGCTCAAAAACGCGCAGACGGACGTGCGCGCGATCGTCGATCTGCACGAAGCCGACGTTGACGCCATGTGCGAAACGCGGATGGTGCTCGATCGCCGCTCCCAGGCGCTCGACCGGTGCGCTCGCCACGTCGGCGACGGCAAGCACGGCGTGCGGGTTGCCGATACTGACCACACCAATCTCAATCTCCTCGCCGGCCACGTGCAGGTGGTAGGCGTTTTGCTTGCCGAGCGCTTCAAAGGCCAGCGCGGCGGGCGCAAAGTCAGGCACGCCGAGGTCGATCGCAATGAGATCTCCCGTAGCCATGCGCGCACGCACCAGGCCGGCTGGGCTCTCCAAAGTGAGAGCGCCGTTGGCGATCGCTCCGCGGCTGCGCAGCAGCGCCGCGATACAGCGCGCGCCGTTGCCGCACTGCTCGACTTCGCCGCCGTCGGCGTTGAAGACGCGGTAGTAGGCGGCGGTGTCTGCGTGGCGTGGTTTTTCCAGGAGCAGCGCCTGATCAAAGCCAATCCCCGTGCGGCGCTTGGCGAGGCGCCGCCAAAGCTCGGGCGCCGGCTTAAAAGCTTCGGCTGGCGCGTCGCAGATGATGAAGTCATTACCGAGCCCATGCATTTTCGTAAAGGCGACGCGCATGGCGGCGAAGAATACCTGAATCCCATCCAGGTGCCGCGGCGGCAGCGAGCGTATCGTAGCGGCCGATGAGTAAGTCGTTCGAGGTACGCATTACACCGCATGGCAAGAGCTTGCGCGTGCGCTCGGAGCAAACGGTGCTCGATGCCGCGCTCGCCGCCGGACTCAATCTGCCGCACAGCTGCAAGTCGGGTCACTGCGCTTCGTGCCGTGCGCGCCTTCTTGCCGGGAAGATCGAATATCCGAACGGCACGCCGCTCGGGCTGACGGCCGAGGAGGCGCGCGGCGGCGAGATTCTTCTCTGCCAGGCGCGGCCGCTGGCGGATCTCATCGTGGAAGCGCGCCTCGTGAGCGCGGTCGCCAATGTTGAGATCAAGACGCTGCCCTGCCGAATTGCGCGACTCGAACGGCTGGCGCCGGATGTGATGCAGGTGCTCCTGCGGCTGCCGTCGGTTGAGACGCTGCGCTATCAGGCGGGACAGTATCTCGATGTGCTCCTCGAGGGCGGTGGCAGGAGAAGCTTCTCCATCGCCAGTCCGCCGCACGATGCCGGGCTCATCGAACTGCACGCGCGCCACGTGCCGGGCGGTGGCTTCACCGAGCAGCTCTTTAACTCACTGCAGGTCGGATCACTGCTGCGCATCGAGGGCCCCATCGGGCAGTTCGTGTATCGCAGCGGTACGCGGCCGCTGCTGCTCATCGCCGGCGGCACGGGTTTTGCGCCTGCGAAATCGATTCTGCGCCACGTGCTTGAGCAGCGCATCGAGCGGCCAGTTCATTTCTTCTGGGGCGCGCGCACGCCGCGCGATCTGTACGAGGAGGCGCTGGTGCTTGAGTGGGCGCGCAAATTTCCGCGCTTCAAGTTCAGCGCCGCGCTGTCGGAGGCGGGGACGCCCGACAGCACGCGTGAGCGCGGCTACGTGCATGAGGTGGTGCTCGCGCGGCATCCGGATCTGGCGCTCTTTGACATCTATGCCGCGGGGCCGCCTGCGATGGTCGAGGCCATCCGCGCGACGTTTCCAGGCGCCGGCGCGCGCGCGGAAAGTCTCTTCTTTGACTCCTTCGACTACGCGCCGAAGCTCTCGGCGCTCAGGCGGTAAGCCGCCGAGATGTCCTCATCCCCATAGCCGCGCGCGATGAGTTCGTCGTAGACGCCGAGGACCTGCTCCACCACCGGCAGGGTCACACCGAAGCGCGCCGCCATCGCGCGGCAAATCCCGAGATCCTTCGCGTGCAGACGCACCTTGAAGCCTGCAGGATAGGTGCCGCGGATCATGTTGGGCGCGCGGTGCACGAAGTACCAGCTCGAGCCTGCGCCCTTGCCGAGGGTATCGACGAGCTGCGGCAGTGGCAGGCCTTCGGCATGCGCGAACGCCATGGCCTCGGCAACCGCCTCGATGATGCCGGCGCACATGATCTGATTGGTTGCCTTCGCAGCCTGGCCGCTGCCGGTGGGTCCGAAGTGCGTGATCGTCTTGCCGAGTGCGCCGAGCAGCGGCCGCGCGCGCTCAAAGGCTTCAGCCGCTCCGCCGACCATGATGACGAGGGTGCCATCGCGGGCGCCCTCGACGCCGCCGCTCACCGGGCAGTCGAGAAAATCCGAGCCGCGCAGCAGTTCGCTGGCGCGCTGCGCGGTCTGCGCGCTCACCGTCGAGCAATCGATGACGAGACTACCGGTCTTGAGAGCGGGCGCGAGCTGCGCGACAACATCCAGGACGTCAGCATCCGCCGCGACACATAGAACTACGGCGTCAACATCGCCCGCAAGGCTCGCGGGCGAATCGGCCGCCCGGCACCCAAGCTCGGCGGCGAGTGCCTTGGCCTTCTCGGGAGTGCGATTCCAGAGCGTGGTCAGCAGCCCGGCGCGATGCAGATTACGCGCCATATTCATGCCCATGGCGCCGAGACCGATGAAGCCTGCGCGCATGACAGATCCGTCTTGGCAGGCGGCCGGATCGGCCGCGACGCGTACTCTAACTACTTTGACCCGTTTCCGCAGGCCTGCTGCATGGCATCGCGCAGCTGCAACCGGTACGCATTGGCCTCATCTTCACTCAGGTAATCCCGGCCGCCATCGGACTGGGATTTGTAGATGCGCCGCGTGCGGATCGACTGGTTATAGGCATCGGTTGCCTTGGAGCACTGATCACCCTGCGCCTGCGTCATCTCGGACTGCATCGCCTGCTGGCTCGCCTGTTTTTGCACCTCGGAAGATGCGTTCGCGCCGGCCTGAGCGAGGGCCTTTGCCTGCGGAGTCGGGGTGGTACGCGCGGGCGTTGAGGCAGCCTCGCTCCTGCCATGCTCCACGTGAATGAGTGTCGCGCCGGGCACCCAGGTGTCGGAGTAGTGAACGCCGCCCTGCGCATCCACAAAGCGATACACGTCGTTCGCGCGCGCTGCTGCCGCAGCGCCCGCTACGAGTACGGCAAGACATAAAATTCGAAACATGTGAACGCGCCTCCCGCGTTTTAAGGAGTATCCCCTGCTTCGCAGGGGTCAACCTTTGACCGGCGTCACATTATGCGCCGACTACAGATCGTAGGCGCGCTCCCCGTGCAGGGAGATGTCGAGGCCCTCGCGTTCCTCTTCTTCTGTCACACGGATCCCCACGGCAAACTTCACGATGTGGAAGGCCACAAAGGCGACAACTGCCGTCCACAGCGTCACCAGCAGCACCGCCTTCGCCTGAATCAAGAGCTGCGCGCCGATGCCGGGATAGCCCATCTTGCCGCTGACCCAGTCAACGACCTGGCCTGGGCCGCCAAGCTGCGGTGCGTTGAATATGCCCGTGAGAAGCGCGCCGAGCGCACCGCCCAGCGCATGAATGCCAAACACATCGAGCGCATCGTCGGCTTTGATGAGCCTCTTCAGTCCCGTCACGCCCCACAGGCATACGCTCCCGGCGGCAATACCAATGACGAACGCTCCCGGAATCCCCACATTGCCCGCGGCGGGCGTGATGGCGACGAGGCCCGCCACCGCTCCGGAGGCGGCGCCCAGCATGGAAGGCTTTCCCTTCAGGATCCACTCCATGGATATCCACGCCAGCACGGCGCAGGCGGTTGCGAGATAGGTGTTCATGAAGGCGAGCGCGGCGGACCCGCCCGCCTCGAGCGCCGATCCTGCATTGAAACCAAACCAGCCAAACCAGAGCAGCGAAGCGCCAATCATTGTCATCGTCAGGCTGTGCGGCGCCATCGGCTCGCGACCAAAGCCGACGCGCTTGCCGAGCACGAAGGCGCCGACGAGACCGGCGACGCCGGCGTTGATGTGCACCACCGTGCCGCCCGCAAAGTCGAGCGCGCCCCACTGCCACAGCAGTCCCGCGGTCGCGCTCACCGCACTGGCGTTCGCCGTGGGCGTATAGGCATCGGGTCCCGCCCAGTACCACACCATGTGCGACACCGGCAGGTAGCAGAACGTAAACCACAGAACGAGAAAGAGTAGTGCGCCGGAGAACTTGATGCGCTCGACGACCGCTCCGAGGATGAGGCAGCAGGTGATCGCGGCAAAGGTCGCCTGAAAGGCGACGTACACGAGCTCGTACATCGGCGTGTTCTTGCTGAAGGTTCCTGCGAGCGAGAACGTATTGGTCGCCGGATCAAAGGTGCCGGCAAGGAAGAGCCGGCTGAAGCCGCCGATGATGGGGTTGCCCTCGGTGAACGCGAGTGAATAGCCGTAGATGCACCACAACACGGTGATGAGCGAGAAGCCGACGAATACCTGCATCAGCACCGAGAGCATGTTCTTCGTGCGCACCAGGCCGCCGTAGAAAAGTGCGAGTCCCGGCACGGACATCAGCAGCACGAGCGCGGTGCAGATGAGCATCCAGGCGGTGTCGCCCTTGTTGGGAACGGGGGGTGAATCGGCGGCAAATACCAATGCCGGAGCACTGAGCGCCGCGGCAATTGCGGTCACTTGCAGCATCACTCGGGATGTTTTTGCAGGCATGCGCATGATCTCCCCCGGATCAATTTTCGGCTCGTCGTCGGCGTAGCGAACGGTCTGCGCCGTGCGTATGCTTGTAGAGCGCGAAGTGTGCGGGTGCAGCTTCCATGCCACGAAGGATTTGTACGGAAGTTTCGGTGGTTGCGCTCGTGCACATGCCGCGTGGCGCACCATTTTAGAGCCTAAGCTGCGCCTGCGTGCGTGAATTCAGTGCACGCGACGACGCCCCACGGCAAAGGAGAAGGCTTTGGTGGACCCGTTGAGAATCGATGAGATCGCACGGCGACTCTTCGCCAAGGTACCCGAGACGGCGCGCCACATTCAGGCGGATCTGGAGGAGAACTTTCGCGCGGTCTTGCGTGCAAGCCTCGGCCGGCTGGATCTGGTGTCCCGCGATGAATTCGACGTGCAGATGAAAGTGCTGGAACGCACGCGCGCGCGGCTCGAAGCGCTTGAGGCACAGGTGCAGGCCCTCGAGGCCGCAAAGACGCGACCCAACGCCTGAGCCGTTACTGGGCCAGGCTCACCATATGGTCGACGGCGCCTTTCACGAGGTCATCAGGAAGATCCGTGCGGCCGCCCTTCGGCGGCATGACGCCGGCGCTGCCCTGAAAGCCTTGCAGGGCGTGCTGGTAGAGCGTCGCCTTACCCTTGGCGATGCGCGGTCCCCACGCCGCCTTATCCCCCGCCTTGGGAGCGCCGGCGAGCCCGGGGCCATGACAGACACTGCACACCTGCTGGAAGACTTCATCTCCGGTCTTGGGAATCGCGGCTGAGCCCGCCGCTGCTGCGGCCGTTGTGTCCGGCTTGATTGCCAGGGCCGCGTTGTCCTGGCCGGCTACAGCCTCGTGCGCGAAGGGCTGAACGCGATTATCGACGCTCTTTAGGTATTGAGCCTCCTGCAGCACATCCTGGTCCTGGGTGTGGCTCGCGACGACCCGCGCGAGAGCGAAAATCAAGATTGCGATCGCCACGAGGATGCCGATCACCAGGCTGAAGGTATTGACGAAATGGGTGTCTTGCTTGCTCACAATGATCGTCCGCGCGTCGTTCTGGGGAGCGGATGCATTATAGCGACTCGCCCAGCGCGGCCGGCAAATCCTTGGCCTTGAGCCTCTCCCGGTAGTTCATTCAGGCATCCCGAGTATCATCGGCCGCATCGCATAACCGCTCACACGGGCGAGCCGCTGCGATCCGCAGATGCCGAATAAGTGGCAAGAGCAACCCGCCGCGCCGACCCGTTGGCCGGCGCATGCTGGAGCGATGGTAAAATCACAGTCCTGCGCCCGTAGCTCAGTTGGATAGAGTGGCAGCCTCCGAAGCTGCAGGTCGCTGGTTCGAATCCAGTCGGGCGCGCGATCTTAGGAAGCGTCAAGCCGCGGGGGTGGCTGCCGCGCGGCGGGCTCGTACCGTGCATCCGGTCGGCACAAGCTCGCCTACGAAGACGGCGCCGCAGCTCGACGACCCGCTCAAATGCCGGGGTGATGCGCTCCTCAAGCAGGGGCGAGCTGCGCGCGGCGCTCAAGCATGCGACGAGGCCGCCAAATACGCTCCGAACTGGGCGGCGCTCAAGAACGCGCCCGCTGCGGCGGCAAAGTGAGCCCGGCTAGGGATCGGGAAAAGCCGCAGATCGCAGCTTCAGTGGTGCTTCTCGCTCGCGACGAGATCGCTGATGAGCTGGATAAGCTGGTCGGGGTTGCCGGCCTTGCCTACGTCGGTCTCGTACTTGCCGTTGACGATGATGAGAGGCACGCCCTCGACGTGGTAGCGCGCGTTCAGCTCCTCGGCGCGCGCCAGGTTGGAACTTACCGTAAAAGAGTTGTAGGCCGTGCGGAAGTCATCCGCCTTGATACCGTGCGCGACCGCCCATTTCAGCTGCTCGTTCAAGGTCTCGGGTTCGTTATTGGCGACCAGCATGTTGTGGTCGTCATGGATGGTTTCGAACACCTTCTGATCAAGGTCCGAGCGCCCGAGCGCCTGCAGCGTGTAGTAGAGGTGCGCATGCGCCCGGTGAATCGGGGCCCACATCACCGGCACGCGTACGAACTCGACATTGGCGGGCTTTTTCTTCAGCCAGCTTTGGATGTAGGGCTCAAGGTCAAAGCAATGGGGGCAGGCGTACCAAAATACCTCCAGCACCTCGACCTTGTCCGGGCCGACGCTCGTCGGTTGCGCCGGCACAATCGGCACGTAGTTCGTGCCTGCTTTCCAGCGGCCACCCGGCAGCTGCTGATCAGCCGGCAGCGCGGCGAGGTGCTCAAGCTCGCTGTCGGAGCGCTCT
>Ga0302324_100024944_pt1 | contig 11495 bp, 8 predicted proteins | sample Palsa_T0_1_FD_201949 | JGI IMG/M metagenome (GOLD analysis project Ga0302324, IMG submission 201949) | Peat permafrost microbial communities from Stordalen Mire near Abisko, Sweden - Palsa_T0_1 | ecosystem: Environmental > Terrestrial > Soil > Palsa > Peat permafrost | place: Sweden: Abisko... | reverse complement strand
TCGGCGACGCCCTTCACTGGACCCCGCAACTCCGCCCCAAGACACCCAATCACGCCGATGACCTATGCATTGGCCAGACCTTTCTGGACGCCTACGCCAGCAGCAACGATCCCACGCGTCTGAAGCCCACGCGTGACCGCATCCAGGCCGCCTCCGATTACATCGAAAAAGTTGAAATCGGCGCAAACGACACCCAACTCACCTGGTGGTGGTGCGACGCCCTGTTCATGGCCCCTGCCGTTCACGCAAGACTCTCGTCCATCACGCACGACCCCGCCTACCTCGACGCCATGGACAAGGAATGGTGGAGGACCGCCGATCTCCTCTACGACAAGGACGAGCATCTCTTCTACCGGGACCAAACCTACCTTCACGCACTTGCAAAGAATGGAAAGAAAGTCTTTTGGACCCGCGGCAATGGCTGGGTCTTCGCCGGTCTGGCCCGCACTCTCCCTTACATCCCGCCGGACTATCCCAGTCGCTCCCGGTACATCGCCCTATTCAAGGAAATGGCGGCCAAACTCGCCACCTTGCAGCAACCCGATGGCACATGGCGCCCCAGCCTCCTCGATCCCGATGAGTTTCCCGACTCCGAATGCAGCGGCACGGCCCTCGATTGCTTTGCCTTTGCATGGGGAATCGACAACGGCCTCCTCGACCGCGCGACCTATCTTCCTGTCTCTGCGAAAGCATGGGCTGCTTTACTGGCCGCCCGACGGCCGGATGGGCTGCTCGGATATGTCCAGGGCGTCGGCAAGGCTCCCGGAGCCGTCCATGCGAACGACACCCAACTCTACGCCACCGGGGCCTTTCTCATGGCCGCGGGTGAGCTGTCCAAACTCGCGCCCATCACCATTCCTGCTCCTCCTCAACTTACCGCTGCTCCCGCGGAAAGCGGAACCACCTCTCTTACTTCCAACGTCCCACTAACTTTCGCAAAGATAAGCGACACCGTCATCGATCCCTCCGCGCTCACGCTGCCCGCCAACGCCACCTTCGGCTCCACCATCAACGGGCAGGCCTTCCAGCAGGACGCCATCCACACCGCCGTGGGCTGGCAATATGTCGCCTATTACGATGGCCAGCGCAATGTCTGCATCGCCCGCCGCCATCTTCCGGACGGTCCCTGGCAGACCCTTCGTTTCCCGGACTACCAATTCAAGAGCAACGACGCCCACAACACCATTTCCCTCGGCATCTGCGAGCAGGATGGCACCATTCATCTCGCCTTCGATCATCACGTCACAGCGCTTCATTACCGAGTTTCCAAACCCGGAGTCGCTTTGCACCCCGACAGCTTCCCATGGGATCCGTCGCTCTTCGGCCCCACCCATTCAGACCTGGAAAAAGGCAAACCCATCGTCGTAACCTATCCCCGCTTTTGGAACACGCCCGACGGTGGACTCCAAATGCACTATCGCCGCGGCTCATCTGGAAGCGGCGATAACATGCTCGTCGATTATCACCCCGAAACCGGCACTTGGTCCGACACCCGGCAGATCGATTCCTCGAAGGGCAATTTTCGGGACGCCCTCGGTCCCAGTTCCCACCGGAATGGCTATCCAAACGGTTATGATTACGACACCACCGGGCGGCTGCAGGCCACCTGGGTCTGGCGCGAGAGCGCGGGCGGAGTCAATCACGACTTACTCTATGTTTACAGCGATGACCGTGGCAAAACCTGGCATACCGATTCCGGAAACCCCATTTCCGGTCCCGCCGGCATCGACACCCCCGGCCTCATCGTCGAGAAAATCTCCCGCCGCCACGGCTTGATGAATAACCAGGCTCAAGCCATTGACTCACAGAACCGCATCCATGTCGTGATGTGGTCCTCGGATGTCGAGACCCCCCTGAAGGCCGATGCCGACGCCGTATGGGGCGTCCCCGCGGACCGGCGCTATCACCATTACTGGCGCGAGGGAGCTGGCAACTGGCACGACGATGTTCTACCCTGGGTCGCCGGTTCCCGTCCCCGCCTTTTCGTCGATGATCATGACAACCTCATCATGATCTACAACCGCCCCGCCCCCAATCAACCGATGACTCATGGCATCTATTTCACCCAGGGCGATCTCGTCATCGCCTCCGCGTCCGCCGCGGCAAAATGGCAGGATTGGCGCATTGTCGCAGAGGAAGAAGGCCCTTTCATCAATGAAATGCTGGGCGATCCAACTCGCTGGAAAGCCCAAAAAATTCTCTCGATCATTGTCCAGCAAACACCAAAAGTGATCGGCAACCCCTCACCCCTCCGCGTACTCGATTATCAATGGAAACAAAGACCGTGAAAACCTTGATTGGATTCCTTCTCCTCCTCCCGGCCTCTCTCGTTTGCGCCGCCGGGCCGCAGGCCGGCGTAACCTCCCGCCCCTATGGCCAATGTTCGGAAGGCCCCGTCCAACTCCACACCCTCACCAATGCCGGCGGCCTATCCGTCAGCATCATGGATTACGGCGCCACCGTCGTAAACGTCGTCACGCCCGATCGAAATGGGAATCCTCAAGACATCGCCCTTGGCTTTGACGACCCGGGCGCTTACGCCGCCGCCGCGTTGAATTTTGGCACCATGGGGCGTTACATCAACCGCATCGGCCAGGCTCAAATCACCCTCGACGGCCACGTCTATCCCCTGACCGAAAACAAGCCCCCGAACACCATGCATGGCGGCAAACTCGGATTTAACCGCCACCTCTGGAAAGCCGAGGTTGTCTCCAACGATCCCCCGTCCGTTCGCTTCAGCCGTCTCAGTCCTGACGGAGAAGAAGGCTTTCCAGGCAATCTTAACGTCAGCGTGACTTTCACGCTCACGAATGACAACCATTGGACAGTCCATTACAACGCCACGACGGACAAGCCAACGGTCGTGAACTTATCCAATCATACCTTGTTCAACCTCTCGGGACCTGGTCACGGCACGATATTGGACGATGTTGCCACCGTAAACGCCGACGGCATCACCCCCATAGATGCCACCTCGGTTCCGACTGGCGAAATCCGCAAGGTCGATGGAACCCCGTACGACTTGCGCAAACCAACGGTCCTCGCAACGCGTATCAACGATCTTGGAACCAAACCTCCCGGCTATGACATAAACTACGTCCTCAATAAAGAAGGCTCATCCCCGTTGTCCAAAGCTGGCGAAGTGTACGATCCGAAGAGCGGCCGCGATCTCCAGATATTCACGGACCAGCCCGGCGCTCAATTCTACACCGGGAACCTCTTTGACGGCACGCTCATCGGCAAAGGCGGCGTCAAATACACCCAATATTGCGCCTTCTCCCTCGAGGCCCAGCATTTCCCCGACTCCCCCCATCATCCCAATTTCCCATCGACGGTTGTGCGCCCCGGAGAGACCTACCAGGCCACCATCGAGTATATCTTCACAACGCGCTGAATATTCAAGCAGGGCGGTAGCCGAGGGCCGAAGGCCCGTAACAAGCCAGACATGGGCAAAGCGAGGCACGAGCGTCGCCCCGGGGTCCGCGTGCAGCGTGGCGAGCCCTGGGCGTGACAATTGCGTGAGATTGAAGAGCGCGCGTTAAAGCCTCTTTTGCCGTTCCGTGAATCCCAATCTTTTCCCATTTGACACCAGCGTCCTGACAGCCGACTTCTTCCCCACCATAGCTCTCTTACGCGGCGCATGAAGCCACCAAAATACAATCACCTCAAGCTGCTCGGAAAAGCCGTCGGGCGCTATCCCGCCGCCCCATCCGCGGCAACCATCGAGACCTTCGACAACAAGCACCGCGCTCGCGATTACTGGATTCAATTCGATTGCCCCGAGTTCACCTCCATGTGCCCCGTCACCGGCCAGCCGGACTTTGCCGCCATCAGGATCGACTATGTCCCCGACAAGCTCTGCATCGAGACCAAGTCGCTGAAATTCTATCTCGCCTCATTCCGCAACACCCGCAGCTTCAACGAGGAAATCGTCAACCGCATCCTCGATGACCTTATCAAGGCGTGCAAACCCCGTCGCGCGATCGTTCACGGCAAATTCGCCGCCAGAGGCGGCATCAGCGTGACCGTCGATGCCGCCTTCCCCTCCGAAGCCGAAATTCCAGCCTTCCGGAAATACACCCCCGAGAAGCCGTGAAGACCCGGGAGACAGTCGTCGTTCTGCTCAGCGGCGGGATGGACTCCGTGACCGCCCTCTATGACGCCGATACCCGCTACGACGTTGTCGGGGCAGTCACCTTTCACTACGGATCGAAGCACAATGACCGCGAAATCCCCTTTGCCGCCTTCCACGCCCGCAAGCTCAACGTGCCGCATCGGGTAATCCGTTTGGATTTCATTGGCGAGCTTTTCGAGTCGGATCTGCTGCAAAAGGGCGGTGACATACCCAGGGGCCACTACGAGGAACAAAGCATGAAAAAAACCGTCGTTCCCTTCCGCAACGGCATCATGCTCTCCATCGCCGCTGGTTTCGCCGAGAGCGTGGGCGCCCATGGATTGGTCATCGCCGCCCACGCCGGCGATCACGCCATCTATCCCGATTGCCGGGAAGAATTCATGAAGTCAATCGGCGACGCAATCCGTCTCGGAACCTACGCCGCCGTCAATCTGATTCGTCCATTCATCTCGATCACCAAGGCCGAAATCGCCGTCCGCGGCCATCAGTTGGCGATCGATTACGTGCAGACCTGGTCATGCTATGTCGGTGGCGAAACCCATTGCGGCCAATGCGGCACCTGTGTCGAGCGCCGTGAGGCCTTCATCCTCGCGCGACTCCCGGATCCCACCCCCTATCTCAGCACTGGCCCTCTGCCCGCGAGACCAGCCTGACAGCCTCTTTGAATTATACCGAGGGATCAACCTTTCCGCGATATCGCCGATCCGCGTTCCGGCAACGCACTATAAGTTTTATTGGGCCGAAAGGTCCTATTTCAGGGCGTGCATGCGCTGGTGGAGAGCGGCCAGGGCGGGGTATTGCTCAAGGTCTTGAAGACGCCGGAGTTGTTCTGGCTTGAGGCGTTCGGGAGCCGAGCGCAGCAGGGCGAGATGGCCGCAGTGGCTCTTGACCACTGGAGCGATCTGGCGGCAGAGGTCCATGAAGGCGGTGAGCAGCACGCGCACGACATGGAAGCGGTCTGCAACGATGCGGGCGTTGGGGAACCAGCGCCGGATCATGGCGCGGTAAGGGCTGGAGAGATCGATGCAGACCCCCCGGACGCGCTCACGGCCCTGGAGGGAAGCCAGGAAGCCGCGCAGATCGGCCTCGCAGCGATGTCGCGATGAACGATGAATCGGACGGCGCTCAAGCCGAAACAATCGCTGCCGTAATTTCCATCAGCGGACTCCGCCGCAATGATGACTGACTTGATGGGGCGGCCCGCGGCGGCATTCGGAATGGTGGCAGGACGCTCGCCGGCGTCGCCGCTCCCGCGCGGCAATTGGATCGTCGCCAGCGAGGTCAGCGAGAACCATGTGACGCCGTCGGATGTGCCGCGGATGCGGGTGTTTCGGAATCCGCGATCCGTCAGGTTCGCCTGGTTGTGATTCCAGATCAGGATCTCGTCGAGTGTCTGAGGCTGCGCGAAATCGAATCTGACCCAGGCGGGCGAAGGGGCAAGGCCGTCGGCGGGATGTTTTGGCCTGGGATTTTCGACACTCTGCCACATCGTCCGGGCCGAGCCGTCGTTATCATGGACAGGGCCATCCATCCCCGATCCGTTCACCAGATGCCGCGCGTCCTGGTCTCCGGAGAAGACGCTTGAAGCGGAGACGGCGATTCCACTCGCCGGGATGGCAAGGTTCAATTTTTCCCAAACGAAACGGACGGCGCTCAATCCGTAACAGTCACTGCCATAATTTCCGTCCCCGGACTCCGCTGCGATGATGACCGATTTGACGAGGCGGTCCGCGGCGACATTCTCGATGGTGGTCGGCTCCGCGAAGGCGGAACCGTGTGCGCGCGGCAATTGGATCGTCTCCGGGGAAGTGAGCGGGAACCATGTGACTCCGTCGGTTGAGCCGCAGATTCGGGTGTTTCGAAATCCGCGATCTGTCAGGTTCGTCTGGTTGTGATTCCAGATCAGGATCTCGTCGAGCGTCTGTGGCTGCGCGAAATCGAATCTGACCCAGGCGGGCGAAGGGGCAAGGCCATCGGCGGGAGGTTCTGGCGTGGGCCTCTCGATGCTGTGCCACATCGTCCCCGCTGAGCCGTTGTTATCGTGGACGGCGCCCACCATCCCCGATCCGTCCACCAGGTGCCGCGGGTCCTGATCCGGGCTGTACACGCTGGAAGCTGTGACCGTGATGATACTCGCCGGGATCGCCGGGTTCATTTTCTCCAGGGAGAGAGCAGCAATCTCGTCTCCCTGGGCAGCGGCTTTGCCGAGGATCTCCCTTGCGGTGCTTTCGTCCGCCTTCACGCCATCTCCGACACGATACCGCTCGCCCATCCGCATTTGGCCAAAGGCATCGCCCTGGTCCGCGAGATCTTGATCGTATTTCACGGCGGCGGCTTCGAGGACCGGGTCCCGGGTTTTGAGAAATTTGCCGCTGTAGGACTCCAGATCATCGGACGAGATGCCGGGTACGCCTCGGAGGAATTTGTAAACGCGGGCTGCGTCCGCCTCATCCTGGGGAGCGGGATGGTCGAGAATGGAGTACCGCGTTACGTATTCTCCAATTGTTCGCCAATAGCCAAGCGGGTCCCGCGCATAACTGGTTGCGGTCTGGGCCAGCGCCATGCCGTCCATGGCATCCGGCGTTTCCCTGGCGAGCCGATACCAAATCTCGGGGTTGAAGGGGTTTCCCGCCAGGGCGTTTTTGAGGAGTTGAACCCCGATGGTTTGTCTTTCCCCGTCGGGCAGAACCGTGAAGATGTTCGCCGCGATGCGCGTGTCCATATAGGATTGCAACCCGTGATTCATCGCCAGGGCCAGACCCAGGTGATATTCCGCCCCGGCCCAATCATACAGATCCCTGAAACGCAACGCCGCTCTCGGGTTTTCGTCGAAATACCATTGCGCGAATGTCTGGTCCGGGCCTCCGGCAAATGCCTGTTCGATCTCCGCGGACCACATGCCGTCAACATATTTGAAAGAGATGAGATTTGCGTGTCCGGGCTGACCGGCCCAGACCGCCGGCTTGCAGAGGCAGCATTCGAAATCCACTGCTCCCTTGGATATGTTGACGCACTCGCCTCCATGCAGGATACGATCCGGCCATGCGTCCCAGAACCATTGGGATGGCTGCAACTCATACTGCATGGCGTCGGCGTCGCCCCGGTAAGGTCCATACGTATGGTAGCGATCGGAACCATGCACGCCCTGAAACTGTTCCCAGATATACTGCGCCTCTCCAAGCGGCACGCGATGTGCCAAAGGCATGAGCAAAGGCCAGGGAGCTTTGTCGATGGGAAAAAGGGGCCAGGGCATCGGCTTTCCATCCGCGGTCGGGGTCGAGATCGGTGTGGCCTCATTGATCGACGCCAGGTACCGCAACCAGGCAACCGTATCCGGTCTTGGCGCACGCGCCGCGGGACGCTGACCCAGCAGAACCATGGCGTCCTTGAGCCATTCGCCAAAATCGACCGACTGTTTCGTCCGCGCAATCAAGGACTGCCCGACATTGCGCGCCTGGAGGAACGCGACCAATTGCCCTTGCAGGGTCGCGTTTTGATAGAGCTCCAACGCCGAAACATGATTGGTCCTCATGAAACCGGCGATGCCTGCGACATATGCCTTCTCCTCCGTGGATCCGACGGAACGCAGGGATTCGTCTGTCCAGAAGCCAGGTTGGTAGTTCCCCTGCGGGTCCCGGTCGCCAGTCCCCCTTTGGTCCGGTCCCACCACCCGGACGGAATCCAAATCCGGGTTCGTTGCCAACCCCTCAATCCGTTTTGCCACCGCCATTGCGATGATCAAGGATCGGTATTTTTCGGTAAATTCCGCACCCAGTTCCACGCGCAACTGTGCGTAATTCTGCAAGATGCTTGGATCCGGCGGAAAGACGGCGCCGAACATCGCGTCAGACATCTCGCCCATCAAAGAATCATTCGCTAACACTTCCGCCAGGCAATCTTCGTTTACTGTTTGACCGCGCTGGCAAAGTTCCTCCAGCACCGTGTCCCTGGCCCAATTCAAATACGCGATCCGCACTTCCGGAGTCAGTCTGCCATCGTCTCTTGCAAGCAAAGGGCCGATGGCGGCGTAACACTTCTCTTTCACCGAATCTGGAGTTGCCGAAGTGGCGGCGAGCGCCTCCTTGGTGGTCTGTCCCAGCGCACCATGATTTGATAGTTCGATAATCAAGGCGGAAACCAGCGTCACAGAAAACGATGACGCGAAAGTCCTGCTGATCTGGGGAAAGGAAAAGCAGCGCCTCAAACGATTGCACCAGTGCATAGATGGCTTGGAGCCAGGATGCGGGTTACGGCATATGAGCCGGCACATTAAACCAATCTCCTTTCAAGGCATTGTTACGGCGTTGACAGCAAAATGTCGAATCCAGGGTTTGAATGGGAACAACAATCACACATCGCTCCGCTGGAGACATGTTATATGACTGGACGCCGTGGGACATTGCGACCGGGAAGAAAATGAATGCTGTGCCTTCAGGAGACTTAGCAATACTGATAAAGCGCATCATAACCGAATTTGGAGTTTCGCAGGCAGGCCATGGCCTCGCACCTCACAGGCAATGCGCGCGGGCGTGCTGCTGGGACTTCGTAGCTGGGATTGATCGTCATGGGGCAAAGCGTAGGCGCGGTGGCTGCCGGAAGTCGAGTGCGACGAAGACCTGGGGTTTGGCGCGAAGTTGAGGGGGTCCAGTAGAGTTTCTTGCCCTTTCGCCGTTCCACCTAACCCGGCGGAGCCGGAACCAAGTGCTTTTTGGTATCTTGAAGGATGAATGATACGCCGAAGGGTTTAATGGAACGATATGCCGGGCGGATTGCCGGCACGCTGGGGTGTTTCGACCGGGTGGTTCTCACGGGCACCCTGGTCGATGTCGGATATCCGGGAGCCGTGCAGGAAAAGCTCCTGCATGATGGCCTGGGCTTTTTCGACCTCAAGGTCTTTGCCGATCCCCTGCGTCGGGACCTTTGCGAGCATGCCAGGCAGGTCGCCCAGCAGGCCGGGGTGCAGATCGAGCACATCGTGCGCAAGAACTTCCGCAAGGATGAGCGCGTGGCCGAGGTGCTGGCAAAACGGGGCAGCCATCCCGGACTGGTGCATGTCTTCAGCGCTATGGAAAACTGCTCGACCTTCGAACCGTGGCATGACCGGCAAACCGGCGGCACAAAGCTGCGCAGCACTCCGGGCAGATGTCTGCACTTCTATTTCTACTTCATGCACCAGCGGCTCGGGCTGATTTATGTGCGGGTCCAGACGTGGCTGCCATGCCGACTGCAAGTCTACTTCAACGCTCATAACTGGCTGGCGGCCCTTTTGAAACGCGAGGGCATCGGCTTTCAAATGGTCCATAACTCCTTTGTGCAAATCGATGATTGGCAGAAGGCGCAGTCTTTGGCGGATGATTTCTCCATTAGTCGCCTCCACAAGGACCTTGATGCCCTGGCCGGTAAGTGCGTGCCGTGGCTCAAGCGATTTCCCGGCGGCTATCACTGGAGTCTGATGCAGGTGGAGTACGCCTTCGACATCGCGTGGAAAAGCCCCGAGGGCCTAGCCGCAGTCTATGAAGAGATCAGCCGCCAGGCCGTCCTGAGTGTCAAAGCTCCAGACGTGGCCCGCTTCCTTGGCCATCCTCTGCCCAGAAACGACATGCAAGTGGGCAGCGACTTCCACACCCGGGTGGAAGGCACGCGAGTCAAACACTTCATGGGACCCGCTTCCTTAAAGCTTTATGACAAGGAGGCGCGCGTGTTGCGCATCGAATGCGTGAGCAATGATGTCACCTTTTTCAAACACCACCGCAAGGTGGAACAGCGCGACGGCACCGCCCAATACAAGGTGGCGCCCTTAAAGAAGTCTATCTACAGCCTGGGCGATCTGCGCGGGCTCTTGCACGCGGCAACGCAACGCTATCTGGCCTTCCTCGGAGACCTGGAAGACCGCAGCGGCGGCATTCGCCATTTGGATAAGATCACCACACCCGTCCTCGATGGGAACAACCGCCGCTGGCGCGGATTTAATCTCTTCAGCCGTCCAGACTATGAGGCGTTATTGGCCGTGCTGCGGGGAGAGCATTGCATCAGCGGCATGAGCAACCGGCTGCTCAGAAAACTGCTGCCGCATTACAGCGGCGGACAAATGAGCCGTCTGCTCAAACGCCTGCGCCTGCACGGTTTGATCAAGAAGATCGGCCACACTTACAAATACTACATCACCGAGCCAGGCAGACGCCTGCTGCTCGCCCTACTGAAACTTCGTGAATACACGATCATCCCCACTTTGTGCCCACACACTTAGATTTCCTGTGCGTTTGACATACAAATTTTCCCGTAAGGGGCTAAGACTTGGCCGGGTCTTATGTGAGGAAGGGCTCAAGGAATTTGAAGGCGGCAATGATCGCCTTGGCCTTCTCCTCGCTCCCGCCCTTGTCGGGATGGTTGGCGACAATCCCGGCCCGGTACGCCTTTTTAACGTCGGCCTTTGCCAGCTTCGCCCCCGGCTTCACACTCATACGAATTTCCGGCACGCAGCCAGTCGTTGAGGTATAACTGAGGTTCTGCTTTCTGCCGCCCCTCCGCGGGGCTTTAATCACTCTTTCCCGTGTACCCCGGGCTGAAGCCCGGGCCTATTTTCGATTGTCCCTGCGGGACTTCTACCGGAATGACCCTGTAAATGGTATAAATCGTCCCGTTGGGCCTCTCCCGCGACCCGTCGAACTCTGCCAGCCGCGGCGAATGGCGTAATCGTTGAAGGCGCGTCTCGATTCTGCTTTCTTTCCCATGCCATGCCCAGAGCCCACACCTTCCCGACCAATGCTCACCCGGTTGCCGCGATGACGACTCGCCTCGATCCAGCCGAGATGCCTTCCGGCAGGTGGACGTTCCACTGGCGTTCATTCCCGTCCACGGAGAGGACGATGGTGGCGGCGGCTGGCGGGTGGTCGAGCGGTGTCTTCAGGAGCAAAAAATCCGGGCCAAGCTGGCCTACCGGGAGCGAAGTCCCGTTGATGAGCAGGCGCATCCTTACATCGGCTGAATGGCCGGTATGACCAAAGGAGATCAGGATGGATGAGGACACAATCGCAAATGCCGAAGCCTATTCCGCCCGCAATGGGTTGCGTCTGCTGGAGCGACTCGGGACTGGAATACACGGTATTGTTTTCGCGGTCGAAAGCAACGCGGAATTTGGCGTGGCGGCGCTGAAGGCTCACTATTCACCGGAGCCGTATCGCCGGGAGCGACGCGCGTATGAGCGGCTGAATGAATTGGGAGTGTCGGAGGTTCTCGGCTTTGAGGTCCCGCGCCTGCTGGATTTTGATGATGAATTGCTGGTGCTGAAAATGACGATTGTGACGCCGCCGTTCGTGCTGGATTTCGCGGGCGCTTACCTGGACTCAGCACCAGAGTTTTC
>Ga0302324_100024940_pt1 | contig 11497 bp, 12 predicted proteins | sample Palsa_T0_1_FD_201949 | JGI IMG/M metagenome (GOLD analysis project Ga0302324, IMG submission 201949) | Peat permafrost microbial communities from Stordalen Mire near Abisko, Sweden - Palsa_T0_1 | ecosystem: Environmental > Terrestrial > Soil > Palsa > Peat permafrost | place: Sweden: Abisko... | reverse complement strand
TTCGAAATCGTTCTTAAATTGTCGCAGTTCACGACGCAGGGCTTGGGCATTCCCTCGATCGAGCCAAGAGGAACTTCGATCGGAATATGGCGAATGGTCGCCGTGATTTCAGCCGCAACAAACTTGTTGAGAATCGGATAAGCGTCATCACGGCTCAGCAGAAGCACAGGGCGGCGACCAGCCGGTTTCGGCAGGTGCGCCCACCAGATTTCGTACTGCTTCAAGGCTTCCACGCGTCCGCGTTGGACCAGTCATCGGCATCATCGGCCGAATCGGGCTGCCGCAAATATGCTTCGCGGATGGCTTCGTATTCGCGTTTCCGAATTGCGTCTCTCACGGCCTGACGGATGAATTCAGCGCGCTGCCGTTTGGCGGCCGGCGCGATCTTATTCAGCGATCGCAAGAGCGGTTCGTCCAGCTGGATCAATATAGATGGCATTTGTTTACGACTATATCATAGAAGTATATAGACACTTATGGAGAGAGCGCTTCTATGACAGAGTGATATGGCGGTCCGTAACTCAGTCTGATCCGCCACAGCATTCGCCAGGCTACGGGCGGCTGTCATAATCTTCTTGGAAAACGCATCAGGAGAACACCGTATGCCGATGACCCGACGTCATTTCCTTCAGCAGGGGACGGCCTCTGCTGTCGTGCTGGCCACAACCCGGTCCCTGCCGGCTGATCCGCTGGGCCTCCCCATCGGCTGCCAGACCTATCCTGTCCGCGCCTCGATCAATCCGGATTTTGCCGGGACGATGAGAGGTCTTTCCGCAGCGGGCTTTCAGACCATTGAGCTCTGTTCGCCGTTCGGCTATAAGGATTTCTCCAGCCTGGCGCAGTACAAGCCAAGTGAGCTGCGCAGGATGCTGCACGATTACGGTCTTACCTGTATCAGCGCGCACTTTGACACGGGGGAGTTGTTCCACCACGCGGAGGAGCGGATCGCATGGGCCAAGGAGCTTGGCCTGACCCAGATGGCCACGGCCAGCCTCGGCTTCGGCACGCTGCGTGAGGGCGTTCCGCCAACCGTGGGTGACGTGAACCGCGTCACCGATCTCTTCAACACCTTTGCGGCCAAGGCGCACGATGCAGGCATGGTTGCGGTGCTGCACAACGAAGGCTTTGAGGTAACCAGCATTGACGGCAAGCGGGTTTACGACATGGAGATCGAGAGGCTGGATCCGAGAACTGTGAAACTGCAGTTTCAGGTCTCCACCATGCAGAAAGGGTTCGATCCGGTGGATTACTTTGCCCGCTATCCGCACCGTTATATCTCCATGCACTGCCAGGATTGGGTAATGAACTCCGACGGCCAAGCGAAAGAGGTGGCGCTTGGTAAGGGCGTCGTGGACTGGAAGAAGGTCTTCACCGCGGCAGGGAAGGCTCGCATCCAAAACTACTTTGTCGAACTGGAGCAGGATCCTGCACTGATGGCGCAAAGCGTTCCTTACCTGAAGAGCTTGCAGGTCTAAGGAACTGCGGAGTTGAAAGGGTTATCTCTCCTCAGCAAACACTTCTATGCCGGGAGCAGGTCAACCTTTGATTCGGAGATATAGCTAGCCATCGCTTGAGCGAGTTGTGAATCTACCTCATCAGCTATTGCCATGACACCAACGAGTAAGAGGCTGAAGTCCACTCTAAAGAGGTTATTTTGGAGGGTTTGGAATATGCTGACCTGCAGCATGCGCGATTCCTCGACCATCATAGCTGCGCTGTAGCCTTGTTCGCGGCGTAAAAGGCCGTGGGACGTCGCGGATTCTGAAACCAGAGCGCGTGTGCCCAAGGGTAATGGATTCCGAAGACGATAGACCAAGTCGCGGAAGAGCTGTGGCAGATGAGCGCCGCGTTCCTCAGTACTCAACGGGACATTGATAAGGTGGGGTTCAAGCTCAACCCGCATAAGCCAGTCGTCGATGGTGGATTGCGTGCTCTGTTCGAGGATAGTCGCCACGTTTTCTGCGGGCCTCGGCCGGCCGGCCGTTCCTCGCTTTAGGCGTTCTCGGATTGTCTGAATGAGTACCGCTGGCGCCATGGGCTTCACCAAAATTTCGTCTGCTTGAAGCAGTATCGCTGCCGCTGCTTCCTTCATCTCTGGGAATCCGCTGAATATGATTGTAACGGCTGCGGGATTGGAGTGACGCATCGCACTCACCACGGTCAAACCGTCCCCGGCCCCCGGCATGTGCAAGTCACTTAGCAGTACATCGAAAACTTGGGAGCCTATCAGTTTTAAGGCATCGTTCACACTTGCGGCCGTTTCCACTTCAAAATCCCCATACTCGAGAATAAGACGGAGAGACGTGCGGATGGTCTCGTCATCGTCCACGATCAGAACCTTCGATTTAATCGCTGGCGTCACATCTCTGATCGCATCGGGCATGGAGCACCGTCTCTTGCCGCAAAAGCCAATCGACTATTGCGGCACCGCTACTGACCATGTTGACAGCCCGGCGGCCAACGTTCTGGTCACTTTTGATCATGGTGTCCGAAACACACGGTGACACAAACAACATTGTCTCGGGGAATCAATGACTTAGCCCGCCGTCACCGATTAGTTGTACGGGGAGATGCTTCTCTTTAAGGAATAGGGTGCAAGCCCTCGTCCTTCCGCTGCCTTTCCAGCATCGGCTCGCTGCGAACGATTGAGTCTAAATCACGCGCATCAACAAGAGAACCAGGACGATCAACACTACAAGGCTGAGACCACCGCCACCGTAATAGCCGATTCCAGGGCCCAATCGATAGCCACCAAAACCGAACACCAACAACAACACGACAAGTAAAATGATCATGACTAACCTCGGTCAAAGTACGTTTGGACGGAACAACCGGTGTGTCCGGATTGAACCGTCAATTGGGAACCAGGAGCACCGAGACCTCTGCCAACGTTTCCTTGAAGATGACGTGATCGGAGCTCACACCTTTCTGGAAGAAGCAGAAGGCTTTTCGACGACGGGTTCGGGTCCATACCCCAGAGCGTCTCGGACCGACGCGGTCAATCGCGGTTTGAGCATCTCTCTTTTTACGCTGGAAATTGTGGTTCTTACACGCTTTGCCAGATTCTTTTTCCTCTGCATTGTTTAACCTTGGCAGGAATCGTTCATAGAGTCTGTTCTCGATAGCTCATGTAGCGTTTCGAGCCAAGCCTGAGGCCATATTCCCAGACTCACAGGGTCGAAGGGCCAGACGAAATAACCACCATTACGTCGGCTTCAGAGAGCCACCCTACGCTCGAAGGTGATTCCTCCCTTTGTAGCAGGCGCGGCCAAGGGATCGTCTACTACGACCGGATGGTTCTGCCAGATTTTTCTCCTGCAGGGTATTTTTCATGAGTCACATCCGCGTTGGCCGGCGTCCAATAAACGCTTGACGAATTACGAGGCACTACGAAAACAACCGAGAGGACGATTGGCTGTGAATGAGGGTCACCCCTAGACTTCAGAGCTTTTGCTTCGCAGCGACCGTATGTACCGCTGCCACTTTGCTGTCCTGGATTTCACGCGCCCCTTCGTCCTGTTTCCACCTCGCGATTGTCATATGTACTCTCTACGGCGGGCTCGGCGCAGGTCTGCTCTCGATCGGTCTGGCGGCGCTGAGTTTCGACTACTTCTTCCTTTCTTCTCATTTTCGATTCTCGCCTGAGCCTCACACTTATCCCCGCTTTGCCGCCTTTATCGCCACGGCCTTGTGCATCAATCTGGCGATTGCCGCAAAACAACGGGCAGAACGCGGCCGCCGCCAAGCCGTCGAGGACCGTGAAACCGCCCGTCAGGCCTTACAAAAAATCGAACAGAGACTCGCGCGCGCAGCTCAGGTTGCGACCCTGGGAGAAGCTTCGGCCTCCATCGCCCACGAAATCAACCAGCCGCTGACTGCAATCATCGCCAACGCGCACATGTGTTTCGAGTCGCTCTCCAACGATCCCACCGACGTGAACGACGCACGTTCTCGGGTTCAGGAAATTCTTGACTCCGGCTATCATGCAACCGATGTCGTGCAACGCATGCGCTCTCTCTTCAAGAGCGGTCCCTTTCAAAAGGCCCCGCTCGATATCAATGAGGTGGTCAACGAGGTATTCCGCCTCATGCGTAGCGAGGCGGAGAAGCGGCGAGTCAACCTTGAAATTGATTTAGAAGCGCGGCTGCCTGCAATCCTGGGAGACAGGGTACAAATTCAGCAGGTTCTGGTCAACTTGTGCATCAACGGCATGGACGCGATGGATTCGGTGGTTGAACGCCGGCGAACCTTGACCCTGCGCACCAGGTTGCATGATTCCGGCGCCATCCGGGTCGAAGTGCAGGATAGCGGCATCGGCCTGCAAGATCCCGATCGCCTCTTCGAAACCTTTTTCACCACCAAGCAAAACGGAATGGGTATGGGACTGCCCATCAGCCGTTCCATTATTGAATTGCATCATGGACATCTCTGGCCGCAACGCAGCGATGCTCCCGGAACCACGTTTTGCTTCACCCTGCCCATGCCCGCGCCAGGAGGGCCCTGTGAAAATCGCGAACCACCCTCGGAAGAATCCGTGTCTCTGGGGTTGGCGACCTCTCCTCAACCGGCTATTCCTTCATGAGTTGCTCTCCAGCAGACTTCATGTCCGCTTCACCGGCTATGCAAAGCTTCCCGCTCAACCTTGCTGCTGTAAAGCCCTCAGCAGCCAACATATAGACCGTGAGTCCCGGCTCGATAGTCGCAGCGGGCGTCAGTCCGAACCAACGCCTCCTCCGTCTGGGCACTAGCACAGGTTTGCTCAAACTCGAAGAACGTGGTCGCCTTCGTCGTCAAAACGAATAGCTACTGTGGGCTGATGCGACAGTGGCTATCCGTCCCTCCAACTCGCAACTCCGGCATGAAAGCGGGTTTCGCAAGCCGTCATTATTGAAGAGGTCTTCCTGCAATCTCAATCAGAAATTCTTCAGCATCGAGCAGCGCGCCGTGAACGTGTGCATGAATCCATTCGATGGCCACCCCTTCAAACCGCCGTCCGTTGATTTGCGCTGTCCAATGCTTCTCTTGTTCGTTGCGCCAAAGCTTAATCGTGATCTCGTACACGAATGTCCTCACTTACGCCTAGTATCCTCGCTGGAACGTGCTGACCATCCGACGCGGATTCTTTACAAATGCCATTGCAGGCGGCGCAATGAGATGGGGATCTGCAAGCTTCACTTCCGGATCATCTGAAGTGTACCGCGAATCCACTATCTATATCGAAACCGAAGTTTACTTGTTAATGGGTAGAACGTTTCTTCGAGAATCTCTATATCGGGGGAGAATACAGCTATGTCCAGCCCAGAGAAGGCTCAGACCTGGCACAGGATTGCCTGTGTCCACTCCATGCCCCATTTACCGGCGAAGCATAGGCACATTTTAGATGAAACGACGAGCGGTCCTTCGCGGTTGGTTATAAAGATGTCCAACCAACCTTCTGCTATAGGGTTCAGCTTGGCAATCTGCGGATAAGTTTGTTCATCTACCGGGACGCGAATGGCGGTGATTGCCTTCCTTGCGCTTCGGGTGCAACCTTGTCATGCTCGAGACGGTTGATCTTCTCTGCCACTGCATGGCTTATAAAGTAATTTAAGGAAACACCGTCCCTACTAGCAAGGGCGCTGGCCATTGCCCTAAGTGACCTGGCAAGGCGAAGTGGGAAGGAGCGGCGAAGGCTCACATCTGCGTTGATGATCCGCGATTTTTCTAAATAAGCTTCATCAAGGTTTGTCATGTAAGTTCTCCATGTGTGTCGCTGTGACCGTCTTTGCTGTTCCCCGGAATGATCCATTTCAATGACGACGAATGGCGCGGCGCGACTATTGAATCCGTCCGCCTGCCACAAGGCAATTAGATGCGGGGTGGCACACCTCTTTACCGGCGCGACCGGGTCTGGATAGAATTCTCCAGCCGAGACGATATACGATTCCCCAGGGTTGTCGTGGGCTTGTCCATCCATTTCTGCTTTATAAAACTCGAATAAGCCGCTTTTCTGAGCAATATTGCTCACTTTCAGTATTTTATTGTCGTGATGCAGCCGCATTGACACTATTGCTGTGTCGAGTGCAGACCGTGGCAATACGGAGTCCGCGATAGGCATTGGTAGAAAAGACAAACCCTACGGTATGCAGGCTCGGGCTGGATCTACCCGGATGGCACCGACCCGCATTTCATGGTCAAGCCGTCGAGGAACGATGCTTACTTGGCCTTGCCCTCGCTCACAGTGCAACTTGGTGGCCTATTGCGATGCTTTACTCGGGTCGGGGACCCTCTCCCGGCTATATCTTATGATATTGCTCCTGTCCCTTTTACCCGGGCAGAAAGTTTCTTGCCAAAGCCGGTAAAGAGAGTCATCGTTCGTTAGCACGACTAAGTCACACACCTACAGAATCGGAAAAGAGAGAATAATTCGGGCGCTACACGGCCCCGTGAGCCTCATGCTGCGTGAAGGCATGCAAGCTCCTTCCTGGAGGTAAAATGCGATTGATCATCGAGTACGGTGCACTCCTGATGGCAGGCTGGCTTGCCTTCGATGTTCTGCTTGTCATTGCATGGGCGAGGTTTCACTCGGCGAGGCGAGGCTTCGAAGATCAAATCGAAGGAACGGTTATCCTCACCCGACGGAATGATGATGGCGCGCGCTCCGAAATCTCATACTTCGATGAGTTAACAGGCAAACCCTTTGAATTCAAGAAGACGTCCTGAGCCCACCACAGCTCGGAATCCGTGGTGTCCCAGTTACCCGCCATTCCATCACCGGTTCAATCCAGATGGAACGATCGATTCTATCTGCGTGGAGTGTTACCTAACCATTACAAGCGCCAATAGCTACGACCAGCTCCATGAACAGGAAGCCGCTCATTCCTGCTCACGCTTGAGCTGATACCTGCCAAACGGGTCTAACCAGCGACACCCTGCCAGAACGCCACGGCATACCCCGGCGCCACGCTGTCAGGATCGATCCGTTGTAGCTGTATATCGACTAAGTCGCGGTCTTAACAGGTTATAAGCGGGTAGTAGTTAGAGCCAACCGTGACCTATGAGTATAAAGTTTCTTGCCAGAGTCTTTAAAGAGCCGTACAGTTCGAGTTACTCCCCCCGGACATGAGTGCTCACAATGCACTTCGTCCGCCTACTCGTGTGCCTGACCACGCACCTTACGGCGCGGCCTCGGCCCAAGAAGCCTAAGTTTACGAACTAACCCGCCTCAGGCGTTTAAGCCTACGGCGCGCAATCTCTTAGACCCGTTTTGGAGGAACAAATGAAGCAGGATATCAGAAAGCTAACTCGCAACAACTTCAAAGGAAGCGTGATTGCAGCGCTTCTAGCTGGATCGGCACTCGCATTACCTGCCACTCTCAGTTATGCAAAAACGACTGTTCATGAAGCCTCCGCATATGGAGCCGAAGTGAACGTAGGTAGCGTAGTTAAACTCGGAAAGATCGCCCCAGCGGCATTGCCATCCTGTTCTACCCAGGCCGTTGGGAGTTCTACGGCAAGCGCTGCATCCATAAACGCCGGCTTGATTCATACCGAGTTGGTTGAGTCTGTTGCCTCCAGCACTGAAACCAGCTCCACCGGATCCAGTAAGATCGTTGGCGTGAATTTACTGGATGGGATCATCTCCACCACACAACTCAAGGCCGTTAGCACGAGCAGCGTCGATAGCAACGGAGTCTTCCATTTCGATACAACCGGCTCGGCGTTTGGCAACCTGACGATTCTCGGAATACGGATTGAGGAAAATGTAGCTCCAAACACAGTTATCGAGCTGCCGTTGGTTGGCAGCGTGACTCTGAACGAGCAAGTTCCTTTCGCCAACTCTTCCGAAGCAAAACTATCGGTCAACATGATCCATGTCAGGATTACGCTCGGCTTGAATCTAGGTACGGAAATCATTGTAGGGAGTGCCGCAAGCGAAATCAGGGCTCTGACGGGTCCCGCGGCAGTTGGGGGCTATGCTTATTCTCCTCAGTTGTTGGCCAAACCCCTTATTACCGTCGGACCGCTCGTCTCTGTGCAGATCGGGTGTTTCGGCACTGGCGGCGCAGTCGAGACGGACTCGGTCGCATCTGCCAGTATCCCCGGAATCATTAGCACCGGCGCGGTCACGGTTACAGGCACCGGAAACATTAACAAGACTGAGGCTTCGAGCGAAGGAACTACTTCTGTAGCCGGGCTGAATCTGCTCTCAGGGTTGGTGAGCGCCACCGTCATCAAGGGGAAAGCGAGTGCCACGACAACCGACGGAACAAATTTTGATTTCGATGGAGGAAGCACTTTCGTTGGCATATCAGTCGCGGGGCATCCTGAGATCACCGTCAACGTCGCCCCCAACACTGAAATCAAGATCGCAAACCTCGGCGTTCTCTACCTCAATAGGGTCACGCGGTATGCGGACAAAGTGAGGGTGGCGCCAGTGGAGCTCATCATTAACTCCGGGAACGTTCTCCACATTCCAATTGGAGCTGACCTCACGGTAGGTGTCGTTGAAGCGCAGTTGCATAGTGCGGATATTCCATAAAGTCAGCCCGCGTCGAAGAAACCGGGATCACAACGGCCCGCTCCAGCTCCAGGACTGAGTCAGTTTTGGATGAAGTCAGAGGGTGTCTCCAAAGCCAGGGAAACTTGGCGGAGGGTGCACCCTCACTCACCTTACGACCTTGAAGGTCTGGACTGAGCCCCTAGCTTCCGTCCCTACCGCGCCCCGGCAGATTGCCGCAGATCGGTCATATTTGAGCGCTCCATAGCAAGCACTCCTTGGCGAGCCACAGAGCTGCTTCAGCGATTTAGGTTGTGCCCGCTAACTGCGTCGAGGGATTGGACAGGGCAGCATTTCCCTCTTGCGTGACTTGCGCTTTCCGCTGATTTCTTGGCAGGGAAATCGCCACGGCTAGCATCCAGATGAAACCCAGGTAGCGAGTGGCCGGAATCAGGAAATTCGCCGGATACGTGACCAGGCTGAGCGACGAAAGCTCACCCGCGATCGCCACAACCATACCCAGGGCAACAAGCCAGCGCGGGAGAAGGCGTGTGAAGTAGCTGGTGACCGACACGCCTGCTGCCAGCAGGCCGAAGCCCACCGCATAGGCGACGCCGCCAAATAGAAAACTGAGGAAGAATATGGTCTTCGCCACAGGAGCCTGAACGGCAATTTCCGGTAGCGACAGAACCCATCCCAACGCTCCAGAAAACATGAGCGTATTTGCCGCCGTTAATCCCCCCAGCAGGGCAATATTGGTGCCGGCGGCGCGTACGCCGAGAAAGCGCAGCTTGCTGGCCAGGGTAACCGCAAAGATCCCAAAGGGAACAGCGGAGCCGAACAAGAGGAAGCTGCTAATGCGAACGGCAGACGGATTCACCACAAAGAACGCACTGACAACTCCGGCCGGTGCAAACGGGTTAACGTATGGCGCGCCGTGACGGAGCGCCGCTGCCGCTACGAGATTGGACACGAAGATCACGATGTGGACAATCGCGAGCAGAATCAAGGAAGGACCGCGGAATCGTGGAATCGATTTCATAATAAAATCATTTATACAATAAATGATTAATATATGCAAGAATATTTCGATATGAATCACAAAGACATTGAGAAGGGACAGCCGGCATTCCTGCTTGCTCAACTCGGCGCCCATGCCGCGTCGAGGTTTGCAGAACACCTGGAAGCGCTCGAGCTCACCCCGCCCGATACTGGAATCCTTCGCTTGTTGCGTGTTGCTGCGGGCATCAGCCAGCAGGAACTGTCCACAAAGTTGCAAATTCATCCCAGCCGCCTGGTGGCCATTCTCGACAACCTGGAGAAACGCAAGCTCGTGGAGCGCAAACCGAACCCCAACGATAGACGGCTCTACTCACTGCATCTGACCAAAAACGGGGGGGAAATTCTGGAGAGGATCGGAAGGGTCGCACGCGAGCACCAGGATGCTTTGCTCGCCGCGCTGAGTACTGAGGAGCGCGAACAATTAACCGGACTGCTGCACAGAATCGCCGATCAGCAGGGGCTCGCACGCGGTGTGCACCCTGGGTATCAGCGACTGGGAAAGACCAAATAAAGCCTTCGACAACGTCGATTTATACTCTCTGATGGCCAGGATCCTAAAGATCAAACCCGCCAAGACGCAGGGCTCGATTGCGCCCCTTTGCTCGATCTTTAAACCCTCCGGTGAGTTGTGCCGTACCGAGGTTGCAGCCTTGAAAGTGAGGACTCCACTCCCGGCAGTCCGAATCGCAAAGCGGAGTGGCAGCCGTGTATGCGCGCTGCCCGTGCTCATAATTATTATGTTCGTCAGCGCAGTTGGCCGGGCACAATCCCTATCTGTTGAGGATGCAAGGTGCCGGGCCTTGGCAACGACGGATTTCTCCACGGTCCCCGGCGCTCCCACCCGAATCTCGCAAGCCACTCTGGCGAAGGATGTCCAGGGACTCATGGGCAAAGCGCAAGTGAGCGAAGACCTCGTAAAAGCGATTGGCCAGGTTCAGCCCACATGCCGTGTTTCCGGCTACGTCGCACCCAATGCCGGCTTTGTTCTTCTATTGCCGGTATCGCAGTGGAACGGGAAGCTGCTGCATGTTGGCTGCGGAGGCTGGTGTGGTTCCACGGAATATGTGCCTCGGTCGTGCGCACAGCACGCCGGCTATGCCTGTGTCGGCACAGATATGGGCCATACCGGCGAGGGCGGTCTATGGTCGCGTAACAATCTTCAGGGCCAAACCGATTTTGAGTATCGCGCCACGCACGTCGTAACCCTTGCCGCGAAGGCGATCCTGCAACGTTTTTACGCGGCCGGGCCCAACAAGTCTTATTTCATGGGATGTTCCACGGGCGGCTATCAGGCCATGATCGAAGCGCAGCGCTTTCCCTGGGACTTTGACGGCATCATTGCCGGCGCCCCCGATATGGACGAGAGTGATCTGGCGGTACGTGGCCTCTGGGCCAAACGGAGTTTTCTGGGTGACGATGGAAAACCCGTTCTGAGTGATGCCGACCTTCAACTTCTGCACAAAGCCGTGCTTGCCGAATGCGATATGGATGACGGCGTCATGGACGGCATCGTCAGCGCCCCGTACCACTGCAACTTCGATCCGTTGGAACTCCAGTGCATGGCCGGCAAACAGGCCGATTGCTTGAGCGCGCGGCAGGTCCAGGCCGTCAAGGATATCTACAGCCGGCCCCATGACTCGAAAGGCCACGCTATCTCGCCGCGAGGTATCTTTCCCGGCGCCGAGCTCCAATGGAAGGATGCGTTCTCCGATACCTGGGGCGACGAATTCTTCAGAGACACGGCCCTCCTCTCCACTGCGGGCAAGGAGTGGCACTACACCGACTTCGATTTCGACAGCGACTACAAACGCAGCGGGATCGGTGAGCTTTATGCGGATACCGACCCTGATTTGCGCAGGTTTCGAGACGCCGGCGGAAAACTGCTCAGCTACCAGGGCGACAATGATATGACGGAGATGCCCGGCGCGGCTTTTGACTACTACGAAACCGTGGAAA
>Ga0302324_100024938_pt1 | contig 11498 bp, 7 predicted proteins | sample Palsa_T0_1_FD_201949 | JGI IMG/M metagenome (GOLD analysis project Ga0302324, IMG submission 201949) | Peat permafrost microbial communities from Stordalen Mire near Abisko, Sweden - Palsa_T0_1 | ecosystem: Environmental > Terrestrial > Soil > Palsa > Peat permafrost | place: Sweden: Abisko... | reverse complement strand
GGCACGTTCCAGGGATCTAGAAGAAATCCCGCGTTCAACTTCGCATCCGCGGCAAACTGCCTGACCTTATCGAACGTGGCCGGTAGATTCACCGGGGCCGCCGGTAGGATTGCCCGCCCCAGCGGCTTCACTTTCGCTTCCATCTGCTCCTGGTACTCGCGGCGCACAGAGCTGTCATCGTTCGATTCAATTACCAGCGGTTCCGAGGCCGAGTTCAAGAGCACCGCTTCCGCGGCCAGGTCGAGATCGGGATCGATCGGATTCGATGTGTCGATCTTGTTGAGGCTCTCCCGCGTGACATCGCCGACGCTTGCGCCTTGCAGCCACCACCATCCGCGGCCAGACCAGCGATCGTTGGCTTCCGCCTCGGTCTCCGCGCGTTCTTCGACCGCTGTATCGAAAACCGATACGCCAAAGACTCCGGCAGCCGCTCCTTTGTCGGCGCTGCGAAGCGACAGCTCGGCGCTCACCTTCGCGCCGGGCGGGTAGGAAGCTGCCAGCCCTTTGACGCCTGCGCTCAGCGACCGGTCTTCCGGAAAGAGAACCGAACGCGCAGTGCCGCCTCGGTCCCCGTGCCAGCGGCTCTCGCGATTTTCGTCCCGCAGGTTATATGCCCGGAGCGCGATGAGACCGTGGAATATGGGGTTTGCCGGAATGGAGAATGGCTGCTCACTGCCGCTCATCTTGATCTGCCAATGCCCAATGACAGCAGTCTCCGAAAGGATATCGATATCCACGCCGATTCCCCGCCTGGCATGGACGGTGCCTTCAATCGGCTCTCCCGGCCGCATCACCGTGTGCTCCAGCGAGAGCCAGATTCCGTCGTCTGCGCCTGTCCACAGTTCATCGTCGAAGTGCGATATACGGCCCTCGGCATCGCGAGCTGTGACGCGAACGTGGGGCCGCTCCTCTTCGCCTCCCAGCGGTATCAGCGGAAAGTGCAGCGTCACCCTGGCCAGCCCATAGCGATTCGTCTTCACCGTCATGGCTCTGGTTGCGCGCGATTGCGCATCCATCCAATCCAGCGTCACGCGGCAAGGCGCCGGCGCGCCGTCGGCGAAGGCGGTCGAGATCAGGTACTCACCATCGCGATCGCTCGATCCAATCGGGTTGAGGTAGATGTGGACCGCCTCTTTGGTCAGCCGTACAGCGAAGTTGCGCGGCTCGGTCCGGCCGGTTGTTGCATCGGTCGCCATCGCCCGGTACCGCACGTCCTTGTAACGCTCCCACGTGTCGCTCTTGAGCTGCTCGAAATCGTCCGCCACTTTCAGGGTCAGCGTAGCGTCGCCGTTCGCGTCCAGTAGCGCCTTTTCCTCAACTTCCTTTGGCTCATCGTATTGCCCGGTCTTTGGGTTCCACACGGCATCGCCAGCGCGCACGAGGCGCACACTGCCGGAGGCGACCGGCTTGCCGAAAAGGTATCCGGCGTGAATCTTTACCCGCGGCTGCTGGCCCTCAAGATAGTAGGCGCGGTCCGGCGTGGCCGTTACGCTGAACTCCGGCAGTTCGTACCGCTGGATGCGCACCTGTTGCGTCGCAGCGCCCTCGAAATCTACGTCATAGTCGCCGGTCGGAGTCTGTTCGGTTGTCTTCCAGTCATAGGCCACGATCCCGAAGCGGTTTGTCGTCAGCGCGGCCTCTGCAAGCACCTTGTTGTCGGGGTCCTTAACGGTCACGGTGACGGGTTCATCCGCAAATGCGCGGCCACCGTCCTTGAAGATCAGCGCACGAAGATGAACCGTTTCTCCCGGCTTATGCAGCGGCTTGTCCATCTCCACATGCATGTTTGCGCGGTTCAATACATGTGTTTCTCCATCCACAGTGTCGCGTACCTGCGCTCCGCCAGCGCCGTTGAGCGTCCCTTCGACCGTCAGATCGAGCGAATCGTCCGGCTCGCCCAGCGGCTCAAAGGTCAGGATCGCCTCTCCATTGCGTCCCGTCGTCGCTACGCGCGTGAAGCTCTTTTTCTTTGAGGCCTCTTCGTCGTCAGAGAGTGTCGCCTTGAGGTTCACGCCGGGCAGAGTCTTGCCGGTCACGGGATTGACGGCGATGACCCGCGCGCTCAGCGCGTGGCCCTGCGCAATCAACTTGGGGTAGGCCAGCCGCAGCGCCATCAGATTGGCCGCGATCGCTCCAACGGAAAGCACTCCGTAAGAGCGCTCCGCTCCATTCACTTCGACGCGATATCCAATGCGGTTCCAGCCAATATCGTCTTCGAGAACGCCCTTTGCATCTTTGGGCCAGGGAAGCATCGCCGACACGGCGCGGCCATTCGCGCCCACGGCGGCTACTGTCTCGCCGCTCCGCACATCCTTTGGGGATTCGAGCCAGACCACGACTCTCGTTCCGGCGCCTGGCACCGCACTCAGCGGCAGCGTCACGCGAATCGCATCCTTTTCAAGAGTGGTTTTCGCCCCGGACTCCAGCACCTGCGGTGCTGTTGTTACAGCTCCGGCCTGCTGCCGGGGCTGGCTTCCAGGAACCTGGCCGAATGAACTCAGTGCAAACGAGAAAAAGGAAACCAGTAAGACTACCCGCGGGATCATGGCTAGCCATCCTAGCACAGAGATCGATTCCTGGCTGATCTGGGACGTTGCGCATCGTGACCATGAGAGGCGCCAACCGTCGGAATGATTGACCAGGTCTGCGACCGTTTGAATCTGTTCTTCGATATTAGGCTTTGTGGCTTCCCAGGTCTCAAAATCGAGACCTGGGGCACCCAGCATTGGTAGAACATCAAACGGTCAGAGACCTAGCTCCGTTCCTCATGGGATTTGAGGTCGATTCCCAACTGCTGACATTTCTTGTAGAGATGACTCCTCTCGAGCCCCAGCGCTTTCGCGGTCTGCGTAATATGGCGATTGTGCTGCTCAAGTTCCTTGAGGACCTGTGCACGCTCGAAGCGCAACACGCGCTCAGCCAATGCGCCGCTTTCGGTTTCTTCGGACGTATGGAGTGGAGAAAAGGATTGGCCGGTAGGAGTGAGATTCGAGCGGGCAGCCGGAAGAGCCAGTTGGACGTCTTCTGCGTCCACCGCACTGCCCGCCAGTAACAGCAGCCGTTCGACGACATTGCGTAGCTCGCGGATGTTGCCCGGCCATGCGTACTGCTTGAGCGCATCGATGGCCGCACTGGTGAAGGGGATGGGCTTCCAGCCATTCTGCGCACTCACTTGGCGCACGAAATGGTCGACCAGCGCGGGGAGGTCCTCGGAGCGCTGGCGCAGCGGCGGCAACTGGACGGGAAAGACGACGACGCGATGATAGAGATCGCGGCGAAAACCTCCTCTCTCGACCAGTTGCTCGAGGTTGCGATGGGTGGCAACCACAACGCGCACGTCGACGGCTGTCGGCTTATCTGAGCCGATGCGCTCAACCTCACCCTCCTCCAAAACACGCAACAGCTTGGCTTGCATTGCGGGCGGCATATCGCCGATCTCATCCAGAAAGAGCGTGCCGCGATGCGCCTGCTCGAATTTGCCTGTGTGGCGCTGCGCCGCTCCGGTGAAGGAGCCTTTCTCGTGGCCGAAAAGTTCGCTCTCGATCAGCTCAGCCGGAACCGCAGCGCAGTTGAGAGTGACGAACGGGCCGGCAGAGCGTGGGCTCTTTTCGTGCAGCGTGCGGGCCACCAGTTCCTTGCCGGTGCCGGTTTCGCCGTAGATGCAGATGCGCGATTCGCTCATGGCCACGCGCTCAATCTGAGCCATGACGCGGCGCATGGTTTCGCCGGCGAATACAAGAGCGTGCTTGCCGACACGCGTGCGAAGATCCTGATTCTCAGTCTCGAGGCGCGTGAGTTTGAGGGCATTTTCGACGGTGACAAGGAGCTTCTCAGTGGAAAGAGGCTTCTCAAGAAAGTCCAGCGCGCCCAGCCGCGTAGCGCGGACCGCCATTTCAATATGCGCCTGGCCGCTCATCATGACTACAGGGGAGGCGACGCCCGCGGTCTTCAGATCTTCAAGCAGGGCCAGCCCGTCACGGCGCGGCATCACGACATCGCTCAGGATCAGATCGAAGGGCTGCGTGCGGGCCAGCTCCAATGCGCGCGCGGCGTTATCGCAGACCACGGCCTCATGCCCCGCGAGGCGGAAGGCCCGGGAGAGGGATGCAAGCGTGTTGGCCTCGTCATCGACGATGAGAATCTTTGCTTTTGCAATCATGGCTTGCTTCCATCGGCCAGAGGGAGCGTAATGACAAACGTAGCACCGCCGCCCGCATTGCTTTCGACTGCGATGGCGCCATTGTGATCGGCGACGACCGACTGGACAATGGCGAGGCCGAGGCCGGTGCCGTGCTGCTTGGTAGTGTAGTAGGGCGTGAAGAGCCGCTCGCATTCTTCGGGGGTGAGGCCTTCGCCAGTGTCGGCCACTCTGATTTCTACTTTGTCTTCGTGCGATGTTACGGAAAGGGTCAGCGTGCCGCCGTCAGGCATGGCGTCCATTGCATTGAGAACAAGGTTAGAGAGCGCGCGATGAAGAAGCTCCGGGTCAGCATCGATGAACAGCGGACTCGATGGGATTTCTGTGGCGTAGCTGATTCTCGATTCGATTGGCCGTGGAGTGCCGGACGCTTCCAGTGCCTGATTGCCGAGTCCCATGTAGAGATGGGCGACCCGTGTAAGCGCCTCGGATGCGTCGATTCGTTCCAACTGCGGTTTTGGCATGCGGCTGAAATCGCTGAAGCGGCCAATGATGGTTTTGAGATTGGCGATCTCCATGCCCAGAGTTTGCGTGCTTTCGCGGAATACCTCATCGAATTCTGCGGCAGGCAGTTCACGCGCGCGGACCAGGTTCTCGACGGTGAGCTGTAGTGGAAAGAGCGGATTCTTGAGTTCATGCGCGAGGCGGCGCGCCAGTTCCCGCCATGCTGCCACGCGCTCGGTTTGCACCAGGCGGTCTCGCTGGGCTTGAAGCTGGCCCGTCATGTGATTGAAGCTTCGCGCGAGTGCGCCGATTTCGTCGTGTCCCCGCGCCGGCACGCGCGTCTCCCAGTTTCCGTCTGCCACTTGCTCGGCGGCCTGAGCCAGCTGCTCGATGGGCCGCGAGACGCGCGCTGCGATCCACAGGCTGGCAAGAATCGCAAACAGGATTCCACCGGCGGCAACTCCGTAAGCGATCGCGCGGATGTGCTGCTGCGCCTCGACCATGCCGCTGCGGGAGATAGCGACCGTGAGCACGCCCAGCACGTCGCCCGCATTGGTTCTGAGCGGAATGGCGGTGGCGCTGACTGAATCTTCGCGGCGATTCGTGAGGTACAGGATGGAACTCGTCTGCTGACCTGAGTTGAAAGCGGAACGGATCAAAGGCTCATAGCGTTCCGCGTTAGGCACGTCGCCTGCGGCACCGATCAGACGCTTGGGATCGAACGGAAACATGTCTGGACCTAAATGGCCTTGCTGAGTGGGAGCGGGAGTCTGGTCGGCGTGTCGATAGAGAGCGATCTGCATTCCTGGTGCAACGGGCAAATCGGCGAGGAAGGCCTTGTCGAGACGCCTGCCGCCGATGATGCGAATTGACTCTGCGCCGGTCTCGCTGTGCCCGATGGCGCGATACGCAAAAAGACCCAGCGCAGAGCTTCCGTCCGGCAGATCTTCGGTTTTGAGGAAGGTTGATTGATCACCGCCTGCGATGGGCTCAAAATAACCGAATCGTGCCGGCCACTGTGCGGAACTCACGATTTTTCCGTCCGCCCCAACAATTTCAAGGAAGTCCAACTGCGTGTCGTGGGCCAGCGTTTGCGCCTCATTGAGAAAAGGAGAGGCGTCGCCGGACTGTGCGATTTCAAAGGCCATGCCGCGGGCGCGCTCGCTGTCTGCGATGCGGTCCACCGACGCTGCCACCTGTGCGGACCGCTGCTGAAATTCGCGCTGAAACTGGCTGACAAACAAAGCGGTCTCTTCCCGATCGCGCTGCTCGAATACCTCACGGATGCGCACCAGCACCGTCCATGCGACTGCGGCCACGAGGATGGCCACCATCAGCGAGAGCAGCAAGAGCAGCTTCTGGCGCAGGTTCACGGCGCATCCTCCAGCGAGACGCCGGCCAGCTCCGGAACGCCATCCGAGCCTAAGCGCAAGTCGCGAACACGGCCGTTCACAGCGTATGCGCGGGGAAGATAGAGAAGCGGAATGAGCATGTGGGCGTCGAGGATTTCGCGTTCGAATTTGTAGAGGCCTGCCGGCGTTCGCTCGATCGCTGGAATTGCAATGCCGGCGGCGCGAAGAATTTCTTCCATCGCGGGTTGCGGCTGGTTTGAATCGAGAGACAGACGCCGCAGCGTGAGGTCGATATGTTGGGAAGCGCCGGGAGCGGCTACCTGGACGTTGAATCCCGTGTCGCGGAGATTGAGAGCAATGCGTTGTGCAGCCAACTGCATCGCGGGGCCGCCCTCCGCAGCGATCGTCAGCCCGGGAGGAGTGACGCCGCCACGCAGCTCGTGAGCCTTGTTGAGGTCGCGCTCCACGTTGAAGAGGAACGAGTAGCCGGTGAGTTCGGCGGGCAAAAGCGAAGCTGTGATTTCGCCCTGCTTTTGAAAGATCACGTTGAAGAGAGCGCTGCGATCGACAGTGAGCGCAATGCTCGCGCGCAGGTTGGGGTTCGCGAGCGCACCGGAATCGGAGACAGTGAGCGCCAACAATGAAACCGGCGGCGACTCAACGACAGCGAGCCTCTGCTCATGAGCCTGGCGCAATTGCTCGGCGGGCACTTCCACCACGTCGGCCCGGCCCGCGCCGATATCGAGCCACTGGTCGCGGATCGCGCGGTGAGTGTGAATCTCAATGGCGTCGAGAAAGGGACGGCCCTGCCAGCAATTGTCATTGGCGGCTAATGTGACCACGCCGTTCGAAAGGCCTGCGAATTGAAACGGGCCGGTGCCTATGCTGCCTGGCGGTGCGGCAGTGGTTCCGTCGCCGCTGAGTGCGATGCGATAGTCGTCGCCGGCAAGCAATTCAGGAAGATTGGGCATCGGCGAATCGCTGGTGAACACGATCGATGCGCCGGCCGTGTGCACGGATAACCATGGGCAACCCGCTCCACACATTGCGATGAGCGAGGCCACAACGTTGACAGAAGTCAGCGGCGTTCCATCGTGAAAGTGCACGCTGGGGCGCAATTGAAACTGCCAGCGATGGTCGTCGTTTTCAGATTTCCATGCGACCGCAAGAGCCGGGTGTGCGACGCCGTCATCACTCATTGCGGTCAGCCCATCGAGAACCATGCGCCGCGCCAGACCGCCAGGGCGCTGCCATGCGTCGCCCTCGACCTCCACGCGCAAAGTTCCGCCGTAGTGGGGACGGGTGCGCGCCACAGCGGGCACGGCCAACAACGCCACCACGGAGCTAATTGCAATTTGCCGTAACACGGTCCACCTCGTAAGTATCGGCCTGGCCCTGGCTCGCTGGCTTGCGCACGACTGCGAAGATGCTCTTTCCATCGGGAGCGGTCCATAGCGCGGTGACAGTGCCTTCCATCGCGAGTGGGGTGCTGGCGGGGATGGCTTCCTGCGCTGGGATCTCATACGCGCGCAGGCTGTCAGTGAGCGCCTCACCGGAGCCGGAAACGACGATCTGCGTGCCGGTCCCGCAGCCGGAGTGGAGAGCGGCGAAGTCGCTGCCCCAGTCGCGCGTGCCGGCGATGGGCTTGAGCGCGCCTGTATCCACTAATTGCACTTTGCCATCGACTCCGTCGATCAGCAATGCGGCCCCATCGGTGCGTGGAATGAGGGCAGCCGAGTAGAAGGGCGGCAGATCCACGCCGACACTCGGCGTGACCACGCCGGTGAAATAGTTTCGTGCCGCGTTGTAGAACGCCTTGAATTGGGTTGAGCCAATTGTGGAATCCGGATTCGGAATAGTCCACGGATCGTCACTCTGTTGACAGTGGAACGGCCCTTCCGCGCGCGCGGCGTTTGGGTCCATGGGAGTTGTGTAGGCTCCAGTACATTGAACGCCGGGGAGCGACGCAACAAAGCTGCTGCCATGATCCGTGCTCAGCAGAAAGCCGCGCGGATCGCGGCTTTGGCGATGAGTGAGCGTGAAGCGATCTTGCTCTCGTATGCCGACGGGGCTCACTGCGTAGATGATTAGCTTATCGGGATAGAGTACGAAAATGAATGTGCTGGTATCGATAGCCGCGAGGATCGGCTCATCGGACCGGGAGACAAAGAGCCGCTCCTTGCGCAGTGCCATTTGATCACGGATGACGGAGGTCGACGCATCCGGAATGTCGACTTGAACCATCGCAACTCGTGTCTCGCTGCCTTCTGCGATCTCAGCAACCCAGAGCCGCTCGCGGAGATTCTCGCTCAGCGTAATGCGAATGGTGTTGGCGCTCTCCGCGCCGGCCGGCTGGATTCCGTGGGCCTTCATAGCCTCGTCAAGGGCGCGCCGGACCGCAGGGATTTCGTCGGCGGAGATTTTGGAGTTGTTGCGGAGGATGAACTGCGCCTGGCCGGGGCCGAGTATTGCGGCAATCTGTTCGGCCAGAGCGGCAGCGGGCTGCTCCCACGGGCCCGATGCCGCGCTCGCTGGCTGCGCCATCAGCAAATACGCAACCATCGCCAGCAGGCAGAGCAGCTTCATTGGGACCTTCATTTTTTTGCATCTCTCGTTGGGGCGGATTATATCGTTTGCAGGTGGTTGGGATCAGGCTGCACATTTGTAGTATCCCAGGTCTCAAAATCGAGACCTGGTGCACCCATGCTTGTATTCCCTATCCCAGGTCTCATAATCGAGACTTGGGGCACCCGGACATTCATTGGCCGGCTTGCGCGATCAATGACCGGCCTTCGGCGCCGGCTCGTCCTCGCTGTCCATCTCCTGCTTGACCACAGGGTTGCTCGAGGCCATGCTCTTGAAGACATCGTTGGCGAAGAAGAATTTGCCGTCCGACGGCACCATCACGACCTGAATCTTGTCGGAGAGCCGCTCGGCCACGATCTTGTTGATCAGCAGCGGCGACTTGTTCAGAAGCTCGGCCTCGCTGGTCATGCGCTCGGCATTGGCTTTTGCCATCAGGCGCACACGGCTTGCTTCGGCGTCAGCCAGCAGGTTGCGGCGCTCGAGCTCGGCCTTGCTGTCGATGACCTTCGCCTGGGCGTCCGCTTCCGCATTCTGAATGGTGGCTTCCTTGCGCGCCTCAGCTTCCAGCTTGCTCTGCTCGATCTGTTTTTCTTTGAGCGGCAGTGTGTACTGCATGGCGTCGGCCTCGCCCTTGGCTTCAACCACCTTGGATTGCGCCTCACCCTCGGCCTGCTTCACCTTTTGCACGGCTTCGGCTTCAGCCTGCAGCTCTGCAATCTTCACCTGCTTCTGCTGAATGTCGGTCACCACGCCGAGCTGATCGTCTTCCTGTTCCTTCAAGAGAAGACCTTCGAGGCCCCTTGCGTATTCTTCGGGTAGCTGAATGTCGCTCAGCATCACCTCTTCCACAACAATGCCATCGGCGCCGAGCTTGCGCGCGATGATGGCCGCTGCCCTGGACCGCACCTCTTCGCGCTTGGTCGAGAAGATTTCGCGCACCGTATATTCAGGCGTCAGCTCACGCCAAGCGCTGGACACCACCGGAGGCACCAGCTCCTTGTCAACCGGCTGCGGCATGTGCGCCTGAACATTGTCGAGCCGGTTCGGATCGAGCCGATAGCGGACCGTGACGGCGAGGCCGATGTTGAGGCCTTCGCGCGACTGCACGCTGAGACCGTTTTTCACACTTCCGGACTTCGCGCCTTCCTCTGCGATGCCTGCGGTGAACAGATGATCGCGCAAGTCGTAATTCTGCACGCTGTCGACGAGCGGCGTGATGAAATGCACGCCGGGGAAGAGCGTTCCCGGCAACGTGCCACGGATTTGACTGACGCGTACTCCGCCCATGCCGCTGGGCACAACCACGATGCTCGAAGCCACCAGCAGCGGCAGGCAGGCCACCAGCGCCAACGCAACCGAGCCGCGCCAAGCGATCTCTTCCGGCTCAGGACTCTCTGTTTCGCCCGCGGCCTTGCGGCGCGCAATGCGTATTCGCAGCCAGAGCGAATAGAGTGGGATTGCCATTGCGGCAGCCAGCAGCAGAACTCCCGCGACCATCAACAACATCTTCAATGCGATCATTTTCCTTCTCCTCTTTGCCTGTTGCGCTCCTTGAGTTTTCCGCTTCCCGGCCGCGGAGCCATGAGCAGCCGGACGAGTCCTCCGAACGTCAACTCCTCAAACAGCAGCGCTGCCACCACGGGTAGCAGCGCTGCTCCCAAACCACCCATCGCTTCCGTCAACAGATTCATTTCGTGCTCCTTAACGGAGAGCCGCAACTGCTGAGAACGCCAGGATCGCCTTCTCGGCGCCGGCGTCATCGGTGATCAGGCTCTGAACCGGGACCGCTGCTGGAGTTGACCCGGCTGAGGCCAAGGTCGCCTGGACCGGCTGCCCGGCAGGCGCAGCTGGGTTCTGTCCGGTTCCGAACAGCTGCGCAGTCTCTTCGTTGCGCTCGCCCACAAGTTCAACCGTGTCGCCCGCTGCAACCAATCCGTAGAACTCTTCCAGATCGGGCTTGGCCATGCGGATGCATCCATGCGAGGCGGCCTTGCCGATCGAATTGGGCTCATTGGTTCCGTGGATTCCGTAGCCGTGCTTGCTCAGACCCATCCAGCGCGTGCCAACAGGATTGCCAGGCCCGGGAAGAACCGTCTTTCCATTGTGGTGATAGGTCGGATTGGCCACGCGGCGCTCAATAGTGAAAGTCCCCACAGGGCTGGGCGTTGACGGCTTGCCGACCGCAACGGTGTAGACCTTTCTCACCTGGCCGTTTTCCACCAGGGCGAGCTTCCGGTCCTCGAGACTAACAACGATTACGCGCTTGACTTGAGCCGCGGGCGGAACCTGTTCATTCACCGAGAGTGGCGCCTGCGCCGGCACCGTAACGCTCTGCGCCCATGCCTGCGCCGTCAGAAGAATCGCTATTCCCGTCACCGTTGCCAAGCTGCTGCATTTCAAAGCCGTCATCGCGTCCCCCTTGCCAAATTGCCTGCGCCCAGACAAGTGCAACGAGGTTGCCAATCGATGGCGATTGAAAACAAACAGGTTATGAGCGGAATGAGGACCTGGATCCGTGTCAGGGCCAACACACTGTGTGTGCGGTGACACGGCACTCCGTCGGCGCACTGAGCTCAACCGCGGTGCAAGGGACGATTAGACGGCGGTCTGGCAAGCGGATCCCCGGTGCTCGCTTGAAGATCTGAGGTAAAGCGATAAAGTCCGTAGGGAAGCTCGCCGGAAGGACGATAATGCTGCGCACCACCGCGTATTAAGAGGGTCTCGCCGCCACACGAGCGCACTTATCGTCGATTCTCTTCCTGGTTTAACACCTGCGAAACAACCAGTACCTCAGGGGCGACGCATATCAAATTCCCAGTAATTTGAGCAGATAGGGGTGGTCCCATGCGGCTTTCAGTCGTTTTCCTTTGATTCCGCGTTTTAACGATTGTTCCTGTTTGAGCAGGTTGAGGGCGATG
>Ga0302324_100024935_pt1 | contig 11500 bp, 6 predicted proteins | sample Palsa_T0_1_FD_201949 | JGI IMG/M metagenome (GOLD analysis project Ga0302324, IMG submission 201949) | Peat permafrost microbial communities from Stordalen Mire near Abisko, Sweden - Palsa_T0_1 | ecosystem: Environmental > Terrestrial > Soil > Palsa > Peat permafrost | place: Sweden: Abisko... | reverse complement strand
TGAAGGAGAACCACACAAAGCGGCTACTTGAATTGGAACAGGAAAATCGAAAGCTCAGACGATTGGTCGCGACGCTGAGCCGCGACAAACAGATTCTTGAGGGCTTCTTTCCACGGCGAGCTTCAACTCAAAACGGATCCCCCGCGCCTCCATCTCAGACCCATAACCGCAGGGAGCAATCGCCAGAGCGAGGGGCAGAGTAACAGTCCGCGATCGAACCTGGAACTGGCCCAGGAATCCATAGTGTTACCGACCGTACAATTGATTCTCTAAGGAGCGAAATCGGCCACCTGCTCAAGCCGATACGAGGCGAATACCCGACTGCTTGGCCTTACGCGAGTTTGTAAATACTTAAATCGAAAATTGACCACACGTGGGGTCGCCTACGCGGTCTTCAACGTGAATTCGTAACGTACTTCTTTCGATGGCTTATCTTCGCTGGGAATCGGCAGCGCCTGCTGCATCGCTGCTTCGTTCTTCTGGTAGACGGCCAACTTCCGGCTCTCGCCTTGATCGCGCATGAGGAGCGATCCGCCATAAGAGGTTTTTGTTCCTAAAAGACCGTCGAGATAGGTCTCGTAAGGAGCGAAAATCAGATCTATCTTCGGATCCTTCAACTCCAGCCAGGCGATGTCGCTCGCATAATAATCGTCTGAAAGAAGAGCTTCGGCGCGCAGGTTCAGGTAGCGGGCGAAAGCAGGGTCAGGACTCAGGCTGGCTGCGGCGTGCAGATCCTCAGACATGGGTTGCAGCCAGCGTGCATAAGCCGTATGGTAGGGCACTGCTTCGAGGCGGTCCTGTGTACCCCGCAACTCCGTTCCTGGTATGGAGCTGCGCACCGTAGTCCATGGGCTGTAGATAGCGGCCTTCTGCTCCGGGTGGGTCAGAGCATAGCTTTCAGTCCGCTGACGTGTATGGCCAAATGTGTAGAGTTCATGTCCCGGCGGCATCGGCTCTTCGCCGGCGAAAGGAGTGTTCTCGCTCACCAGGTCCCAACGGCTGCCATTAATCTGAAAGAGGCGAGCCATGACCTCGGATTGCTTTCCGCGGTAACATGGCCCACCCACCCAGGTCGCTCTGCTGCCAATAGAGTTGGTCCATCAGCCGGCAGGCGTCGGCGAGCTTTGCAATCATCTGCAGTTCACGGCCATTAAGCCGTTCGCGATGAAAAGCCATCGGCACCGTTTTCCAGGGGGCCGCGCGTTCGGCTTCATTGTGCAAAGGCCGTCCACCGGCATTGCGCTCTTGGGCCGGTGCTTAGATTCCGACAGCGAGTGCGACGATGACCACAGCGGAAAGAAGATTCCGCAAACATTCACCTCATCGGGATGACCGAGAATATCTCGAACGAAGTTGTTTCAGCAAAAGGCGATCGCATTGTTTCAAGCTTCAATAACGATGTTCCTGGGCACCGATCTGCCGCTCTCAACCTCAGCCGGGACGTGGGAGTGAGCGTATTGACTACGATGAAGGACATTCGATATCGTCGCTTGCGTGGAGAAATTGTTTCTTTGGTGAATTGTACCGTGCCAGCCAGACGGGGCGCGAAATCTGATCGACGGAAAATCCGTAGCTGCGTTGTCTCGAAGGATGTCACCCATGAAGAAAAGTCGGCTGTATGCTGCGGCATTCGTTTTTGTCTCTGCGACCGTCGCCTTTGCGGACGTGAAGCCCAATCAACTTTTCAGCGATCACGCCGTTCTACAGAGCGGGATGACCATTCCGGTCTGGGGGACTGCCGATCCTGGAGAGCGGGTGATTGTGACGCTGGGTAAGCGTAAGCAGTCCGCAACCACTGACGCGAATGGAAAATGGATGGTCAAGCTTGGCAAAATGACGCCTGGTGGCCCTTTCACCTTGACTATCTCTGGGAAGAACACAATCGTGGTAAACGATGTGCTCGTTGGCGAGGACTGGATTGGCTCCGGACAGTCGAATATGGCCTTCACTGTCTCCAAGAGGGCGGCCAGCTTCGCTGGCATGTTGGACGAGGACAAAGAGATCGCCGCGGCGAACTATCCGCAACTACGCATCTTCATGGCCGTGACCAACAAGACGTACGAGCCTCAAACGGAGATCAAGGGCGAGTGGAAGATCGCAACATCGGAGAATGCGCCTGCGTTTTCTGCGGTAGCCTATCTCTTTGGCCGCGATCTGAATCAAGCGCTTAGAGAGCCGGTGGGTATGATTGTCGTTGCCTTCGGAGCAAGCACAGCTGAATCGTGGATCTCGCGGACGGCCATGTCAGGGGACCCTCAGATAACGCCGATACTCGATCACTTTGACGAACTCTACAACTTTTACGGATCGCATCCGAATGCCACCACGGACCAGGCGCCACCGTCACCTCAGACCATCAACTCGCGTCCTGGCAAGCCTGGGCCATTGCGCGATCCTGTGCAGGATCAGCATCAACCGACCGTACTCTACAACGGCATGGTGCATCCGATTGTTCCTTTTGCAATGCGCGGTGTGATCTGGTATCAGGGGGAGTCGATTGTCGGTGGCAAAGCCGGCGTAGCGCTCTACCCGCACGTGATGGAAACACTGGTGAAGGATTGGCGAGCAGAGTGGGGAGAGGACGATTTCCCGTTCTACTGTGTGCAACTGCCGCCACTGAAGAACACAAGCAACAATCCGATGGTGCGTGAAGGACAAGCGAAACTTCTGTCTCTGCCGAATACCGGTATGGCTGTTACGCTTGATGCCGGAGATCCTGACAACGTTCATCCGAAAGATAAGGAACCGGTTGGGGCCCGCCTCAGCCGCATCGCTCTCGCGAACGTCTACGGCAAGAAGATTGAGTTCTCCGGTCCTGTCTATAGCGGCATGAAGGTAGAAGGATCGGAGATCGTCGTCGGTTTCACGCATGCAGACGGGCTCGAGGGCAAGGGCGGTCCGTTGCAATGGTTCCAGGTTGCGGGAGCCGACGGTATGTACGCCGACGCTACGGCGAAAGTGCAAGGCAAGACAGTTGTAGTCCACAGCGATCAAGTGCCCGCGCCTGTCTCCGTCCGTTACGCTTGGGACAACTACCCGCAAGGCGCCAACCTTGTGAACGACGCAGGTCTGCCGGCAGCGCCATTTCGTAGCGATTCGCAGGACGTGTTAGCGACGATCTCGAAGGAATTCACCGGCAAATGAGTCGGGAGAACTTCCTGTGAGATTGCGTTTGAAAATTGGTGCGATGTGTCGGTCGATATGAACATTTGGATATGTCTGTTCTCGTTAAAAAGTCCAGATAATGAGGCAGAAAAGACGTGGTTTGCATCCGTCTCGTAAGCGTCCTGATCTCCCCTCTTGACCCGGGTGGGAGTGATTCTTGTGGTGCCCACTACCTTTTTGGTGGGCACCTGATGAGTGTGTCTAAGCGGCTTGGGAGGATTGAATCTGTAAAGGCAGGGCGAGATTCCAGGGCAGGAGTTCGTCGATGCGGTTGATGGGATGGTCTGGGATCTGAGACAAGACGGTGCGGAGATAGAGTTCCGGGTCGAGGCCGTTCAGCTTCGCAGATCCGATCAGGCTGTACATGGCGGCGGCGCGTTCGCCACCGCAGTCAGAGCCTGCAAACAGGTAGTTCTTTCGTCCAAGAGCGACAGCCCGCAGTGCGCGTTCGGCCGCGCTGTTGTCTATCTCCAACAGCCCATCGTCGGTGTAACGCGCAAGGGCACGCCATCGCGAGAGCGCGTATCGAATCGCACCCGCGGTTTCGCTCTTCGCTGACAGTGAACGCAGTGCCTTCTCCATCCATTTGCGCATGTCGTCGAGCAGTGGCCTGGCTCGTGCCTGTCGGACACTCAGCCTCAGATCAGCGAACTTGCCGCGCACCTCGTCTTCGATCGCGTAGAGAGCGCCGATCCTGGCCAGAGCCTCGGTTGTTGTGGGTGATGCGTGGATGACATGGATCTCGTGAAACTTGCGGCGTGCATGTGCCCAGCAGGCAACTTCATAAATGCCGTCATCGGCGTACAAGTGATGGAACCCTGCATAGGCGTCGGCTTGCAGCCCGCCCTTGAAGCTCTTCAGATGCTGCCGAGGATGCTCGCCCTTGCGATCTTCTGAGTACGCGAACCAAACGGCCGGTGCGGTGTCTTCGCCCGCAGGCCTGTCATCGCGTACATAGGTCCAGAGCCGGCCGGTCTTCGTCTTGCCGCTGCCAGGAGATAGCACCGGCATCGGCGTGTCGTCGGCGTGGAGCTTGGCTCCGGCAAGAACATGCTTCTGAATCGCATCGACCAGGGGAGCGAGTAACTCACTTGTTCCGCCTACCCAGCCAGCCAGCGTGGAGCGTTCGATCTCAACACCCTGGCGAGCGTAAATCTCCGACTGGCGATAGAGCGGCAAGTGATCGGCGAATTTAGAAACCAGCACGTGGGCCAACAGTCCCGGTCCGGCGAGGCCACGCTCGATCGGCCACGGCGGAGTATGCGGCACTCACTCCAGTCTCCGAGTACTACCCGGTGATGATCGCTCAGGATCCGAGAACGGACCAACTGAATCAACCCAGCGATCAGTTTCGAGGATTTTCGGCAGAGCGGCGCGATCGCGCGCCCTTTATCGAGACGGAGGACTACCGGGAAGAAGGAGCGCGCCGGATGTGGGACGACTTCTCCCCACCAAACTATAAAGCGAAGAAGGGACCGGACGACACCTGGATGGCGAACTCCGCGTATCTCTTCACCTCGGAGAGCTTCGCCCTGGGTTGGATCGGTCGCTACTTCGAGTATTGGCAGAACCGCATCTCGAACACTGACCCGGCCCACTCGCGTTGGTCAAGCTACGCATCGATTTACTTCTCGGACTCGGCTGTCCAAGTATCTCTGCAAGGTACAACGATGCCGGCAAAGAGGAGAGCGCGACGCTTCGCATTGCAGAGTGTTCATTTGATCTCCGTAACGAAGCGGACCTCGCCCAGAAGGCCGGACGAAATGGGCATGACTTGATTGAGGTCCTGCATCTGGAAACGGTCTCCGTACTTCGCAATCAGTGGGCCGTAGTCGCGCGGCGGAAGCGCAGACCAGGCGTTGAGTGCGGTGTTGAATACGTGGATTTCGACGTGGTTCACGCCGGGGTGAACGAATTTGGTCACGTCAAGGCGATACGGCGGATGCCAAAGCGCACCGGCAGGCTGGCCGTTGATCGTCACCAGGGCCGCCTCATGGATGGGCGGGTCGTAGTAGGCATGTATTCCCGGCCCGGTACGGGTGATGAGCGGGTTCGGCAGGCCGTCGGGGCCGAAGACTTCCGGGGCCGGACCGCGTTCCGGCGCAGCGTTCGGCGCGCCCGGCAGAGGCTTGCCCCCACTGACTTCGAGGTAGACAGGATGGGTGGGTGCGGAAACCATAGTGACATCGCGGGAGTAAACGGCCTCACCTGAGTAGTGGAGGGTGGAGGGATCGGAGATCCAGTCGGTGAGGGCAGGTCCGTTCACGGACTTGTGGATGCCGGGGAACGTCACCTTCCACGCGCTGCCGATGTCCATGGTCGTCGTGCGGCCCGCTGCCGCGGGTTTAGGTGCAGGCTGGGAGTTGCTGAAGACGAAGACGCGCGACTCGTACGGCGCCAGGTGGATCGGGAACGACTCTGCCGAAGCCGGAGTGACGGCGGTGGAGTCGGGATCCCATACTTCGCCGTACTTGTGTGCGGTGGCAAAGGAAGCGGTGGTGTCGACGGGCTGGTTGCCAGTGTTGGCGACGAAGTAGATGTCCGCGTTGGGGAGCTTGCGGCGGATGAAGCCGAGTTGGCTCCCGGCGACGGAGTCATCAGCCGGAAATTGAAGGTCAGGCTTGGCAGCTTTATTCAAGGCGTCAGCGAGGTGGGCTTCGTTGGGGACGAGAGTCAGCTTACCGGAGTCGAAGAGCTGTTTCGAGAGAGCGGTGAGCGCAGGGATTGTCTTGCCCTCGGGGTCGATTGAGGGCGCGCGTCCGACTGAGATCACCTTGCCTCCGGCTGCAGTGAAGGCTGCGATCTTCTTCAGGGTTTCCAGCGGGATGCGGTCGGTGGGCGGGAGGACGAGGACCTGGTGGGTTCCCAGACCGACGTTGTCGATGGCATCGGCGTCGATGTAGTCGATGTTATAGCCGGCGGAGAGGATGGGCGGCATAAGCGACGTGACATGCAGGCCCATGATCCCCGTAATGCCGGTTTGCGTGGGGCGGAAGCCGGCCCATACATCGTCAGTGGGGAGCAGGATGACGACCTGGTTGGCGGGCTGACCCTGCCGCAGGAGGTAGCTCATCCGACCGATGTAGCTGGTAACTGCCGGCATCACCGGGTGCCAGGGGTTGTGGTCATTGATGGAGGTAGCTGCATAGAGCGACCAGCCGGGCTCGGGAACTTCGTCATCGGGCGGCGAGTAAGGCCAGCCGTGGCAGATGATCAGGTTCTCGCCCATGATGAAATCGATGTCGGCCTCCGTCTTCATGTCGAGCGGAGTGGCACGGAAGACGGGCGAGTGCAGCCAGGTGAAGGTCTCGCCGGAGCTGACATCGTGGCCGAAGACGTGGTTCGAGGAGGTGGCCCAGCGTAGCGTAGAGAAGGCGCGCCATTGCGGCCCTTCACCCTCCGCGAGCTGAGGGATGTTCTGGCTGGAGAAGCTGACAGCCGCTTCATGATAGGTTTGCGAGCGAAACTTCGTGTGATGGGCGGCAGCCCAGTCGGCAGTCTGCTTCAGGTAGTTCTCATCGACCAGTTCGGTCAACGTCTTGCCGTAATCGTGGCGGACGGTGTCGGCCTCAGGCGTTCCTCCGGCGACGAGTTCGGGAAGGTGCGGGATCAGATCGTACCCGCGACGCTTCTTGAACTCCTCAGGCAGCTTGGGAGTCCAGTCGGCGCCGAATTCCTCCAGCGAGTCGGAGAAGATGGCATATGGCGGAGTGTCGCCGAAGGCTTTGACCAGCGGTTCACCCACCTTCTCCAGGTGTTTGGCGACGGCGTCGTGGGAGTACGGATCGAGGACGTAGCCGTCCGCATCGACGGCGGCTCGTTTGACCTGCTGGCGGGTGTGGCTGGCGACAAAGAAGACGGCGACGCGGGGCTTGTCTGAGGCTGCGAAGCTGGCCGAGGTTCCGGTGACGGCGATCGGCTTGGCGGTCGCTGCGTCGAAGGTGAGCGGACGCGGGCCGCCGGCGCCTCGTCCTCCGCGGCCGGGGCCAGCTGCGGGAGCAGCGGCGGTCGCAGGATCGGCGATGACAGCAGAGACGACGGAATCGCCTTCGCTCCAGACAAGGCCTCTGGGATTCGCCGCGGGGGCGTTGCCGCCGGGGATCTGGGCCGCAGTGGAGCCGGCTGGGACGGGAACCTCAAAGGTGTGCAGCGCGGTGACCGCCTCCTCCAGCGTGATGTGCGGGCCGCCGTAGGGCCAGCCCGAGCAGAGAGTGACGTCGATACGCAAGCCCAGTTTGCGGCCCTCGGACTGCGCGTACGCGACGTCGTCCAGCATCTCGGGCGAGAGGAAGGGAAGGTTCTTCAGGACCTTGGCAGGGTCGTCAAGCACTTCAGGATAGACGAAGGCGAGCTCGGCACCTTGGATGCCGTCGGCCTTCATCTGCTGTAGCTCAGTCAGGATCTCCGGCTTGACAACGGCTGTGCCAAACCACCACCAGCGGACCATGGGGCGCGCCTCGTTGGGCGGATTGACGAAGTTCCTGCGCAGTGTCTCAACGGTGGACGCGGGCGCCTGCGCGGTGAGCGTGGGGGCGAGCGCGAGCAGAAGCGCCGTAACCATACAGCAAGCGGCGAAGTTGCAAAGCATGTGGAGACGGGTTTGCGCGTGCTGACACTGGTTCATGAGATTCTCCGAGCTGACGTTAGAGCTTTGTCCTGCGATTTGCGATTCCCGTGCCGGTGGGGTATGTCCTTGGATACGGCTGCCGCGAGTTGTGAGTTTCGGCGCCACCCATTATTCCCGATTGCTGATGGTTTTGTTGCTGACGGCCCCGTCGAGGATGGGGTGGTCGAGGCCTTCCACGTATTCGTGCGCCGACAATAAAGTCGAAGACAACGAAGTTGCCGACCACATAAGCGTCCATCTCTGACCGCAACATGTCTCGACCGCAATTCCTGCATACATGAGCGGGATAGGGTTCCGGGTTTGAGGAGTCGTCTGGCATCCCCACAGGAGTTCGCACTATAGCCTTAGCCTCAGCATTCAATACCGACCTCCCTTATTCGCCGGCCATGTTCCCAAGGGAGGACCCGTTATTGAAACGTTTGACCGTGCTTTGCTGGCTAACGATTGTGAAATGCACCGTTTGTTCTTATCAATGTTGGTATCGATCGAGTCATCTTTTGCCTGAGACGAAGGCCGATATGCCTTGACCGAAGAATTTCTAGCGACGTAGCGTTTAGGTCGCGTGAGTCTGACATGAGGTCGGCCATCATGATATTGAGCACGAAAGCGTCTAATTCAGGCACCCGTGTCTCCACGCAAGACGCGGAAGGAGAGTATGCGACGACGGAAGTTTCTTAGAGTCTCATCGCTATCTGTGGCGGCATCTGTCTTACCAAGTTGTGTACCCAGAGTGCCGGGACAAATTGCACGCCTGGAGCCGGAGGCTCCAGACCCCAAGTCCACGATGCAGATTCCACGATGGCAACGCCAGGATCTTTCCTTCGTGTCCAAAGCAGCGAATGAGAACCCCTTTGCAGCTGTGTTTTCGGCAGAGGTAACTGGGCCGAACGGGATAAGACTGACTGTGCCTGGCTTCTACGATGGGCAACGGACCTGGAAGGTGCGGATCGCGCCGAATGTGGAGGGCGTGTGGTCTCTACGAACAACCAGCACGCATCCAGATCTGGACAATCGGCGAGCCGCGTTTTCTTGTATACCGAATACCAACCGTGCTGTTCACGGCGGTCTGCGTATCGATCCAGAACATCCTTCACAATTCGTATATGAGGATGGTGCGCGCTTTCTTCCGATGGGCTACGAGTGCGATTGGCTTTGGGCGCTTGACAGCGGAGACCCGCAACTCAAGACAATCGATCCCCTTTTGGACACGATCGCGGATCATGGGTTCAACTTCATCATCCTGAACGCCTTTGCCTACGACACAAGCTGGCGCAATGGAAAGACCGGCGAAGACGATTATGGTCCTCCACCGATGTATGCCTGGGAGGGCACGAACGAAAAGCCCGATCACAGCCGGTTCAATCTAGCGTACTGGCAGCACTATGATCGCGTGATGGATGCGCTCCACCGCCTGGGCATCGTCGCGCACATCTTGATCCGGGTATACAACAAGCAGGTGAACTGGCCGGAAAATGGAAGTCCTGAAGATGACATGTACTATCGATGGCTATTAGCACGCTATGCAGCCTACTCCAATGTCACCTGGGACCTTTCTAAGGAAGCGAACTACGAAAAAGACCTGGAGTACAAGACCAAGCGGCTCCGCTACATCCGCGCCAACGATCCATATCACCGGCTATTGACGATTCACGACGACCGCGCGACGTATGACAGCGGTGTCTACAACGATCTGCTTGATTATCGCTCGGACCAGCAACATACGGACTGGCGGAAGGTAATGCTCGCGCATCTCCAGCAGCACGCGTGGCCAGTCATCAATACGGAGTTCGGGTATGAATGTGGGCCTGGGGGGGTGAACGATAAGACCTATAACGTTGCGCAACTGCCTGAAGAGGTTTGCCGGCGCGCGTGGGAGGTTTACACAGCCGGCGGCTTCGGCGCCTACTACTATACGTACACGGCCTGGGACGTGATCCGGCCACGCGATATGCCGCCAGGATACGAATACTTCAAGCACCTGCGCAGCTTCTTTGAAAGCACCAGCTATTGGAAGTTGAAGCCGGCGGAGGGTATCGCCAGCGACGGGTACTGTCTGGCCGATGCGGGGCACGAATATGTAATCTTCCTCAATGCTGCTGGGCCATTCACTCTAACGATGGGAGGCCTAGCGGCATCTCTGACGGGCGAATGGTATCAACCCTTCACGGGAGCTCGCATGGCAGCAGGGACCATTGCTAACGGACAGACACAGGTGATTCCTCCCGTCCATTGGGGAAGTGGCCCCGTCGCGCTCCATGTGAGGGAGAAGCAGTCTATATAAGCATGACAGCTTCCTTGCGAAGGAAACAACCTAAGTTTTGAGGATGGGGGAGACTGAACGTATGTCCTGGTCGCGAAGAGATTTAGTGAAGGCCGGCGGTCTGATGGCCGCGCGATCGGCTGTCGGTCCAGGCCTGCTCGGCGCAGTTGCACAAACTTCAGCCGCGGCGCCGCAGGTCGAACAGTGGGGTGTGTTTGAGGTCTCCTATCCCGGGCCGGCGAACGGGAATCCGTTTGTCGATGTAGACTTCGGCGCGACGTTTGAGCAGGGGAGTACGTCGATTGCCACGGCTGGTTTCTACGACGGCGGCGGGGTCTATCGGCTGCGCTTCATGCCGGTCTCGACCGGCGTATGGACCTATCGCACGCACAGCAACCGTCCGGAGTTGGATGGGAAGACGGGATCGTTTCCAGCGCTCGCAGCGCAAGCCAGGAACGGTGGGCCCGTGCGAGTGAAGGACCAGTACCACTTTGTTTACGTGAATGGCTCTCCCTATAGGGAATTGGGAACGACTTGTTACGCGTGGACTAGCCAACCGGCCGCTCTCGAAGAGCAGACGCTGAAGACACTGGAAGATGCGCCCTTCAACAAGATACGGATGTGTGTCTTTCCCAAGTGGTACCACTACAACCAAATGGAACCGGCGCAGTACCCGTTTGCCGGGCAGGCGCCGAACCGTTGGGACTTTACAAGATTCAACCCTGCTTATTTTCAGCACTTCGAGAGCCGCATCAGGCAGCTTGGAAATATGGGCATCGAGGCCGACGTAATCCTGTTTCATCCGTACGACGAGGGCCACTGGGGCTTTGACAATATGGGTGCGGTGAACGATGACCGCTATCTGCGCTACGTGATTGCGCGTCTCGGAGCGTATCGCAATGTTTGGTGGTCGCTGGCGAATGAGTGGGACGCTTTCAAGAACAAGACCGAGGAGGACTTCGAGTGCATTGGCGAGATCATCGCGAAGAACGACCCGTACAAGCACATGTGCTCGATCCACAACCAGAGGACGTTCTTCGACCATACCAAGCCGTGGATCAGCCACGTAAGCGTGCAGAACGACATGCCGGACAATGCGCCGGCCTACGTTCGCAAGTACGGGAAGCCGGTGGTGTTCGATGAATGCCGGTACGAAGGAGACATCTCCGAGGGCTGGGGCGACATCACGGCGCAACGGCTCGTGGGCAACTTCTGGAAAACACTGGTCGAGGGCGCATTTTGCGGACATGGAGAGACCTACCTCAACGCCAGGGAGGAGCTGTGGTGGTCAAAGGGCGGAGTCCTGGTGGGGCAGAGTCCAGCGCTCTTGGCCTTCTTCAAGAAGATCGTGGATGCGGCCCCTTCAGCCGGGACTGTATTGGCTGAGAGGAACACCTGGGGCGTTCAGGGCGAGTATTACCTGACGTATTTGTGGGACCGTCAGCACG
>Ga0302324_100024934_pt1 | contig 11500 bp, 11 predicted proteins | sample Palsa_T0_1_FD_201949 | JGI IMG/M metagenome (GOLD analysis project Ga0302324, IMG submission 201949) | Peat permafrost microbial communities from Stordalen Mire near Abisko, Sweden - Palsa_T0_1 | ecosystem: Environmental > Terrestrial > Soil > Palsa > Peat permafrost | place: Sweden: Abisko... | reverse complement strand
GACTTCATCCGCTGCCCGAGCTGCCTTCGCAAACTGAAGGACCGCTGCGTGAGCTGCTCGCGCCCGCTCGACCAGGCGTGGACGATGTGCCCGTACTGCGAGACCGAGGTGCCGGGCATGTCGGGCGGCCGCCGCGCACGGCGGCGTGAAGGCTCGCACGGAGAGTCTGAGCGCTCCGATGTCGGCGAGCCGACGATCGTCGAGGAGGGCAAGGGTTTCAGGGCCGGCCCGCTGGCGGCCCCCGAATCGGCCGCTGCGGCGCGTGCGGCCGAGCGTGCTGGGCGCCCTGAGGGTCGCTCGCGCCCGGCCTCCTGAACACCACCGCTCAACCTAAAAAAAGGAACTCATGGAACGAACGCTGATCCTAGTCAAGCCCGATGCCTTCGCACGGGGCCTGACCGGCGAGATAGTTGCGCGCTTCGAGCGCAAGGGCTTGAAGATCGTGGCAATGCGCCACATGACCGTCGACAGGGAGCTGGCCGAGCAGCACTACGCCGAGCACGCCGAGCGGCCGTTCTTCGGCGAGCTGGTCGACTTCATCACCTCGGGGCCGCTCGTTGCGGCGGTGCTCGAGGGCGTGAACGCCGTGAGGGCCGCGCGGCAGGTGATCGGTGCGACCGATCCCCTGGAGGCCGCCAGCGGATCGATCCGCGGGGATTTCGCGGTTGAGGTGGGAAAGAACATGGTTCACGGTTCAGACTCGCCCGAGTCGGCGGCGCGCGAGTCGGCGCTGTTCTTCGGAGAGCTGTAGCGCTGCTGGTACTCGCCTCGGCATCGCCGCAGCGACGGGCGATCCTCGAGCGCCTGGGTGTGGCGTTCGAGGTGCGGCCATCCGGCGTTGAGGAGCTCGATCGCGGCGATCCGGCCGAGGTCGCTCGCGAGAATGCGCTGCGCAAGGTGCGCGCTGCGAGCAGGCCCGAGAGCAGCGAGCTCCTACTGGGCTGCGACACGCTGGTCGCCCTCAACGGCGTGATCTACGGTAAGCCCGAGAACGAGGCAGCCGCTCGTGAGACGCTGCGGGCACTGGGTGGCGCGACCCACGAAGTGGTGAGCGGGGTGGCGCTCCTACGAACAGGAGATGGCGCAGAGCCGGCGCTCACCGCCACCGTGCGTACCGAGGTCACGTTCCGCGAGCTCGACAGCACGCTGATGGACTGGTACGTGGCCACGGGCGAGTGGCGCGGCCGGTCAGGTGGTTACGCGATCCAGGGCGCAGGGGCGGCGCTCGTGCGCCGCGTCGAGGGGGAGGTCGAGAACGTCGTGGGCCTGCCGCTCGCGACCCTGCTTGACATTTACCCCGAGCTATTGACGGGATGATGAGGGCGCCTCCGGCGCCGGTCGTGCGTGCGCGGTCCACGGTCGCCGGCAAATCGACCCGTGAGCACGTTTTGCCTGCAAATCAGCTGGCAGTCCTGTCGGGCGGCGGCGGCTGTCCGCTACACTTGCCCGCGGGTACACCCCGGACACGCACCGGCCGCCAAGCGCGTCGTGGCGCAGCGCCGCGAAATCGAATCCGAGCGTGTCCTCTCTCAATATATGGGCATCTTCAGCTACCTAACGGGTTTCGGCGGCCGCGACATGGCGGTCGATCTGGGAACGGCAAACACGCTCGTTTACGTACGGGGGCGTGGAATCGTTCTGTCCGAGCCGAGCGTCGTGGCGATCGACTCGCGTACCGGGGAAGTGCATGCTGTGGGCATCGAGGCCAAGCGCATGCTCGGACGCACCCCGGGCACGATCCAGGCGATCCGCCCTCTGAAGGACGGCGTGATCGCGGACTTCGACGTGACCGAGGAGATGCTCAGGCACTTCATCCAGAAGGTCCACCAGAACCGCTGGGCGCACCCGCGGGTGGTCGTTTGCGTGCCCTCCGGGGTCACGGGCGTCGAGAAGCGTGCGGTCGAGGAGGCGTGCCTTTCGGCAGGCGCGCGCACCGCCTATCTGATCGAGGAGCCGATGGCTGCGGCGATTGGCGCGGGGCTGCCGGTGGGCGAGCCGACCGGCTCGATGGTGGTTGATATCGGCGGCGGCACCTCCGAGGTGGCGGTCATCTCCCTCGGTGGCATCGTGGTCTCCCAGTCGATCCGCGTCGGAGGCGACGAGATGGACGAGGCGATCATCAACTACGCGAAGAAGGAGTACAAGCTTCTGATCGGCCAGCAGACGGCTGAGGAGCTCAAGCTTGAGATCGGCTCGGCGTGCGTGATGGCGGAGGAGCTGCAGGCGGAGATCCGCGGTCGCGACATGGTTGCCGGCCTGCCGAAGACGGTGGTGCTCACGAGCGAGGAGATTCGCCAGGCGCTCGAGGAGCCGTTGAGCCAGATCATCGAAGCGGTCAAGGAGACGCTCGACCGCACGCCGCCGGAGCTCGCCTCGGACATCATGGACCGCGGCATCATGCTCGCCGGAGGCGGATCGCTGCTTCAGGGGCTCGACGAGCGGCTGCGGGAGGAGACGCAGATGCCGGCCCATCTGGCCGAGTCGCCGCTCACCTGCGTGGCCGTGGGCTCGGGTCGGTCGCTTGAGGAGTTCGAGGCGATCCATCGCTCGAACCGCAGTTCGCGCGGTCGCAGGCGGCGGTGAGTGCCGCTGCCCGGCTCGGTGGAGAGCCTGCCGGGACGGTCTCGGCCACCCGAGGGTACTCTTTGCTCTGAACGCTTCGGAAGGTAGCTATCCGTGCATGACAAGACCGTCAGGCGTCGGCGCGTGGTGCTCGTGCTGCTCGTCGTGCTCTCACTGCTGCTGCTCACTGCATACTTCGGCGAGGCTCCGGGTGGGCAGCTGCACGACGTCCAGCGCGGCTTTCTGACGATCACCGCACCGATCCAGGACGGCGCCAACAAGGCGCTGAAGCCGGTCCGCAACCTGTTCGGCTGGTTCGACGACACGATCCACGCCAAAACCCAGCGCAACGAACTGCTCAAGCAGGTCGACAGACTGCGCGGTGAGCTGGTCGCCGATCAGGCTGAAAAACGCTCCTACCACGAGCTCTTGGGCATGTATCACCTGGACAATCAGCTGAGCGTGAGCGACTACCGTCCGGTGACCGCCACGGTGGTGGGCAAATCGCCGAACCTCTGGTATGAGACGGTGGTTATCGATCAGGGAGAATCGGCCGGTGTGCGCGTCAACGACCCGGTGATCAACGGCGAAGGCCTCGTGGGCAAGGTCGCGCAGGCCGCTTCCGACGGTGCCGAGGTCAGCCTCATCACCGACAGCACAATGGGCGTGTCTTCGCGGATCGCCAGCACCAACGCAACCGGCATCGCTCAGCCCAAGGTCGGCGATCCCAACGACCTGCTGCTCCAGTATCTCCCTGCCAACACGCAGGCCAACCCGGGCGAATACGTGGTCACCTCGGGCACGGTGTCAAGCCCTGATGACTCGCTCTATCCGCCGGGGATACTGATCGGCCAGATCACCTCAGAGAACGAAGAAAGTGCCTATGAGTCGGTGAATGTGCGCCCGGCGGTCAACCTGCACAATCTCGATGTCGTTCAGGTGCTGACCGCGGCGCAGGGCACGCTCCCTGCCAACCTGAGCAGCCTGACGGCGAGCCTGCCGGTGGGCCAGGGCTCCCCGGCGGGCAGTGCCCAGGGCGAACAGCTGGCCTCGACGGGAGTTAGATGACGGAGTCACGGCTGTCCGCTGGGCTGCTCATACGGATCGCCGTGCTCGCGGTGGTCGCCGTGTTCTTCCAGACGGGCGTCGTCTCAGAGGTTCCGGTGTTCGGGGTGAACGTGGATCTCTCTCCGCTCGTGGTCGCCTTCGTCGGGCTGTTGTGCGGCTCGACGGTGGGGGCGGTAACCGGCTTCGCGATCGGCCTGCTCGTCGATCTGACGCTGGTGCAGACGCTCGGCGTGACCTCGCTGATCTTCACGCTGATCGGATACTGGTCGGGGCGTCTGAAGGAGCTGCGCGACCCGCAGGCCGCGGTCACGCCGCTGCTGGTTGGCGCCGCCGCCGCGGCCGCCTCGCTGGTGGGCTACTCGCTGATGGAGTTCCTGCTCGGAGTGGATGCACCGGTGAGCCTCGAGCTGCTGCGCCAGATCGTGATCGGGATCGTGCTCGACACCGTCGTCGCGCTGCCAACCTGGGTGATCGTGCGCCGAAGCCTTGAGGGCGGACTTCCGGATGACCCGCGGCGCAGGCGCAGGCGCAGGCGCGCATACTCAACCGGCGGCTTGAGCCCGCTCTCGCGCCACACATGAGCTCGCTCGAACGCGTCCGCCCGAGCGACCCCCGCATGCCCGTTTCGCCGCAGCTGGCCCTGCGCGTGGCGATCCTGGGGGGTTTGGCGATGGCGATGTTCGCGATCATCTTCTTCCGCCTGTGGTACCTGCAGGTGCTGACCGGCGAACAGTACGTCCAGCAGGCGCAGGCCGCGCGCGTGCGCAACCTGCCGATCGCCGCGCCGCGCGGGCAGATCCTCGACCGTGAAGGCAACACGATCGTGAGCAGCAGGGTCACGAATGCCGTACAGATCGTGCCCTCCGCGCTGCCTCCGGCCGGCAGGCCGAGGCTCGAGCTCTACCGGCGGCTGGGGGAGCTATTGGGGATGAGCGCCGCTCACATCGAGGCGCTCGTGGTGCGCGAACGCCAAGCCGTGCCCTACGCGCCGGTGACGATCAAGACCGATGCGGGCAAAGGCGTGCTGACCGTGCTCGCCGAGCGCCAGAACGACTTTCCGGGCGTCGTCCAGCAGCCCGTCTCGATCCGCGCCTACCCGTACGGCGAGATGGCCGCGCAGGTGCTCGGCTACGTGGGTTCGGTCTCCCCGGACGAGCTCAAACTGCCCGCATTCCGTGGCGTCAATCAGGGGACCGTGGTCGGCCAGGAAGGGCTCGAGTACTACTACGACCACTACCTCCGCGGCCGGACGGGGGTGCAGCACGTGGAGGTCAACGCCCAGGGCTACCCGGTCGCGAGCACGATCGCGCCGACCCAGCCGCTCGCGGGATACAGCCTCAGGGTGACGCTCGACCGCGGCCTTCAGCAGGAGGGTGAAAAGGCGCTCGTTGAAGGTATCGAACGTGCCAGGGCCGGCGGCAAACCGGCGACGGCCGGCGCGTTCGTCGCGATGGACCCGCGCAACGGGGAAGTGCTGGCGATCGGCTCCTATCCCACGTTCAACCCCAACAAGTTCGCCAAGCCGCTGACCAAGAGCGAATACGCCGCGCTCGAGGGCAGTGCCGGTGCAGCGGGCGCCGAAGAAGGCGCGCCGCTGACCAACCGGGCCGTCAACGGCGCCTACCCGACGGGCTCCACGTTCAAGCCGATCACCGCGATGGGGGCGCTCGAAGCCGGCGTCATCGACCCCTCGGAGGGGCTCGGCGCGGGTACGTGCATCTCCGTCTCCACTGAGCAGTTCTGCAACGCCGGCATGGCCGACTACGGTGCGGTGGGGCTGGTCGAAGCGCTGAAGGTCTCCTCGGACACATACTTCTTCGAAGTCGGCGAGCTGGCCAACAGCCACGGCAACGTGATCCAGGACAAGGCCCGCGAACTGGGAATCGGTGAGCAGACCGGGATCGACCTGCCGAGCGAGATCGAAGGCGTCGTTCCCGATCGCGCATGGCGGGCGCATGAGAATGCGCTGCAGCTGAAGTGCGAACATGAACGCCATCACCCCCCCTGCGGCTACGTCTCCGAAGTGAGGCCATGGAGCGTCGGCGACAACATGCACCTGGCCGTCGGCCAGGGCGACCTGCTGACCTCGCCGCTGCAGATGGCGGTCGCCTACTCGACGCTCGCCAACGCCTACCGCGACGGCGGCGAAGGAACGGTGGTGACACCGCACCTGGGCAAGGAGATCGATGACGCGCAGGGCAGGCTCGTGCAGGCGCTGAGCTTTCCCGCCAAACGCCACGTGCATCTGAACGACGCCGATCTGAGTCTCGTGATGGAGGGCATCCACGAGGCGGCCTCAGAGCCCGGCGGTACCTCCGCCGACGTGTGGACCGGTTGGGATCAGGCTCAGCACCCGGTGTACGGGAAGACGGGCACCGCGCAGCATGAAGGCCAGGAAGACCAGTCGTGGTACATGTGCTACATCGGCGACCCACAGCGGCCGATCGTGATCGCCGTGACCATTCCGAAAGGCGGCTTCGGCGCCGAAACTGCCGCCCCGGTCGCGCGCCTGATCGCGTCCAAGTGGTTCGGCGCCCCCGAGAAGTTCGTGGCCGGAAGCTCGAAAACGCTATGAGCGCATGAACCCGACCCCGAGTTCCGCATCGCCCGGCGCATCGCCCGCGCGCTCCTCGCCGATTCAGGCGCCCGACGAGCAGGCAGCCCCGACGAGGACACGCAGCTTCACGCTGCCGCTCGACCCGCTGCTGACGCTCGCGGCGGCGGGGCTGGCGGTGGCCTCGATCGAGACGCTCGGTCCCGCCACCCAGAACCTGATCGCGGGCCAGCCCGACTACTACGTGCACCGGCAGACGGCCTATCTGATCGTCGGAGGCCTGCTCATGTTGGTGGTCTCGCGCATCGACTACACGCGGCTGCGGACCCTGAAAAACGGCATCTACGCGCTGCTGATGCTGAGCATCCTCGCGGTGCTCGGGCTGGGGCACTCAGCCCAGGGAGCCCAGCGCGCGATCGCCCTTCCGGGCTTCTCCTTTCAGGCCTCAGAGCTCGGCAAGGTGCTTCTGATCCTCGCTCTGTCGGCGTTCGTGGTCGATCGGGCGCGACAGCTACGCGAGCGCGATACGACCGTCCGCGTGATGCTCGCGGCGTTGGTGCCGGCTCTGTTCGTGATCGCCCAGCCGGACCTCGGCTCGGGCATGGTCTACATGGTGATCGCATTCACGCTGCTGTTCGTCGCCGGCACGCCCTGGCGGCAACTGGTCGCGCTGCTGGCGCTCGTGGCCGTATCGCTGTCGTTTGTGCTCGTGGCCGCGCCTGCGGCGGGCGTGCACGTGCTCAAGCCGTATGAGACCGAACGGCTGACCGCATTCCTGCACCCCACGACCAACGTCCAGAAGGAGGGCTATCAGCAGGAGGAGTCGAAGATAGCTATCGGCTCCGGACAGAAGACCGGCAGTGGCGCGAACGCCCCCCTGACCCGCTTGAACTATGTGCCCGAGGACAACACGGACTTCATCTTCGCCGCGGTGGGGGAGCAGTACGGCTTCCTCGGCGCGGCGCTCGTGCTGGCGCTGTATGCGCTGTTGATATGGCGAACGTTGCGAATCCTCGTGATGTCCAAGGATCTGTTCGGTTCCCTCGTGGCTGCCGGTGTAGCGGCTATGCTGATGTTCCAGGTTTTCGTCAACGTGGGAATGACCATTGGAATCATGCCAATTACCGGCGTCACGCTGCCGCTCATGAGTTACGGCGGCTCGTCGGTGATCACCACCCTGTTGGCGGTGGGCCTGTTGCAATCGATCTACGTCCAGGCGCGCGCCTCTCAAGCGTTGAAGGGCCGCGTACTGCGCTACTAGACACCAATGTTCGCCGAGCACCTCCCGCCAGATCTAAAGCCCGCCCGCTCCCCACTGGGTTCCTCCCTTGGGGCGCTGTCCCTGTGCGCAGGCGCCCACCATGGCGCAGCACCTGGGCCGCCGGCTGCTCGGGCGCGTGCGAACCCCTCGGCATCGTGCTCGTTCAACCGCACGCACACGCGGTGTTCGACCCGTTCCAATATCGAAAGACTGGATCAAATTGAAAAAGCAAGTGCTTGTCAGCGTCGATCGCGCCGAGACGCGCGTCGCGCTTCTGGAGGCGAGCGGTACGCCCGCCGCCTCGACCGCGTCCTCGAGCGGTCGCAGGGTTGCTTCACCGCGCAAGCGCAAAGGAGGCCCGGACGCCGGATATCGGATCGCCGAGCTCTACCTGGAGCGCCGCGGCGGACGTTCGATAGTCGGCAACATCTATAAGGGGAAGGTCGACAACGTACTTCCCGGCCTGGAGGCCGCGTTCGTCGATATCGGCCTTGAGAAGAACGGCTTCCTGCACGTCGATGAGATAGTGCTGCCGGGGGTCGAGGCGCCCAAGCGCGGGCGAGGCTCGGGCAGCGGGCGCAAGATCTCAGACCTGCTCTCGCCGGGCCAGGAGATCGTCGTGCAGGTGGTCAAGGACCCCCTGAAGACGAAGGGCGCCCGCCTGTCGATGGAGTTGACGATCGCCGGGCGCTACATGGTCTACGCACCAACGGGCGAGGGCATCGGCGTGTCCCGCCGCCTCGAGGACCGTGAGCGCGAACGTCTGCGCCGCCAGACGGCCAAACTGGTGCTCGACGACGGCGGCGTGATCATCCGCACCGCCGCGCATGGTGCCAAGCGCGAGGACTTCGAGCGCGAGCTGAAGTACCTGCACAAGCTCCACGAGGTGCTCGTGAAACGCGTCGCGGACACGACGGCACCAGATCTCGTCTTCCAGGAGGCCGACCTATCCGTGCGCGTCGTGCGCGACATCTTCTCCGCCCACTTCGAGCGGGCGATCGTGGACGACGAGAAGCAGTACCACCGGCTCGTGTCGTTCTTCACGCGCACCGCCCCTGAGCTCGTCGAGCGGGTGGAGCTGTGGGATCAGCAGGAGCCGTTGTTCGAGGCCTACGGCGTGAACAAGGCGATCGACGGGGTGCTGTCGGGACGAGTGGACCTGCCCAGCGGCGGCTACCTGATGATCGACTATGGCGAGGCACTGACCGTGATCGACGTCAACTCCGGCAGCTTCATCAGCCGCGGCAAGGGCGCGGGGCTCGAGGACACCATCACCAAGACCAACCTGGAGGCCGCCGAGGAGGTCGTCAACCAGCTGCGCCTGCGTGACATCGGCGGCATCATCGTCATCGACTTCATCGATATGGCGCGTGCGCGCAACCGCGACGCCGTCATGAAGACGCTGAGAAAGACGCTCGATGAGGATCGCACGAAGACGTTCACGGCCGAGATATCGAAGCTCGGTCTGGTTGAGATGACCCGCCAGAACGTGACGGACGGCGTGCGCGAGATCATGAGCAGGCCGTGCCCCACGTGCGACGGCGAGGGTGTGATCCGCTCCGAGGAGACGATCGCGATCGAATTCGAGCGCAGGCTGCGCGACGAGGTGAACGAGCACCCCGATGCGCAGGCGTTCCTCGTGCAGATGAACCCGCGCGTGAGCACTCAATTCACGGGCCACGGCGCGCGCGTGCTGCATGCGCTGGAGGCTCAGACCGGCAAGTCGTTCCTGTTCGAGGGCTCTGAAGGTCTCGCGCTCAACCATTTCGCGATCACCTTCATGGGGACGCGCGAGGAGGTCGAGGAGCGGGCGCTGCCGTTCCGCCAGGGCGATGAGGTGCTCGTGGAAATCGTCGAGCCGCACATGTACGACGTGGACGATGCGGTGGCGAAAATCGACGGCTACATCATCTCCATTGCCGGTGCCGCGGCGTACGTCGGCGAGAAGCGCATGGTTCGCATCGACCAGGTCGGCCGCACGGCGGCCAGCGCCCTGCTGCTGGACGAGTCAGGCGAGGTCGTGGCCGCGCCAGAGCGCACTCCGGACCCGCCTGCAGCGGGTCGCTCGCGCGGCAAAAGGCGCACCTCCAGCACTCGCCGCTCGGCGGCTGACGGCGAGATCTCGGTGGCCGCCGAGCCCGCGCCCGAGCAGACGGATCCCGCGACGCAGGAGAGCGCCGATGGGGCTGTCAAGGGCGAGGGCGAGGGCGATGACCTACAATCCAAGCCCCGGCGCCGTGGCCGCAGAGGCGGACGGCGCCGTTCGGCTGCCAAGGCACGGGCGACCACGGAGTAGTTGACTCGCCGGCGGGACAAGCGGCGGGCGCTTTGCAAGTGTGAGAAATCGAGACTGAGACAGATATGTACGCGATCGTGAAGACGGGCGGCAAGCAGTACCGCGTAGAGCGGGGCCAGCGGCTGCTCGTGGAGCGCCTGGCCGTGGAGGAGGGTTCCGACGTGGCGCTTGAGCCGATCCTGTATCGCTCAGAGGAGGCCGTGTTCGACAAGGCGGGTCTTGCGAAGGTGAAGGTCACGGCCAAGGTGGTTGCGCACGTACGCGGTGAGAAGCTGCGCGTGTTCAAGTTCAAGCCCAAGCGCGGCTACAAGCGCCGCAACGGCCACCGCCAGGACCTCACTCAGATCGAGGTGACCGAGATCACCGGAGGAGCGGCGAAACCGGCGGCAAAAGCGCAGGCCAAACCGGCCGCCAAAGCGCCGGCGACTCCGAAAGCGACGGCGGCGACTCCAAAAGCGAAAGAGAAGGCCGACGATGGCTCATAAGAAGGGACTTGGTTCAAGCCGCAACGGGCGCGACTCCAACGCGCAGCGCCTGGGCGTGAAGACATTCGGCGGGCAGACTGTGACCGGCGGAGAGATCATCGTGCGCCAGCGGGGAACGCGCTTCAAGCCCGGCGTGGGAGTGGGCATCGGCAAGGACGACACGCTCTACGCGCGCTCCGCGGGGACCGTGCAGTTCACAATCGGCCGGCGCGGGCGCATGGTCAACATCCTGCCCGCCGGCGACGAGGCCTGAGGCCCGGATAGTGCTCGCCCGGCGGGGTGCCTGGGCACTGGCCGCTGGGCGCGTCGCGCTGGGCGTAGCGGTCTTGGCAGCGCCCGAGAAGGTGACCGGCAGATGGTTGGGAGGCCACGCCGGAGCACCGGTTGTGCGCTATCTGGCGCGGTCGCTGGGCGTGCGTGATGTCGCGCTCGGGATGCTGGTGCTGTGGACGCTTGACGACCGCGAGCTCGGGCCTCGGGCGCAGGCCGCGTGCGCGGTGGTCGATTCGGTGGACGCGCTCGCCACGCTGGCGGTGCGCTCGGAGCTCCCGGCGGCGGGGATCGCGGGCGTCGCGGTCGTGGCCGGCGGGGCGGCCGGAGCGGGGTTCGTGTTCTCGCACCGGCTGGCGCACTCCTGATCCAGCGCTGCGCTGTCAGCCCCGCTGCGCGGTGGGGCGGATGAGGATCTCGTTGACGTCGACATGCGGAGGCTGGGAGACGGCGTAGATCACCGCGCGCGCGATGTCGTCGTCCTCGAGAGCGTCGCTAGGGGGGTTGTCGAAGAACGGTGTGTCGGTCATACCGGGCTCGATCAGGGTCACGCGGATGCCGGTGCCGTGCAGGTCCTGGCGGGCAGCCTCGCCCATGGCGGTGACAGCGTGCTTGGTGCACGAGTACATGGAGCCGGGCAGTACCCGCCGCCCCGCGACGCTCGAGGTCAGCAGCAGATGCCCACGCGACTCGGTGAGCGCGGGGATGGTGGCGCGCAGCGTCAGAGCGGCGCCATAAATGTTGGTGAGGACCATCTCGCGCCAGTGCTCGGGTGTGTCCTCGAGAAAGCCCCGCGGTCCACCGAACCCGGCGTTGGCGAACACGGCATCGATCTGGCCGAAGGCCGCGAGGCTCGTCTCCACCATCTGCTGCTGCTCAGGCCACTCGGCCACGTCGCAGCCCACCGCTATCGCGCGGCCTGGCCCGCCGAGCTCCTCGGCGAGCGCGTCAAGGCGATCGCGCGAACGAGCGGCGAGCGCCACGCGCCAGCCATCGGCGCCGGC
>Ga0302324_100024929_pt1 | contig 11501 bp, 10 predicted proteins | sample Palsa_T0_1_FD_201949 | JGI IMG/M metagenome (GOLD analysis project Ga0302324, IMG submission 201949) | Peat permafrost microbial communities from Stordalen Mire near Abisko, Sweden - Palsa_T0_1 | ecosystem: Environmental > Terrestrial > Soil > Palsa > Peat permafrost | place: Sweden: Abisko... | reverse complement strand
ATCCAGAGCTGGTCGGCCGTGCACAACACGCGGCTGCGCGCCTGGAATCGGCCTGGGAGCGTTGGAGAGCGCTCCAGGGCCTCGGGGAGACACCGGCTCAGCCGGTAGTGGGCTACGTGGGCTACGCGCTCAGCGAGCCCTGGGGACAGCCACGTGCCGTGATCGGCTTCAGCGCCGACGAGGCCGAACGGCTGGCGGAGTTTCTTGAGCGAGACAATACTGATCACGTTCTTGAGCTCGCACAGCGACATGTTCCTGATCAGCCGGTGACGCAGCTGCTCGCAGCCGCATCGGCCGCCAAGGACGAGGTACTGGCCGTTACGAGCCAGTTATCTGGTTCCCAGCATTGCCCCAGCTTTCTACAAGGAAGCGGTGCCAGACTAAAAGAACAGGAGCCAGTCAGATGGCCCCTGTCAAGATCGTCTGGACTCGGGACGGCCAGGCCCCGGCCCGAGTCCAGACCTTCTGTTTTTGCTAGACCTGCTGAAGCGGCTACTACTGATACTGCTGCGGCTGGTGATATTGCTGCGGTTGCTGGGTCGCTGCGCGATGCCTGGCCGGCGGCTGCGGCGGGGCGGGGTTTACCGGCGCGAGTTGGCTTGTGCAGTACATGCACCGCGACGCCGCGATCGGAATCGTGCTCAGGCACTCCGGGCAATCCCTGGTCGTCGCCTCCGCGGTCCTCGTCAGCCGCGCGGTCAGCTTCACCGACGGTGCCACGATCAGGTAGTAGACGACGGCGGCGATGATCACGAACGACAGCACCGCGTTGAAGAACGATCCGTAGAAGAAGGTGCTCTTGTGGATGGTGAATTGCAGGCGAGAAAAGTCCGGCTTGCCGGCGATCGCCGCGATTAGCGGCGTGATGATGTCGGCCACGAGCGCCGTGACCATGGCGGTGAACGCCGTGCCGACGACGATCGCGATCGCCAGGCTGATGAGATTGCCTCGGTTGATGAAGGCTCTGAAACCCTTCACTGATGCGACCCCCTACGGGTGAACTGCTGGCCGGCGACCCTGCCAGGCCGTGCGGGTATGTCTGGAATGTGCAGAGTACGACCCCGGTGAGACCTTCCCGCCCGGTATGCGTTCACGCACGCTGTCGAAGATACAGACCGGCCGTCGTGGGCGTGAGCGAGTCAGCTTAGTTCTGTGCGATACGCGTCGATGAGCGGCCGAGCCGCGAGCCGGGATCGAGCTCGGCCACGGAGGGCAGTCGGCCCGCCTGCACGGGCGGTCCCTCCTGCGGCGGCGGGACGGCTGCTGACGTCCGGATGGTGGGGCGCCAGGGATTCGAACCCTGAACCCAAGGATTAAAAGTCCTCTGCTCTGCCATTGAGCTAGCACCCCGTAGTGCCGCGACCTCATCGACACTCCCACCGAAGCGTACCGAAGGTCAGCGCCACAGCGGTATAAGAGGGAGCTTCTGGGCGGGCGTCGGCGTAGACCGCCCAGTGGGTCGGGGTTTTGACCGGGTGATTCCTGATGACAGATCACATAGCGACTGGGCATGATCACACTCATGAGCGAGAACAACGGGAGTGGGGGCAAGCGGCTGCTGCGGCTGCGGGAAGGCCGGAGGGTGGCCGGCGTCTGCGTCGGGCTGGCGGGCTACTTCGGGGTTGACGTGAACCTGGTCCGGCTCGGGTTCGGGGTCTTCACCGTTTTCTGGGGGCTCGGCGCGCTGGTCTACGCGCTCGCCTGGTTGATGCTGCCGGGGGAAGGGGAGAGCAGCTCGATCCTGGAGTCCCTCATCGGCAGGCTTCGCCTGTAGTATGGGCGAGTGCGTAACGCGGTTCGTTACTGCGCAGACGCCCCTATCGTCTAGTGGCCTAGGACACCGCCCTTTCAAGGCGGCAGCACGGGTTCGAATCCCGTTGGGGGCACTCGATCTGCCATGTTTGCTGACTCCCGGTCCAAGGCCGACCGTGGAGTCTCCCAGGGGTTTCCCGCGCGTTGCGGCGTTGGCGGCTATCGCGCGTTGCGGCGGAGGAATCTAGGCGCGGTGAGGGTGCGGCGGTCGAAGAAGCGGCCGAGGACGTAGCTGGGGACGGCGGCTATCGCGATCATCAGCAGGGCGAACGGGGCGGCCTGGCCGTAGGCGAGGTTCTGCTGGTAGTTCCAGAACTGGGTGGCCAGGGTCTGCACGCCCGTCGGCACCAGGATCAGGGTCGCGGTCAGCTCGGTCACCGCGGAGAGGAACACCAGGCAGAACGCCGCCGTCAGGCCGGGCGTGACCAGCGGCCTGGTCACCCGCCAGAACACGGCCAGCCGGTTCTGGCCGAGGGACCTGGCCACATCCTCAAGCCCGGCCGGCGCCTGCGCGACTGACGTGCGGACCCCGACCAGGGCGAGCGGGAAGAACATGATCGCGTACGCCACCACCAGCATCGGCGCGCTCTGGTAGCCGATGCCGTCACCGTAGCGGTTGCTGAAGTAAGACAGAGACAACGCGATAACCAGCCCGGGCATGGCCAGTACCAGGTACGTGCTGCGCTCAATCAGCTGCGCGACGCGGCCGCTGCGCCGGACGGCGAGAATCGCGACCGGCAACGCCATCGCCGTGGCGAGGGCGGCTGCGCAGGCGCTGTAGGCGGCCGTGTAGCCGGTCGCGCTCAGCAGCGACGTGCCCTGGAACGGCTGGTTCGTGCCCTGCGCCCACCAGTAGGCGGCGGAGCCGACCGGCACGCCGAGGGCAAGTCCCACCAGGAGGCAGAGCAGCACCAGCACGGGCGCGGTCCACAGGCCCAGACGGTGCAGCGGCACCGCGCGCTGGGCGGTCCGGCTCGCCCGGCTGACCCGCCCCCGCCTGCGGCCGAGCGCGTCGGCGCCGAGGACGAGCAGGCTCAGCGCGACCAGCACGAGCGAGAGCGCGCAGGCGGAGGCGATGTCGAACAGCTGCTGGAACTCGGTGAAGATCTCGGTCGTGAAGGTCTGGTAGCCGAGGATGTTGAACGCCCCGTACTCGGCCAGCAGCACCATGACGACGAGCAGGCAGCCGCCGAGGATGGCCACCTTCGCCTGCCCCAGCGTGATGCGGAAGAAGGTCTTGATCCGACCGGCGCCGAGGCCGCGCGCTACCTCTTCCTGGGTCGGGTCCGCGTTGCGGAAGCTAGCCGCGACCGGCAGGTAGACCAGCGGGTAGACCGAGAGCGTCATCACCAGCACCGCGCCGCGGAAGCCCGCCACATCGGTGCTGATCGACGCCCACCCGAAGCTCACCACGAAATCGGGAATCGCCAGCGGCACCACCAGAAGCACCGCCCACACCCGTCGGCCGGGCAGATTGGTGCGCTCGGTCAGCCAGGCCGTGCCGGTGCCGATGACCGCGCACAGCGCGGTGACCACCACGCTGAGCCGGACGGTGTTCCACAGTAGCTGCTCAGTGAGCTGGCGATCGATCAGGGACGCGACCTGCCCCACCCCGGCCCCGGCGGCCTCCGTCAGCAGGAACGCGAGCGGCACGAGGAGGACGGCCGCCACCAGGATGGACAGGACGAGCAGCCCGCTCGGCAGTCTCCTGCGCGAGCGTGGCCGGCCCGGCTGCGCGCCGGCCGTCCCGGGACGGGCCAGCGCCCCGTCCCGGGCGACCGCGGCCGTCACAGCAGTCCGGCCTGGCGCAGCAGCGCGATGGCGGTCGAGCCGTCCCCGAGGTCGGCGATGCTGATCGGGTACGGCTGGAGGTCCGCGAACGGCGTCTCCGGGGCCGCGGTCGTCACGCCGTCGTCGAGCGGGTACTCGTAGCTGATCGAGTGCGCGATGATGTCCTGTCCCGACTTGGAGACGATGAAGGCGAGGAACTTCTGCGCGTCCGCCTGGTTCTTGGAGGACTTGAGGACGGCCGCCCCCGAGACGTCGACCACGTACCCCGGGTCTTGCGGGGCGAAGTAGGTGATCTGGGAATGCACGTTGGACGCTCCGAGCTCTGCCTTCATCCGGTACCAGTAGTACTGGTTGACCACGCCGAAGGCTACCGCCCCCCGGTTAACCTCGTCCGCGATGGTCTCGTTGTCCGGGTAGATGTGCGATCCGGCGTTCGCCTTGATGCCGTCCAGCCAGGTGGTGGCCTTGGCGTTGCCGTAGGCGCGGGCCACCGAGGTGACGATGGGCTGGAAGTCCGTCTCGCCGGCCGCGAACGCGAGCTTTCCCTGGTACTTCGGGTTGGCGAGCTGGAGCACCGACGTCGGCAGCTGGGACTTGCTGATCAGCGACGGGTTGTAGATCAGCACGCTGACCCTGGCCGACACCCCGAGCCAGTCTCCCTGCGGTGAGTTGTACTTCGAGCCGGTCTTCGCCAGCGTCGACGAATCGACCGGGGCAAGCAGGCCCTGGTTCTGCAGGTACTCGAGGACGGGCGAGTTCTCGGTGTAGAAGACGTCCGCGACCGGGTGCGACTTCTCGGCGATGATCTCGTCGGCGAAGCTGTCCTCGTCGTTGTAGCGGACGTTCACCTGGATGCCGGTCTGCTGCTCGAAGGCGGTGACAAGCGACTGGGTGGTCTGCTCGTGCTGACCGCTGTACAGCGTGATTGACCCGGCCGAGCCGTTCGCGCCGGAGGCCGATCCGCAGGCGGCGAGCCCGCCTGCCAGCAGCAGCACGGCGAGGCCGGCCGTACCGCGCTTGACCAGCCGTCGGCGGGTGACGGAGGCGTGGATCCGGCTCATTGCGCCGCCTGCGGGCATATCTTGTTGACCTCATTCTCGGCTTTGGTGACCGCCGCCGATGATGCGGCGCGCGTCGAACTGCTGCTGGTGCTGAACGTCTCATACGCGCTGGCGAGCGTGAGCACCGCCCGGTGCAGCGCCGCGTCGCTGATGGTGAGCTGGCGCAGCGGCAGCACCTGCGCCTGTGCATAGCCAACGGGGTCGGCACTAGGGTCGGGACCGTCGGACAGCACATCGGCGACCGAGGTGCAGCCCTGCTGGACGGCAGAGCCGAGGCTGACGGTGGACGATGTCTGCGACGACGCGGACCCGCAGGCCGCGAGGGCCAGCGCAAGGAACGTCACCGTCGCTCCTGCCGAGGCTCTGATCAGCGCTCGCCGGGCGGGCGAGGCATGGTGCTGCAGGATACGACTCACTCCTTAGTCCACAACCAGCCGGTTTTTCGGCCGATCACGCAGTGTGTTAGGTTAGCCTTACCTGGCGATCCTAGAGTAAGATTTGTCGAAGTTAGGTGAGGCTAACCTAACTTTTTCATAAAACCATGGAGGACCGTTCAGCCGATGAGCGCGCTCGAGGTCACCGACGTCTGGAAGTCCTACGCCGCAACTCCGGTCCTCCGCGGTGTGTCGCTCTCGGTCGCTGACTCATCCCTTACGGCGATCCTTGGCGCCTCGGGTGCCGGCAAGAGCACGCTCTTGCGCGTCGTGGCCGGATTCGAGGCGGCCGACGCCGGGACGGTCTCGCTTGGCGGCGCGCTGACCGACGACGGGCGGCGGCGGGTTCCGCCGGAGCGCCGTCAGATCGGCTACGTGCCCCAGGACGGTGCGCTCTTCCCGCACCTGACCGTCCGCGCCAACGCGGCGTTCGCACTGCCTCGCCGTGAGCGGCGCGGCGCCTTCGTGAACGAGATGCTCGACCTCGTCGGCCTCGCGGATTTCGGCCGCCGTTACCCGCATGAGCTCTCTGGCGGTCAGCAGCAACGGGTAGCGATCGCCCGAGCGCTTGCCTCCCGGCCCAAACTGGTCCTGCTCGACGAGCCGTTCGCCGCGCTTGACGCAAGCCTGCGATCTTCGGTCCGGGCGGACGTGCTCGGGGCGCTGCGCGCCACCGATACGGCCGGAGTCCTGGTCACCCACGACCAGGACGAGGCCCTGTCCTGCGCGGACAGCGTCGCGGTGCTCCACGATGGCGTGATCTTGCAAGTCGGCGAGCCCAGGTCGGTCTATTCGGCCCCGGCCGACCCGTGGACCGCGGCCTTCCTCGGCACCGCGAACCTGCTTCCCGGCGTGAGCGAGACGGCGGCCCATGGGGGCGTGCGGGTCAGGACCGCCCTCGGCAGTCACGTGCTCAGCGACCCCGGGCAGAGCGCGGGCGCGACCAGATTGAGCGTGCTTATCCGGCCCGAGCAGATCACGCTTTCCCGCATCGAGCCCGGATCCGGTACCCCCCGGCAGGAGTCGGAGGACGCGGTGACCGGCAAGGTAACCGACATCAAGTACCACGGGCACGACGTGCTCGTCACCGTGGATGTCGCAGGGTCCGGACCGGTGCAGGCACGGGTGCCCGGTTCCGAGCCGCCCTCGTCCGGCGACGAGGTCTCGCTGGTAGTCGGCGACCCGGTCATCGCCTGGTCCGCTGCGGATCGTGACGACACAGACGCTTCCGCCGCCCATCAGCAGCCGGACTCAACCACGGTGTTCCGGTGATATGCTCTTTCAGGCGCTGAGGTTACGGCTTCTGCGCCAAGCCCCACGGGGGCGCGTTGTCCGCTAAGGTGGACAACAACAGATGGTCCTGTAGAGCAGTTGGAGTGCTCGCCACCCTGTCAAGGTGGAGGTCGCGGGTTCAAATCCCGTCAGGACCGCAGCGGTAGGAGCCTTGCGCTACATCGCCAAGGTCAGGTAGCTCAGTTGGTACGAGCGTCCGCCTGAAAAGCGGAAGGTCGGCGGTTCGACCCCGCCCCTGACCACACTTCTCCGCTGACCTGCGGGGAACATCGCTTAGCGGACCCGGGTGCTCCGTCCGCGAGTTGTGCACAGCGCTTGTTGAGCTTCCGCTCCTACGCGATCGGCGTACCTTCAGATCCGCCGGATGAGAACAGTGCGCCTTGGCGTGCACGGCGATAGCGAGCACTGGTGCTGCGCGGGCTGGTGCCGACAAGCTCGACAGATCCTTCTTCGCGCATGATCGTTAGCCAACGCCGGACTGTCTGGTCGTTGAGGCCTGTCCGGGTCGCCAGTTCTGCGCGGGACAGGGTTTCTTCCCCGAGAGCGGCGAGGAGGGCGGGCCGGCGGTTCGCCCGTGCTGCCGTGCCACTGGTGCGCAAGCCGAGCCGTGGTGAGAGCCGGTACCGTGCCCAGCGGCGGGTTCCTGTCTGGTTGACAAGCTCACGGGCGACGAGGTCTCGCAGCTCGGCGCTTGCGATCCGTGAGTCGACGCCCGTCGAGGTACGGTAAGCGCGGTTGTCCAGAACTTCCTCCTCGCGGAGGATAGCCAGTGCGACGCACTGGGTGTCGGTGAGCCCGTGCTCGCCTAGGGCAGTGATCCACCTGACGGTCTCCTCAGAGAGGAGAGTGTGGTTCGGGAAGGTCACTATGAAGGACGAGATCCGGTCCTCGAACCGGGGCGGGCTCATGCCGGCTGTGAGCAGCGAATCGACCATGGAACGGATGCCGGAGCCGCGGTTTTCGCAGACGGTCCGGGTCTCGCCTGGCAGAGGAACATCTTCCAGGAGCTTGATGAGGGTGGCGTTGCGGGCAGAGGAAATTCCCTCCTCGCCGAGGCTGTCGATGGTGACCGGGCCGAACAGTCCGCCGGGGTTCTTGATGACCAGCCGGTCCGGGTACATCTCGACTTGGATCTGCGTGCCTCGCGAGCCACCGGACAGGTCGCGGTGAACCAGGGCGTTGACGACCGCTTCACGAAGAGCGGTCTCAGGGTATTCCCAGATGTCCTGTCGGCCCGCGTCGGCTATGACCGCGCGGCGTGACATGTTCCGGCGGATAGCGGCCAGGGTGTCACGAACCATGACGGGTATCGGGCCTTCGAGAGTCACGTTGTCCAGAAACCGCTCGCCGGAAGCGGACTGGGCGCCCGTGACGGTCGGGTAGTGAACGAAGGTCACCATCAATTGGGGAAAGTTTTCTTGAGGGTATGAACCGAGTGCCAGCAGGCCGGCTAGTGAGACCGCGTCTTCTCCGTGCTGACCAGTAACGAGGACCTTCGCGCGGCGTAGGACGGCGAGGCGATCAAGATCTTTGAACGCATACGGCCTGCTGGTGCGGAGCCGAGCGACGAGGGTGTCGACACTCGCCGGGACAAGATTGTCGGTCGTGGTACCGGACACGGCTTGCTCGTCGTCACGGGGCTGCCCGCGCGAGGACAGCATGACCTGGACTTCGTACGCGGACAGTCGTCGGTCGCCATCGCTGACGCGGACAAAGCTGCCCTTGGTCATTCCCGCTCCTGTGTAGAAGCAAGGCCTCTGGGCCGGCTCGAGCTCAGGGATCTCAGCGACGACCACCTGATCGCCCTCGAACTGATGGATGCCGATGAGGGGGCGCAGCGGAGGCTCCATCTCCGACGAGCACATTGATGCGAGGTCAGCAGCAATCTTGGCCGGGTTCGGGAGGCCGACGGGCGCGAAACCGCGGGCTTCGTCCAGTCCAAGGACGACAACACCTCCGCGGGTGTTGGAGAATGATGACAGCGTTTCGCGTAGGGACTTTGGCAGCCCGCCACGGCTGCTCTTAACCTCGACGTCGGCGATATCCGTGCCGAGCAGGCGCAAGTTGGCTACGATCTCTGCCAGCTCAGCGTCAAGCATCCCTGACCTACCTCCTCTCTACATGCTAACTAGCATGATAGTTGGCATCTAGTTAGCATGTGAGAACTCGCGTGATCCCGTGTCGCCGTATGTAGGACGTTCGCCGACACCGCTGACTGCACATCGTCATTCATCTGCGGAAATGCCACCCGAACGTCCCCCGGGCAGATCGGTCAGTGTGTCAGCCTCGTGACAGAAGTCCTGCGCCGTCCTCTACCGAGCGACTGCTACAGCGCGAGCGCGTCAGCTCGGCGCTTCTGCCTGCCAACATCGTTTAGGGCGGGCCCACAGGCTTTATTCGGCGGCCCATGTGCTCCAAGACAGGCGCGTGGGCGGCTGGGGCGGTACGGGCTTGCCAGTGAGAACCGCATCTACCGCTGCAGCGGTACGGCGCATGTGCTCGTCAGCGTGCAGATCGTATATCGGATCGCAGACAAAGATCACCATGCTCTCGTGCGCATGAGTCGTCAGCCCGTAGCCCGTCCGCTCCTTCACCTCCGTCCGAACTTTCCTGCGGAGTGCCGCCTGCTGATCTCCGGGCACATCCAGGATTTCAGCGGTTCCATACTCAAGGACGGTGTCGGTAATGACTTGCACGATAAGCGGAAACCGTTCGTTTAGCTTAGGAGGCGGGAAGAGTTTGTCTAGCAGCGCCAGACAGCGGCGGCAAGACGGAGCATCACGGGCTTCGCCTTCCTCGCCGTCACGGTCTCCTTCCATGAGGATCCACTGCCGCCCGCACAGCGTCGTTTCTGCCCACTTTGGTTCCAAGATCGCGGCTACGTCATAGGTCTGTTCGAAGTCATCGACGTAGTGGTCGGGAACGGCAGCCTGTCCATGTTCTTCGCTGTCGGTCTCGCGCGTGAGATGGATGGCATCTCCAGCGGTCGCAGCCAGCAGGAACTGCTGACCACTCACGGCAATCACGTTCAGACCACGGCGCGTCTCCATCTCACTACTATGCGACAAACAGCAGGTCTGCACAGCGCTCGGCGCGGTTGACCTGAAAAGCGGAAGGTCGGCGGTTCGACCCCGCCCCTGACCACAAATCCTCTCTGATCTGCGGAAACGCTACCTGGTGAAACGAGCGCGCCATTCGCTCGATGTGCGCAGCGCTTATCGGGCTTCCGCTTTCGGAAGCTTCATGTCCGGGGGAAGGCCCCCAAGGGGATCCGCCGCGAGAAAAATGCGCCAAGACCACCCGGACCTACGTTTGAGGCGGCGCAGTGGTTCGCCGCCGAGCACCTGATCCGGCTGGGTTCACGAAGTGAGACGGGAGCCCGGGCGAACCACGTCCAGGAGCCTGGACTCGCAACTTGCTCGGTCGCGGCAGGCTGCGGCCTGTGCTTCTACATCCCGAATTGACAAACTACCGCTAGCTGGTGTTGGGCGGGGAAGCTTGGATGCGCCGGCGGAGCAGCCAGGCGAGGGCGCAGGCGGCCACGAGCGAAGCAGTGATCCCCAGGGTGATCACGGGGGGTCCGACCGTCACCAACGGGCGGCCGTACGTGAAACCGTAGACAATCCGGCTCACCGTGAACGCGAAGACGAGGCTGGCCAGCGGGCGGACGTCGGTTGCCAGCCAGCAGACGGCCACGAGCACCGTGACCAGGGACAGGCCCGTGGTGTAAGGAGACAGGAGTGTCGTCCCGGCGGTCGTCGCGGCGAACAGGGCCGGGGCGGCGCTGGCGAGCGACTCGGCCAGTGCCACCCCCAGGGCCAGGCCCGGCAGCCACAGCAGGGACAGCGGCGGCCGCTCCATGCGCCGGGCGAAGAGCAGGAACACAACGACCGGCGGCCCGACGAAGTCGGCCAGCACCACCATCAGGTCCCACTCTTGCCTGATGACGGTGAAGCTCACCGCTGCGATCACGGCAGCGGCGGCGCCGAACGCCACGAGCCCGCGCCTCCCGGACCACCCCGCCGCGAGTGTCGCCAGCGCCAGGATGCCGAGCATGTAGAAAAGCCATTCATAGTTCCCGAAGAGGAACGGCAGGTGCCCCCTGCGCGCGGTCCAGACGACCGCGCCAAGTCCCAGGGCGGGAAGCTGGACCAGGTACACCGCGGCGCCGACCACAGCCACTTGGCGCATGCTCGCGGCCAGTCCCTGGCGCAGGTTGGCCACTCGGCGGGCGCGCAGGCCCGCGGCGGCAAGCGCGACCGTCTCCCGGGACGGCGGCCAGCCCCGGCCGGGTGGAACCGCCTCCAGGAGGGTGCCGATGATCTCCTCGCCCCGGGTCGCGCGGTAGGCCGCCGGGTAAGCCCGCAGCAGCCACCGGGCCCGCCGCTCCAGCCGGCCCGCGTCGCCGTGTCCGCCCTCGCTCATGTCGTCCTCAGTTTCCGGGTCAGCGGGCGGGCCCTCTTCTCCCGGGCCTGGCCGATTACTAGTTCCGCCGCCTCGGCCATCCGCACGGCCTCAGCGCGCAGGGCGGCAGACCCGCTCTCGGTGAGCCCGTAGGTGCGGCGGACCCGGCCGCCTACGCTCTCCTCGCTGACGAGCTGGACGTGCCCCTCGGCGGTGAGCCGGTCAAGCGCGGTGTAGAGCGTCCCGGTGGCCAGCCGGACCCGCCCGCCGGACAGTTCCTCGGCCCGCTTCATGATCGCGTAGCCGTGCAACGGCCCGCGCAGCAGCGCGGTCAGCACGTAGAACGTGGGTTCCCGCATCGGTGGTTCTGCCATGCGCTCATAATAGGTAGATGATCGACATGTAGTCAATCGGACTATGAGGCATCGGCAGGCGTTCCCGCGCGCTCGTTGAGAGCGGCGCGCACGATGCGGTCGTGCGCCCGCGTGCCGCGCGGCCGCTTGCAAGTCGCAGTCGTTCAGGTACGCATCTTCAACGGCGCGGCGAATAGGGCGGAAACCGCGCGCGGTCGGTGAGGTCCAGATCCGCGTCGGGCCAGCGGCGGCGCAGCACATCGGCCGTGCGTCGGGCCCGGCCGGCCAGGTGGGGCAGGGCGCGGTGGACTTCGGCGGTCCGGGCGGCGGATTCCAGTGTCTCCACCAGCTGC
>Ga0302324_100024928_pt1 | contig 11501 bp, 12 predicted proteins | sample Palsa_T0_1_FD_201949 | JGI IMG/M metagenome (GOLD analysis project Ga0302324, IMG submission 201949) | Peat permafrost microbial communities from Stordalen Mire near Abisko, Sweden - Palsa_T0_1 | ecosystem: Environmental > Terrestrial > Soil > Palsa > Peat permafrost | place: Sweden: Abisko... | reverse complement strand
ACAGCTCGCGCGATCGCATGCTGAAAGAGGTTGAAGCCCAAGAACGCCGGGCTGGCATCCTCAGGCAGGTCGAGCTTGTCGACGTCGACCGCGTGCACGGCGACATAGTAGCGGTGCGGCCCGTGTCCGGCAGGAGGCGCCGCCCCGATGTAGCGACGCGCACCCGCATCGTTGACCAGCGTCAAGGCGTCGCCGGGCAGGTTGCTGCCGTCGCCGACGCCGGCGGCCAACTCGGTGACCGATGCGGGCAGATTGGCCACCGCCCAGTGCCAGAAGCCGGACAGCGTCGGCGCATCCGGGTCGTAGACGGTCACGGCGAAACTGCGTGTCCCATCGGGAAATCCAGACCACGACAGCTGCGGGCTGACGTCCTCGCCGCCGGCCCCCATGATCCCGCTGACTTGCGGGTTGGCCAGCGCCTGACCGTCGGCGAACGACGACGACTCCAGATGAAACGACGGCAATTTCGGTAGCGCGGCGTACGGGTCGGGCGTGGTGGTCATGGTCGATCCCCTCTCGTGTTTTCGGCTAGCAGTGCGTCAGGAAATGTGCCAGCACCTCGGTGCCGAACTTCAGTGCGTCAACGGGTACCCGTTCGTCGATGCCGTGGAACAAGGCCGCGAAATCCAGATCGGGCGGTAGTCGCAACGGCGCAAAGCCGAAACAGCGAATACCTAAGCGCTCGAAGGCTTTTGCATCCGTCCCGCCGGACAGCATGTACGGTACCGTCCGGGCGTCCGGATCGACGGAAAGCAGCGCCGCGTTCATGGCGTCGACCAGGTCACCGTCGAACGTCGTCTCATACGACGGCAGGGTGGTGATCCACTCACGCGTGACATCGGGCCCGATCAGCTCGTCGACCTCGGCCTCGAAGGCCGCCAGACGGCCGGGAAGCACCCGGCAGTCCACCACGGCTTCGGCAGTTGCCGGCACCACGTTGGTTTTGTAACCGGCCTTGAGCATCGTCGGATTTGCGGTGTCGTGCAGGATCGCCTTGAGCATGCGGGCCATCGGACCGAGCTTGGCGATCGTCCCCTCCAGGTCGGCGGACTCGGTGTCTAGCGGCAGGCCCGTCTCCTCGCTGATGGCGTTCAGGAACTGCACGACGGTGTCGGTCAGCACCAGCGGGAACTGGTGGCGGCCCAGCCGCGCCACCGCTTCGGCGAGCGTGGTTACCGCGTTGTGGTCATGGACCATCGAGCCATGCCCCGGTCGGCCGCGCGCGGTCAATCGCATCCAATGCATGCTCTTCTCGGCGGTCTCGATCAGATAGAGCCGCCGTTCACCACCATCGCGGCGCGGCACTGTCAGCGAGAACCCGCCGACCTCCCCGATCGCCTCGGTGATGCCCTCGAACAGATCAGGCCGGTTGTCCACCAGCCACTGCGACCCGTATTTGCCGCCGTTCTCCTCGTCGGCCACAAACGCGAACACCAGGTCGCGCGGCGGGACGATGCCGGACCGACGGAAATGCCGGGCAATGACGATCATCATGCCGACCATGTCCTTCATGTCGACCGCGCCGCGGCCCCAGACATAGCCGTCCTCGATCGCGCCGGAGAACGGATGCACGCTCCACTCGGCCGGCTCCGCGGGCACCACATCGAGATGCCCGTGGATGAGCAGCGCGCCGCGCGAGCTGTCAGCGCCCTTCAGGCGGGCGAACACATTGCCGCGTCCCGGCGCGCCGGACTCCAGGTACTCGACCTGGTAGCCGACGTCTTCCAGCTGGGCGGAGACCCAGTGTGCACATTCGGCCTCGCCCTTGGTGGTTTCCAGCTCGCCGGTGTTGGTGGTGTCGAACCGGATCAGCCTGCTGACAACGTCGACCACGTCATCGATCGGAGTCTCGGCGGGCACTGTCACAGTCACCTTTCCTACCACTGACGCCCGCACGACCGCGCGGCGCTTGCGGGTCGGCTTCGCCAGTCGACGCGCCCGCCGGGCAGGTTTGGGTGCGGGCATACCCATCCGATAGCCTTAGCTGCCAATTCTTTGGTCTCGGTCCGAGTGGCGGAATGGCAGACGCGCTAGCTTGAGGTGCTAGTGCCCTATTAATGGGCGTGGGGGTTCAAGTCCCCCCTCGGACACCGCAAATGCCTACACATCAGCGCAGCTAGATAGCGGTTTGCCGACGCTTGCGCCGACGGTCGACAGGTGCTTTGGACACGCTTTGGACACTGCTTGCGATCTTCACGTCGAGATTGACGGCAACCGCATCAAGGTCACTGTCGAAAAGATCCGCATAGATCCTCAACGTGATGCTCGGATCTTTGTGGCCGAGCATCCGTGACACTGCGAGAACATTCGCGCCGGAACTGACAGCCAGACTCGCGCAAGTGTGCCGCAAATCGTGAGGCGTGATCTTCTGCACCTGCGCGCGCTCGACCGCCCGATTGAACCACCCCGTTGAGTCATAGCTCGGGCGTTTCAGATAGCCACCGCTCCGCGCTGGAAACAATAGATCGCTCGTCGAGCGGCCCTCGCTCCGTACCGCCAACCGAGACAGCACCGACGCCGCTACCGGCACCGTCCGGCTCTCTTTGCCTTTCGTCTACCCGATCTCGAAATCCTGCCCGACCTGGACAGCGTTGCGGTGTACCGAGATACGACGTTTCAGGAACTCGACGTCAGCGACGGTCAGCGCGGGCCTCGATCGCGGAGTCGGCAATGCGGACCGGGCTGCGGCGCGTAAAGGGTTGCGCTGCAATGGCAGCGCCACGTCATATGGCGCCCATTGCACGTACACCAGACCGCATTCACCGACCAGCCCCTGTCGCTGTAGGCATGGCCGGCCGGACAGCACGTCGGGGACGATCACCCAATCGTGCTCAGTCGAGATCAAATCGCCGACGTCGTTGTTCTAGAAACGCGTCGCGCCGCGGATCGGCCGCAGCGACGTTGTCGGCTTCGCTCTTGATCGCCGCCGAGGGGCCATGGCTCAGTTGGTGGGCGTCGCCGGGGTTCGGGCCATTGCCAGAAAATCGAGACGCCAAAGATTCTGAAATGCCTTACGCGCGAGATCCTCAATGACGGCGGCACCGTGCTGCCATGCGGGTTCGGTCACCACCAGCGCGGCGATCTCTCGGATAGTGCGCCGTCCATCGACAAATCGAATGAAGAGGAGCTCGATTCCACTCAGCGGCACCCTCGCGTGCGGCATGACGACAACATAGCCTTCCATGCGGGAAAGCGTTCGCACCACAGGAATGTAGCTAAGAGCTTCCGCTGACGAGAAGTCGACGGTGTAGTCCGCCGTTGGCCGATCGGGGCGGCAAGCCACAAAGGCATGACTGGAATTGAGGGCATTGATGCGTTCCATCAACGACCAGATCTTGACGTCGGGCAAGGCGTTGAGGGCTGATTTCAGCCGATCCGGCAGGGCGAGAATCTCGTGCGGGTAGTAGAGAGATTTGAAGAGCCACTCCTGAAAGACCAGACCTGCCGACGTCACCAGGTCGATGCACTCCGTGACCGTGTAGCAACGCTGCCGTCCGTGCAAAAATGTGTCCACCACGCCGGTACTAGCATCGAGGTCTGGCGAAGTTTTCATATAGGTCCGTACGGGATGGTCGGCCGCGAGCAGCGGAATCGTGTCCCTGACCAACTGCACCGACGATTCGTCCTGGCCCATTCCAAGGTCGTGAAAGATCGACGCCAACATATCGACGCCGATCCGGCCGTATTTCGCGTAGAGCATCACGCTCGCGACGCCGTCCCGCCGAAGGCATCCGGCGAGGGCTCGCATCCCCTGGGCTGGGTCAGCCAAGTGGTGCAGGACGCCGACGCATACAACCAAGTCGAAGTCGAGCCCTAGTGCTGACAGCTCTTCGATCGGGAGCAGATGCGGCTCGAGGTTCTGCAGGCTGTGCTGATCTTTCAGATATTGCAGGTGATCCAGCGACGGCTGGCTGACGTCGATGGCCACGACTTTCGCTGACGGATTTTTGAACGCAAAGTATGCGGCCTGGTTGGCACCGCAGCCGGCGACCAAAATGTCCAGACCAGCGGGGTATTCGCGGTCCGGCCAATAGACCCGATGAGCGTGGACGGGGTCCGTCGGGTCCAAGTTTTCAGCGGTCCACTCCTCGACATCGCGTGTCGGCGGCGGATATACCCATCGCTGATATTGACGCGCAACGACATCGTCGCGCGGATCGGGTCCCAGCTTCACCACCCCTATAATTGACCACGGCTGCGACGGGCTTTTCCGCCGGTGACTATGCCCGAGGCCGCATTCCTCGATTCCTATGGTGCCATCTACGCCGTTGATCTCCCTGCCGAGCATCTTCTCATTGGTGGGGTGATGCTCTGGGAATCGTGACGGTCGGCTAAGCCACCACAGACCCACTGGACCGCCGACGCCCTTGATGGGGTTTTGGGGGCGTCAGATGCCATGGTCGCAGAGCGGAGGTCAGGCTCACTGGTCTTCGTCCCAACAGTTGTTGTGACATTCGGATAATCTGCGAGTTCGTAACGTTTGCGGTCGCATGGACACGATCGGCGGTAGCCATCGTTCAACTTTCTTTGGCTTGACAATGGTCGCGTTGCGTTTCGGCGGTCGCACGTAACCGGTACGGGCTCAATCGATTTGCGCTGGTATGTGCTCGCCGTAGACACCGCGGTCGTCGCCGGCGAGCACCCACGCATGCTGCCGGTCGGCGCGGGCCACAGTCGCCAATCGTGCATCCTCTCGAGCGTCGACCCGGCGCGCCGCATAGAACGCCAACCACAGCAACAGCCCGAACACCACCGCGGCGCCGAACGCGACCGCGATCCACACCCAGAACTTCACGATCGCGCCCACGAAGATCAGCAGCACGAAAGCTCCACCGAAACCGCCGCCGCCGCGACGCTCGTCGCTCATGGCTGCGGGACGTAAAACTGGCAGGGCTGCATGCTGGCGCCGCCTGGGCAGATCTGCGGCATGGTCGTCAGACCGTGGCTCCAAGTGTTCTGCAACGGCCCGTTGTATTGCGGCGGTCCCTCGCAGTCCCAGTCGCCTTGGAACCCACAGCGGGGTTCGGCGACAGCCGTTGCCGCAGTGGAGATCCCGCCAAGGGTGAGTGCGGCCGCAGCGGCGGCCAGTAGCGTGCGTTTCATGCTTTGTCATCTCTGGGGTGAGCCAGGACGTAACGCCCGACCACCGACACCGTCTTGGACACACTTTGGACACGAACTTGGCTTATTTCGAGGCAACCGGATTGACCAACAGTGATGTCATTTGGCAGGTAGAACATGTTTCGATGCTCTGACCAGGTCGCTCCGTGGGGGTTCAAGTCCCCCCTCGGACACGGCTGTGATGAGTCGAGTCATGAGTGACAGATGAGTCGCGTCATGGGTTACAGATTCCCCGGCCATCGGCCGGGGTTTTTTGTTTGGTTGCGCCAGTAGTTTTTGTCGGCGTCGATGTGGTGGCTGCTGAGGAGTTGGTGTCCTGTTTTGCTGATGATGGAAACGGTGTTGGTGGTGACCAGGATCAGTACCGGGGTGTGGGCGTGGGTGCGGCCGACGCCGAGGTGGTGCAGGCGGCTGCCGTGGCGCAGGGTGAGTTTGCCGAATTGGTCGACGGTGTCATAGCGGATGCGGAAGTGGCCGGTGGCGGTGTGGGGTGGGCCGGCTTTGGGGCGGGCGCGGTAAGCCTGGGCTGGTGTGGTGCCGGCGGGCAGGGCGCGGTGGGTGCGCTCGGTGTTGTAGATGACGGCGAAGTTGTTGAGCAGGGTTTGCATAGCGGTGAGGGTGGCCGGTCGGGGCCGACAAGCAAGCCAGCGTTTGAGGGTTTGGTGGAAGCGTTCGATTTTGCCTTGGGTTTGGGGATGTCCGGGATGGCCGTTTTTCTGGGTAATGCCCAGGCTGGCGAGCAGGCGTTCGAAATCGTTGTGGCCGTGGGTGAATCGGGAGGTGTAGACCGATCCGTTGTCGGTGAGGGTGGAGGCCGGTAGGCCGTAGGTGGCGGCGGTGTTGGTGAAGCTGGCGACGACGTCGGGGCCGGCTACGCGCCGATAGGCGCTGCAGTAGAGCAGGTATCGGGAGTGATCGTCGAGCCAGTTCAGGATCTCCACGTCGCTGCCATCAGCCAGTGCCCAGTGGGTGAAATCGGATTGCCAGCATTCGTTGGGTTGCTCGGCGGCAAAGCGGCGATACGAGCTTTTGGGGCGTTTGCGCGGTGCCGGGGTGATTAGACCGTGATGGTGCAGGATGCGCCGGATGGTCGAGGCGGCCGGCACCGGCAGACCCTGCTTGGCCAGATGTTCCTGCAACGTAATGGGGCCGGCATCGAGCCCCTGGGCGACGAGGTGTTCACGTAACACCACGATCGCGGCGATGACCTCGTCACTGACCGCGCGAGGGTTGCTGGCGGGGCGTCGAGACCGCGGATCCACCGCGTCCAAGCCACCGACCCGATAGCGCTCGAGCAGTCGGTAAATATGTTGCCGAGACAGACCATAGGCCCGCGCGGTAGCGGTGACGGTGAGATTCCCACTGACGACTTCCAACACGACCACACGCGCCTTCGACATGAGCCATGAATGTCACCTATGACCCGACTCATCACCGGTCATCGCTGATGTAACCCATGACGCGACTCATCTGTCACCTATGTCGTGAACTCACACACCCCCTCGGACACGGCGTTACTCGGTCATGCCTCAGTGACGACAACGCAGATCTACACGCTGGTCACCGTGCACGCGCTGCGCGAAGTATGGGCCGGAGCCCACCCGCGGGCGCAGTAGGTTTTAGCCGCGGTAGTCGGACTCCAGCACCAGGTCGGACACCAGTGACTGGTATTCGAGGTGCGCCTTGTGCTCGACGGTGTTCCAGAGCTTGCCTTGCTGCTGGCGCATGTATTCGCGGTACTTCGGTGCGCCCGGCACCCTGACGTTGTCGGCGACCACGATCGAGCCCGGATGCAGCCAGTCCCGGTCAAGGATGCTCTTCAGGTCGTCCAGGTAGGCGTCCTTATCGTGGTCGAGGAACACGAAATCAATTGCACCAGAGGTGAATCCGTGTTGGTTGGCCAGCCTGTCCAGGGTGCGCTCGCCGTCGCCGATGGTGCCGACGACACAGGTCACGCGGTCAGCGACACCGGCATGAGCCCAGATCTGGCGGGCGTTGGCGGCGTTGGCCTCGGCGAGTTCGATGGAGTACACCTTGGCGTTCAGAGCGGCCCTGGCGATCCGCAGAGCGCCGTAGCCACAGTAAGTGCCCAGCTCTAGTGCGAGTGCGGGATTGGCGCGCCGCACGGCCGCATCGAGGAGTAGCCCTTTCTCGTCGCCGACGTTGATCAGCATCGACTTTTCGTAGGCGAACTTGTCGAAGGTGGCCAGCACGTCGTCGATGTCGCCGGCCCGCGCGTTCCGCAGGACGTAGTCCACCGCAGCCGCTTCGCGTCCGTCACCCATCTGGCCCGTGATGGTGATATTGCGAGCCCCGGTGACCATCCGCCAGAACGACCATCGCAGCAGGGGTATCCGCCGTTTGAGATCCATGAGGACCCACGATAGTGCTGTCGACGTCAGGGCTGGTTGGCGGCGAAAGTGATATCACCTGTGACACCACCTTTTATCTGGTGAGCAGTTTAATGGCCCTGGTGTAACTGGTGTTAACTCTCCGCGCAGCTGCGCGTACCACCAGCGATCGCCGACCAGTGGTTCACCGTCGACTGGCATCGCGCCACCGTCGACAAGTGGCGGTCGGCCGGGGTGCCGATGGCCGACGAGCGCGACGCCAGCGTGCCGCGCACGCTGGAAAGCCTTACGATCGTGGTCACCGGTTCGCTGGCCGGCTTCTGCCGCGACGAGGCGAAAGAGGCTGTCCTGACGCGCGGAGGGAAGGCCGCTGGTTCGGTATCGAAGAAACCGACTACGTCGTCGCCGGCGATTCGCCGGGATCGAAATACGAAAAAGCCGTCGAACTCGGCGTGTCCATCCTCGACGAAGACGGTTTCCGAAAGCTGTTGGCCGACTGGCAATCCGGCAGCTCAGCTGAAGAGTGACGGCCAAGGGGTATTACAGTTGGCAATGGATCCGGGCAACTTGGTATGGGAAAGTGCGGATGACTCATCGCGAGTTCCACCACGACGGATATCCGACACACCGCCGGAAGGCGCGCTTCGACTGGTCGAACACCCCGTTGCACTGGGTTCCGGGCGACCCGTTTACCACCCACATGTTGAATGTGTTCCATCTGTTGCTGCCGGTGAGCGAGCGTTGGTTCATTCAGACCATCACCGAGGCGGAACCGCTGGTCGACGACGCGGACCTGCAAGCGGCCATCAAACCCTTTATCCAACAGGAGGCCTGGCATGCCTGGGCGCACCAGATGTTCCTTCAGCATCTGGCGGAGCAGGGCATCGACACCACGCCATACACCGACAAGCTGCAAAAATGGCTGTCCAAGTTGGGTAAGCAGCACCCGGAATGGCCACGGGTACTGCAGCGATTGTCGCTCTACCGGCGCCTCGCGGTTACCGCGGCATTGGAACCCTTCAACGCTGCGTTGGGTGAATGGTTCATCCAGAACCGGGGTCTCGATTATGCCGGAGCCGACCAGACCATGCTTGACCTGCTGCGCTGGCACGGGGCCGAGGAGATCGAGCACCGCTCGCTGGTGTTCGACGTTTACCAGAATGTGTGCGGTAACTACGCCCTGAGAGCGTTGACGATGCTGTCAACTGCGCCGACTTTCTCGTTCTGGTGGATTGCGGGACTGCGGTTCTTGATGGCGAACGACCCGACCATCAGCACCAAGCCGCGTTGGCGAGACTGGTTGCGAGCCGCCCGGCAGTACCGGGCGCCGGGACCATGGCTGGTCGCGGTGACGGTGCCAGGCCGCTACGTTCGGCCGGGCTACCACCCCAGCGCGGAGGTGTCCACGCAGCTCGCGATGGATTACTTGGAACACTCACCTGTGGCGCGGGCCGCCCGCGAGCAGGCCGACGCCAAGTCGACCGGGCCCGAGGGATAGCTCGGCGCAGCATCTGCACGCTTCGCGGTTTCCGCAGGCATCTGGGCGGGAAGTCCGAGTAAGCAATCACGCCGCGCGGCCTCGGTGCGACCGCACCCGGTCGTAAGCTGCGATTCAGCACCTACGACAAACCAACGGCGAGCATGGCCCATGGACCGACCCAGCGGCTTTCTGCGCCGGCCGCGACGCACCTTCCGCGACCGTCGCGAAGCCGGTCGCGTGCTGGCCCAGGAGCTGGCGTCGTATCGCGGTAAAGCCGGGCTGCTCGTTCTCGGGCTGGCCCGCGGCGGCGTACCGGTCGGCTGGGAAGTCGCCGCGGCCCTGGGCGCAGAGCTGGATGTCTTCCTGGTGCGAAAGCTGGGCGTGCCGCAGTGGTCCGAACTGGCGATGGGGGCGCTGGCCAGCGGCGGCGGCGTGGTGATGAACGACAACGTGGTGTCGAGCCTGCGAATCAGCGACGAGCAGGTGCGCGCGGTCGTCGAACGCGAAGCCGCCGAACTCATTCGCCGCGAACGCGCTTACCGGGGCGAGCGACCGGTCGCTGACCCGCGTGGCAGGACGGTCATCGTGGTTGACGACGGGATCGCCACCGGTGCGAGCATCCTCGCGGCGGTGCGAGCGCTGCGGGCCGCCGGCCCCGAATCGATCGTCGTCGCTGTGCCGGTGGGCCCGCGGTCGGTGTGCCAAGTGCTGGCCGAGGAGGCCGACGAAGTGGTGTGCGCGACGATGCCGGACGACTTCGACGCGGTGGGCCAGGTTTTCGTCGACTTCCATCAAATCAGCGACGACGAGGTCCGCGACTTGTTGGCGACCCGGCCCGGTTCCTAGGAGGTTTTGTGGTCGTCGCTGACGCTATCGTCGGTCGCACCGTCAGCTTCGTCGATCGCATCCGCAGGGTAATCGGCTGTCTCGTCGTCACCGTGTGACTCCGAGCCGTCTGCTGAGCCAGGTCCGTCGCTTGCCGGACCCGCCTCACGGCGCCGTCGTTCCTGCAGAGCGTCGATGATCAGCAGCACTACGCCCAGCACGCTCGCGCCGATACACACCCAGGCCACCAGTTCATTGCTGGTGATCACCGCGAACACCAGCGCGGCAAGGCCGATCACCGCTAGTACCAGCGAGATAATCAGCATCGGTTAACCTCCAGCAGACGGGGCGACATTGCCAATAGTGCAGGATAGCGACCGCTGGTGCCGGTATCTCCGACCGACCTAGTTATTACCCCGATTGAACTGGTTGAATCCCGCGGCGTCGTTGGTGGCGCTGGAATCGACCGGCGCAGCCGACCCACGCTGGCCAAGCTCCTCGAGCTGAGACTCGAGGTAGGTCTTGAGCCGGGTGCGGTACTCGCGTTCGAAGGTGCGCAGCTGCTCGAGCCGACCCTCGAGAACCGTGCGTTGCTGGTTGATCGTGCCCATGATCTCGGAGTGCTTGCGCTCGGCGTCGGCCTGCAATGCATCGGCCTTCTCCTGGGCCTGACGCAGCTGAGTCTCGGAGCGGGTCTGCGCGTCGGCCAGCAGGGCGTCGGCACGCTGACGGGCCTCGGAGACCGTGGTCTCGGCTTCACGACGGGCGTCACCGACGATTTGTTCGGCGTTGGCCCGGGCGTCGGACAACAGCTTGTCCGACTCGGCCTGGGCGGTGTCGGTCAGCCGGTCAGCGGTGTCCTGGGCCAGGGCGAGCACCCGCGCCGCCTTGATGGCCTGCTCCTCGCCGAGCTGCGAGGGGGCGGCGGGAGCGGGGGCAGCTGCCGCGACAGGCTGCGGCGCCGGCTTGACCGGCTCCGGCTCGGGCTCGTACACCGGAATGGATTGGGTGGGTTGAGCACTCGCGCCACCGGCCCGGGCGCCGGCCAGCTCCTGGTCCAGCTCTGCGACCCGCTGACGCAGATCGGAGTTCTCCTCGATCAGCCGGGTCAGCTCGGTCTCGACCAGGTCGAGGAAGGCGTCGACCTCGTCCTCGTTGTAACCACGCTTGCCGATGGGCGGCTTACTGAACGCCACATTGTGGACGTCTGCGGGTGTCAGCGGCATTCTTAGCCCCCTTGAGTGTGGACAGCCAAACCGTCCAGGAAAGTGTAGGACGGGATGAACGGTCTTGTAGCCATCTTGCAACTGCGGCCCATCCTGTCACACCAGACCCGCCGGTTGCCGAATCGGTCAATAAATAAGACCGAATTTCACAGTCTAAGAAAGCGCCAAATCATCGCCGTATCCGAACGAAATCCGGGCCCGGGCAAACTGCTTCAGCCGAGTAATCGACGGCCACCCGCGGCAGGCCCGGCGGATTCAGCGGCAGGCCCGGCGGATTCAGCCCTGGTAATCCAGCGCCATCGTCATACCGATGAACGCCACCAGCAGCAGCACCATGATGGACAGGTCGAAGCGCACAGCACCGACGGTGAGCTGCGGTATCAGCCGTCGCAGCAGATTTACCGGCGGATCGGTGACCGACAGAATGATCTCGAGGATCACCACGGTTAGGCCGCGCGGATGCCAATCGCGGCTGAACGACCGGATAAACTCAACGAC
>Ga0302324_100024926_pt1 | contig 11502 bp, 10 predicted proteins | sample Palsa_T0_1_FD_201949 | JGI IMG/M metagenome (GOLD analysis project Ga0302324, IMG submission 201949) | Peat permafrost microbial communities from Stordalen Mire near Abisko, Sweden - Palsa_T0_1 | ecosystem: Environmental > Terrestrial > Soil > Palsa > Peat permafrost | place: Sweden: Abisko... | reverse complement strand
TCGCCCGTCTCGTCTCCCGAAGGAGCCGCCTTGCATGAGCGCCGACGGACCGATCCCGGAGACAGCTGACGTGGAGCCCGAGGAGCTTGTGGGCAAAGATGCACCCACGCAGCCCCGCTTTCGCCCTACACGGACAGACGCGCCGCTCGCCGCCGCGCCGGCCCCGCCCGGCGCGAGCGCCGTCGAGGCCCGACCGGGCATGAGCGTCAAGCTCGAGAAGCTGCGCGCCTTTTACGGAGACGCCGAGCAGGTGAAGGGCATCGACCTCGACTTCCACGCCAACGAGGTGACGGCCATCATCGGCCCCTCCGGCTGCGGCAAGTCGACCATGGTGCGCTGCATCAACCGCATGCACGAGGAGATCCCGGGCGCGCACGCCGAGGGCAGCGTGCTGCTTGACGGCCTCGACGTGTACGGCTCCTCGGTGGACGTCGTCGCGGTGCGCCGCGCGATCGGCATGGTCTTTCAGAAGCCCAACCCGTTCCCGACCATGTCGATCTTCGACAACGTCGCCGCGGGCCTTCGGCTCAGCTCGCGCGCGCGCGGCGACCTTCGCCCGAAGGTGGAGACGGCGCTGCGCAGCGCCGGGCTGTGGGACGAGGTCGCAGACCGCCTGAGCGAGCCCGGAGCCGGGTTGTCCGGGGGCCAGCAGCAGCGCCTGTGCATCGCGCGCTCGCTCGCCGTCGAACCCGAGGTGATCCTGATGGACGAGCCCTGCTCGGCTCTCGATCCGATCGCGACGCTCAAGATCGAGGAGCTGATCGATCAGCTGAAGCGCAGGGTGACGATCGTGATCGTCACCCACAACATGCAGCAGGCCGCGCGCGTGGCCGACCGCACCGCGTTCATGCTCGGCGGCGAGCTCGTCGAGGTGGGCGCCACGCAGGAGATCTTCACCAAGCCGAGCGATCCGCGAACCGAGGAATATGTCACCGGCAAGTTCGGCTAGCGCCGGCGGCTGGCCGCTGTCCTCCTCCGCGAGCGTCCCAGCCATGGCCGGTCCGGGCACCGGCGCAGGCGCTCAGGGGCGTGCCCACTTTCAGCAGCAGCTGCAGGAGCTCGAAGCCCACGCTCTGGGCGGCCTGGACCTGATCGTGGAGCAGCTCGATCGCGTTCTGGAGGCACTCGAGCACCAGGACGTCGAGCTCGCGCAGATGGTGATCGCCGACGACGACCGCGTGGACGGACGCTACCTGGAGGTCCACCAGGGGATTCTCTCGCTGCTCGCCCTGCAGGCGCCGGTGGCCGGAGACCTCAGGTTGGTGGCGGCGCTGCTGCACATGATCAAGCACATCGAGCGAATGGGCGACCAGTGCGTGAACATCGCCAAGCTGATCCCACTGTCCGGTCACGAGCCGCCGGTACGCCAGGAGATGTTGGCGGCGCTGGCGAAGATGGGCGCGCACGCGCGCTCGGAGGTCGTCCAGTCGAAGGCCGCCTTCGCCGGGCGCGACGTGGGCCTGGCCGAGGACCTCGTCCGCCAGGACCGCGAGATCAACCGCCTGAACCGCGAGATCTTCCGCATGGCGATCGAGATCGGCGACGACCCCGATACCCGCGAGTGGGCGATGCACATGATCCTGGTCGCCCGCGCGCTCGAGCGGATCGGCGACAACGCCGTGGACATCGGCGAGCAGGTCGCGTTCGTGGTGACCGGCCTGTTCCGCGAGTACTCGGATACGGCCCATCCGGTGGGCACGCGCCCGGATTCGGCCCCGGAGTAGCCGCGAGCCGGCCTGACAGCCCGGGAAACAGCGACAATCTCGACTGTGAACATCCTGTGACGATTGCCCGGCCTGCCCACGCAGGTGGTCAGGGTCGCATAGACTTGCCAGTGATGACCGAGAGCACTCGCGCCAGGGAGGCGGCGCCGTCGAGCTCGGCGGGGAACGCATCCGCATTGCGCATCGCCGTTCTGGACCGCGACAGCGGGTTCATCCAGGTGCTGAGCAAGCGCTTAGACCGGCTCGACTGGGAGCACCGCGTTCTTGCGAGCCCCGTTCCCACGGACGCCGTCGTGTCGATGCGCCTGAGCGCCCTGGTCGTGGACCTCGCCGTGCTGGGCCCGCAGGCGTGGGCCTGGCTCGAGCGCCTGTGCGGCGCTCTGCCCGAGCTGGGCATCGTCGTCTGCACGGGGCCGTCCACCGTCGCACAGCGTGTGCGCGGGCTGCGCCTGGGCGCCGATGACTGGATCACGAAGCCCTGTCATCCCGAGGAGGTCATCGCCCGCGTTCAGAGCGTTGTGCGCCGGCGCCGGCGCACGATGGACAGAGCACAGACCAAGCCGATGACGGCCGGAGAGGTCGAAATCCGCTCCGATCGCTTCCAGGCGTTCGTCGGCACGCACAGCATCGACCTGACCAGGCGCGAGTTCGAGCTGATCGAGCTGCTCGCGGCCGCCGACGGGCGGGTGCTGGAGCGCGAGGACATCTACTCGAGCCTGTGGGGCTATGCGATGGTGCGCGGCGACCGCTCGGTCGATGTGTTCGTGCGCAAGCTGCGCCAGAAGCTCGAGAAGGCCTCGCCCAAATGGCGCTACATCCACACCCACTTCGGCATCGGCTACCGCTTCGCCGCCGAGCCGGTCGAGGTCGACGTCCCCTCCTCAGTTCCCGCCGACTGGCACGCCCGCGATCAGAGCAAGCTCGCGCGGGCGCATGAGGACCACGAGCTCGCCGCCGACGCCTTCTAGTCGCAGCACCGCCAGACCGCCCTTCTTCACATCCGCGCGAGCACCGGTCAGCTCGCCGATCACCCCCGACAGGTCGGGCTCGTGGCCGACCAGCAGCAGACGGCCGTCGGCCGGCAATCCCGCCAGCGCATCCAGCGCCTCGCGGGCGCCGAAGCCGCCGGCCAGGGGCGCATGGACGTGCAGGCGTTCGCGCTGGGAGTCGTCCCACTCCTCGGCGGCCAGCTCGGCCGTCTGCTGAGCGCGCGCCTTGGGGCTGAACAGCACCGCATCAAAGCCGGCGTCGATGCGCGCCAGGGCGGCGCCCGCGGCGCGTGCCTGAGCTTCGCCCCTGACGGTCAGCCGACGCTCTGAATCCGAGCGCGTCCCGTGAGGCTCCGCCTCGGCATGACGTAGTAGCCAGAGCTGACGAGCCATTGCCCTCTGGCGTGAGCCTACCTGGTGAGCATGCCCTCGCGCCGGTATCCCCCCTCCCCCACTGTTGCCGTACGGCCAAATCCGTGACTCGACAGACCGCAGGGTGTAGCTTGGGAGCAGCATGAGCAGCGAACGTGAGCACTCCACCTACGACGGATCACCGCTCGACGGCCCGCAGATCGGCCGGCACGGGCTGCTGCGCGATCCGGCGCTGTACCTGAACCGCGAGCTCTCGTGGCTCGACTTCAACGAGCGCGTGCTCCAGCTCGCCGAGGACGAGCGTGTGCCGCTGCTCGAGCGGGTGAAGTTCTGCGCCATCTACACCACCAACCTCGACGAGTTCTACATGGTGCGAGTGGCGGGTCTGCGCGACCAGATCGACGCAGGCGTTGAGAACCCGAGCCAGGACGGCCGCACGCCGTCGGAGACGATCGCGCTGATCCGCGAGCGCGTGCTCGGGCTCAGCCGGCGGCTGACCGACTGCTTTGAAGGACGCCTGCGCCCGGAACTGGCCGACCACGACATCCACCTGGTCGGAGTGCGAGAGCTCGATGAGGAGCGCCGCGCGCAGCTGGCCAAGCACTTCCAGAAGACCATCTTCCCCGCCCTGACGCCGCTGGCGGTGGCGCCGGGCCGCCCCTTCCCCTACATCTCCAACCTGTCACTCAGCCTGGCGGTGCTGGTGCGCGACCCGGTCACCGACCAGACCGTGTTCGCACGGGTGAAGGCGCCCACCGAGATCCTGCCCCGCTTCGTCACCCTGTCCCAGCCCGCGCCCGCGCCGGTGCTGCTCGTGCCGCTGGAGGACGTGATCGCCCATCATCTCGATGCGCTGTTCCCGGGGATGGAGATCGCCGACTACGACGTCTTCCGGGTCACGCGGGATGCCGACCTCGAGGTATCCGACGACGCCGCCGACCTGCTGCAGGCGGTCGAGGATGAGCTGCGCCGCCGGCGCTTTGGAGAGATCGTGCGGGTGGAGATCGGCGCCCACTGCTCAGAGCGCCTGCGCGAGGAGCTGGCCGGGCTTCTGGGCGTCGAGGACGAGGAGGTCTATCCGGTCGAGGGCCTGCTCGACATGGGCGCGCTGTGGCAGCTCGTCAAACTGCCCGGTCACTCAGAGCTGCGCGAAGAGCCCCTGATGGGGATCACCCATCCGCGGCTCTTGCGCCACGAGGGCAAGCGCGCCGATGTGCTCGGCGCGATGCGCGAAGGCGATCTGCTCGTGCATCACCCCTACGTGTCGTTCGCCACCTCGGTGGAGCGCTTCGTCGAGCAGGCGGTGGCGGACCCCAACGTGCTCGCGATCAAGCAGACGGTCTACCGCACGAGCGACGACTCCCCGCTCGTCCCGGCCCTGATCGACGCGACCGAACGGGGCAAGCAGGCGGTGGCCCTGGTCGAGCTGAAGGCGCGCTTCGACGAGCGCATGAACATCCACTGGGCGAAGGCGATGGAGGAGGCCGGCGTGCACGTCGTCTACGGCCAGCCGTCGCTGAAGACCCACGCCAAGTGCGTGCTGGTCGTCCGCCGCGAGGGCGACGGGGTGCGCAACTACGTGCACATCGGCACCGGCAACTATCACTCGGCCACGGCGCGGCTGTACACGGACTTCGGCCTGTTCACAACCGACGAGCAGATCGGCGCGGACGTGGCCGACATGTTCAACTACCTGACCGGCTACGGCAGGCCGCTGCACTACCGCAAGGTGCTGATGGCGCCGAACGACCTCCGCGACGGCATCATCTCCCAGATCGAGCAGACGGTCGCCGCGCACTCGCCCGAGTCGCCGGCGGCGATCGCGATGAAGATGAACTCGCTCGTGGACGGCCCATGTATCCGCGCCCTGTACGAGGCCTCGCAGGCGGGCGTGCGCGTTGATCTGAACGTGCGCGGCATCTGCTGTCTGCGACCTGGCGTGGAGGGGATCTCGGAGAACATCCGCGTGGTCTCGATCGTCGGGCGGCTGCTCGAGCACTCGCGCGTGTACGCGTTCGAACGGAACGGCGAGCACACGATCTACATCGCCTCGGCCGATCTGATGCCGCGCAACCTCGACCACCGTGTCGAGCTGGCCGTGCCGATCGAGGCCCCGGAGCTGCGCGCCGAGCTGCTCGACACGCTGAACCGCGGCTTCGCCGACAACCAGAACTCATGGGAGCTCGACTCAGATGGCGCCTGGCACCGGCGCTCGCCGGCGCCCGGCGAACGACCGCGCAGCCTGCAGCTGGAGCTGGCCGAGATCTACGCCCGGCGCGCCGGGGAAGAGCGCCCGAGCGGCGAGCGCGACCCCCTGCTCACGGCGGAGCCGCGATGGGCAGGTCCCGGGGCGCGGACCTGAGCATCGGGCGCGTCGACGTGCCGGCTAGACGGCCGCGACCGGAACGGTGTCGAGGACGGCCTTGAGCTCGTCGACCGACTGATAGTCCAGACCGAGCATGTGGTCGTGACGGTGGCGGACGACCCCCTGCTCGTCGATCACGATGACCGCGCGCTTCGTGCCCAGACGCGAGGAGAACGCGCTGTAGGCCTTGGCGACCTGCTTGTCCACGTCCGCGAGCAGCGGGACGTTGAGCCCGTGCTTGGCCGTGAACTGTTCGTGTGAGTCGAGATCCTGCGAGGAGATACCCACCACGGTCGCATCCAGTGAGGCGAAGTCATCGGCCCGGTCGCGGTAGGAGCAGAACTGTTTCGTGCACACCATCGTGTTGTCCCCGGGGTAGAACAGCAGCACGACACGCTCGCCGCGATGGTCTGAGAGCTTGAACGGGCCGTCGGTGCCGGCGAGCTCGAAGTCGGGCGCCACCTCGCCCACCTGCGGTGTCTTTGCCATGCTCGCATCTCCCTGTTTGTCAGTGAACCCCGCCTGCGTCTCAGCATAACGAGCGCCAAGCGCGGGTGCGTGCGCTAGAACATTGACGGATGGGCACCGGCAGCCTCCCCCGCCTGGCCGCAGCGTCAGCCGCCTGCGCGCTCCTGGCCGCCTGCGGCAGCGCACCGGCGGCGAGCTCGACACCGCGCACCTCGGCCGGAGCAATTCCCTCCCCGGCGCACGCCGCCGCAGCCCAGCGGCTGCTCGAATGGCCCGAGTTCGGGCTCGACCCCCAGCGCAGCGACTCCAGTGAAGCCGCCTCGGGGATCACGGCCGCCAACGTGGCGCACCTTCGGCGCATCTCGGTGAAGCTTCCAGGAACGGTCGATTCCTCGCCGATCTACCTGCATGGCGCGCTCGTCGGCGGAGCCGCCCACAACGTCGTCATCGTCACGACCACCTACGGCAGGACGCTTGCGATCGACGCCGACAGCGGCCAGATCCTGTGGACGTTCACCCCTCCGGGCTACGCCGGATGGGCCGGAAGTGCCCAGATCACCACCGCCAGCCCGCTGCTCGACCCGGACCGGCAGTTCGTCTACGCGACCTCGCCCGACGGGCTGATCCACAAGCTGTCGCTCGCCAGCGGCAGGGAGGATCCGAGCGGAAGCTGGCCGGTCAGCATCACCCGCGATCCCACCCGCGAGAAGCTCGGGGCGGCGCTCAACATCGACGGCCCGGACATCGTGGCAGCCACCAGTGGATACCTCGGCGACACACCCGTCTATCAGGGACACGTGGTGCTGATCGACCGCTCGAGCGGGCGCCTGCGGGGGGTGTTCAACACGCTGTGCGCGAACCGCCGCACGTTGCTCGTTCCCAGAAGCTGCTCGGCGAGCGACTCGGCGATCCTGTCGCGCGGCGGCCCGGTGGTGGAGCCCGGCGGGAAGCGCATCCTGCTCGACACCGGCAACGGCCCCTGGAACGGAACCACCGACTTCGGCGACAGCGTCCTTGAGCTGACGTTCCCCGGGCTGAGCCTGCGCCAGTCGTTCACCCCGACCGATCAGGAACACCTCAACACGAGCGACCTGGACCTCGGCTCGAGCGCGCCGGCGCTGCTCGGCGATGACCGGATCGTGCTCGCCGGCAAGGACGGAATCTTCCGCCTGCTCGGATTGTCCGGCCTCGACGGCGATCTCGCGGGGAGCGCCAAGGCGCGCCGTCACCCGCTCGGAGGCGAACTCCAGCAACTGTCCATTCCCGGCGGCGGCGAGCTGTTCTCGGCGCCCGCGGTGTGGCAGCGGCACGGGCACACGACCATGTTCGTGGCCGACGAAAGCGGCACCGCCGCCTACGTGCTGCGCGGCGGGCGGCTGTATCAGGCCTGGGCCAACGGCACCCCGGGTACCAGTCCGGTGATGGCCGGAGGGCTGCTCTACGTCTACGACCTATCCGCCGGGGGCATCTATGTCTACCGGCCGGGCTCGGCGCGGGCGATCGCGAAGCTCCCCGGCAGCTCGGGGCACTGGAACAGCCCGATCGTCGTGGACGGGCACGTCGTCGAGCCCGAGGGCAACGCCAACGACCACGCACTGAGCGGAACGCTCGATCTGTTCTCCGCGGCTTAGCCGCACTCCTGGACGGCTGGCCTCGGGCGGGCTCGACAGCGGCGATAATCAACGGACGTGGCACCAGGGAGCGTTGACAGACAGCCGCCGGGCGGCGGGCAGTTCGACGAGCATCGCGACGCCACGCGGCGCACGAGGCTCGCCAACGAGAGGACATACCTGGCCTGGTGGCGCACGGGGCTCACGGCGTTCGCGGTCAGCCTCGGAGCCGGGCGGCTCGTGCCGGCCGTGGCGGGCGGCCCGCAGGCGCTCTACTCCGTCGTTGGGGTGCTGTTCGCGGTGCTCGGCCTGCTCGTGATCGCCTACGGGCGCCAGCGCGGGCGCGAGGTCGATGATGCGATCTCCGAGGGCAGCTACAGGCGGGCCGATGAACGGCTCCTGACGCTGATCGCGATACTCGCATCGATCGGGGGCCTGATGCTGATAATCCTGATCGTGATCGGACGATGAGCTCTGTGTGATGGAGGATTCGCTCGCCGGCCAGCTGCTGCTCGCCTCGCCGTCGCTGTTTGACCCCAACTTCAGGCGCACGGTGGTGCTGATCGGAGTGCACAGCGAGGAGGGCGCCATGGGCGTCGTGCTCAACCGCCCCTCGGAGGTGACCGTGGGCGACGCGGTGCCCCAGCTCGAGCAGGCGGTCGCCGGCGAGGAGCCCATCTACGTGGGCGGGCCGGTCCAGCCGACCTCGATCGTTTTCCTGGCCGAGTTCCTCGACCCCTCGCCCGCGGGCCTTCTGGTGCTCGACCGCATCGGCTTCCCGTCGCCCGACGCCGACATCGACGAGCTCACCCAGGCCACCGCCCGCGCACGCGTGTTCGCCGGCTACGCCGGCTGGGGCGAGGGACAGCTCGACGCCGAGATCGACCACGGGGACTGGATCGCGCACGCCGCGTCCCCGGAGGATGTGTTCACCGAGGACCCGGCGGAGCTGTGGGGAGCGATCCTCACGCGCAAGGGCGGCGGCTATGCCCTGCTCGCACGCATGCCCGTCGACCCCAGCGTCAACTGAGAGCGTCTTTCAGCGGCCGGGGAATCTGGCACCAGCGGCGGTACCCGCTCGCGTGGTTCGTATGCTCTGATGATGCTCAAGCTCGCGCGCTGGTCGACGACGCACCGCAAGTACGTCGTGTTCGGCTGGATCGCGCTGCTGGTCGTTGTCAACGTCATCGCCCAGTCGGCCGGCACGGACTACTCCAACAACTTCACGCTGCCCAACTCCGACGCCCAGCGCGCCTCGGACCTCCTGCAGCGGAGCTTCCCGGCGCAGGCCGGCGACCGCGACACGATCGTCTACCGGGTCTCGAGCGGGTCGGTCCTCGACACGGCCGTGCGCGCGAGGATGAGCCAGACGTTCGCCGAAGTCGCGAAGCTGCCGCATGTGACGGCCGTGATCAGCCCCTACGCGGGCCCCTCCGCCGGCAAGTCGATATCGGCAAACGGCAGCATCGCGTTCGCGACGGTGGTGTTCAATGAGAAAGCCAACCTGCTGCCCAAAGGGGCCATCGAACGGGTCGTCAGCGTCGCCCGTGCGGCCGAGAGGCCGGGCCTCGAGGTCGAGCTGGGCGGTCAGGCGATCGAGACGGCCCAGAAGGTGGGCTTCGGCCTGTCCACCGCCGTGGGCCTGTTGGCTGCGATCGTCGTGCTGCTGCTGACGTTCGGATCGCTGACGGCGATGGGAATGCCGATCGTGACCGCGCTGTTCGGTCTCGGCACCGGTCTGGGCGTGATCGCCCTGTTCACCCATGTCGTGGACACACCGAACTTCTCCTCGGAGCTAGCGGCGATGATCGGGCTGGGTGTCGGCATCGACTACTCGCTGTTCATCCTCACGCGCTTCCGGGAGGCCTACGCGACGCCCGGACCGACGTTCGGCGACGCGCGCGAGTCCGTCATGCAGGCGATGGACACCGCCGGGCGCGCCGTGCTGTTCGCGGGCTGCACGGTGGTGATCGCGCTGCTCGGCATGATGCTGCTCGGCGTCGACTTCCTCTACGGGGTGGCGATCGCCGCGTCGATCGGCGTGCTGCTCGTGATGCTCGCCTCGCTGACGCTGCTGCCCGCTCTGCTCACCCTGGCCGGCGCCCGCGTGACGCGGCCCAGCCGCAGAGCGCGCAGGCGCGCCCTGCGCTCCGAAGCCCCCGACGGAACGCCGGCGGTCGCGACGTCAAGTGCTTCCGCCGCCAACGGCGCAGGCTCGACAGCCGGCGCAGGCGCTGTACCCGCGGGCGGCGGCGCGTGGCTTCGCTGGAGCCTGTTCGTGCAGCGCCGGCCCTGGCCGATCGCGATCGCGGCGGGCCTCACGATGCTCCTGATCGCGGCTCCCGCAACCGCGCTTCGGCTTGGCTCGAGCGACGCGTCCAACGACCCCACCAGCCAGACGACGCACCGCGCATATGAGCTGCTCGCACAGGGCTTCGGCGAAGGCTTCAACGGGCCCCTGCTCGTCGTGGCGAAGATGCCGTCGGCAGGAGCGGCGCTCGGCAGTGCCGACGTCGCGAAGCTTCGCGCGGCACTCGCCGCCACCCCGGACGTGGCCTCGGTCGCGCCGGCCAGGATCAACCCCGCGGGGGATGTGGCGACGATCAGCGTCTATCCGCGCTCCTCTCCGCAGGCCTATGCGACCACCCTGCTCGTCACCCACCTGCGCAAACAGGTGGTGCCGCCCCTCGCTGCCGCAACGGGCATGACGGTCTATGTGGGCGGCGTGACCGCCGGTTTCGTCGACTTCGCGACCACGCTCAGCCAAAAGCTGCCGTTGTTCATCGGCGTCGTGGTGCTGCTGAGCGCGCTGCTGTTGATGATTGTCTTCCGCTCGCTCGTCATCCCGCTGCAGGCGGCCGCGATGAACCTGCTCAGCATCGGCGCGTCGCTGGGCGTGATCGTGATGATCTTCCAATGGGGTTGGCTAGGTGCCCTGTTCGGCGTCAGCCAGGGTCCGATCGAAGCCTTCATACCGGTGATGCTGTTCGCGATCGTGTTCGGGCTGTCGATGGACTACGAGGTCTTCCTGATCTCTCGCATGCATGAGCGCTGGACGCACACGCGCGACAGCTCGCGCGCCGTCTCGGAGGGCCTTGCCCTGACCGGGCGCGTGGTGACGGCCGCTGCCGCGATCATGGTCTGCGTGTTCCTGTCGTTCATGCTCGGCGACGAGCGCGTGATCAAGGAGTTCGGCCTGAGCCTTGCAAGCGCGGTCTTCCTTGACGCGCTCGTGATCCGCTGCATGCTGCTGCCCGCCGTGCTCAACATCATCGGGCGCGCGACCTGGCAGATTCCGAGCTGGCTCGACCGGCTGCTGCCGCGTGTGAACATCGAGGGCACGATCCTGCCGGGCCGCCCGGCCGGGCAGGAGAAGGGGTCGTCCGCGCCGCCGCCGAGCACAGCGGGAGCACGTCCCGAGGTGGCGGCCGAGGGAGCGGACGGCTGAGCGCACCACGGCGGCGGTGGGCGTGGGGCGCCCTGCCGCTCTGCGCCGCCGCTCTGATCGCGCCGCCGGCAGCGCGCGCGGCGCGGAGCTCGGTCGTGCTGGCGTTCCTGCCCACGGCTGTGGTCGCACCAACCCCGCCCGCCGGGCGCAGCGGCTCACACCAAGACGCATTCGAGGCCGCGCTTCAGGGCGTGCATTCCCTGTCAATCGGGATCATGTCCGCCTCACAGGGCGCCTATTCGCCACCGCAGCTCATGCTCGATATCTCCCAGGGCGCGCGCATCGCCTCCTCGGCCTACACCCGGGCGCCGGCCGCGCTGTCGCTCACGACGGCCGGGCCGGGCGGCCTGGCGGTGGGCTGGCGGGCGGCGGTGAGGCGCGCCGAAGACGCCCCCCAGCTCCTGCGTCCCGGGCTCTTGGCCTCGCACATCCCGGGCGGCGCGGCCTACGCCGGCGTCACCGGGACAGAACACATCGACGGCCTGGCGGCGGCCGACCGCGACGGGCGCGTTGCGGAGATGTCGCT
>Ga0302324_100024924_pt1 | contig 11502 bp, 7 predicted proteins | sample Palsa_T0_1_FD_201949 | JGI IMG/M metagenome (GOLD analysis project Ga0302324, IMG submission 201949) | Peat permafrost microbial communities from Stordalen Mire near Abisko, Sweden - Palsa_T0_1 | ecosystem: Environmental > Terrestrial > Soil > Palsa > Peat permafrost | place: Sweden: Abisko... | reverse complement strand
GTCATGGCACACCTGCGGAGATACCTAATCGAGCGCGATATCCCCGGCGTAGGTGGGATGTCGATCGTGGAGCTGTGCGGCGCGGCGCGCGCCTCGAATCGCGCCCTCGAGCAGATCGGCGACGGGATTCAGTGGCAGCACAGCTATGTGGCTGGCGACAAGACCTTCTGCATCTATCTCGCCGCGAGCGAGGAGCTGATCCGAAAGCATGCGGAACTCAGTGGGATACCTATCACACGGATCGTCGAGGTTCCTCAGATCATCGATCCGCTAACCGCAAACAATTGACCGGCGAGAACAAGGAGACCGCGATGAGAAAACTACTGGCCGCGCTCTACAGCGTTCTCGTTTACATGCTTTTTCTGGCCGTTTTCCTGTACGCCATTGGCTTTGTCGAGAATGTCCTGGTGCCGAAGTCGATCGATTCAGGTTCAAGGGGCGATATCGCCAGCTCATTGCTGATCGATGCGGGACTTCTGGTGCTGTTTGCGCTCCAGCACAGCATCATGGCGCGCCCTGGGTTCAAGCGAGTCTGGACGCGCATCGTGCCCGAGGAGATCGAGCGCAGTACCTTCGTGCTATTTGCCAGCTTGGCGCTCGCTCTGGTGTGCTGGCAGTGGCGTCCCCTACTGCAGACAGTCTGGTCCGTCGATGACCCCATCGGCGCCAAGGCGCTCCTCGTCGTGTCGTGGAGCGGATGGGGCCTGCTGCTCCTGAGCACGTTCCTCATTAGCCACTTCCACCTGTTTGGGTTGAGCCAAGGACTCGCCCGGCTGCTCGGGCGCACGCCTCCGGAGCCGACGTTTGTAACGCCCTTCCTATATCGGTGGATGCGCCATCCCCTCTATGCCGGCTTCATTTTGGCATTCTGGGCGGCCCCGCACATGACTCTGGGCCACCTGTTCTTTGCCATCGCAACGACAGCCTACATCTTTGTCGGTATCTGGCTCGAAGAGCGCGACCTCGTCGCGTACTTCGGCGACCGCTATCGGCAGTACCGGGCGACCGTCGGTATGCTGTTTCCGAAAGTCCGTAGTGTCGCGCCGCGCAAGGGCGTTGCGCGCTGAGATCGATAGGAGGGAGGGGCCATCATGCCCGTGCTGCCAAGCTATCAGCGCCTGCTCGAGACCTCGCGGCGCGTAAACTGGCGCCTGGAGGATCTCCTTGGAGAGGGGATGCGCCTGGATTTCACGCGACCGTTTCTGCCCGAGACCTTTGCGCAGACGGAGCCGCTCGTTTTCCTCAGTCCGGCGGAGAAACTCAAGCTGAACCAGATCCGGGCGCGCGGCTACCTGGCGCTGTTCGAGCTGGTTGAAACCTTCGTCGTGCCGTTCATTTCAGGCCAGTCGAATGATGGAAAGCAGGCGGATCCTTTCCGCGCGCCGGCACTGCGCCATTTTATCGACGAAGAGCAGAAGCACCGTGAGCTTTTTAGCGCCGTGCTACGCGAGTTTGACAGCGAGTTCGGTACGCCGTGCGGTCTCATCGGTCCGGCCGCGGAGATCTGTCGGACGATCCTGCTCCACGGCCCCCTCGCGGTCACTATCGCAATCCTCGGCCTCGAGTGGATGTCACAGGGTCACTACCTGGGAAGTGTCAAGGACAACCAGGATCTCGATCCACAGTTTAGGAGTTTGCTCAAGCATCATTGGATCGAGGAGGCGCAGCACGCCAAGCTCGATGGCCTGGTCCTCAAGTCACTCGCGCAGAGGAGCTCCCCTCAAGACATCGCGACCGCCATTCAAGAGTATTTCGAGATCGGCTCATTCCTCGATACGGGTTTTTTCCAACAGGCTGAGTTGGACCTCGAGTCACTTGAGCGAGCCATCGGCCGCCGCCTGTCACAGGATGAGCGGCGGCAGTTTCTCGACGTACAGCACGGGGCTCTACGATGGACCTTCCTGGGGTCGGCCATGGGAAACCGGAACTTTCTCGCCGTGCTCGCCAGCGTCAGTGATGAAGCGGCCGCGCGAGTGGAGCAGGCGGCAAAGTCGTTTACGCTGAGCTAGCGGGAAAGGCTGGCACTTGATGAGCGCAATCCGTTCAGAAGCGTGCATGCACGGCGTCTATCTCGGGAGGTCGTCTATCGGCAACACCGAACGCTGTCCCCGGAGCCACGTTCTCAATTATCACCGGCCACGGGGATGTGCCGAAGGATTTATTCGCCAAGCCATATGGCGATGAGGTGGCAGGCGCTACAGCACTCATCGATTCGGCCGTTGCCACTGGCGGACATGGCGTCCCGGTGCCTCTCAACGCCGCGATGCAAAACGACCTGCCCGCCATTGCATCGAGAGTGAATCGGCGCACTCGGGCAGTGTATTTGGTAAATCCTCACAATCCGACGGGGACGGTCAATGATGCGGAGGAATTGGCAAGGTTCGTTCGCGACGTGTCGGATCGAACGCTTGTGATCGTGGACGAAGCCTATTTGGAGTTTGCAGATTTCTACGCGCGACGCACTCTGGCTACTGCGGTGCGCGGCGCAAGGTTGCGCGCGAACGGGAAATCTGGTTCGGCGTATTGCGGGAATTGAAGGTGAACTTTACCATATCGGCCGGCAATTTCGTATTCTTCGAAGCCGGAATTCCGCACGTGGATTTCGCGGCGTCGCTTCTGCGGGAGGGCGTCGATATAGGGCGTGCTTTCCCTCCGTATGAACGCTGGGCGAGAATTTCCATAGGGCTTCCTGAGGAGAATGGACAGGCTCAGGCAGCGGTCCGTAAACTGCTGGCCGCTGAGAAAAGAAGCCGCGAGAGTGGAATTCAGCCTTGAGCGCGATGCGATATCCATAGTGAGAGGGCAATTGGTACTAAATTCATCCGCCGACGCGTCGCAGCTTCACGACGTGCCGCTTCTAGGATCATCCCGGCAAGCATGGACTGTTGTCGCTTTAGTATTCGTTTTCATGCTGATCAATTTTGCGGACAAGGCGGTCGTCGGCTTGGCCAGCGTGCCGATCATGCAGGAATTGAAGCTGAGTCACACTCAATTTGGCATGTTGGGGAGCGCATTTTTTCTGTTATTTTCTGCCTCCGGCGTAGCGGTCGGATTTCTCGCCAATCGCTTCAGCACTAAGACGATCATGTGCATCATGGGTGTGGCTTGGTCAGCGGCGTTGCTGCCGATGACCATGATCTCGAGTTTTACCTTGTTGGTGACCAGTCGCGTGATTCTCGGTGCGGCCGAGGGACCGGCCTTCCCGGTGGCGGTGCATGCCGTGTACCAGTGGTTTGCCAATACACATCGAGCATTACCCACGAGTGTTGTCGCTAGCGGCGCCGCTTTCGGCGCCGGCATCGTCGCGCCGCTGATCATCTGGATCATTGATCATTTTGGTTGGCACGCGGCGTTCGGCACCCTGGGGGTGGTCGGCCTAGTCTGGGTGGTCTGCTGGTTGGCTTTTGTCCCGGATCGGCCGGCATTCCCGTCCTTCGGGCAGGAATCCGGACTGCAAAAACGGGTGCCCTATCGACATCTGCTGATGAGCCGTACGGCCCTGGGGTTTTATCTGGCTGGATTTGCGGCGTACTGGATCATTGCGCTCAATCTAGTATGGCTGGCCAACTATCTGATTAAGGCGTTGGGGATGGACCCTGCACACGCGGCATGGGTCATCGTGCTGCCTTCCGCCATGCAGATGGTGCTGGCACCTGGGGTTGCATATCTGTCGCAAAGACTTTCCTTGTTGGGTTTATCGAGTCGAGTCGCTCGCGGCGTAGTGGGTACTCTGTGCGTCATCATCGCCGGCCTCTCGATGGCCTGCTTTCCTTTCGTCGACATGGGGCCTCTGAAGATCTTCCTCGTGGGCTTGGCGTGTTCGATCGGCAGCGTCATCTTCACGCTGGGTCCGGCACTCATGGGCGAGATTTCGCCCGCGTCGCAACGCGGCGCGATGCTCGGAGTTTCGAATTCGATTCATACCCTGGCGGGCGTGTGCGCGCCCCTTGTGATGGGCCGCATCGTGGACATTAATGCGAATTCGATCGGGGGATTTCGGACGGGTTACCTCTATGTCGGAGTTCTCGTCGCCACGCTGGGGGTGATCGCGGCCATGTTAATCAATCCGGAATATGATCTACGGCGCTTTCGGATCATTCAAGAGAGGGCAATAGATTGCAACACATTGATCTGATCTACCTCAACGGCCCAGACGTCGAGCGAATTGCGCTCACGGACCAAGAAATTCTCGACTCCGTTGAGACGGCGCTCGATGCGCAGGGTAAGAAAGCGGTGGTCATTGAGCCGCGAGTTCATTTGGTGCCGCATGATTCGTCCATCGGACATTTCAATGTACTGCGCGGCGTCGTTCATCCGCTCGCGCTCGCGGGCGTCAAGGTGGTGGGCGACTTTGTCGAGAATTTCAAGCGGGAGTTACCTTCCGAGCTGGGATTGCTGACGCTGTTCGATCCATCGACGGGCGTGCCGTTAGCGATCATCAATGCCACCTCTTTGACCGATATGCGGACGGGCGCCATGACCGCGCTTGGCGCCAAGTACTTGGCACGCAAGGACAGCAAGATACTCGGCCACATCGGCGCGCGTGGTACATCGTACTGGAACATCCGATTGCTCGATCATTTTTTCGATTTTGCCGAGATTCGTGTGCACTCCAAGCGTGCCGAGAGTCGGGAAGGGCTGGCCGCGAGGTTGTCCAAGGATTTGGGCAAACGCGTCGTCGCGGTGGCGGATTGGGAAAAATGCGTTCGCGGTGCGGACATCGTGGTCGAGGCGTCGCGTCTGGTCGAACCAGAGCCACTACTGAAGACCGAGTGGATCAAGCACGGTGCGCTCGTCATTCCCTACGGCACAATGAGCGCCGTGGAATTATCCCTCACCGACATCATGGACAAAGTCGTGGTCGACGACTGGGGCCAATGTCGCAAGGGGTTGCCCTTTGGCGCGCTGCGCCAACACGTGGATTCCGACAAGCTCACTGAAAGCACATTGCATGCGGAGTTGGGACAGATCGTCGCTCACTTAAGGCCCGGACGGGAAAGCGATGAGGAAACGATCTTATTCTGGCACCGCGGATTGTCGCTGAGCGATATCGCTCTGGGTAGCACTTTGCTCCGTAAGGCGAGAGCCAACTCGATCGGTCAAACGCTGCGTTTTCAATAAGGCGCGACTGAAGCGCCCTAGATCAGATCGCGTTTGATTACGGTCACCTGCTCGCGGCTGAAAAAGTCCTGATCGCCTTTCTTCGCATGCAAGCTCTCGCGTAGATGGAAGTCGGTCGCGGTCGAGGTGAGCTCAAACGCCGCGCTCACGGTGCAGTCCCACTCGCCGCGTCGCCAGCGTGTGCTGTTGCGTTGTGACCAGACCGACGAGTTTGGCTTGCCCGCCTCAATTGACAGGTGCTCGCTTGATTCCGTTTCCACCGCCGTGCCGATGTCCGGGAATTCCGTGCGCTGTAGTGGATTGACCAGGTTCGCTTCCGTACCAGGTCCCATCTCAGAATGGAGATAGGGCGTGGCGGACTGCGAATGGATCTCAGGGATGATGAAAGGCCGATCGGGGGCATCCAGCGTGCGCACGGGCAGCTCGATCTGCGAGGCGGCCATATCGACAGTGAGAGTGGCGATGGCGGGTGACGGCCAGACGAGCGGCCAGAGCCCTACGGACAGCGCGACTCGGATGCGACTGCCTTTCTTGAATCGGTGCGCGATCAGGTACAGCGGGATCACGACATCGTAGGGATGTTCGGGCTGAAGTGCGCTGGGATGTTCATGCGAATCGCGATGGGTGAGGTTGAGCAGGCCATAGGACACGAGCCACGACTTGCCGTCCGTGACTTCGCACAGGCGTACGGCGAGCGTTGCCACCGGCACATCCGAGCGTACACGGATGCGTGCGTGCGGAACGCCTAGGATCTCTTGATCGCGCTCGAGCGGCACTGTATCGAAGGTCATGGAATGCGCGTCCTCCGCCGACTGATCCTCGAGGATGCTCGGCATCCATTGCGCCTTGGCGAGTCCCACCAGATCGCTGCCCGTCACGCGGCGCAAGCCCTGGCCGCCGTGCGCGCGGTTCAGGCCATGTTCAGCGAGATACCAGATCTCCGGATGCGTACGCCGGCTCGCCCAGGTTTCCTCTGAGATCCAGCGGCCCGGGATCGGCCGGGGATGAACCTCGCTCACCGTCCGGTAGGGCATGTATGCCCGCACCTGCGGCTCGTCCATGATGCCTGTGTCGAGGCCGCCGAGCCATTGTAGCCACCAGCGAACCTCCTCATGCGCCCACTCCAGACCGAGAGGCTGAGGCAAGTTGGGCATCAGGTGACCCCAGGGACCCACCAGTGCCTTGCGCGGCACCGACAGCCCCTCGAGCAGGGTGGAGGTCACGCTGCTGTAGGGATCGAGCCAGCCATTGACGATGTAGACGGGACACTGGATCTGCGCGTAATCGGTGGCGACGGAGCCGCGTTGCCAGTACGCGTCGTAGCGCTGATGCGAGGTCCACCGATCGAGGATGGGAGGCGAGGCTTCGAGGCGTTCGTGCCATTTGCGCTCCCACTCGGGACCCGAGATCTCGGGATCGGGTGGCGCACCCATGTACACCTTGAAGTAGGTGCCCCACTTGAAGTTCTCGGTCGCGAGGGCGCCGCCGATGTAGTGAGCGTCGCCGGTGAAGCGGTTGTCGACCGAGCCCATGGACATGATGGCCTTGAGCGCGGGTGGCCGTCGCGCGGCGACCTGCAGGGAATTGATGCCGCCCCAAGAGATGCCGCGCATGCCGACGGCGCCGTTGCACCAGGGCTGCCGCGCCAGCCAGGCGATGCAGTCCAGCGCATCGCGCAACTCGGGCTCATCGTATTCGTCGGTCATCACGCCGTCGGAGTCGCCGGTCCCGCGGATATCGATGCGCGCGAATGCGAGCCCGAAGGGTGCGAGATTCTGTGCCGTGGCCTCATCGCGTCTGCGCACGCCGTCGCGCTTACGATACGGCAGGTACTCGAGCACCGCGGGCACGGGGTGCGCATCGGCCCCTTCCGGGATCCATAGCCGCACGGCCAGGCGTGCGCCGTCGGGCATGGGAATCCACTCGTTCTCGATCACCCGCACCGCGCGTTTTTCCGGAAGACTCCATGAACTCGGCGGGCTACCTGCGTCATGGGGTGCCGCGGCTGATGGAAGCGCCCGGATGCGAGCGGCTTCGCCAAGCGTTGCGATGGGAGCTGCAGCGAGCGCGGCTCTGAACCAGTCGCGTCTAGTCATTCCCATAGGAGGCAGTCCTTCGTCATCAATCCGGCACACTGAACTTGTAAGAGAATCTCAAGCCCGCAGTCCGGGGTCGATTCGTCGTGGTAAGTGTCACCGCGCTGGTCGAGCTGATGAAGACCTCAGCTCGGGTGTCGGTCAGGTTCTGAACGTACGCCTCGACCCCCCATGCGCCCCGATTGGTGCCGAGCGCGGCGTCGTAGGTAGTGTAACCGGCCAGATTGTAGTCCGGGCTGCCGAATGCGCCCTGAGTGATCACGTTCGCAATGGAGTGGCCGGTGTGCGAGGCCGCTGCCTGCACGTACCAGTGGTAATCGGCGACCGGGTACTCGTAACGTGCACGCAAATTGCCCTGGAACGGAGGAGCGTTGGCCAGGGAGGAGCCGGGGCCGTTGGTAGGGAAAAGCGAGATGACCGCGCCCGTGCCGCTGATGAGGGAGGGATCGTTCAATTGGCTGCTGCTGTTCCATGCCGCCGAGGCGTTGAGGGTCAGCTGGTCGGTGGCACGCCAGACGAGGTCGGGCTCGACGCCGCGTACCCGGTAGTTCGGGCCGTTGACGATAAACTCGGAGTTGCCATACAGCGTGGGGTCATAGATGCCGAGCTGCACATTGGACCAGTCCTCTTGATATATGGCGCCATTGAATTGCAGCCGATGATCGAACCACTGCGTTTTCCAGCCTATCTCGTAGTTCTTGAGGTTGTCGCTGTCGTAGAAGTCGGGAATGGTGAACTTGCCGTATAGCGGCGAGTTCGGCGATAGGATGCCGTTGCCGCGATTGAAGCCGCCCGGGCGGAAGCCCTCGGAATAGGTCGCGTACAGCAGTACGCCATCCAGAGGCTTCCAGCTGATATTCACCTTGTCTTTGTGCCCCGTATTCACTTGCGCTTCGTTGTAGATCGTGAAACCGCCGGAGGGAGGCGCGCACGGATTGATGTTGCGGCACCCAAATTCCGAATCGCTCTGGCCCTGAAGGTAGTTGTTGAAGTGGTAGTAGCGCGAGCCCACCGTCAGGGTCAACGTGGGCAGGATATCGAAAGCGATCTCGCCGAACACGGCACCCTGCCGGTAGCCGCGGGTGAGATCGGCGATGAACACCGTACCCGCGGGCCTGTTCCCGGGATCGAATACCGGGATACCGCCGATGGGTCCGAAGGGAGCGAAACCTGCCTGTTCCTGTCCATAGGCGAAGTTCTGTGACGCCTCGATCTTGTAATCTTCCCAGAATACCCCGAGCAGTCCCCGGACGCGGGCGTTGTCCGGTGTGCTCGCGCGCAGCTCGTGAGTCTGGTGGGTGTTACGCTCGACGTTGTGCCATGTCGCACTCGGCGAGTAGCACACGGGAGCGGTGCCGGGCGTGAATTTCGGCCCGTTGCATTGATAATAGGCGGCATAGGCGCCACGCGAATACGCCGTGTAATCGGCGACGGCGTCCACGTTGCGCACCAAGTAGCCGCCCGTGTACACCAGTTTCACGGGGCCGGCCCGACCGTTGACCGTCCAGGCCGTATTTTCGAACTTATCCTTGTCGACCGACGGGTTGTACTGCTGGACGTTGAGATCGCCGAGCGCCGGATTGTAGGCGAACACACCGTCCGCCTCCATTTGCTGGTAGCTCTGCTCGAGCAAGGCGTTCCAGTCGTCGTTTATCTTGTAGAAGAGGGATCCGCGAATGCCCGTGTAGGTGACTGGATTGAAGGCGTTTCCGACCAAATTGGCGTTGGACAGCGTCTGGCTGTTTGCCGGTACCACTCCGCCAAAATAGCTCACGATACCGCCGTCGGTGGGTTGTCTCGTGAAAGTTCCCGGCACGTTGTTGATGTAGCCGCCGCGCCGGTCATTGTAGATCACGGCACGGAACGCCAGCGTATCCGCGATCAACGGCAGGTTGATGAAGGCCTGGGCGGCCGAGCTCGGATCTCCGTGCGCCGTGGTGGAATAGCTCGCGGTGGTGCCGCCCTCGGTCACATCCAGCTTCGGCTTGTTGGTGATGTAGCGAATCGCGCCCGCTTGCGCGCCGGCGCCATACAGCGTTCCTTGCGGTCCTTCGAGCACTTCGATACGTTCCATGTCGGCGGCATAGACGTCCAGATTGCGTCCGGGCAGTTGCACGGACTGGTCATCGAGGTACACCGCGACATTGGGGAATTGCGCGTACCCGCCTGACACCTGGGCACCGTCGTGGCTGGTCGAGAGGCCGCGCATGTAGATTTCGTTCTGTCCTGGACCAAATCCCGTGATGGTGACGCTAGGCAGGTACTTCACGTAGTCGTCCAGTGTTTGCACATTGAGCTGCTGCAAGGTGGCGCCCGTGAGGGCCGTGATGGCGATAGGCACGTTCTGCAGATTCTCTGTCCGGCGGGTCGCCGTCACGACGATCGCCTCGATGTCGGCATTGCCGGCCGCGGGTGGTCCGGCATTCCCGACAGGTGCGGTAGCAGTCGTCTGTGCCCAGCCGCTCGCGGCCGTGGCGAACCCTAGCGCGACGGAAATCGCCCGCGCGAGTCGTAGGCTGCCGCGCTTCTCGTCAAATTGAGTCATCCCATGTTCCCCAGTGCATGTTCGATACCGTCAGCGGCGTACGGTGCAAACCATAGAGCGCCCGCACGCGTTGCCGGTGCCCTGATCTAGAGTAAGACGGAGCAACAGGATCCTTCAAATGCCGGATCGGCACAAGCTCATGCTCCCCAGGCAGGTTCTTGTGAAGGTATCTGGAAATAACAAAGTGTTATTGGCAGTGGACAGTCTTCATTTTCCCTCGACCGACTCGCATTCAAGATGTGTCAGGCCAACGCAATTCCACCAAGTGCGCCCAGGATGACAACAAGCAGCGGCGGCGCGCGCCAACGGACCAACAATACGAATCCCATGAGTGCGACCGCAAAATCGCCGGGCGATCGAACGGAGTTGACCCACAAAAGGCTGTAGAGCGAGGCACCGAGCAGTCCAACGACTGCCGCGTTGACGCCTCGCATGACGGCTTGTGCACCGATACGTCGCCGGAAGGTATCCCAGAACGGTATCGTGCCCAAGAGGATCAAAAAGCCGGGCAGAAAGATTCCGGCAATTCCCAGTGCAGCCCCCGCAATCCCATGCGGCGAGGGTTCGCTCATGGCCCCAAGATATGCGGCGAACGTGAACAAGGGCCCTGGCATGGCCTGCGCGGCGCCGTAGCCTGCAAGGAAGGAGTCCTGGCTCACCCAGCCGGGGGTCACGAATGCCTTGCTCAACAAAGGTAACACGACATGGCCGCCGCCAAATACCAAGGCTCCGGATCGGTAGAAGGCGTCGAAGAGTGCGATCCCTTGAGATCGTGTACTGAGGATCGGAGGCACGGCGAGGAGGCCAAAGAACAGCCCGATCGCCACGACGCTCACGCGGCGCGAGACGGGTATCTCTAGCGGTCGTTGCATCGTCGGGGCCGCGGTGCGACAGAGCCAGAATCCCGCGATGCCGCCCAGGAGAATCACGCCGATTTGAGCAATCGAGGAGTTGCTCAAGAGGATGATGACGGCGGCGACACAGCCAATCGATGCGCGCAGCCGGTCCGGGCATAGCGTGGCTGCCATCCCCCACACGGCCTGCGCGACGATCGCGACTGCTACCAGCTTTAGTCCGTGCAAGGCTCCTAAGCCAATCGGACTACTGAGTTCGCCGGCGCCATAAGCGAACGCTGTCATGAGGACGGCCGAGGGGAGCGTAAAGCCGGCCCAGGCCGCCAGCGCGCCCCAATACCGAGCCCGAATCAACCCGAGAGAAAATCCGACCTGACTGCTGGCCGGACCAGGCAGAAACTGACAGAGCGCTACGAGATCCGTATAAGTGGCGTCATCGACCCAACGGTGGCGAACGACCATCTCCTGTCGGAAATAGCCGATGTGTGCGATGGGACCACCGAACGACGTAAAGCCCAGCTTGAGAAATGTAAGAAAAACCTCGGCCGCGGATCGCTCACGCATACTTGAATAACGCCATGAGCCCGAAATCCATGTGCAATTGCTGGTGACATGGGTGTGTAGTCGGCCTTGGCGGCCGGATCAGCTTGCGTAGTCGGTTACAGCTCGTCTGCATGGCCTAATGCGTGCGCATGGAATAGGAGATTAACCAACCGTTCTTCACGGGCTGAAACTGCACCGTCCCGCGAGTCTGTGCGTCTTGGCGATTCAGCACGAACTTTGCGGTCGCAATGCCGAGGGCGGCGCCCGCGACCGTATCAGAAAGCCAATGCACATTCTCGTCGACTCGAACGTAAGCTGTCGCGCCCGCCACGCCATAGCCGAT